>Ga0066256_1000092_pt2 | contig 124945 bp, 116 predicted proteins | sample ThiBio_1000_biof_FD_87107 | JGI IMG/M metagenome (GOLD analysis project Ga0066256, IMG submission 87107) | Wastewater bioreactor microbial communities from Cape Town, South Africa - Thiocy_expt_1000_biof (version 2) | ecosystem: Engineered > Bioreactor > Thiocyanate-remediating >...
ACCAGCGCGGCGGGGCCACCCCGGGGGTGCGCCACAGCGGCCGGGCCTGCGGCGGGAGCAGGCCCCGCGGGTCGACGGTCGAGGGTGGGCGCGAGCCGCAGAACCGCCGTGTGGAAATCACTTACGGTCCGGGCTCGGGCCGCTAAGCGAAGCTCACGGCTTCACGCCTAAAGAGGGGCCGGGAGACAGGTTCTCCCGGCCCTTTTTGTTTGCCGCTCGTAGAGGTGCGGAGAGGCGGAGGGTGCAAGAGCGGGAGGGGCACGCTGAGGGCGGCCTGCATCGCTTGCCCCATCCCTGCCCTGGCTCCCTCCCTCACCTTCGTCACCCTGAACTTGTTTCAGGGTCCATCGTGCCGGCTACGCGGGGGCTGGCGGCGTGCCTCCCTTGCGGTCGTGTCGCGCCCGATGGATGGCTCCGTGCGGCACCGAGGGATGGACCCTGAAACAAGTTCAGGGTGACGGTATGGGGGGCGGCGACGCGGCGGCGAGCCACTCTTAGTGGGCGGCGAGGCCGCGATCCCCTGCATGGCGTGCGGCGATCACAGCACAAGTGTCGTCACAGCAGCGCGCGCATCTTCGCGCCCTTGCGCCTGCAATCGTCTCCGCGCCTCCGCGCGCAGAAGGCTCCTATTCCAGCAGGAGAAACAGCCCGAACGCCAGGCCAGTGCCGATCAGGAAAAGCGGCCAGGACCAATAGAAATGTTGGCCCTGCAGGGTGACTCCGTGGACGTTGAGCAGCCCGCCGCTCGCCCCTCCGGAGCCGATGAACAGCGAGACGATGAAGGCCAGGACCAACCCCAGCACGATAGCCTTGAGGAGTGCGATCATTTCTTTCCGCCCCTTCCCGCCCCTTGCGCGATCAAGCCACCAGGCGAAGCCGTGAAGGCCCGCGGCGCGCCGTGAGTGAAATCGCCGAGAGGCCGTCGATCTCCGCCAGCCGCTCGGCCAGTTCGCCATCAAGCTCGAAATCGCGGCCGAGGCGAAGCAGCGGTTCCGCGCCCTCCCCCGTCTTCAGCCGCACCAGTACCTCGCCACGGCCCGGCGCCCCTTCGGTCAGCTCGCGCCGCAACACGCGCAGCGCCTCGGGAGACCACACATCCAGCGTCAGCACCATGCGCGCGGCATTGCGCACTTCCGCCAGCGGCGTCGCCCCGCGCACGGTGACCCGGGGCGGCTCGTCCGGGCTGGGCGCGTCGAGTTCCACATTGAGCAGCACGCAAGTGCCCTCGGCCGCCCAGCGCTGGAAGCTCTCCACCAGGCCTTCTTCGAAGCAGGCGGCGCTGAATTGGCCGGAGCTGTCGGAAAAGTCCGCGCGGATGAACTCGCTGCCCTTGCGCGTGCGCCCCTTGTTCACGCCTTCCACCATGGCGGCCATGACGGCGGACTGGCGGCCACCCGAAATGCCCGCTTCCGCCAGGCTGGCGTAACTGCGCGCGCCATTCGCCGATGCCACGGCGCGATATTGCTCCACCGGATGGGCGGCGAAGTAGAAACCGAAAGCCTCGCGTTCCGCCGCCATCTGCTCCGCCCGGCTCCAGGCCGGCGCGGCGACCAGGCGCAAGGCCGGCTCACCCTGCTCGCCGCCGCCGAGAAAGCTCTGCTGGTTGCTGCTCCGCTCCCGCGCCACGCGGTCGGCTTCCATCAGCAGTGTGTCCGCGTTGGCCAGCACTTTGGCCCGGTTCGGCTCGACACAATCGAACGCACCGGCGGCGGCCAGGCTTTCCAGCTGCTTCCGGTTCATCGCGCCGGCGGGCATGCGGCGGAATAGGTCCGCAAGGCCGGCGAACTCTCCGCCCGCCATGCGTTCGGCGACGATCTGTTCCATCGCGCTTTCGCCCACGCCCTTGATGCCCGCCAGTCCATAGCGCACCGCGTGCCCCTGCTCGGTCGGCTCCACGGTGAATTCGGCTTCGGAACGATTGACGTCCGGCCCCGACAGCGCCAGCCCGTTGCGCCGGATATCGTCGACAAAGACCGCCAGCTTTTCCGACTGGTGCATGTCGAAGCACATCGATGCGGCGTAGAACTCTTCCGGGTAATGCGCCTTGAACCAGGCCGTCTGATACGTCAGCAGCGCATAGGCCGCCGCGTGGCTCTTGTTGAAGCCATAGCCGGCGAACTTGTCGATCAAGTCGAACAGCTCGTTGGCCTTCCTCGCCTCGATCCCGCTGACTTCGCGGCAGCCTTCCACGAAGCGGGCGCGCTGGGCGTCCATCTCGGCCTGGATCTTCTTGCCCATGGCCCGGCGCAGCAGGTCGGCATCGCCCAGCGAATAGCCGGCGAGGATCTGCGCGGCCTGCATCACCTGTTCCTGATAGACGAAGATGCCGTACGTCTCCGCCAGGATGCCTTCGAGCTTGGGGTGCGGATACTCGATACTCTCCTGCCCGTTCTTGCGCCGGCCGAACAGCGGGATGTTGTCCATCGGGCCGGGCCGATAGAGCGCGTTGAGGGCGATGATGTCCTCGAACACCGTGGGCTTCACCGCCGAGAGTGTGCGGCGCATGCCTTCGGATTCCACCTGGAACACGCCGATTGTATTGCCGCTCTGGAGCAGGCGGAAGGTGTCGGCATCGTCCCACGGCAGCGCGCTCAGGTCGATATCGATGCCACGCCGGGCCAGCAGGTCCACCGCCTTGCGCAGGACGGACAGGGTCTTGAGGCCGAGGAAGTCGAACTTCACCAGGCCCGCGCCTTCGACATACTTCATGTCGAACTGCGTCACCGGCATCTCGGAACGCGGATCGCGATAGAGCGGCACGAGATGGCTCAGCGGCCGATCGCCGATCACCACGCCCGCCGCGTGCGTGGAGGAGTTGCGGGGGAAGCCCTCCAGCTGCATCGCCAGATCGACGAGGCGCTTCACCTCCGCATCATTCTCGTATTCGCGCCGGAACTCGCCCACGCCGTTGAGCGCGCGCGGCAGGGTCCAGGGATCGGTGGGATGGTTGGGCACCATCTTGCACAGCCGGTCCACGTGGCCATAGCTCATCTGCAGGATGCGGCCGGTATCGCGCAGCACCGCCCGCGCCTTCAGCTTGCCGAAGGTGATGATCTGCGCGACCTTGTCGGCGCCGTACCGCTCCTGGACATAGCGGATCACCTCGCCCCGGCGGGTTTCGCAGAAGTCGATGTCGAAATCCGGCATCGAGACGCGCTCGGGATTGAGGAAGCGTTCGAACAGCAGCCCCAGGCGAATGGGATCGAGGTCGGTGATCGTCAGCGACCAGGCGACCAGCGAGCCCGCGCCCGAACCGCGACCGGGGCCGACCGGGATGCCTTGCGCCTTGGCCCACTTGATGAAATCGGCCACGATCAGGAAGTAGCCGGGAAAGCCCATGCCGGTGATGACGTCGATCTCGAACTCCAGCCGGTCTTCGTATTCCTTGCGCTCTTCGGCGGTAAGGCCGTCATAGCGCGCCAGACGATCGGCCAGGCCGGCGCGCGCATCTTCCGCCAGCATCCGCGCCTCGCCTTCGAGATCGCCGGCCAGGCTCGGCAGGATCGGCTTGCGCTTGGGCGGCGCGAAGGCGCAGCGCTGGGCCACGACAAGCGTGTTGGCCGTCGCCTCGGGCAAGTCGGCGAACAGCTCCTCCATCATCGGCGCCGACTTGACGAACGCCTCGGCGCTGGAGCGCGGCCGTTCGGCATTGTCGATGTAGGTCGAATGGGCGATGCACAGCATGGCGTCATGCGCGGCGTGCATGTGCGGATCGCCGTAGCTGGCGGGATTGCTGGCCACCAGCGGCAGGTCGAGCGCGTAAGCCAGCTCGATCAGGTCATCCTCGGCGGCCTCCTCCACCGGATCGCCGCGCCGGGCCAGTTCCACATAGAGGCGATCCGGGAAAAGCGCGGCGAGCTTCTCCAGCACCTCGCGCGCCTGCTCGGGCCGCCCGTCCGCGATCAGCCGCGTGACGGCGCCCTCGCCCGCGCCTGTCAAGGCGATCAGTGCATCGGTGCGCCCGGCGAAATCGTCCCACACGACATGCGGGTCCAGTTCAAGCGGGCGATCGAGATGCGCGCGGCTGACGAGATGGCACAGGTTCTGCCAGCCATCCGCATCCTGCGCGAAGAGGGGCAGATAATCGATCGGCCCTTCCGGCCCCCTCGCCACGCCCAGCAGCACGCCGACAATCGGCTGCACGCCTTCGGCCATGCAGGCGGCGGCGAAAGCAGGCGCACCGTAAAGGCCGTTGCGATCGCAAATGGCGATGGCGGGAAAGGCCCGCTCCTTCGCCAGCTTGGCGATCCCCTTCGGATCGATCGCCCCTTCCAGCATCGAATAGCTCGACAGCACGCGCAGGGGGACGAACGGGGCGTAAGGCATCAGTGCAGATTAGGCGCTCCGAACGGAATCGGAAGGGCGCGCCGGCCCTTTTGCCCAATTCGCCGCGAAGTCGTCATCGCGAGCGCAGCGAAGCAATGACGATCCTAGGCCAGCACGCCATCGTGCAGGCGGGCGATCCGATCCATCCGCGCCGCCAGTCGCTCGTTATGCGTGGCGACCAGCGCCGCGCTGCCATGGCCGCGCACCAGTTCAAGGAACTGCGCCAGCACTTTGTCGGACGTCACCTCGTCCAGGTTGCCGGTGGGCTCATCCGCCAGCACCAGCTTGGGCCGGTTGGCGAGCGCGCGCGCCACGGCGACGCGCTGCTGCTCCCCGCCGGAAAGCTGGCTGGGCCGGTGCGTCAGCCGATGATCGAGGGCGAGCGAGGCCAGCAATTCGCGGGCCCGCTCCATCGCCTGGCCGCGCGGCGTGCCGGAAACGAGCTGCGGCAGCATCACGTTCTCCTCGGCCGAAAAGTCCGGCAGCAGGTGATGGAACTGATAGACGAAGCCCAGATGGTTGCGCCTCAGCGCCGTGCGGTCGGCCGACGGCAGATCGGTGGCGTCGACCCCGGCGATCTCTATCCGCCCGCCGAAGCCGCCTTCCAGCAGGCCCACGGCCTGGAGCATGGTGGACTTGCCGGTGCCCGAAGGCCCGAGCAGCGCGACGATCTCGCCCGGCTCGATTGTCAGGTCCACGCCGCGCAGCACGTCGATGCGCTCCCCGCCCTGGCTGAACGAGCGGGTCAAGCCGGTGAGGCGGACGACGGGATCACTCATAGCGCAGCACCTGGACAGGATCGGTGCTGGCCGCCCGATAAGCCGGATAGAGCGTGGCGAGGAAGCTGAGCCCCATGGCCATGACGCAGATCAGCAGGATCTCGAACGGATCGGTCCGCGAGGGCAGCTCCGTCAGGAAGCGGATCTGCGGGTCCCACAGGTTCTGCCCGGTCACGATCTCGATCGCGCGGACGATCGGCTGGCGGAAAAACAGCACCACGAAGCCGAGCGCCAACCCGGCGGCCGTGCCGAGCGCGCCGATCACCGAGCCGGTGGTGACGAAGATCTTGAGCAAGCTCTTGCGGGTCGCCCCCATGGTCCGAAGGATGGCGATATCGCGCGTCTTCGAACGGACGAGCATGACCAGCGAGGACAGGATGTTGAACGCGGCCACCAGCACGATGATCGAAAGCGCGAAGAACATCGCCACGCGTTCCACCTGCAATGCCTCGAACAGGGATGCGTTATTGGCCTTCCAGTCATAGACCACCGCCTGGCCCTGCAGCTTGCGCGCGAGGGGGGTCAGGATCTGGTCCACCTTCTCGGCATCGGTCGTCTTGACCTCGATCTTGTCGATCGAATCGCCCGTCAGCAGCAGGGTCTGGGCGTTGGGGATCGGCATGACGATAAAGGCCTGGTCATAATCGTAGATGCCGATCTCGAAGATCGCCGTCACCGTATAGCCCACCTGGCGCGGCACGGTGCCGAAGGGAGTGGCGCGCCCCAGCGGATTGATGACGGTGATCGTATCGCCCAGCCGCGCGCCCAGATTGGTCGCCAGACGCGAGCCGATGGCAACGTTCTCGTTGCCGGGCTTCAGCGTCCCGAGATCGCCGGCGACGAGATTGGCCTTGAGCTTGGCGATGTCTTCCGGCGTGTTGCCGCGCACCAGCACCGCCTCCACCCGGCCATTGAAGGTGGCCAGCAGCGGCTGCTCGATCAGCGGGGACGCTTCGGTGACGCCCGGCGTCTTGCGCGCATCCTCCAGCACCTGCTCCCAGTTCTCCAGCTCGCCGTAAGCCTGGATGATCGCGTGGCCGTTGAGGCCCACGATCTTGTCGATCAGTTCGGCCCGGAAGCCGTTCATCACGCTCATCACGATCACCAACATGGCGACGGACAGCATGACCACGCCGATGCTGATCGAGGCGACGAGCGCGATTACCGCTTCGCCGCGCCCGGGAAGCATGTAGCGCTTGGCGATGGTCCATTCGAACGGGGACAGGATCAAGGGAACGACTTCACACGATTTAGGGTTGTCGGGGTGTAGGGGTCGCATGCGCGGCGCGCAATGGCTGGTGCATTGTCTGCACTAATGGCAGCGACGAACCTGGCCTAAGGGGAGCAAGGCATGTTCGACAACGCAGACGCTCTACTGCTCGCGCGGCTTCAGTTCGCCTTCACCGTCAGCTTCCACTTCCTGTTTCCCGCGTTCACGATCGGCCTGGCCAGCTACCTCGCGGTGCTCGAAGCCTTGTGGCTGAAGACCGGCAAGGCGCTCTATCTCGACCTGTTCCGTTATTGGGTGAAGATCTTCGCGGTGAACTTCGCCATGGGGGTCGTCTCCGGTATCGTGCTGTCCTACCAGTTCGGCACCAACTGGGCGGTATTCTCCGACAAGGCGGGGCCGGTGGTCGGCCCACTGCTGGCCTACGAAGTGCTGACCGCGTTCTTCCTGGAGGCCGGTTTCCTGGGTGTCATGCTGTTCGGCATGAACAAGGTCGGCCGCGGCCTGCATTTCACTGCCACGCTGATGGTCGCCCTGGGCACGCTGCTGTCCTCGTTCTGGATCCTGGCGGCGAACAGCTGGATGCAGACCCCGCAGGGGCACAGCATCGGCGCGAATGGCCAGTTCATTCCGGCAAACTGGCTCGAGATCATTTTCAATCCCAGCTTCCCGTGGCGCCTGATGCACACGGTGACGGGCGCGTATCTCACCACTGCGCTGGTCGTGGGCGGCGTGGGCGGCTGGCATCTGCTGCGCGGGAACGGCACGCCGCAGGTCCGCAAGATGTTCTCCATGGCGATGTGGATGGCCGCGCTCGTCGCGCCGGTGCAGGTCTTCCTCGGCGATCAGCACGGGCTCAACACGCTGGAGCACCAGCCGGTCAAGATCATGGCGATCGAGGGCCATTACGAAAGCCATCCGGACGGGGCGCCGCTCTATCTGTTCGGCATCCCGAACGATAGCGAGCAGCGGCTGGATCACGCACTGGCCATTCCGAAGGTCGGCAGCCTGATCCTGAAGCACGATCCGAACGCGCCGATGGCCGGGCTCGACACCGTGCCGGATGCCGAGCAGCCGCCGGTGGCGATCGTGTTCTGGTCGTTCCGCATCATGGTCGGCCTCGGCCTGCTGATGTTCACGCTGGGGCTCGCCAGCCTGTGGGCGCGCTGGCGCGGGACGCTGTATGACTGGCGCGGCCTGCATCGCTTCGCGCTGGCGATGACGCCGGCCGGCTTCGTGGCGGTTATCGCCGGCTGGGTGACGACGGAGGTGGGGCGGCAGCCCTATCTCGTCTACGGCCTGCTCCGCACGGCCGATTCCGCCAGCCCGCTGGCCGCGCCGGCCGTGGGCGCTTCGCTGGTGGCCTTCGTCGTGGTCTATTTCGCGGTGTTCGGCGTGGGCATCTGGTACCTGCTGCGCCTGATGCACAAGCCGCCCGAGCCGGGCGAACCGGACCCCGAACGCACCGAGCGCGAGCCCATCCGCACGGCCGGCATCATGCCGGGCCCCGCGCAACACCCCGGCAGCACGGAGGGCGCGCCATGAACGTCGATCTCACCACGATCTGGGCTTTCATCATCGCCTTCTCGGTCTTCGCCTATGTAGTGATGGACGGCTTCGACCTCGGCATCGGCATCTTGTTTCCGTGGCTGACGGTGGGGCACGGGCGCAACCGGGCGATGAATTCCATCGCGCCGGTGTGGGACGGCAACGAGACCTGGCTGGTCATGGGCGGCGGCGGGCTGCTGGCCGCCTTCCCGCTGGCCTATGCGGTGATCCTGCCGGCGACTTATCCGCTGATCATCGCCATGCTGCTGGGCCTCATCTTCCGGGGCGTGGCCTTCGAGTTCCGCCACCGCGACGAGCGGCATCGGGCGTTCTGGGATTTCTCGTTCTTCGGCGGGTCGCTGGTCGCCGCCCTGGCGCAAGGCATGACGCTGGGCGCGATCCTGCAAGGGATCAAGGTGGCCGATCGCATCTATGCCGGAAGCTGGTGGGACTGGCTGACCCCCTACACCCTGTTGACGGGGCTGGGCGTCGTTGCCGGCTATGCGCTGCTGGGCGCCTGCTGGATGATCTGGAAGCTGGAGGGCGACATACAGGACAAGGCCTATCGCCTGGCTTTCCGCGCGGGGATCGCCACGCTGGCGCTGCTGGCGGCGGTGAGCTTCTATAACCTGACCCTGCGGCCGGATTATCAGGAACGGTGGCTGGCCATGCCCAATATCCTGTTCACCAGCCAGGTGCCGCTGCTGTCGGCGATCATGGCCGGGTTCTTCTTCTATGGGCTGAAGAAGCGTTGGGAGCTGGCGCCCCTTCTCCTGACGCTGGCCCTGTTCCTGCTGGGCATGGCCGGGCTGGGGGTGACGATCTGGCCCTACGTGGTGCCCGATACCCTGACCATCTGGGACGCCGCCGCGCCGGAGAGCAGCCAGATCTTCATGCTGGTGGGCGTGGTGATCATCCTGCCGCTGATCCTGGCCTATACCGGCTGGTCGTATTGGGTGTTCCGCGGCAAGGTCGGCAGCGAGGGCTACCATTGAGCGAGGATCCGCCGTTCTGGCAGCGCCTTGCCTGGATGGCCGCGTTCTGGGTGGCCGGCGTCGCCGTGGTGGGGGCCGTAGCCTTCGTGATCCGCGCCTGGATCGGTCCCTAGAAAAGCCGGGTCAGCAGATAGAACAGGGCGCCCACCGCCGCCGAGGCCGGGATGGTGATGATCCACGCAACGACCGCGCTTGCCGCCCCCCCCCAGCCCCCCGCCGAGGCGCGGCGCGCGGTGCCCGCACCGATGACCGCGCCGGTGATCGTGTGCGTGGTGGAAACCGGAATGCCCAGGGCCGAAGCGACGAACAGCACGATCGACCCCGCCAGCGAGGCGCTGAAGCCCTGGTGCTGCGACAGCTTGGTGATGCGCGAGCCCATGGTCTCGATGATCCGCCAGCCGCCGGTGAGCGTGCCCAAGGCGATGGCGATATAGCAGCTGATCGCCACCCAGTGCGGCACTTCGAATTCGCCCGAGAGATGGCCGGTGGAATAGAGCAGCACGGTGATGATCCCCATGGTCTTCTGCGCATCGTTGAGGCCGTGGCTGAGCGAGTAAGCGGCGGAAGAGAACAGGTGCAGCGCCTTGAGGCCGCGTTCTGCCTGGTGGGCGGTTGCGCGGCGCAGCGCCCAGCTGCTCAGCAGCATGACCAGCATCGCCAGCCACATCCCGAGAAGCGGCGAAAGGACGATCGCCGCCAGCGTCTTGTTGAGGCCGCCCCAGAGGATGCCGGTGAAGCCGGCATGGGCGACCCCCGCCCCCACCAGGCCGCCGACCAGCGCATGGCTGCTGGATGACGGAATCCCCTTGAGCCAGGTGACGACGTTCCAGAACATCGCCCCCACGAGCGCGCCGAACACCACCGCCGGGGTTATCAGCTGCTGTTCCACCAGCCCCTTGCCGATGGTGTCGGCCACGGCGTGGAGGCTGGGGAAGGCGATCGTCAGGAAATAGGCCGCGAAGTTGAACACCGCCGCGAAGGCCACCGCCTTCACCGGCGACAGCAGGCGCGTGGCGACGACCGTGGCGATCGCGTTCGCGGCGTCGTGCAGGCCGTTCAGGTAATCGAACAGCAGCGCGAGGGCGATCAGCGCTATGAGCAGCGGCAGGGCGAGTTCGTACACGGCGTCGGCGGTCAGGCGTGGTCGATCACGATGCCGTCGATCTCGTCGGCGACGTCTTCGAACGCATCGACGATCCGTTCGAGATGCTTGTAGATTTCCCGCTCGATCACGAAGCGCAGGGTGTCGGTGGAACCGTGCGCCTCCAGCGCCTGGCGCAGGCCCGCGCTATGGATCGCATCGGCATGGCCTTCGATCCGCACCAGCCGCTCGGTCAATTCGTGCAGCCGCTGTCCGTTGCGGGCCACGTCGCGCAGCAGCGGAATGGCCTCTGCCGTGACGCGCGCGGCATCGACCGCAAGGGCCCCCATGTCGCGCATCTGCGGGGCGAAGCTGGTGACCTGGTAGAGATCGATCGCCTGCGCGGCGGCCTGCATCTCGTCCACCGTATCGTCCAGCGCGCCGATCAGGCTGGTGATCGCGCCGCGATCGAACGGGGTGAGGAAGGTGCGGCGCACCGTCTGCAACACTTCGCGGGTGATCTCGTCCGCATCGTGCTCTCGCTCGATGATCTCGCGGACGTGCTGCTCGGGCTCGGCCGACCCTTCGAGCAGGCGCGCCGTGGCTTCGGCGGCGGAGAGCACCGTGGCGGCATGAGCTTCGAACAGCTCGAAGAAGTTGCCTGTCCTTGGCAGCAGGCGTTGGAACCACGCAAACATGGCGGATATCCCCGTTGTCTGTGTTACTGCCAGAGGCAGACGGCTGCGGCGCACCGCCGACTGGAACTCGGCCGAGGCGAACGAGCGGATCAGCTCGCGCAAGTCAGGCTCATCCACCGCATCGGCCGCTTCGCCGAGCGGGAACCAGCGGCGCTCACGCTCGCCCTGTTCCTTCCAGGTATCGAGTTCCTCGGTCAGCGCCAGCGGGAAGACTTCCACGTCCACCATGAGCGAGGCCCCGCTGCCCTGGCGCTTACGATAGCGATAGCTGCCCAGCGCCACCGGGCTGACGGCGCCGAGCGCCCCCGCCTCTTCCTGGGCCTCGCGCGCGGCGGAAAGGTGCGGCGGCATCCCCGTGTGGATATTGCCCTTGGGCAGCACCCACCGCCCCTTGCTGCCGCGCGTGGTGATCAGCATCACTTTCACACGCGTTTCGGGAGCTTGCCCTTCAAGACGGTAAGGGAGGGCGGCGACCTGGCGAATGGCTGGCGTTTCCGGAAACTATGGCGAACCGCGCGCCTCTTAGGCCGACGCGCGGTCCGTTGCCAAATCATGACATCGATTTGACGCGGAAAACCTCAGGGAAGGGTTCGGAAAGAGCCCGTTCCCGGAAGGTCCTTGCGAGACGATCAGGCGGCTTCCTGGTGCATGTACACGGCGCGATCGTGGGAGAACGCCTTGAAGCCGAAATGGCCGTGATAGCTGCCCATCCCGCTGCCGTTGACGCCGCCGAACGGGAGCCGGTTTTCGAGATAGTGCGAGAACACCCCGTTGACCGTCACGCCGCCGGACGAGGTGCGCGCCAGCACCTTGCGGACATTGTCCGGATTGTCGCTGTAGACGTAGAGGGCGAGCGGCTTGTCCCGCGCTTCGATGTAGCCGATGACCTGATCCAGATCGTCATAGGTCATTACCGGCAGGACCGGGGCGAAGATCTCTTCCTGGAGGATCTTCATCTGCGGCGTCACGTCGGTGAGCATGGTCGGGTGCACGGTGAGGTCTTCTTCCTCCAGCGTGCCGCCGGCGGCGACTTTCGCGCCTTTCTCCACGGCATCGTCCACCAGGCCCTTCACCCGGGCGAAGTTGCTCTTGTTGACGATCTGGGCGATCGATTCCTTGTCGATCGCGCCGGTGGAATAGAGATTTTCCGCGACCTTGGCCTTGAACCCTTCGACCAGGCGATCCTTCTGATCCTCCTTCACGAAGACATAATCGGGGCAGATGCAGGCCTGACCGCCGTTGAACTGCTTGGCGCCGGCGAGGTCCGCCGCGATCTTGTCGATATCGGCGCCCTCGTCGATGATCACGGGGGACTTGCCGCCCAGTTCCAGCGTGACGGTGGCCAGGTGCTTCGCCGCCGCCGCCATGACGATCTTGCCGACCCGCGTGCTGCCGGTGAAGAAGATGTGGTTGAACGGCAGTTCCAGCAGCGCCTGCGCGACCTCCACCTCGCCTTCGAACAGGGCCACCTCGTTCTCGTCGAACACCTCCCGCACGATCTTGCCGGCGATGCGCGCGGTGGCGGGGCACAAGTCGGTCAGCTTGACCATGCAGCAATTGCCGGCCGCCACCGCGGCGGCGAGCGGCCCGAACGTGAGGCCGAGCGGGAAATTCCACGGGCCCAGGATAAGGCATACCCCGCGCGCTTCCGGCACGATCATCGCCTTGTCACCCGCGTTCTTCGACGGCGTGACTTCCACCGGCTTCATCCATTCTTCGACACTGTCGATATTGAGCTGGATATTGCCGAGGACGTTCAGCACTTCCGTGACGCGGATTTCCGCTTCGGGCTTGCGCGTGTCTTCCCGCACCGCGGCGACGATCTCGTCCGCATGGGCTTCCACGGCAGCCTTCAGGCGGGCGAGCTTGGCCTTGCGCTCAGCAGCGCTCGATGCCTTCACGTCCCACTGATGTTCCCGCTGCAAGGCGAAGATCCGTTCGATTTCCTTGACGGTTTCGGGGGCGGCTTGCGGGGTGCTGGACATCAGGCTTCCTGTCTTGAATCGAGGGGGAATCGGCGGACCCTAGATCGCCCTTCGGCCGCAAAAAGCAAGCGCGCGCCGCCGCGCCCAGCCGCTGGTGTTGACACATCTGACACTGTCCTGGGGCAAAACCGCCCCAAACCGTCACCTTGCCGCCGAAAGTGTCACCTTGGGGGGCATATCTGTCACCTTGGGGGCCGAGGTGTCACCTTGACGGACGGCGGGCGCGGGCCAGGGCGGAGCTGAGCGATCGTGTTTCATGGGCGCGAGGCTGGCACGGCGGCCGCCTTGTAGGAAAGCGGCAAAGCGGCCGCGTAGGAAAACGCCACGGCCGAATCTTGGCGGCGGGGCCGGTCCATGCCAGAGCTTGCCGATGGATCGTATTTTCACTCGCATCGCCTCCGCCATCGCCTCGCTGGCGGGCCGGCCGGCGGCATTCATCACCGCCATTCTGGTGATCCTGATCTGGGGCGTGAGCGGGCCGGTGTTCCAATGGTCCGACACCTGGCAACTGGTAGTGAACACCGGCACCACCATCGTGACCTTCCTGATGGTGTTCCTGATCCAGAACAGCCAGAACCGCGACGCCGCCGCCATGCAGGCCAAGCTGGACGAGCTGATCCGCGCCGTCGAGGGCGCGCGCGGGCAGTTCATCGGCATCGAGCACCTGACCGACGAGAAGATCGAAGCCATCCGCGACAAGCTGGAGAAGGACGTGGGCGAAGCCGCCGGCAAGGAAGCCACCGCCGACGACAGCATCGAGCGGCTGCTGAGTCGGTATTGACCGGAAGCCTTCCCCTGGGAGGCGGCGGTGGTTGGGTTTGACGCGCCTGCGGCGCGCCCCCTCCCCTAACCCCTCCCCGCCGGGGAGGGGACTTTAAGGGGGATTTTTGGGGTGTGTGGGTTTTGGGGGCTAGCCCCCTCTTAGAAGTTGGACGCCCCAGTCGCGTTCGAAGAGGTAGAGGAGGACGCGGGCGGCTTCGCCTCTTGTGCTGGCGAGGCCGCCGTCGCGTTCGACCAGCAGCTTTGCATCGTCGCTGGCCAGGGGCAGCAGGCGCTGGATCTGGTCCAGGTCGGCAATGCGGAAGGGGGTGTCGCCCGACTGGCGGGTGCCGAGCAACTCGCCGCCGCCGCGCAGGCGCAGGTCTTCCTCCGCCAGGCGGAAGCCGTCCTGCGTCTCGCGCATCAGCGCCAGGCGTTCGCGGCCCACTTCGCTGAGCATGTCCCCGCGCAGCAGCAGGCAGACGGACTTGGCGCTGCCCCGCCCCACCCGGCCGCGCAACTGGTGAAGCTGGGCGAGGCCGAAGCGTTCGGCCTGCTCGATCACCATCAACGTGGCATTGGGCACGTCCACGCCCACTTCGATCACCGTGGTGGCGACCAGCAGTCGGGCATCGCCGCCGGCGAAGCGTTCCATCGCGGCGTCCTTGAGCTCAGGCTTGAGCTGGCCGTGGACCAGGACCATGGCATCCCCGAAACGCGTCTTGAGCGAGGCGAAGCGTGCTTCGGCCGCAGCGAGGTCTTCGCTTTCGTGCTCCCCACCGCTGACCATGGGGCAGACCCAATAAGCCTGCTGGCCGCTTTCGAGATGACGGGCGAGGCCGTCCACGACTTCGCCCAGCCGGTCGAGGGCGATGACGCGGGTATCGATCGCCTGGCGGCCGGGGGGCATCTCGTCGAGCTGGCTGACGTCCATCTCGCCATATTGCGCCAGGGTGAGCGTGCGCGGGATCGGGGTGGCGGTCATCGCCAGGGTATGCGGCGTCGTGCGGCCCTTCTGCGTGAGCAGCAGGCGCTGGGAGACGCCGAAGCGATGCTGTTCGTCGATCACGACCAGGCCCAGGTTTTTGTAGGCGACCGTATCCTGAAAAATGGCATGAGTGCCGACGATGATGTCGATCGAGCCGTCCACCAGGCCCATGAGGATGGATTCGCGCGCCCGGCCCTTGTCGCTGCCGGTCAGCAGGGCGATGGTCACGCCGGTGGGCGCGGCCATGGCGCGCAGCGTGTCGAAATGCTGGCGGGCGAGGATCTCGGTCGGCGCCAGCATGGCCGCCTGGGCGCCGGCTTCCACCGCGATCAGCATGGCTTCGAGCGCCACCACCGTCTTGCCCGAGCCGACATCCCCTTGCAGCAGGCGCAGCATCGGCGAAGCCTGGGCCATGTCGCCTTCGATCTCGCCGATCGCGCGGCGCTGAGCGCCGGTCAGCGGGAACGGCAGCGAAAGCTGGCCGCGCAAGCGCCCGTCGCCCTTCAGCGGCTGGCCGCGCCGCTTGCGATTGGCGGCACGCACCAGCATGAGCGCGAGGGAATTGGCCAGCAGCTCATCATAAGCCAGCCGGTCTCGCGCCTCGGGATGGGGGCCGCGATGGGCCAGCCGCAGCGCCTCGCGCCAGGCGGGCCACTTGTGCCGGGCGAGCACGCCGGGCTCGATCCATTCGGTCAATTCCGGCGCACGGTCGAGCGCCTGGTTCGCCAGATGCGCGAGTTTCGGCTGCGTCAGGCCTTCGGCCAGCGGATAGACCGGCTCCACCAGATAGCCCATCAGGCCGGCGCTGTCTTCGGCGACATGGTCCGGGTGCACGATCTGGAGCCACTGGTCGTATTGCTCCAGCTTGCCGGCCACCCAGCGGGTTTCGCCCACGGGAAACAGCTTCCGCGCGGTGTAGGACGCCTTGCCGAAATAGACGAGCGCGCAGACGTTGCCCCTGGCATCCCGCGCCATGACGCGGTGCGGCGCGCGGCTGTTCGGGCTGGCGCGGTGTTCGAACGCGGTGAGCGGCACCACGATCTGTTCGCCCACGCTCGCCTCGTCGAGATCGGCCACGGCGCGCCGCTGCACGAAGCGGTCCGGCAAGTGATAGGCCACGTCCCTCACCCGGGTGAGGCCGAGCTTTTCGAGCGGCTTCTTCAGCTTCGGGCCGACGCCTTCCAGGCTCTCCGTTTCGGCGAACAGCGGGTTGAGCAGTTCGGGGCGCATGCACCGGCTCTAACCCAAGCTGCCGCCGCTGCCTACGCCAGCGGGGCGATCTTGCTGTTTGTGAGGGACGGAACCTCCGCCCCCCTTCGCGACTTGGGCCAGCAAGGCACGTCTTCATCACAAAGGGAGCAAACCATGCCCAAGGAACAGTTTACCGACGCCATCGCCCTGCTGAAAGCCGATCACCGCAAGGTGGAGGACCTGTTCACCCGGTTCTGCAAGACCAGCGGAAAGGATCGCAAGTGGCAGCTGGCGCAGGAAATCTGCAACGAGCTGAAAATCCATGCGATGATCGAGGAAGAGATCTTCTACCCGGCGTTCGAAGGCAAGATCGACGACGACCTCTATCACGAAGCCTATGTCGAACATGACGGCGCCAAGGTGCTGATCAACGATGTGCTGGCCAATGGCCCGGACGATGCGTTCTTCGAAGCCAAGGTGACGGTGCTGTGCGAGGAAATATCGCATCATGTGAAGGAGGAAGAGCGCCCGAAGGACGGCTTCTTCGCCCAGGCGCGCGAGACGGGCGCCGACATGGTCGCGCTGCGTGACCGCCTGATGGCGCGCAAGCAGGAACTGATGGCCCAGGCCGAGAACGGGGGCCTGCCCCCGGCGCAGATGGCGGCGGTGCATCTGGAAGCGGCCTGACCGGCCCTCCAGCGCGGGGATGACGAAGCGCGGCGGGGGCGCTAAGGCCCCCGCCCATGACCGACTTTTCCGCCCGCATCGCCCGCGCCCGCTTCCGTGCCTGGCATCGCGGCACGCGCGAGGCGGATTTCATGATCGGGTGCTTTTTCGACCGCCATCATGCGAGCTGGGGCGACAGCGAGCTGGCCTGGTTCGAAGCGCTGCTGGAAGAAGACGACGTGGACATCATGGCCTGGGCCATGGGCGCGCAGGCGGCCCCGGCAGAATACGCCGGACCGTTGCTGACCGCTCTTGAAAGGCTCGACTACGTTACCATGTGAGTTTCGGTTCGCAACGGGTCTTCTCCCCTTTGACCCTGCCACGCGATCCCCCGCCCGCGTGCCCTTCCAAAGTCGCGGGCGGGTTTTCTTTTCCAGGGCAGCCGGCGGACTGGCGCCAAGCCGCGCCCGGCGCTATCGCCCCTTCGGCCGGCCCCAGGGCCGACACCTCAGACCCCCTCTTCCGGCGAGGAGGGGGTGCTCCTGCACGTCTGGAAGCCCTGAATGTCCGATCTTTCCCGCGTCCTGAAGGCCGATCGGCCCCTGACCCTGGCTTCGGTAGCGCGCGGCGCTCAGCCGCTGGTGCTGGCCGACCTGGCGCGCGCGGCGAAAGGGCGCGCGGTGTTCGTCGCGCCCGACGAGCAGGCGATGCGCGCGGTGACCGATGCCGCCCACTGGTTCGCGCCCGAGTTGCAGGTGATCGAATTCCCCGCTTGGGACTGCCTGCCTTACGACCGGGCCAGCCCGGCCCTGGCGGTGAGCGCGCGGCGGCTTTCGGCGCTCCATCGGCTCCAGACCGGCAGGCAGGGCGCGCAACTGCTGGTCACCACCGTGAACGCCCTGCTGCAACGGACGCTGACGCCGTTCCGCATTCGCGAGGCGGTGCGCGAGCTGAAGCCGGGCATGACGATCGGCCACGAAAGCCTGATCGCGCTGCTGCAACGGCAGGGCTATTCGCGCACCGACACGGTGATCGATACCGGCGAGTTCGCCGTGCGCGGTTCCATCTTCGACCTGTTTCCCGCCGGGCTGGAACAGGGCCTGCGGCTGGATTTCTTCGGCGACGAGTTGGAGAGCCTGCGGCTGTTCGATCCCACGACGCAGCGGACCACGGGGGCGGTGGACAGCCACCTGCTGCTGCCGGCGAGCGAGGCGCTGCTGGACGAGGATACGGTCAAGCGCTTCCGCACCCGCTATCGTGAGCGGTTCGGGGCCAATGCCACGCAGGACCCGCTGTACCAGGCCGTCAGCGACGGGCGGCGGCTGGCCGGCATGGAGCACTGGCTGCCCCTGTTCGAGGATCGGCTGGCGACGCTGTTCGACCATCTTTCCGCCGACGACCTCGTGCTGATCGATTCCGCCGCGATCGGCGCCGTCGAGGAGCGGCTGTCCGACATCGCCGACTATCACAGCCAGCGCGGCGAGACGGCCGGGCAGGCGGCGGGCAGCTATCGCCCGCTGGATACCGATGCGCTCTATCTCACGCATGACGAGTTCGCGGCGGCGCTGGAGCAGCGCCCAATGCATCGCACGTCGATCTTCGCGGAGCCGGAAAGCGACAAGGTGGTCGATTTCGGCTTCCGCTCGGCCCGCGACTTCACGCCCGAACGCTCTCGCGGCGAGAACGTGTATGAAGCCGCCGCCGCGCACTTCAGGGCGCTGGGCAAGGCCGGCAAGCGGCCGCTGTTCGCCGCCTATTCCGAAGGTTCGCGCAGCCGCATCGCCTCCATCCTGGACGAAGCCGGGGCGACGATGAAGCCGGCCGCGAGCTGGCAGGAAGCGCTGGGCCTTTCCGCCAGGGGCACGCCCGTGGCCATGGTCCTGCCGCTGGACACCGGTTTCGCCAATGACGAGCTGGAACTGGTTACCGAGCAGGACCTGCTGGGCGACCGGCTGGTGCGGCGGCGCAAGCGGAAGAAGGATTCCGACGCCTTCCTGGCCGAGCTTTCCGCGCTCAGCCGCGGCGACCTGGTGGTCCACCTCGATCACGGCATCGGCAAGTACCTGGGGCTGGAGCCGATCACCGTCGGCCAGAGCCAGCACGATTGCGTGATGCTGGAATATGCCGGGGGCGACAAGCTCTACATCCCGGTCGAGAACATCGACGTGCTCAGCCGCTATGGCTCGTCGGAGGAAGCCGTGCCGCTCGACCGGCTGGGCGGCGAAGCCTGGCAGAAGCGGCGCGCGCGGCTGAAGGAACGCATCCGCGCGATCGCCAGCGAATTGCTGAGGACGGCAGCGGCCCGCGCGCTCAAGAAAGCGCCGGCGCTGGAGCCGGACGAGAGCGCCTATGCCCAGTTCGTCGACCGCTTCCCCTGGGAAGAGACCGAGGATCAGGAACGCGCGATCGAGGACGTGCTGAAGGACCTTTCCGAAGGCAAGCCGATGGACCGGCTGGTCTGCGGCGACGTGGGCTTCGGCAAGACCGAAGTGGCGCTGCGGGCGGCGTTCGTCGCCGCGATGAACGGGCAGCAGGTGGCGGTGGTCGCCCCCACGACCCTGCTCGCGCGGCAGCACTTCCAGGGCTTCCAGGATCGCTTCGCCGGCTTCCCGCTGAAAGTCGGCCGCCTCAGCCGCCTGGTGCCGGCGCGCGAGATGCAGGAAACGCGCAAGGCGCTGGAAGACGGGACGATGGACGTGGTCGTCGGCACTCACGCGATCCTGAGCAAGAGCACCAAGTTCAAGCGGCTGGGCCTTGTCATCGTGGACGAGGAGCAGCGCTTCGGCGTGAACCACAAGGAAAAGCTGAAGCAGCTGCGCGAGAACGTCCACGTGCTCACGCTCACCGCCACGCCGATCCCGCGCACCTTGCAGATGGCGATGAGCGGGATGCGCGAGCTTTCGACCATCCAGACCCCGCCGGTGGACCGCCTGGCGGTGCGCACTTACGTGATGGAATGGGACGACATGGTGATGCGCGAGGCGCTGCTGCGCGAGCATCATCGCGGCGGGCAGAGCTTCATCGTCGTGCCGCGCATCGCCGACATGGCACCGCTGGCGGACTGGCTGCACAAGCACGTGCCCGAGGTGAAGTTCATCACCGCCCACGGCCAGATGAGCGCGACCGAAGTCGAGGAACGCATGAGCGCGTTCTACGAGAAGAAATACGAAGTGCTGCTGTCGACCACGATCGTCGAAAGCGGGCTGGACATCCCCAGCGCCAACACCATCGTGATCCACCGGGCCGACCGCTTCGGCCTGGCCCAGCTCTATCAGCTGCGCGGGCGCGTGGGCCGCAGCAAGCTGCGCGCCTATGCCTATCTGACCACGCCGAAGGATACCCAGCTTTCCGAAGTGGCGGAAAAGCGGCTCAAGGTGCTGGGCGACATCGACAGCCTGGGCGCCGGATTCCAGCTCGCCAGCCACGATCTAGACATCCGCGGCGCCGGCAACCTGCTGGGCGACGAGCAATCCGGCCATATCCGCGAAGTCGGCTTCGAACTGTACCAGTCCATGCTGGAAGACGCGATCCTGGCCGCCCGGGCGGGCGACGCCGGGCTGGAGCGCGACGAGCGCGAGGGCCTCTCGCCGCAGATCACCGTCGATGCGCCGATCATGATCCCCGAGGATTACGTGCCCGACCTGACCGTGCGCATGGCGCTCTATCGCCGGCTGAACGACGCAGCCGACAAGGCGGAGATCGAAGCCATGGCCGCAGAGATGATCGACCGCTTCGGCCCCCTGCCCCCGGCCACGGCCAACCTGATCAAGCTGATCGAGATCAAGCACCAGGCGATCATGGCCTGCATCGCCAAGATCGACGTGGGCGCGCGCGGCACCCTGGTGAGCTTCCACGAGGACCGCTTCCCCGATCCGGCCGGCCTGCTCGCCTATATCGATCGCCTGAAAGGCACCGCCAAGCTGCGCCCCGACATGAAGCTGGTCATCAGCCGCGCCTGGGGCGATCCGCAAAGCCGCCTCAACGGGCTGTTCCAGCTCACTAAGGGCCTGAGCGCGATCGCGCGGAAGGCGGAGAAGAAGGCGGCTTAGGTCGAGTGGCCGGTTTGAAAGACTCGTCATTGGGAGCGTCGCGAAGCAATCCAGGGCGTCTTATGATGTTGCTCTGGATTGCTTCGCTACGCTCGCAATGACGATGCCGGGTTGGGCCCCCTTCCCCTCTTCCCCCCTTTCCTCTTTTCCCCCTTCTCGTCATCCCCGCGAAAGCGGGGACCCAGTCGGCTCTGCGGAGGGAACACTCATTCACGCCACCCGCCCTTGCCTTGGGCGGCGGAGGAACAGAGCGCCGGGCCCTTAGAAGCCTACTGGGTCCCCGCTTTCGCGGGGATGACGAAGAGCGAGGGTGGGCGCGGTGTGGACGGTGTGAATTGACAGGGGTTGGTGACAGGGTGAGATGAAGGTGGGGCGGGACCGCGCAAAGTCCCGGCAGCCCTACCCGGTTACCAGCGCCATGAAATCCGCCCCGCTCATCGGGCGGGCGCCGAGGAAGCCTTGCCAGCTGGTGCAATGTTCGCGAGCGATCACTTCGCGCTGGGCGGGGCGTTCGATGCCCTCGGCGGTGACTTCCAGCTCCAACGCCTGCGCCATGGCCAGGATGCCGCGCAATATCGCCAGGTCGCTGGCGTTTTCCTCGATCCCTTCGACCATGCTGCGGTCGAGCTTGAGGTAATGCAGCGGCAGGCGCTTCAGGTAACGGAAGTTGCAGAAGCCGGCGCCGAAATCGTCCAGCGCGATCCTGACGCCCAGATCGGCGAGCCGTTGCAGGCGCTCCGCCGAACGCTCCAGGTCGGCGACCAGGCATTGTTCGGTGATCTCCAGCGTCAGCAGCTCGGGCGGGAAGCCGCTGGCGGCCAGGTTGCCCGCCATCTCGTCGGTGAAATCCGGTTCCGCCAGGCCGGCGGCGGTGATGTTGAGCGACAGGCGCAGCTCGCGCCCGGGCGCCTGCGGCCAGGTGCTTGCCTCCAGCAGCGCTGCCCGCGCGACGTGGCGCGACAGCACGCAGGATTTTCCCGCCCGTTCCGCCATAGCGAACAGCTTCGCGCCGCCGACCTCGCCCAGGCGCGGATGGTGCCAGCGCGCCAGCGCCTCCGCCCCCACGACATGCATGCCCGAAGGATCGAACTGCGGCTGGAACAGGATCTCTATCGCGCTGCCGGCCATGGCCTGAGTCAGTTCCTCGGCCAGCGCGGTGTCGCGTGCTTTGCGGCGGTCCGGCCCGACCCGCCGGTCCTCTCCGATCATCGTTGTTACCATGTTCGCGCTCTGACCGATTGGTGGCCGCAAATCTTCCGCCGCGTCGGCCGCGTTGCAATTCGGGACGGCGCTCCATAGGACAGTGCACCATGGGGAGCGAGGCACCAACGAAAAAGAGCGGATTTGCCCGGCTGGCATTGATCGCATCGTCCACCGATCGCGCCCAGGCGGCGGCGGAAGCCCTGAGCGGCAGCTGCGACTGGGTGCCGCTGGCAGAGGCCGATGCGGCCGTGGTGCTGGGCGGCGACGGCTTCATGCTGGAAACGATGCACCGGATGATCGACGCCGACATGCTGCGCCCGGTCTATGGGCTCAACCTCGGCACGGTCGGGTTCCTGATGAACACCTATACCAATGGGCGCGGCCTTTTGCAGCGGATCGAGCGCGCCCGGGCGATCGCCGTGTCGCCGCTGAGGATGGAAGCGGTGGCGCAGGATGGGCGGACCCGCGATTTCTACGCCATCAACGAAGTGTCGCTGCTGCGCGAAACGCGCCAGACCGCGAAGATCGAGATCAGCGTCAACGAACGGGTGCGGATCGCGGAACTGGCGGCCGACGGGGTGCTGCTGGCGACGCCGGTGGGATCGACAGCCTACAACTATTCCGCCAGCGGGCCGATCCTGCCGCTCGATTCGCAGATGCTGGCGCTGACGCCGATCAGCCCGTTCCGCCCGCGCCGCTGGAAGGGCGCCATCCTGCCCGATCGCAGCCGCGTGACCTTCCGCGTGCTCGAGCCGAACAAGCGCCCCGTTTCCGTGGTTGCCGACCAGAAAGAGCTGCGCAACGTGGCCGAGGTGCGCCTGAGAATCGACCGGGACCGCACGCTGACCCTGCTGTTCGATCCCGGCCACGCGCTGGACGAACGGATCGTGGCCGAACAGTTCGCCTGCTGAGCCGCGCGGGAAAAGCGGTGGGCGGCGGCGCGCGGACTGCCTTTGCTCAGGACAGGCTTGTCAAACCGAATCCCCCTCCATATAGGGCGCACTCTGCCCGTCAGGGCTGCTCCCCGATAGCTCAGCGGTAGAGCATTCGACTGTTAATCGAATGGCCGTAGGTTCGAATCCTACTCGGGGAGCCACTTACCTCGCGTAAGCGATTGATAATCCACGAGAAGCTTATCTAAGCCGGACCCGGCTCCCACATAAGAACCCTCGGCGGGAGAACGGCTTATGTCGGACTACTGGCTGTCGCAAATCAATCCTTATCTGCGAGAACCGCCACGGAATAGCGTGCGCCGGAGCGCCTACGAGGTAGAGATCAATCCTTGGTCACGACGTGGCGATGTTGAGGCTGCGCTGTTTTTCCGCGGCGCGATCGTCTCCGCCTACGGTTACATCGAGACCATTCTCGGCGAGATTTGCATCAAGGCGTCGCGGCTGCCGCAATATGCCGTTCTGAGAGAAAGTTTCCCGCACAGCGCCGATCAACGCGTATCGTTCCTGCGCCGAGCCTTCGCGCTCGATCCGCTTCGTGAATACCAACCTTGGGCAACATTGTTTCTCGATCAATTCGAAACCCACGGCGAGCTCCGAAATCTCGCCGCGCACGCGTACATGCAGGTATTGCCGAATTGGGGGGTGACATTCCGGGATCTGCGTAGAGACGGGCCTGCGATGATAAACTCTCGCAGTCAGCGAATGACCATTCCTGAGTTGGAGGTGGCAGCATGGCGCGCGACTCGGTTGAGCCGGCTCTGTCAGCACTTAGTGAACCGTCTAAATGCGGCCGAAATTCTTGCCAAGATCGACTAAAAGAAACTCCGCCGAAGCGGGGGCCGAGTGATGCGCGCTTACTCACTCCTCAAGCCAGAAATTTTTGTCCGAGTTAGGGAATTCGCCGAGGGCCAGGGCCTTAACCACCCAGAGGCAATCCGTCGTTTGACCCGGTGCGCACTGGACGCTTACCGCTCGCTCAAATGAAGCCTAGCCATGGCGAGCAACCCTCCCCGTCGCCACCACTACGTGCCGGAATTCTATCAGCGAAAATGGGCCGGCGATGATCGGCAAGTAGAGAGATATGAGCGCAGGAATCAGACTGTCGTCTGCCGTCGCGTATTTCCCGCCTCTGCAGGCTTCCAAGAGGACCTATATCGGCATCCGCGAACTGAAATGGACGAGTGGAATGCACAGGCACTTGAGTGGGCGGTTTTTCAACGAATAGATGATGCTGGCGCGAAGGCGCTTGACGCATTGCTGACGGACGGCAGGGCATTGCGCGACAACACAGTCCGCCGCGATTGGGCAGTCTTCTTGCGCTCGATGCTGGTGCGAACGCCTTTCCAGATGGCGGGAACGCTGGCGTCGCTTGAGCAGATATGGCGCGATGTTGACGTCTCCGAACAGTACGCCGCGATATTCAAGCCTGGCATGCCTGAGACTGCCACGGAGTTTCTTGAGGCGCTGAATCCCTCACAGGCCAAAGAAAGCGCCTTCCAACTCTTTGCGGGAGCCATGGCCGACGATCAGACCACGCACCACATTATGAAGCTTCCCTGGCGGATATTCGATTGCTCAACGGCGGATTATCAGCTCCTGTTGTCGGATCATCCTGTCGTATTGGTGCCACTAGAAACGAGTGACGGCCATATCGCGATGCCTCTGAGCCCGACGAAATTTCTTGTAGCCGCCGCGAACGATCGAACGAAAGCAATCGCTGACTCGATCCCTCCCAAAAGGGCGGTACGAATAATGAACACATTTACCGTTCGGCGCGCTCAGCATTGTGTGATTGCCTCTGATCGGGCGCAGGACGCCTTCATTCGGAAGCACTTCGGGGCCGAGCCAGTCTTGCCATTCCTGGCACCGAACAAACTTACGTCAATCAATCCGGCAGCTTGACGCAAGCGCGGTAGAGGCCGTCCCTAATGCACCAGTGCGTTCCCACATTTCTATTCTTCAGCTGGGTGCACGTTAATGCACACGCTTGCGCATTTATGCGCATAGGAACGGTGGTAACTGGGCAGTTTTCCCTGCGCATTCATGCATAACGGTGCGGACATATGCAGAACGGATTGCAATCCTACTCGGGGAGCCACTTCACTCTATCGCTCGCGGGAACCCATTTGCCGCCGGTCGATTTTTCGGCCGCGAGGGGAATTCGTGGAGCGTTCCGATGCTCGAACAGCGTATTTCGCCGAGTTGGCCGCACAGCGCGTGGAACCCACACCATCAGCCGCTCGATCCCTGCAGGCGCAAGATGATCTTCGGCCCGGTGCGGCCGATGGATCGGCCCGGCCTGCTGCGGCGCCTGTTCGGCGACGAGTGAGCGGCGATCAGCCCGGCTTGCGGAAGCGGATCGCGAACTTTTCAGTCTCTCCCTGAACGGACGCATCGCGCACGCCCACGGTCTTGGGATCATCCGGGTTCGCCAGCACGGAGGATTCCGCGTCGAACTTGAAGCCCGCTGCCTCCACCTCCGCCTTCACCGCCGCCGGATCGATCCGGTGCAGCGACTGCGTGGCCGAAGTGCCCGATCCGGGCGCGGCCGAATGATCTTCCACGAAATAGATCCCGCCGGGCTTGAGCACCTGGAGCATCGCCTTGTTCACCCCCGCGACGTTCGCGCTGGGGCCGTTGTGCAGATCATGATAGTTTTCCGTGGTCCACACCAGGTCCACCGGCTTCGGCAGCGAGAGCGCGGCGAGATCCTGCGCCACGACGGTGATGTTGCCGTATTGCGCCGCCAGCGCGTTCAGCGAATCGAGCCCGCCGGGGCGCTGGGCGAACGCGGGCGGCACCACGGCATAGACATGGCCCTGCGGCCCCACCGCCGCCGCGAGGATGCGGGTATAATAGCCCCCGCCGGGAAGCAGTTCGGCCACCACGTCACCCGGCTTCACGCCGGCGAAGGCCACGATCTGGGCCGGCTTGCGCGCCGCATCGCGCGCGGTGTCAGCCGCCGGGCGGCGCGCATCGGCGACGGCGCCGCTGATGGCCGCACCGGGTGCCGGGGCCTGCGCGCCGGCGGGAACGGCCACGGCGAGCATGAGAACGGCGGTTGCCGCGAATACATTGCGCATCGTCACTCTCCCGGAAATGCCGTGGCCATCGGCCACCGATTTTTACGCGGTGCTACAGCGAGGTTGCACGGCGGAAGCGCCTGACGGCGGCGATGGCCTTGGCCTTGCCTTCGGGGTCGCAATCCTTCTCCACCAGTTCCTCGATCTCGTCAGAGGCGCGGTCCAGCAGATGCTGGAGCGCCCTTTTCTGTTGTTCGGCGTTGGCGAGTTCGTGCTTCAGTTGCTCCGCGTTCCCGTCACTATCCGCCATATACCACCTTGCTATTGGGCACTGCCGGAAATCTTAGTCCTCTCCATCGTTAAGGCAAGGCTGACGCGGCCCGCCGGTGCGGGCTCAGCCGCACGGCCTGCAAGGCCACCAGCACCACCAGGCCGATCAGCGCCGCCCCCACATACCACGGCGCGTCGTGCCCGGCGTGATCGTAGACCAGCCCGAACAGCGGCGGGGCGACGATCCGCCCGACCGCGTTGGACGCCATGAGCAGGCCCATCGTGCTGCCCTGCCGATCGGGCGGCACATTGCGCGAAAGCAGCGCGCCGGCCGAGGGGAAGGCCAGGCTGTGGCCGGTCATCAGCAGGCCCATCAGCAACACGCCCGAGACCGGCAGGCGGATGATCGGCTGCAACAGCATCGACAGCGCCAGCAGCACCAGGCCCATGACGATCACCCGCGCTTCGCCATAGCGCGCGGCGAGCGGGCCGATCAGGAAAAGCTGGGCGAACAGGCCGCCGCCGCCGATGGCCAGGAAGGCGAAGCCCAGATCCTGCGCGCTCCAGCCGAAATTGGCCTCGCTCCACAGCCCGTAGATCGCTTCCATCGAGGCGAACAGGGCGATGCCGAAGAACGAGATGACGAACAGCCGCAGCAGCAGCGGCTGCGAGCGGACGAAGGCCACCGCCTCGCCATATCTCGGCAAGGGCGCTTCCTTGCCCCCGGGGGGCACCGCATCGCGCAGCACCGCGAGGCACCACAGCGATGCCAGCAGCGAAAGCGCGCCGGCGATCAGGATCGGCGCGCGGAAGCTGGCGGCCACGGCCTCTTCCCCCGCGAACAGCCCGCCCAGCACCGGTCCGAAGGCGAAGCCGAGGCTGAACGCGGCGCCGAAATAGCCCATGGTCTTCGCCCGCCGCTCCGGCACGGAAACATCGGCGATGAAGCCTTGCGCGGTGCTGAGCGTGCCGGAGAAGAAGCCGCTGACCACCCTGATCGCCACCGCGATCCACAGCGAAGGCGCAAACGCGAAGGCGACATAGCTGAGCGCGGCGAAGAAGGTGGTGACCACCAGCACCTTGCGCCGGCCCCAGACATCGGACTGGCGGCCCCAGTGGATTTCGCCGAACACATTGCCCAGGCTGTAGGCCGCGAAAAGCAGCGCGATCTCGAACGGATTGGCGCCGAACACCTGGCCATAGAACGGCAACAGGGGCAGGATCAGGCTGAACCCGGCGATATTGACGAAGACCGCGACCAGCAGCGGCGGCAGGCGCTTGTCGATCATCTTTCCGCCACCCGCCAGCTTCTCACCGCGGGGACATTAACAGGGGTTACGGACGGGGCAAGGCACCGCCGACGCGTGATCCCCGATCGGGGAAGGAGCCGAGGCCTCACTCGGAACCGCACGCCTGTTCGGAACCGCACCCCTCGTAACTATGCCCCTCGTAACCACACCCTTATTCCGAACCGCGCCTTCACGCACACCCTCACTCGTCATTGCGAGCGTAGCGAAGCAATCCAGGGCGTCGGTGCAATACGCTCTGGATTGCTTCGCTACGCTCGCAATGACGAATAGGTGGGATGGCGAGAGTGACAGTCCACTCAGCGGACGCCGGGACCGCGCGGCGCGCGGTCCCGGCGTCCGGTCAGGCGTAGGCCGCGCCGTGGCAGTGCTTGTATTTCTGGCCCGATCCGCACGGGCACGGTGCATTGCGGCTGATGTTCATGCCGGCATAGGGATCGCTCTCCCCTTCCGCACCGCCCGGCCCGGCCGTGGGGCGCGGCGAGCCGGCGAGACTGCCGAACATCTGCGCGAAGCGTTCGGACCCGTCGCCATCGTTGCTGTCATCGGTGCCCAGGAACGGATCGACGTGGCCGGTGAGGAATTCCGGCAGTTCCGGCAGGCGCACCGGTTCCGGCGACGGGATGCGCAACGAGGCGGTCATCAACAGACGCGTCACGTCCTCGCGAATCCCTTCGAGCATCGATTCGAACAGGCCGAAGGCTTCCTGCTTGTATTCGGTGATCGGCTGCTTCTGCGCATAGGCGCGCAGGAAGATGACCTGGCGCAGCGCATCGAGCGTGGCGAGGTGTTCCTTCCAGTGGAAATCCAGCCGGTCGAGCAGGATGCTCTTTTCAATCTGGCGCCAGATCGACGGATCGGTTTCGGCGACCTTGGCGGCCATCTTCTCTTCGGTGAGCGCGGCCAGCCGCTCCTCGATCATGTCGGGCTCCAGCCCGTCTTCCTCCATCCACTCATCGATCGGCGCTTCGAAGCCGAGCACATCGGCAACGCGCTTCTTGAGGCCGTCGAGATCCCACTGTTCGGGATAGGAACCTTGCGGACAAGCCACGTTGACCATCGCGTTGATCGTATCGTTGCGCATGGCGGTGACGACGTCTTCCACCGCCTCGCTGTCCATGATCTCGGCGCGCTGTTCGTAGACCACCTTGCGCTGGTCGTTCATCACGTCATCGTATTCGACGACTTGCTTGCGCACTTCATAGTTGCGCGCCTCGACCTTCCTCTGCGCGGTCTCGATGGCCTTGGAAAGCCACTTGGAACCGATCGCCTCCCCATCGGAGAGGTTGGAGTTCATCATCCGCGCGAACAGCGTGTCCGGCCCGAAGATGCGCAGCAGATCGTCCTCCAGGCAGAGATAGAACTTGCTGAGCCCCGGATCGCCCTGGCGCCCGGCGCGGCCGCGCAGCTGGTTGTCGATGCGCCGGCTTTCGTGCCGCTCCGTCCCGAGCACGAAGAGGCCGCCCGCGGCGAGCACTTTCTCACGTTCCTCCGCAACTTCGCGCTTGATCCGCTCGATCGCCGCGTCCCGCTCCGGCCCCTCGGGCATCTCGCCCAGCTCTTCCTCCACCCGGAACTCGACGTTGCCGCCGAGCTGGATGTCGGTGCCGCGGCCGGCCATGTTGGTGGCGATCGTCACCGCGCCGATCCGCCCGGCCTGCGCCACGATGCGCGCTTCCTGTTCGTGGAACCGGGCATTGAGCACCGCGTGCTTCACGCCTTCCTTGTCGAGATAGCGGCTGAGCAGTTCCGACTTTTCGATCGAGACGGTGCCGACCAGCGCCGGCTGGCCCTTCTCACTGTGCTCCCGGATCGTCTTGGCGATCGCCTGGAACTTGTCAGCCGTGTTCTTGTAGAATTCATCCTCGTCGTCGGTCCGCTGGACCGGCAGATTGGTCGGGATCTCAACCACGTTGAGCTTGTAGATGTCCCAGAATTCGGCCGCCTCGGTGGCGGCGGTGCCGGTCATGCCGGACAGCTTGGGATACATGCGGAAGTAGTTCTGGAAGGTGATCGAGGCCATCGTCTGGTTCTCGGGCTCGATCTTCACGCCTTCCTTGGCCTCGACCGCCTGGTGCAACCCGTTCGACCAGCGGCGCCCATCCATCATGCGGCCGGTGAATTCGTCGATGATGACGACTTTGCCGTCCTTCACGATGTAGTCGATATCGCGCTTGAACATCACGTTGGCGCGCAGCGCCTGGTCGAGATGGTGGACGACCTGGGTGTTCTCCACATCATAGAGATTGTCGGTGGCGAGCAGGCCGGATGTCTCCAGCAGCTGCTCCACATGTTCCGCCCCCTCTTCGGTGAGCGAGATGTTCTTCGTCTTCTCGTCGGCTTCGTAGAGGTCGTCGGGCAGCTTCTTCACCAGCTCGTCGAGCGCGATGTAGAGATCGCTCTTGTCCTCGGTGGGGCCGGAGATGATCAGCGGCGTGCGCGCCTCGTCGATCAGGATCGAGTCCACCTCGTCGACGATGGCGAAATTGAACGGGCGGTGCACCTGCTGCGAGCGTTCGTGCTTCATGTTGTCGCGCAGGTAATCGAAGCCGAATTCGTTGTTGGTGCCGTACGTGATGTCGGACCCGTAAGCCTCCCGGCGCTGCTGCTCGGTGAGATTGGGCACGATCACGCCCACGGTGAGGCCCAGGAACTTGTGGATGCGCCCCATCCAGCCGGCATCGCGGCTGGCGAGGTAATCGTTGACGGTGACGACGTGGACGCCCTTGCCCTCGATCGCGTTGAGGTAGGTCGCCAGCGTGGCCACCAGCGTCTTGCCTTCGCCGGTGCGCATCTCGGCGATCTCGCCGCGGTGGAGCACGATGCCGCCGACCATCTGCACATCGAAGTGGCGCATGCCGAGCACCCGCTTCGAAGCCTCGCGCACCGTGGCGAAGGCTTCCGGCAGGATATCGTCGAGCGTCTTGCCGCCAGCGAGCTGCTCGCGGAACTTGGCGGTCTGCGCCTGCAGTTCCTCATCGGAGAAAGTCTCAAGCTGGGGCTCCAGCGCGTTGATCTGGGCGACCGTCTTTTCGAGCGATTTGACGTAACGATCGTTGGCGGAGCCGAAGACGGCCTTCGCGAGCGCACCGAACATGGGCGAATTCCTGACATTTCAAGTGATTATGGCACGGCCACGCAATGCCGCGCGGCCGCTAAGCGGAGAGAATGTGACGACGCGCGGCGCTATTCGCGCGCGCGATCGATCTGCAGCATCACCGTGGGGACGACGAGCACGATCCGCGGCGGCTTGGCGCAAGCCCGCGGCTGCGCGCCGTCGCGCTGGAGCGTACCGGCAAACGGCGCGGCGTGGGCCCCCGCCTGCGCACTGCACGCGGAGGGCGCGCTGAGCGACGCGAGCCCGACCCGGTTGAAATCCGCCACGCGCGCCTGCGCAGGCTGGCCAGCCGCGGCCAGACCGGTCACCAGGACGAGCAGAGTGAGCAGCTTGCGCAGCATGGCGCCAAACATAGCGACGCTTCGCCATTTGTCCATCGCGAGGAACGGCTTTAGGCCATGGTAACCACGTTCCCGTTAAGGCCGTGGCATGAACACCCTCGTGCCGAGCCGCCGGGCGCCCTCGCTGCGGCGTGCCTTAACACAAGGCGTCGATGCGCTTGCCGCAAATCGTAGCGCGCTTTTTCTCACATTGCTGGCTTTCGCCGGCCTGCTGCGCTGCATTAACCTTGGTGATTGGAACTACGAAGTCGACGACCAGTATTTTTCGCTAGTCGGGCACAGGATGTTGGCTGGCGACATCCTTTATGTCGACATCTTCGACCGCAAGGGGCCGGCGCTTTACCTGACTTATATGGTACTTGCGGGTATCTGGGGCTCGGTCATTTCCTACCAGCTCGCGGGAACGCTGTGCGTGGCGCTCGCGGCTTATGGCATCGCTCGCATAGCGGCTCTGCTTGTCGGCGCAGGCGAGGGTCTGGTCGCAGGCGCAGTCTATTGTGCCCTCGTGGTGGCTTACGGCGGCGCGAACGGGCAAACACCGGTATTCTACAATCCGCTGATGGTCGCTTGCGCCTGGTGCATCATCACGCGGCTGGATTTGCTGCGCGCAGGCAAGATAGATTCTCGCGTGATGACAGGCTTTGCCTGCGCTGGACTGGCCCTGACGTTCAAAATGTCCGCGGCCATCGAAGGCTGCTATTTCGGGCTCTTCTCGCTGGCATTGATGTTCAGAAGCGGCGTGCCGCTGCGACGGACGTTGGCCCGAGGCGTGCTCCTTTGCCTTCTTGGCCTACTCCCCATGCTTGGAGCCACCGCCTGGTACTGGGCTGCGGGATATTTTCCGGAGTTCTGGCAGGCGCTCGTCACCTCAAACTTCGATCGGGCGTATCCCCCTACCGGCGAGAGGCTTGGCCGGATCCTGATCTTCGCCAGATACATGGCTGCACCGCTGCTGCTCGCGGTCTGGGGGTGGTCCTCGATCAAGCAGCGGAACGAAGCCGATGCCGCGGCAACGTTCATGCTCGGCTGGTTGATAACCGCCAATCTGGCGGTGCTCGTCTTCCCGACGATCTACACGCATTATCTGCTCCCCATCCTGCCCCCCCCTGTGCATCTGCGCTGCGGGTGTATTTCGTGACGCAAGAAAGGGCCTGCCTTTAGCAGTGGCGATCAGTGCGGCATTCATCTGGTCCTCAGGCGAACTGAACATCGTGCATCGTGCCGAATCCCGCGCCGAATCCGAACGTCTCGTCTCTTACCTTCAGGAGGAAACCCCGAACCACCGCCTGCTCGTATGGGGTTTTCCAAGCTATCTCTATGTACTGGTGGGGGCGAAGCCGCCGAGCGTGCTGGCCTTTCCTCCACACTTGTTCGACGCTCCGGAAGCGGGATCGAGCGGCCACGATGAAGTGGCGGAAGTCCGAAAGATTCTCGCGCAAAGGCCTGAAGCGATTGTAGTTCAAGAGCCGCTGCCGGCAGGGCCTGTCAATCTGCACACGACGGCATTGGTGGACGCCTATCTCCGATCCTGCCGCCGCATGCGAAGCTTTACCCTCCTCGATCATTCGGGGCCGCAAATGCAGCGGGTTTACAGCCGCTGCTCCGATCCGAAACAAAGCTAGGCTTGACGTGGGCCCGCCGCGCGGTAGCCCGCGCCGATGAACCTCGACCGCTCTCCGCTTGCCCTGCCCTTCCCCGCGATTCCGCCCATCGGCGGCGTGACCCTGCGCGTCGCCCGCGCGCGGTACAAGGAATGGGATCGCTGCGACCTGACGTATGCCGAGCTGGCGGAAGGCACCGCGGTGGCGGGGGTGTTCACGAAGAACGTGTGCTGTTCCACCGAGGTGGAGATGGGGCGCGAGCAGGCGCGGCTGGGGCAGGCGCGGGCGCTGATCGTGAACGCCGGCAATTCCAACGCCTTCACCGGCTATCGCGGGCGCGAGGCGGTGGAACAGATCATGGCCCAGGTGGCCGGGCACCTGCATTGCGAGCCGAGCGAGGTATTCGTTTCCTCCACCGGGGTGATCGGCGTGCCGCTGCCCAAGGACAAGGCGCGCGAGGGTGTCGCCGCGGCGCTGGGTGCCCCTCCCTGCTCGTGGGAAGAGGCGGCCACAACCATCGGGACGACCGACACCTTTCCCAAGGGCGCGGTGGCCGAGACGATCGTGGGCGGCCGGCGTGTGATCGTCGCGGGGATCATCAAGGGTTCGGGCATGATCGCGCCGGACATGGCGACGATGCTGGGCTATCTGTTCACCGACGCCGCGGTGGAGCCGGGCTTCCTCCAGCAATGCCTTTCGGCCGCGAACGAGAGCACGTTCTCGTGCATCACGGTGGATAGCGATACCTCCACCAGCGACACGGTGCTGGCTTTCGCCACGGGCAAGGCCGGCAATGCCCCGCTGGCTTCGTTCGACGATCCGGGCGCCGATGCCTTCGCGGCGGCGATCCACGATGTCTGCCGGCAGCTTGCCCTGCTGGTGGTGCGCGACGGCGAAGGGGCGCAGAAGCTGATCGAAGTGCGGGTGACCGGCGCGGTGAGCGATGAAAGCGCGCGCAAGGTGGGCCTGGCCATCGCCAATTCGCCGCTGGTCAAGACCGCCGTGGCCGGCGAGGACGCCAACTGGGGCCGCGTGGTCATGGCCGTGGGCAAGGCGGGGGAGCCGGCGGACCGCGATAAGCTGTCGATCGGCTTCGGCGGCATCTGGGCCGCGCGCGATGGCCTGCCGCTGGCCGATTATGACGAAGCGCCGGTGGCAGCGCACCTAAAGGGCCGGGAAATCCAACTGGAGGTCGATCTCGGGCTCGGCGAAGGCCGTGCCACCGTGTGGACCTGCGATCTGACGCACGGCTACATTGCCATCAACGCCGATTATCGCTCATGACACCTGGCGCGCTTCACGAGGCGATGCTCACGCTGCTGCGCGAGGTGACGCACACGGCGATCCTGCCCTACTACCGCACGCTTGCCGAGGACCAGATCGAGGCCAAGGAAGTGGGCGATGTGGTCACCGTGGCCGACAAGCTGTCGGAAGCCATGCTGGCCGAAGGGCTGGCGAAGATCGCCGATATACCCGTGGTGGGCGAGGAAGCGGCGTTCGCCGATCCATCGGTGCTAGGCCGCGTGGCCGGCGATTGCTGGATCGTCGATCCGCTGGACGGAACGCGCAACTTCGCGCGGGGCAGCGCGCCGTTCGGCATTCTTATCGCCATGGCCACGGGCGGCGAGGCGCATACCGGGTGGATCTACGATTGCCTGACAAACCGCTTCTGCGTGGCCCATCGCGGCAAGGGCGCCTTCGTCAACGGCGAGAAGATCGCGGCGCGGGCCACCGGCGGCGCGCTGCCCGTGGCGGCCATCTCCCTGATCTTCATGGACCCGGCGCGCCGCGAGGCGGTGAAACATGCGGTGGCCGAGCATTACCGCACGGTCGACGTGCCCTATTGCGCAGCCGAACAATATCCGCGCCTCGCGCTGGGGGAGAACGACGTGTCGATCTTCGAGCGGACGCTGCCGTGGGACCACGCGGCGGGGGCCCTGTGGCTCAACGAGGCGGGCGGCAAATGCGCCCGCCTCGATGGTTCGCCTTATCGGGTGGACGAGTGGGAGCGGAAAGGCTTGATCGGCGCCGCCAGCCCCGCGCTGTGGGATGAACTGGCGGGGAGGTTATTCGCGCTGCCGGATTAAGGCACAATCGCCTAACCCGGAATCGTCATTGCGAGCGGAGCGAAGCAATCCAGGGCCATTGCGCGCAACGCCCTGGATTGGTTGGCCTTTAGCCGGCTTCGCTTCCGTCGCTCACTAGAGACGACCAAGCTTTAAAGCACGCTCTCCAGCCAGCCCTTGAGCTGGCTCTTGGGCGCGGCGCCCAGCTTTTGCGCCACGGGCTGGCCATCCTTGAACAGCACCATGAGCGGGATCGACTGCACGCCGATCTTCCCCGGCACTTCCGGATTTTCCATGATGTCCATCTTGGCGATCGTCACCTGACCGGCCAACTCGTCGCTGATTTCCTCCAGCGCCGGGGCGATCATCTTGCACGGCCCGCACCAGTCAGCCCAGAAATCCACCAGGACCGGCTTGCTGGAATCGAGGACATCCGCCTGGAAGCTGGAATCGGTGACGGCTTTGGTGGCCATGGAAATGCTCCTGTATGATCTGACGGCAAATCTAGGGACGAGCGCGGCGTTGGCAACGCTCAGGGCCCAAAACTTTCCTGCGAGGTCGGCAAGTCTGGTTTGTGCGCGGCGAGCATCTCGGCGGGAATCGCGACCAGCCGCGGCCCCTTCGCATAGAGCACGGCGGCTTCGACCCTCCGCCCCCGGTGCAGAACACTGAGCGCCGCCGCATAAGCCGCCATCTGCCGCAAGGTGGAGCGGGGAATGTCCTCCAGCCGTTCCGGCGGGCGGCGCGCGGTCTTGAAATCGGCGATGAGCACACGGTCCGGCGTTATCAGCAGCCGGTCGGCGGTGCCGGCGATCACTTGTCCGTCCACCGTCGCGGCAAGGGGCACTTCGGCCAGGGCGGAAGGGCCGAACAGATCGGCCCATTGCGGTCCTGCCAGCACGGCCAGGGCGCTCCCGAGCAATTCCTCGCGCTCCGCTTCGGCCAGATCGGCGGCGTTGCGCGCCAGCCATGCGCGCGCTTTCGCCTCGCGATCGGCGGGCGCGACATCGGGCAGGCGTTCGAGCAGCTTATGCACCAGCACGCCGCGCCGGGCGGCCCGCGCCAGCGCGGCGGCGGGCAGCGGCGGATCGGCGCCCTGCTCCTCCCCGGCGGAGGACGGCGCCAGCGGGCGCGGCGGGCGCGGTTCGGGGCCGACCGGGCGCAGGACCCAATTCGGCAGATCGGCGGTGGAAGGCGCTCCCCCCTCGACCTTGTCGGGCATGGGCTCCGCCCGCTCGCCCAGTTCGAAGCGCTGGCCCCAGATCGCATCTTCCAGCGGCTCGCCGGTGAACAGCGGCGCCAGGCGGGCATACCAGCTGTCCGGCGCCGGTCCGTCCTTCTCGCGCAGGCCCAGGGCGCCGCCGATGAACAGCGCCTCCTCCGCCCGGGTCATGGCGACATAGAGCAGGCGCCAATGCTCCTGCCGCTCGGCCTTGCGCGCCTGTTCCTCCACTTCGGCGATGCGGCCGACCTTCTCCAGCTTGCCGAGACCTGGCAACGGAATCTCGCGCTCCCCCTCTCCATCGCGAAGCGACAGGCCGCGCATGGGCGAACGGTCGGGGTCTCCGGTCGCATCGGCCAGGATCACGATCGGGGCCTGCAATCCTTTGGAGCCGTGGACGGTCATCACCCGCACCAGCCCCTTGCCCGCGCCGGGTTCGCGCTTCAGCTCCCCCTCGCCCGCGTCGAACCACTGGATGAAACCCTGCAAGCTGGGCGTATGCGCGGCGGAATAGGCGAGCGCGGCGTTGAGCAGCTCGTCGATCGGATCGTTCGCCTCGCGCCCCAGCCGGGCGACCAGCTTGCGCCGGCCGTCCCACGGACCGACCAGCAGCCAGTGGAGCAGTGCCTGCGGAGGCTCGAAATCGGCGCGGCGCAGCAGGTCCAGCAGCAGCGCCACGTCGGCGTGGCCGGAGCGGCGCAGATGATCCCACAGGCGCACGCCCTCGTGGCGATAGCCATGCTCCAGCAAGTCTTCCTGGCTCCAGCCGAGCAGCGGCGAGACGAGCAGGTTCGCCAGGCTGAGATCATCGAGCGGCTGGGCGGCGAAGCGCAGCGCGGCCATGAGGTCCTTCACCGCCAGCGGCGCGCCCAGCCGCAGCCGGTCCACGCCCGCCACCGGCACGCCCGCGGCATGGAGGCGCGCGACGATCAGTCCGGCCAGCTCTCGGCGCTTGCGCACCAGCACCATGATGTCGCCCGCCCCGGCCTTGCGCGGCTCTCCCTTGGCGAGCTGGAAGCTGCCGATCAGCGCCTTGACCTGCGCGGCGATGTTGTCGGCCATCCGCCGTTCGGGCTCTGAAATCCAGTTCGGCGGCTCGTCCTCTTCCTCGGCCTCGTCGGGCCCGGCCTCGACCGGCTTCCACAAGGTGACGAGGCCCGGCCGCTGGTCGCCGAGATGCGGATCGGGCGCGCTGTCCAGCCCGAGGTTGCCAGGGCCGATCGCTTCCACCGCCCGGTCCACGAAAGTGAGCACCGACTGCGCCGTGCGGTATGACCGGCCGAGGCCGAGTTCCTGCAATTCGCGCGCCGCTATGCGCAGATCGCGTGCGTTCCTGGCCCATGCGGCCATTTCTTCGGCATAGCGGGCCTTGGCCACGGCGAAATTCTCCGGGCTGGTACCCTGGAAGCCGAAGATCGCCTGCTTGTAATCCCCCACGACGAAAATCGTGCGCTGCTTGCCGTCGCGCTGGCCCGCGCCGGTGAAGAAATCATCGGTCAGCGCGCGGATGATCGACCACTGCGCGGCATTGGTATCCTGCGCTTCGTCCACCAGGATGTGATCGAACTGGCGATCCAGCTTGTAGCGAATCCATTCGCCGATGCCGCGATCGGACAGCAGGCCGGCGGCGCGGCGGATCAGATCGTCGAAATCGACCAGGCCTTCGCGCGCCTTGGCGTCTTCCCAGGACAGGGCGAAGCGGCGGCCCACGGTGAGCGCGGGCGTGAGCAAGTCCACCAGGGCGAGCTGGGTGCGATGTTCGATAACGGCGCCGATGCACATCGCCACCTGCTCCGCATTACGGCGGTAATCCGGGTCGATCTTGTCCTGCGAGGCGGAGGCCCGCAGCTCTCCCGCCTTGGTGAAGAAGACATCGAACAAGTCCGAGATCGCTTCCGCCCGCAAGGCCGGATGGCCCGCCAGCCATGCCGCGATCCGTTCGGCGTTGCCCTGCCCGGTCTTGGCCGGCCAGGCCGAATTGACCTCCATGCAGCGGCGCAGCGCGGCGCAATCGAACGCGTCTTCATGGCACAGCGCGGCCAGCGTTCCGGGGCCGGCATCCGCCGCCAGGCCGATAAGCCGGCGCACGCGGGCTTCCAGAGGCTCTTGCCAGCCGCCGGCGCCGAACCACGCCTCGCGCGCTTCGGCGCAGCGCATCAGCCACTTGCGGGCGCCGTCCGGCCCCATGCGCAGCGACAGCATTTCGAGCGCGGCGATCTGCGCCTGGTCCCCGTGCCGTTCCCACGCGATCAGCAGATCGGCGAGCACCTGGTGAGCCAGCAGATCCCGGTCGCGATCCTCCATCGGCCGGGTGCCGGGGATAAGCCCGGCCTCTTCCGGGAAGGCCGCCAGCAACCATTGCGCGAAGGCGTGGATCGTATCGATGCGCAGGCCCCCGCCGGGGCAATCGAGCACGGCGGCGAACAGCGTCCGCGCGCGGGCCTGGGCCGCCGCATCACCGGGCGCGCCGATGGCGAACAGGTCCCGCGCCAGCGCCTCGGGCTTCATCCGCACCCAGCTCGCCAGAACGGCGCTGATACGCTCGGCCATTTCGGCCGCCCCGGCCTTGGTGAAAGTGAGGCAGAGAATCTGTTCCGGGCGGATATCGGGCCGCAGCAGCAGGCGCAGCACGCGGGCGGAGAGGACCTGCGTCTTGCCAGTGCCGGCGGAGGCGGAAAGCCACACGCTGTCACCCGGATCGACCGCGCGGGCTTGGTTGTCCTTGAGCGGGTGGACCAGGCTGCTCACCGTTCGCGCCCCATCCATTCGTCCAGCCGCATGAGCTGGTCGTAATCGGCATAGCCGGGGAAATCGGGCGCCACCCGGGCGGTGAACGGCTCATCCCCCGTCAGCCAGCCGCCGACCGCCCGCTGCAGATGTTCGAGCGTCAGCGGCAGGAAATCCTCCAGCGGAATCCCCTTCCGCTTGCCCGGAACGAGCACGGGTGTTTCCACATAGCCGAACGCATTCTCGCCGCGCCGGCGATGGTCCTTGCCGAGCGACCAGTATTCGAAGCCGGTCACCCCTCCTTCCACGCCTTCGACCCCGCCCGCCTCGGCCATCAGGCCCAGCGCGCCGAGTTGCAGGCGATAGCCCTTGGCGACTTCGGCGGCCGAAGGGGGCTTTCCGGTCTTGTAGTCGATCACCGCCAGGGTGCCGTCCGGCAGGCGATCGAACCGATCGGCGCGGCCGTAGATACGCACGCCGCCGATGCGCATCTCCGCCTTCCGTTCGACCGCGAGGACCGTGCGCCCTTCCCCCTCCGCCGCACGGACTGTCTCCGCGATCCAATCCAGCGCCGCGAGTAGTCGTGGCTGCCACAGCGCACGGAGCAGGGGGTGCGCGTCCATCCCGCGCAGCTTCTCCAGCGCGATGGCGTGGATGTCACCGCCCCGTTCGTGCCACGTCTGGAGGATGGCGTGGGCCAGGCTCCCCTGCCAGGCCGGCGTCGGCTCCGCATCCAGCGCGTCGAGGGGGTCCAGCCGCAGGATGTGCTTCGCGTAGAACTGATAAGGATCCCCGATCAGGGTATCGAGAGCCGTCACGCGCACATCGACCTGGCGCTGTTCGAGCGAGGGGCGCGGCTGCGGCCGGGGATGGGGCGGAACCGGCGGCGGTTCGTTCAGCGCGTGGACCAGCCGGGGGATTTCGACCTCGCGATGATCCTTCGCCAGCTCGCCCAGCAAGGCCTCCACCCTCAGCCAGAACCGGCTGGCGATTGCCGGCCCGCCGGCATCGCGCCGCGCGCGGCTGAGCACCACCTCGGGCGCGCCGAGCGCCCCGGCGAGATCGTGCGCGGCAAGGCCGATGCGGAAATCCGCCCCCGGCACGCCGAGCGCGCGCAGCACGGGTGGCGCCAACAGGGGATCGGCCGCCGGCGTGGCCGGCCAGCTGCCTTCGTTGAGCCCGGCGCAGATCGTCAGTTCCGCGCGAGTCATCCGCGATTCGAGCAGGCCGTAGATCGCCACGCGCGGATGGCCGCCCCACGGCGGGCGCACCGCCACGCGGTCCATCGCCTCGCGCAGCACGGCGGGAAGCTCCGCCGGATCGAGCCGGGTGCCCACCTCCCGCGCGTGATGGCGGATGTCCTCCACGAAAGCCGCCAGGGCGCGGCCGTCCGCCTGCGCCCACAGCGCCTCGCCGCACAAGGCCTCACCCGCGGCGACCAGGCCATCGAGCAGATCGGCGAGCCCCGCTTCCCCGCCGGCCGAAAGCGGGGCCAGGAGCGCTTCCACCTCGCCCCACCACGGCGATACGCCCGCCCGCTTGGCCACGGCGCGCAGCGGCTCGAGCCCCGGTTCCCGGCGGGGGCCGCGCAGCGCCAGTTCGAACGCGCGCGCCTTGTCCAGCCAATCGCCCCGCCCTTCGCCGGACCGGACCAGCGGATGTTCCAGCAGCGCCATGAGCGGCACCGGCGCGGCCTGCTCGGCCGCCACTTCGGCCAGCAGCAGCAGCACGCGGCCGGCGGCGGTCTGCGGCAGGGGGCGGCCGGCGGAATCGTCCGCCTCGATATTCCAGCGGCGCAGATGCTGGACGATGCGCCCGGCAAGGCCGCGATCGGGGGTTATCACGGTGACCCGCTTTTCCGGCGTTTCCAGCGCGTGGCGCACCAGCAGGGCAACGGCCTGCGCCTCCTCCTCAGGATTGGCGGTTTCCATCAGCCGCACGCCCGCGAGCCGGCGCTTCGCCGCTGGAAGGGCGACCCAGGCCTTGCTCGCTTCCGGCGGCAGGAACAGGCTGGAAATCGCATGGCTGCGCTCCGGCGGCGCCGCGCCCGGCCCGGCCCGGTGCCACGGCTGCACTTCCTCGCGCGAGACCCACAGGCGATTGAGCAGGAGCTTCAGATGATATTGCGGATGGGTCACCGCATCGTCCCGCCCGAAGGGAACGTCCGCCTCGCGCGCGGCGGCCGTGCCCAGTTCCTCCCACACCGCGGCATCCATCGCCAGATCGAGATCCGGCAGGATCACCGCGCCTTGCGGCAGGCGCGCCACGCGGCGCAGCAAGGCGGCGACGCCTTTGGCAGCGCTCGTCACCCCGGCGGCGATCACCGGCGTTTGCGGCGGATCGTGGCGCCAGCGTTCGGCGGCATGGCGGAACAGGCGGCCGCGACGGTCGGCGGCATCGAACGCGCCCCGGGCGATCAGCTCCGCGAACCAGCGGGTCTGCACGCGCGCAAACAGGCGCAGGCTGTTTTCCCAATGCCCGGCCAGGTCCCCCAGCAAGTCCAGCACGCGGGGCTGCAGCAGTTCTTCCGGCCCGATCTCCTCGGCCAGCAGGCGGTCCATCGTCCGGCCAAGCTCGAACGAAAGCCGCAGCAGCGCGCTGCCTTTCAGTTCGGGGCGTTCCTCGCGGATCAGCTCGGCGATGCGGAGCCACCGGCGCGTGGCATCGACCGCCGGCGGGACCGCTTCCCCCGCGCCGAGCGGATCGAGCAGCGGGCCGAGCGCCTCGTCCAGATCGAGATCGCCCACCACCGCCATGCGCGGCATCAGCAGGCCCCGCTGGCCTTCCTGGGCGCCGGAATGGCGAACGAAGGCCTCCGTCATCGTACGCACGGCGCGCCCGCTGGGAAGCAGCAGCGTCACCCGGGCCAGCCCGAACTCCGCATCGGCATAGCGCGGCACGAGGCCCGCCACCAAGGCATCCGCGAACCCCCGGTGCGCGGGAATCGCATAGACTTTCGGAGCCGGGCGGTCAGGCACCGGCCAAGGCCGCTTCGGTCAAGCGAACTGCCTGCGGATTGCCCACTTCGAACCACTGGCCGGTGAAGACCGCGCCATAGAGCCGCCCTTCCTCGATCGCCCGGTCCCACAGCACATTGGTGGAGAACGGCCCTTCCGGCGGATCGCGCAGCAGCCGCTTGGCCACGAGCTGGATGCCGGCGAAGATGAACGGCGCGATGCGGCCCCGCCTGCGGCGGATGAGCCGGCCCCGCCCGTCCATGTGGAAATCGCCCTTGCCGGCGAAATTGCGCGCGCCGGTGTGGGGGACCAGCAGCAGCAGCGCATCCATCCGCCGCGCATCCCACAGGATCGAGAGATCGCGGAAGGCGCTGCTCGGCCCGTCGAGCCAGATATTGTCGCTGTTCACGCTGAAGAACGGATCGGGCAGCAGCGCCTGCGCCTTCACCATTCCCCCGCCCGTTTCCATGAGCTGCGCCCGCTCGTCGGAAAAGATCACCGCAGGCCGCGTGCGGTTCTTCACATGGGCTTGGATCGCGTCGGCCAGATAATGGACGTTGACCACCGCCCTGGCGATCCCCGCATCGGCCAGCCGGTCCAGCGCATGGTCCAGCAGGGGCTTGCCCGCCACGCGGATCATCGGCTTGGGCTGGCTCAGCGTCAGCGGGCGCATCCGCTTGCCGAGCCCGGCGGCAAGAACCATCGCGGTGTCGGAAGCAAGCTCTGTCACGCGCGGGGTTTCCCTGGCCGTCTCATCGAATCTCCCCGCCGCCGCTATCGCGCAAATCTTGCGGAATGTTGGCGGCGAACCATTCAGCCACCGGGCCCAGCGCGGGATGCGCCAGATCGCGCTCCATCGCGGCCCATACGCGCGGGATCATCGGCAGATAGCGGGGCTTGCCGTCGCGCAGTGACAGCCGCGCGAAGATGCCCACGATCTTGGCGTTCCGCTGTGCGCCCAGCCGGGCGTAATCCGCCTCGAAATCCGGCCCGGCCTCCACTTGCGCCAGATAGCGGTGCAGCATCGCGCGTTCGAGCGCGGGCGACACGTCGCGCCGCGCATCCTGCAGCAGCGAGACCAGATCGTAAGCCGGATGGCCGACGAGCGCGTCCTGAAAGTCGATCAGGCCCTGTTCCCCGCCGGGCAGCAGCATGATGTTCTCGGCATGATAATCGCGCAGCACGGTGACGCCCGGGCTCTGCCGCCCGAGGAGGGGATCGAGCACCGCGTCCCACGCCGCGTGCCAATCGCCTTCGCTCACCGAAAGGCCCATCGCCGGACAATACCATTCGACGAACAGCGCCGCCTCGCGCTGGTAAGTCGCCCGGTCATACGGCGCGAAGGGGCCCGGCGGCCGCCGGTGGAGCGCGACCAGGGCATCGACGGCGCGGGCATAGACCTCTTCCTCGGCCTGCGGATGCTCGTCCAGCCAGTCGCGCATGCGGTCGCTGCCGAAATCCTCGATCAGCACCAGCCCGCGCGCGGTATCCTGGGCATGAATCGCCGGCGCGCGCATGCCGTGCTCGGCAAGCCAGCGGCAGACATGGAGGAAAGGGCCGGGATCCTCGTGCGGCGGCGGCGCATCCATCAGCATGGCGCACTGCGCCCCGCTGCGGATACGGAAATAACGGCGGAAACTGGCATCGCCCGGCAGCGGTTCGACCGCCGCCCCGCCCCAGCCCGCATTCTCGAGGAAGGCGTCCAGGCCCTCCGGCAATCCCGCGCTCATGCCAGGCGCCCTACCCAATCCGCGCCGGGTTCGACAATCGCCTTGCGCCCGGTTCCCGCAATTTCCAGCGTGATGGCCAGGCAAGCCGGCTCTTGCGCGAAGCCGCCGGCGTTTTCCGGCCATTCGGCGATCAGCACGGCGCCCTGGCGATAATCGTCCAGCCCCAACTCCTCTACCTCGCGTGGATGCTCCAGCCGATAGAAATCCGCATGGACCAGCGGCAGGCGCACGGCCGGCGGATCATAGGTTTCGATCAGGGTGAACGTCGGCGACGGCACATCCCCGCCATGGCCGAGAGCGCCGATGATCGCGCGCGCCAGCGTGGTCTTGCCCGCGCCCAGGCCGCCGGACAGCGCCAGCACGTCACCCGGCAGCAGATGCCCGGCGATACGCCGGCCGAAGGCTTCCATCGCCGCCAGGTCCGGCAGGTCCACGATCACGGCAAGTTGATCGTGGCGGTGGTGCCGACGCCCTTTTCCGACTGCATATCAAGCCGGCCGCCGTGCGCTTCGACCAGCTGGCGAGCCAGCGGTAGGCCGAGGCCGCCACGCCGCCCTTCCGGCTTGCCATCGGCGCCGATGCGATAGCCATCGAGCGCGCGGGCCAGCTCGCTGGGCTTCATGCCCGGGCCATTGTCGGAAACGACGATGCGCACGCCCTGCTTGCGGCGTGTCAGGCCCACCAGCACCCGGCCGCCCTTGGGCGTGGCGGCGATGGCATTGTCCAGCAGGTTGCCGATCGCCCGGCCGAGCTGGCGCGGATCGGCCATGGTCTTGCCCGCCGTCTTATCGCCGCGCAGGTCCAGCGTCAGCCCCCGCGCGTCCAGCGTTTCCTCCCGCTCGCGCACGATGCGGGTGACGAAGGACAGAAGCTCGATCTCCTCCGGCTGGATCGGCAGCAGGCCGGCTTCGCTCTGCGTCAGGTCCAGCACCGTTTCGATCTGCGCCCTCAGCCGCTCCACCGCCGAGAGGATCGCCGCGACATATTCCTGCGCCTGCGCCGAAAGATCGCCGGCGACACCGCTCTGGAGCAGTTCGGCGAAGCCGCCGATCGACGTCAGCGGCGTGCGGAATTCATAGCTCATGTTGGCCAGGAAGCGCGTCTTGACCGCGTCCGCTTCCTCCAGCGCGGTGGCCCGTTCGCGCAGGGCGTCTTCCGCCTTGCGGCTGTCCGTCACGTCGAGCACGGTCAGCAGGCCGTTGCCATCGGGAAGCGGCACGCCGGCGAATTCCAGCGTCCGCCCGTCCGAAAGGGTCACTTGCCCGCCGCGCTGGCGGCGATCGAGCGTGGCCGCGCGCACGATCTCGCCGATCGCCTGCCGCTGCGCCGGGCGCGCCAGGCGCGGGCCGATCCGTTCAAGCAGCGCCTCGATATGCGGATGCTCGTCCAGCCATTCGTCCGGCAAGCCCCAGATTTCCGGGAAGCGCCGGTTCCACAGCTGCATCCGCCCATCCGGCGCGAAGACCGCGAGCGATTCGAACAGGCTGTCGAACGTCGCCGTGCGGGTGCGCAGCAGGGTGTCGCGCACGGCGGAGAGCGCCAGCTGTTCCGAGCGGTCCTCGGCAATCATCACCAGGCCGCCATCGGGCTGCGGCTGGGCCACGATCCGCAAGTGCGTGCCGTCGCTCAGCGTCCAGGCGTCCTCGCTGGTTGCGCCGGTCGTGAACCAGCCGCCCAGCTCCCGCCGCCACACTGGGAAATCGCGCGCTTCGGGCAGCCGGCCCGCATCGCGCGCCATGTCCAGGAAGCGATCGAACTCCAGCGGATCGAGCCGGGCATTGGGCGGCAAGGCGAATATCCGCTGGAACGGCTGGTTGGCGAACGTCAGCCGCCGTTCCCCGTCGAACTGCGCCACGCCGATCGAAAGCTGATCGAGCATCGAGCGCTGCGCTTCGCGGAAGGCGCGGAAGGCGCGCGCCTGTTCCTCCATCTCCTCGAGATCGATGCCATAGCCGGCCACTCCTTCGCGGCCGAGCGGCAGGTCGCTGACGCGCAGCGTGCGCCGCTGGGTGCCCACGGTGGCCTGGACGATCCGCTCCACCGGCAAGTCCTTGTCGCTCGCCTGGCGGGCCACTTGCGCGGCGGGCAAGCCATCGACGGCCTCGATCAGCTCGATCTGGTTGCGGACCACTTCTTCGGCGCTCTGCGCGCCGACGGCTTCGACATAGGCGGTGTTGACCAGCCGCAGCTGCATGTCCGGTCCGCGGAACCACATCGGGATCGGCGCGGCTTCGATAAGCCCCACCAGCGCCGCGAAATCCTTGCGCGCGCTGGAAGTTTCGGCGCGCAGGCGAGCCAATTCCTTCTGGCTTTCGGTGAAATCGAACCACCACACCAGCGCCGCCCCGCCCGGCGCGATCACGGCATCGGCGAGATGGCCGCGCAGCGCGAGGCTCTTGCCCGATCCGCGCGGGGCGACCACCATGCGGAAAGGCGCGGCAGTCTTCTGCGTCTTGCGCACGGCTTCGCGCAGCTCACCGAGATCCTCGGCGGACAGGCCGGCATCGCCCGCGTCCAGTTCGCTGAGGAAGCCCGGCAGGCTGTCGAGCCCGAGCCAGGCCGCCAGCCTGTCCGGCCCTTCGATCTTGCCGTCGGCCCTGACCAGCAGCGGCACCGCCGGCGAATCCTCGATCATCCGCCCCAGCCGCCGCGCGGTGCCGCGCGCGGCGCGGGCCTGCCGGGCACGCCCCTGAGCGGCCAGCACCAGCCACACCGCGCCGAAAGTCCAGGCCGCGAGTAGGAGCCCAAGCAGCACCAGAGCGACGGGAGAAAGTTCCATGACCCGTCAGCTATTAGGGCGGCGGGGGGGATGCAATGGCCGCGCCGAGATACGCACGGAATTGCCGGACGAATGGACGCCCCGTTCCGCCCGACAGGAAAAAAGAGGGGCGGCCGCGCGCGTGGCGGCCGCCCTCCGCCCGATCACAGGGTCCAGTACGCGATCGACGCGATGATGCCGATCACGGCGACCAGCACCGCGGCGATCGCGACGATGTCCTTGCCGGCGAACTTGTCGATATGTTCTTCCCGGAACAGGGCATAGCCGCTGCCGATGTCCTCCTGGCTGGCCAGGATACCGATGTCGAGCGCCGAAGCCTGGCGCTTGAACCAGGTCTTTAGTTCACCCAGCTCGTGGTGGGTGACATCCGGATAGCGTTTGAGAAGCGCGGAAACGCGCGCAAGCCGATCGGCGCCCGCCGGGCGGCCGTTGTCGTCTGTAGTCATGATCTTTCCTGATATTCGCGAAATAAAGGGATGGCCCCTGGCAGGGGCGCACGGCGAATTCAGGCGAGAGGCGGCCCTCGTGGCGGGGTGGCCGCGGCAAGGACGCGCCGGGGCGGCGCGCGGGCATGATCGGGAATGGGCCAGGCGAGCCGCGGGCCGCCGGCATTCTCGGCCAGCGGAACGGGCGCGGGCATGACCGGCGGCAGAGGCGGATGCAGCGGCGCGATCCGCAGATCCGCCGCCATCGGGCGCCGCACCGGCAGCGCCATTTCGACCGAGCTGGCGCTGACCGCCGGCCCATTATCCGGATGCAGCGACAGCGGCTTGGCCGGCACGGCTTGCAGCGCCGTGATCCCCAGGATCAGAGCGATGAAAATCCGCAGCCGCAAAAGACGATGCATGACGCTGGCCATACCAGGAAACCTAGGCATCCCTCTCAGGAGGAGCAAGGTTTCCGGGCGATGGCCGGCGCAGATCAATAGCGGTAATGATCGGCCTTGAACGGCCCTTCCACCGGCACGCCGATATAGTCGGCCTGGCGCTGGTTGAGCTTGGTCAGCTTAACGCCCAGCTTGTCGAGATGCAGCGCGGCGACCTTTTCGTCGAGGTGTTTGGGCAGGACGTAGACGTCCTTGTCGTATTCGCCGCCCTTGGTGAACAGTTCGATCTGCGCCAGCGTCTGGTTGGTGAAGCTGCAGCTCATCACGAAGCTGGGGTGCCCGGTGGCGCAGCCGAGGTTGACCAGCCGGCCCTTGGCGAGGATCAGGATCTGCTTGCCATCGGGGAAGGTCACCAGGTCGGTGCCCGGCTTCACTTCCTTCCAGTCATAGTTGTCCAGCGCGCTGATCTGGATCTCGCTGTCGAAGTGGCCGATGTTGCAGACGATGGCCATGTTCTTCATCGCCTTCATGTGCTCGGCGGTGATCACGTCCTCGTTGCCGGTGGCGGTGACGAAGATGTCGCAGCGTTCCACCGCTTCTTCCATCGTCACGACTTCATAGCCTTCCATCGCCGCCTGCAAGGCGCAGATCGGATCGATCTCGGTCACCATCACGCGGGCGCCGCCGTTGCGCAGCGAGGCCGCGCTGCCCTTGCCCACATCGCCGAAGCCGGCCACGCAGGCGACCTTGCCGGCCAGCATCACGTCGGTCGCGCGGCGAATGGCGTCGACCAGCGATTCCTTGCAGCCGTAGAGGTTGTCGAACTTCGACTTGGTCACGCTGTCGTTCACGTTGATCGCCGGGAACGGCAGCTTGCCCTGCTTGGCCAGGCTGTAGAGCCGGTGGACGCCGGTGGTCGTCTCTTCCGACACGCCCCTGATCGCCTGGACCGACTTGGTGAGATAGCCCGGCTTGCGCTTGACGAAATCCTTCAGCGCGCGGACGAACTCCACCTCTTCGGCATTGCTCGGCTCGAACAGCGGCTCGCCCGCTTCCACGCGCGCGCCCCACAGCGCGAACATCGTGGCATCGCCGCCATCGTCGAGGATCATGTTGGCGGTGGTGTCGCCGGAACCGTCGGCATCCCAATCGAAGATGCGGCCGACGTAATCCCAGTAATCGGCCAGGCTTTCACCCTTCACCGCAAACACCGGAATGCCCTGCGCGGCGATCGCGGCGGCGGCGTGATCCTGGGTGGAAAAGATGTTGCAAGTGGCCCAGCGCACGTCGGCCCCCAGCGCCACCAGCGTTTCGATCAGCACGGCGGTCTGGATCGTCATGTGCAGCGAGCCGGTGATGCGCGCACCCTTGAGCGGCTGCGCCGCGCCATATTCCTCGCGCACCGCCATCAGGCCGGGCATCTCGGTTTCGGCAATGGCGATTTCGTCGCGGCCGAACTCGGCCAGGGCGATATCCTTCACGACATAATCGTTTTCAGCGACGGCAGCGGTGGCCACGTGCAATTCTCCTGTGTTTTTCAAGGGAGGGCTCCGCCGGGGCTCCATGCGGCAACCGCTGGTGCGCGCCATAGCCGCATTGAACCGGAAAGGTAAACCCGGCTTCGTCCGGCCGCTTCGCGCGCGAGGGCAAAAAGAATCCGGCGGCATGTCACATTCGCGCCCGCCGCCTCGTCAGGAGATCGTCATCCAGGACAAAGGATCAAGAGCATGGACACCCGCCTCAACACCTTCGCCGTTTCGCCCGAGATCATGCAGGCCTGGCTCGCCTGTTCCGAAAAGGTCGCCGAAAGCGGCCTGGAGAAGCCGCTGCTGGAACTGGTGAAGATCCGCGCCTCGCAGATCAATCATTGCGCCAACTGCCTGAACATGCACAGTTACGAAGCCCGGCAGGCGGGCGAGACCGAGCAGCGCATCGCACTGGTCGCGGCCTGGCGGGAAGCGCCGTGCTATACGGACCGCGAGCGGGCCGCGCTGGCCTGGACCGAGCACATGACGCTCATCGCCGAAAAAGGCGCGCCGGACGATGTCTATGCCGCGCTGGAAGCGCAGTTCAGCAAAGAGGAGCAAGTGAAGCTGACCATGGCGATCATCGTCATCAACGGCTGGAACCGGCTCGCCGTGGGGTTCAACCTGTTCGATGCGAGCCGCGGCTGGAAGGCATGAGCGAAGCGGCCGCCCAGTTCGACGCGCTGAGGCCCCGGCTGATGCGCGTCGCCTATCGCATGTTAGGCTCCGTCTGCGATGCCGAGGACGTGGTGCAGGATGCCTGGCTGCGCTGGCAAGCCACCGATCGCGGCGCGGTGCGCGTGCCGGAAGCGTTCCTGCGCCGCGTGGTCACGCGCCTGTGCCTCGATCAGCTCAAGTCGGCGAAGGTGCGGCGCGAGCAATACGCCGGCCCCTGGCTGCCCGATCCGCTACTGGCGGAAGCGGAAGAGGACGAGGCGGAGGATGTCACCCTGCCGCTGATGCTGGCGCTGGAACGCCTTTCCCCGTTGGAACGCGCAGCCTTCCTGTTGCACGACGTGTTCGGGGAAAGCTTCGAGGCGATCGCCGACAGCTTGGGCCGCGAACCGGCGGCCTGCCGCCAGCTCGCCGCCCGCGCGCGGGAACATGTGCGCGCGGAAAAGCCGCGCTTCCCGGTCGACCGCGCGCACGGGATGGAAATCGCCGAAGCCTTCTACACGGCAACGCGCGAAGGGCAGACCGCGCGGCTCGGCGCGATCCTGGCCGAGGACGTCCGCCTCCATTCGGATGGCGGGGGCAAGCGGCCCGCCGCCGCCCGCGTGATGCGCGGCGCCAGCGAGGTAACCCGCACGTTCGCCGCCATCGCCCGCCTTTCACGCGGACGGCCGGGCGAACTGATCCGTTATGCCTATGTCAACGGATTGCCCGGCTTCGTCACCCGCGAGGCGGACGGCGTGCTGCAAACCAGTGCCCTGCTGATCGAGGACGGGCGGATCAAGGCGATCTACGTGATGCGCAATCCGGACAAACTGCGGCACCTGGAACGGTCGGTGCATTAGGGGATGTTCTCTCGTTCTCAGCCCTGGGATCGTCATTGCGAGCGTAGCGAAGCAATCCAGGGCGACAGTGCCATATGCTCTGGATTGCTTCGCTACGCTCGCAATGACGAAAGTTGAGGTTGGCGGCGGCTGCCGGTTGCGCGCCCCGCCCTGTGCCTTATCTAGCGGCATGACGGGAACAGGAGAGATTCCGATGACGATTGCGAAGGGTGACAAGCTGCCGGACGTGACCTTGGTCAAGGCCACCGAGAACGGGCCGGAGAAAGTGCAGACCGGCGATTACTTCAAGGGCAAGAAAGTCGCCCTGTTCTCCGTGCCCGGCGCGTTCACGCCGACGTGCTCTGCCAAGCATCTGCCCGGCTTTGTCGAGAAGGCGCAGGAGTTGAAAGCCAAGGGCGTGGACGAGATCGTCGGCACCGCGGTCAACGATGCTTTCGTGATGGGCGCCTGGAACAAGGCTTCCGGTTCGCCCGACATCACCATGCTTGCCGACGGCAACGGCGAATTCGCCGAACAGCTGGGGCTGACGATGGACGGCAGCGGCTTCGGCATGGGCAAGCGCGCCCAGCGCTATTCGATGATCGTCGACGATGGGGTGGTGCAGGAACTGAACGTCGAAGCCCCGGGGGACTTCAAGGTTTCCAGCGCCGAGCACATGCTCGGCCAGCTCTGAACCCTGGACCTATAACCCAGTAACGAAAAAGGGCGCCTCTCGCGGGGCGCCCTTCCCGTTTCAACCGGGTGCGGCCGGTCAGCTCATCGCGTGCTTCATCGCGCTGGCCCGGTCATGGCCCTTGCGGATGGAGCCGATGCACTGCTCCACCACGCCGCGAGCCGGGGCGGACAGCTCGTCGTCCGTCACCGCGGCCTCGAACTTCGCCTTGATGTAGTCCTCGCCGCGCTCGACCTCGTTGACGATGGCCTTTTCATTATGCCCGGTGATCGCCGCCTTGAGATCGGCCCAGCCGCGATGGACGGCGCCCGCGGTGGAACCGTGCATTTCCGGATCGCCGCCCGCCGCGCGGACCTGCTGCTGCAAGTCGGCCGCCACGTGGCTGCGTTCCTGCGACATCTCGGCGAAGAACTGCCGGTGCATCGCATCCTCGCTGTGCTCGGCCGCTTCCTGATAGCCTTTCACGCTATCCAGGGTGGTGGCGATGAGGGTGTTGAGAACGCTGGTATCGTGTGAAGTGTTCATGGGAAGCTCCTGTGAAAGGGACTACCCATGAAGCGAGCGAAGCCGCGCTCCGTTCCGCCGATGTCACATGGACTCGGCCAGCCGCGCCGCCGGCAAGGCCGGGCGCAGGGCGCCTATTTCATCCACTGCACATCGGCGCCGAGCGAGACGAAATTGTCCACGAAGTTGGGATGGGCCCGGCGGATCGGATCGGCATCGAGGATGGTCGATTCGCCTTCGATGGACGAAGCCACCATGAGCAGCGCGATCGCCACGCGGATGATATAGGGGCTGGTCACCGTGGCCGGCGCCAGCGGATCGCCACCGAAGGTGATCAGCCGGTGCGGATCGCACAGTAGCGTATGCGCGCCGAACAGCGAGAGTTCGGTGTGCCAGGTCAGCCCGCCTTCATAGACCTTGTTCCAGAACATCACCTGGCCTTCGGCCTTCACCCCCAGCGCGATGAAGATCGGCAGCAGGTCGGCCGGGATATAGGGCCAGGGCGCCGCCTCCACCTTGGTGATGAGGTGCGAGGTGAAGTTCTCCTCCACCTTCAGCCGCGCCGGCGCGGCCAGACGCGACCAGCCGTCTTCGTGCCGCACCTCGGCGCCGAACTTCCCGAACGTGCGGTCGATCAGGTCGAAATGTTCCGGATGGTCGTTGCGCACGGCGATATCGCCGCCGGTCACCGCCGCCAGCGCCAGGAAGGTGGCGATCTCGTGGAAATCGTCGGCGAAGGTGTAATCCCCCCCGTGCAGCGGAGCGCCGCCTTCCACCGACACCATCGAGGTGCCCTTGCCCACGATCCGCGCGCCCATCAGCTCCAGCACGGCGCACATTTCCTGCACGTGCGGCTCGCAGGCGGCGTTGACGATCTGCGAGGTGCCCTTCACCGTCAGCGCGCTGAGGATGAAGTTCTCGGTCGTGGTGACGGAGGCATATTCCAGCCACATCCGCGCCGGCTGCCCGTTGCCGCCGGCGCGGAACACGATCTCGTGCCCCGACTGGCTGACTTCGGCCCCGAAGGCGCGGAACACGGCAACGTGCGGATCGATCTCGCGCGCGCCCAGGGTGCAGCCCTTCACCTCATGCTCCAGCCGCGCCTCGCCCAGCCGCGCGAGCAGGCCGGGGATCATCATGATCGAAGCGCGCATGGCCTGCGGCAGCGTGGCGCTGGCGCCCGGGCTGATCGTCGAATGATCGAGTTCCAGCACCTTGGCCTGCTTGTCCCACGCCACTTTCGAGCCCAGCTCGCCGAAGAATTCGACGATCCGGGTCACGTCCGTGATCTCGGGCACGTTGCGCAAGATGATCGGCGCATCCGTCAGCAACGTGGCGCACAGGACCGGCAGCACGGCGTTCTTGTTGGCGGAAGGCTCTATACGGCCGGTGAGCGGCTTTCCGCCCCTGACAAGCAAGGCTGTCAAATCAGTACCCCATCAGCTTCAGGACTTCCTGCCGGCTCTTCTCGTCCCGGCGGAAGATGCCCATGACCCGGCTGGTGACCATGTTGACCCCCGGCGTGCGCACGCCGCGCGCGGTCATGCAGGCATGGCTCGCCCCGGCCACCACCCCCCCGCCCTCCGGGCCGTGTTCCCCCCAGCTGCACTGGGCCACTTCGGCAGTAAGCCGTGCCTGGATCTGCAACCGCCGGGCATAGCCGTGAAGCACGCGGGCGAGCTTGGAAATGCCCACCACCCGGTCCGTCGGCAGATAGGCGATCGCCGCCTTGCCGATGATCGGCGCCATGTGATGTTCGCAATGGCTCTGGAACGGGATGTCCTTCAGCAGCACGATCTCGTCATAGCCGCCGACTTCCTCGAACGTGCGGCTGAGATGCGCGGCCGGATTTTCCGTATAGCCGACGCAATATTCCCTCCACGCACGGGCGACTCGCTTCGGCGTATCCAGCAGGCCTTCGCGCGCGGGATCGTCCCCCGCCCAGCGGATCAGCGTGCGGATCGCCTCCTGCACCTCTTCCGGCACCGGCAGCTTGCCGTCCTGCTCATCAACGTCATTGTCCGGACCCTGGGGACTGCTCATCGGCGGCGGCGCTTCCTGTTCACGCGGATCATCGTAGGCGCCCATAAGCTGCCGCGACGGAAAAGACCACGGTTCCCATCGCGATCGCCGGGAAAGTGGGTATAGTGACCCTGTCGAGCAAGGGGGTTCGTCCATGACCGGAAACACCATGGCAGCGCATCGCGGCTTCGAAGGGCCGGCCCCGCCGATCTGGCTCCAGGGCAGCTTCCGCCTGCTGTTCACCGGCGGTGCGCTGTGGGCGCTGGTCGTCGTGGTGCTGTGGGTCGGCGCGCTGGGCGGCGCGTGGACGCTGCCGACCGCGATGGACCCGCTCGCCTGGCACCAGCATGAGATGCTGTTCGGCTATCTCGGCGCGGTCATCGCCGGGTTCCTCAGCGCGGCGATCCCGAACTGGACGGGGCGGCCAGTGATGACCGGCTGGCCCGTCGCGGCCTTCGTCGGCCTGTGGGCCGCGGCTCGGCTGGCGCTGCTGTTCTCCACCGTGGTGCCGCCGCTCCTTGCCGCCATGCTCGATGTCGGCTTCCTGCTGGTGCTGTTCGGCTATGCCGCGCGGCAGATCTTCGCCGCGCGCAACCGCAACAAGCCGATCCTGATCGTCCTGCTGCTGCTGGCCGCCGCCTGCGGGATAGACCATGCGGCCGCGCTGGGAATGACGGCCGATCCCGCCATCGGCGTGCGGGCCGGCTTCGCGCTGATTGTCACGCTGATCGCCCTCATCGGCGGCCGGATCATCCCTGCTTTCACCCGCAACTGGCTGACGCGCCAGGGCCGCACCGATAAGCTGCCGGTCATGGCCAATCGCTTCGATTACGCGGTGATCGCGGTGACGGCGCTCACCCTGGCCGCCTGGGTGCTCGCGCCCGATGCGCGCCCCGTGGCCTGGCTGCTGCTGGTATCCGGCGCGCTGCATGCCGTGCGCCTGGCCCGCTGGTCTGGCCTGAGCGCACTGACGGATGCCTTGGTCTTCGTCCTCCACGTCTCCTACGCGTGGCTGCCGGTGGGCCTGCTGCTGCTCGGCGCAGCCGTGCTGTGGCCGGCGGCCGTGCCCTTGTCGAGTGCCATGCACGCGCTGGGCGCCGGCGCGATGGCGGCGATGACCCTGGCAGTCATGACCCGGGCGACGCGCGGCCACACCGGCCGCCCGCTGGAAGCGGATGGCGCCACCGTGCTCATCTATGCCCTGGTCAACCTGGGCGCCCTGCTGCGCGTCGCCGCGCCGTTCCTGCCGCTTGACTACATGCTGGCCATCCGCCTGGCCGGCGGCCTGTGGAGCGGCGCCTTCCTGCTGTTCGTGCTGATATACGGCCGCATGGCCCTGCAACCCCCGCCCGGCGACCCAGCCTGATCGCCGCGCCGGAACGGATGCGCCGAACCGCTCGTTACCTCGGCGAACGAGGGCATCATGGCGAAGTATTCCAAAGGCGATCGGGTAAGCTGGAATTCCGAAGCCGGCCGGGTGAGCGGCCGGATCATCAAGATCCATGAGTGCGATTTCGAGTACAAGGGCCACCCGCGCGACGCCTCTAAGGAAGCCCCGCAATATGAGATCGCCAGCGACAAGACCGATCACATCGCCGCGCACAAGGAAGAAGCGCTGACGAAGATCGGCTGATCGTGGCTGCCTTCACCACGATCGGCCATTCGAACCGCACCCTGGATGAGTTCCTCGGCATGCTGCGCGAAGCCCAGGTCAGCCTGGTGATCGACGTGCGATCCTTCCCCAGATCACGCAGCAACCCCGCCTACAATATCGATCGGCTGCCGGCGGACCTGGCACAAGTCCAGATCGGCTACCGGCATTGCCCGGCCCTCGGCGGCCGGCGCCCCCGGCAAGCCGGGATCGACGAAAACCTCAACGCCCTGTGGCGCGAGCAGAGCTTTCACAACTACGCCGATTACGCCTTGGGCAAGGCTTTCGGCGAGGCCTTCGACACGCTCCTCCACCTGGGCGGCGAGCAGCGGCTGGCCCTGATGTGCGCGGAAGCGGTCTGGTGGCGATGCCACCGCCGCATCATCGCCGACTACCTCCTGTTTAACGGCCACCCCGTAGACCACCTCATGGCGCCCGGCCGCACAGACCCCGCCCGCCCCACTCCCGGCGCGGAACGGACCGATGACGGCAAGGTGATCTATCCCCGCCCTGGCTGAGATCGGCTGGCTCGCGCGCATGGGCCGGATACGAAGAAACCGGGCCAATCCAAGCCCTGGCCTTTGCCCATCAGTTTCACGGAAGACAGTTGGCGCCCCACGCAGGACAAACATAACGAATATGTATCGCCGTTCCTACTACGCTAATACCGCCTGAAGCCACCGCCGACCGCCATTCGCCACACGGCCCGCTCTTGCGCGCTATTCCGGCCCTACAAGGGGTAGGGTAATCCGAACGCAGCTCTGGGGACCCGCTTGAAACTCGGCGGTTCCTCCGTGCTTCCCAGCAACATGCCGCACGATCGCGAGGCCAAGCCCAGCTCCTCGTGTTGAGGCGTCACCTTTCCGAAATCGCTCAAATACGAGCTCACGGATCGATTCGGGTACGCCCCCGCCCTCATCCTCAACCGTTATTGTGGCGTAGTCGCGGTCGCGGCGACCGACGCGCTCCACAGTTACGGTGATCGCGCCCTTACCGTGAATCAGGGCATTTTCGATCAGATTCCGGAGCATGTCTCGAAGATCGTCCTCGACGCCGTGGGCGATAACCACCGGCTCAGGTGCCACAACGGTGAGCGATCGATCTGCTCGTTCGACCATCGGCAAGAGCAGCGCGGCGGCTTCGCGCGCCACCCGCGACATGTTTACCTCGGATTTGCGCTCAGGGGTTCCGACCTGCTCCTTGCGGGCCAAGTCGAGCAACTGGGCCGTGAGGCGGTCGATCTGAGCGAAGTCGCGGCTGACAGCCTCCCAATCGAGCTGCGTCTCGGTGCTCAAGCGGGCGCGCTCTAGGCGCATCCGCAACACCGCCAAAGGGGTCCGCAGCTCATGCGCGGCATCCGCAGTTAGTTGCTTCTCGAAATGATACGCCTTGTGTAGCCGGTCGAGCGCGCCGTTGAAGGCTTTCACGAGCGGAATGATTTCCGACGGAAGCCCGGCTGGCGAAACGCGTGCCACCGACGACGCCGGGCCGATCCGAGCGGCCTCGGACGAAGCCCGCTCAAGCGGACGAAGCGTGCGGTTGATCACGAGCACGATAAGGGCAAAGGCAAGGAGCACGAAAGGCGCCAGGATGAAGAGTGGCCTTGCGTCCTGCTCGATGAGGCTTTCCGCCAGCGTCCTGGGATCGGGATCGTCGCGGGACACGATCAAGAAGAAACGATTGTCCGGTGTGCGAACGGTCATGGCCGCAATTCGGCTTGGCCCCACGAAGAAGACCGGGCCGAACTGCTCACCGAAACCGGGGAGCTGCGTGAACGGCAGTGGGCCGCTGCCGCGGCGGCTTTCGGACACGGCCCGCACGCGTCCATCCCGGTCGAACAGCGTATAGCCGTAGGCCGCGCCCGGGCGAGCGTAGATGGGATCGACCGAGCGCAGCGCCGCTGCGGCTGTCTGCCCGCTGCTCCCGGAAGACAAACCGTCCAGCAGTTGACGAGCCTGTTCCTGAAGGCTGCGCTCGCGCAGCCCGGCCCCGATGGCGCCCCCCTCCCAATAGAAGAAGGCGCCAGCCCCGAGCAGTCCAGCGCAGAATGTGACGAAAAGGATCAGGATGAGGCGTGCGCGAAGGCTCGGGCGCCACAGCATGGTTCGGATATGCGCCCACCAATTGTTCATGTCGTCTGGTCCGGCTCAATACCGATCCGGTATCCGATACCGCGTTTGGTCTGAATGCGGGTCGTTGAACCAAGAAGTTCGAGCTTTCGGCGCAGACGCGACACAACCGCCTCAATCGCGTTAGGCGTGACCGGCTCGTTGAACGAATACAGCCGCTCCTCCAGCACGTCGCGCACCACGATACGGCCGGCCGCCCGAAGCAGTTCCTCCAGCATCGCAGCTTCCCGTCGAGCCAGGTCGAGTGGCTGATCGCCCACGAACGCCGCGCGCGATGCGATGTCGAGTGTCACGTCACCGCAGCCCAATGTGCCCGATTTTCTTTCCCCCGGCCGCCGCAGCACCGCATGAATGCGCGCCTGCAATTCCGCCAGATCGAAGGGTTTGACCAGATAGTCGTCTGCACCTGCATTGAGGCCCTCGATGCGGGAGGAAAGCGCATCCCGCGCCGTGATGACGATGATCGGCAAGTGAAAGTCCGGACGAGCGGCGATGCAGCCGATCAGGTCCAGCCCGTCTCCATCGGGCAATCCCAGGTCGAGGAGCAGGATGTCATAGGTCGCGAGCGAAAGAGCCTCACTAGCTTCCTCCGCAGTGGCTAATGCATCCACCGTGATGCCGCAGCCGTCGAGATGGGCAGCGATCATCTCACGCAATTCAATGTTGTCTTCGACCAGCAGCACCTTCACCGAATCGCCAACCTCTTCTTCCGCGCAATGTCCGTTCATAGACTACCGCGTCGGCAGGGATGCTGACCACATTCTGACGCACGTCGTCGTTGCGTGACCCTGATGTCCGGCTTTCCGGCAGGCAAGAGAAATGGATCACCCATTTTCTCGTCAGGTACTTGTCAGCTTAGCCCAGCACGCAGTTCGGCAATGATCTACTTTCGATTTCCTCGTGTCCTTCTTGTTGCCGCTGTCGCCGTCGCTCCGGCAGCGTGCACGACCTATCGGCCAGTGCCCCTCGTCCCAGCGCAGAGCGCCGCAGCGTTGGAACAGCGGACGCTTGCGGATGAGCGGCTCCAGGAATTCCTCCGACTCTCCCCACAGACACAGACGTCGTCGGCGGGGGCGTGGGATCTGGAGCGCTTGACGCTCGCCGCACTCTACTTCCATCCCGATCTCGAGGTGGCGCAATCCAGACTGGCCGTCGCCCAGGCGGCGATCCGCACCGCAGCACAGCGCCCCAATCCCGGCCTCACCATCGACGGCGGGTTCAACGCAACCTCGGCCAACCCTACCGCGCTGACGATCGGAACCGCGATCAATTTACTCCTCGAACTGTTCGGCAAGCGCGGGCATCGAACCGAGCAGGCCGAGGCGCTGGAGGCAGCGGCGCGGCACGACATTGCTACGGCCGGCTGGGAGGTCCGGGGACGGGTCCGTTCGGCCTATATAGACATGTGGGCAGCGAGCCAGCGGATCGCGCTCAGCGCTCGTCAGCTTGAGTTTCAGGAGCAGCTGGTCGGATTTCTCGGGCGGCGCCAAGTGGTCGGCGAGGCGTCGGGCCTCGACGTTTCAAGGGAACGCGTCAATCTCGACCGATACCGGCTTGCCGAGCGCGATGCGGAGCGCGACCTCGCCACCGCGCGTGCCGCGCTCGCGACTGCGATCGGAGTTCCGGCGGACGCGCTTCAAGGGGTGGCGATCGACTTCGGCGCGATCCCCACCGCGGTTCCGCCAACCGAGGGCATTGCGCCGCTCCGCCGACAGGCTCTGACCGGGCGCAGCGACATCGTGTCGTCGCTCAAGCAATATGACGCGGCCGAGGCGGCGCTGCGGCTCCAGATCGCCAACCAGTTCCCGAACCTGACGCTCGGACCCGGCTACACCTACGATCAGGGCGACAACAAGTTCAGTCTGTCCGCCTCGGCCGACCTTCCGATCTTTAACCAGAACCAAGGGCCGATCGCCGAGGCCGTCGCGCGCAGGCGTCTGTCAGCCGCCAACTTCGAGGCGCTGCAGGCCACGGTGCTCGGCGCGGTCGATCGGGCGTCGGCTGACTACCAGGCCAGCACGCGGAGCCTCGAAAGAGCCGAGGCGCTTCTTTCGGAGCAGACCGCGCGCCAGGCGCGGACCAAACGGCTGTTCGACGCGGGCCAGATTGACCATGTCACACTGCTCGCCGGTGAACTTGAACTAGCCGCCACCGAGCTGGAGCGTCTCCTGGCGCTGACCAACCAGCGGCGGGCGCTTGGCGCCATCGAGGACGCCCTGCAGCAGCCGATCTTTGCGCCGGCCTCACCTCCTGCAACCGCAGGCCCCACCCTTCGAAGCGAGGAGCGGTCCGAGTGAACCGAGCCATCGAATATCTCCGTGGCTCGCGTCCCGCGCGCCTGATCCTGATCGCGGTTGCGGCCGTGGGGATCATTCTTCTCCTCGCCTGGGCCTTCGAGGAGTCCCGCAAGGAAGCGGCGCTCGAAGCCGAGCGCGAGCGTCCCGTCCCGATCCCCCTGCGTGCGACCTACGAGAACGGCCGCCCCATCGTCCGTGTCGATGCCGCGACCCAGCGGCGCAACGGGATCATCGTCACGCCCGTCGAGGCAGCGAGCGCCGTCGCGCCCATCCGCGCCTTCGCACGGGTGGTGGACGTCGCGCGCCTCACCGATCTCAACAACAATTACGAGACGTCGCGGGCGTCGGTCGCCGCAGCCGAGGCCAAGGCGGCGGCTTCGCGCGCCGCAGCGGAGCGCGCCCGGCTCCTCTACCGCGATGCGCAGAATTTCTCGCTGGCTCAGCTCCAGAGTGCAGAGGCGACGTGGCGGGCCGATGAAGCGGCCGCCGCCTCGGCGCGGGCACAGCTCGATGCCAATACGGCGCTCATCCGCCAGGAGTTCGGCATGGCGTTTCGGCCGGGAGCGACGCTGGTCGCGTCGCTCGCGCAGCGGCGTTCGGTGCTGATCCAGGTGACCGCGCCGCCGGGCGTGGCCGGAGTTTCCGCGCCGAGCGCGGTGCAGCTCGAAAGCGACACGGGCGTCAGGACCAGCGCCAGGCTGGTCTCCGCCGCTGCGCAGGTCGATCCGCGCATTCAGGGATACAGCTTCTACTATGTCGCGGCGGCGTCGAGCGGGCTTCTGCCTGGCATGAACCTGCTGGCACTGCTGCCGGGCAGCCGGACCGTGAGCGGGGCATTGGTGCCGGAGACGACGATCGTCTCCTGGCAGGGCCGTTCCTGGCTGTACCGGCTTGTCGGTCCTGAGGCGTTCGAGCGTATCGAGGTTCCGAGCGAGCTTCAGGCGAGCGAGGGCGGCTCGATCGTGCCGGGCCTCGCTGCGGGAACCCGCGTCGTAACGCAGGGCGCGCAGCTCCTCCTCTCCGAGGAGATGCGGTCGCAAATCCAGGTCGGCGAGAACAAGGAGTGATTGCGACCCGCCCGTCCGGCCTCCAGGCCGGCATCATCGCCTTTGCCGTCCGCTTCCGCGGCATCGTCATCGCGCTGGCGACGCTGCTGGTGTTCTACGGCGTCTATGGCCTCACCCAAGCCAAATATGACGTGTTTCCCGAGTTCGCGCCGCCGCAGGTCGGCATCCAGACCGAAGCGCCGGGGCTCGGCCCCGAGCAGGTCGAGCTGCTCGTCACCCGGCCGATCGAGACGGCGATCAACGGCGTTCCAGGCATCCAGAGCCTGAGGTCCACCTCGATCCAGGGCCTTTCGGTCGTCAACGTCTTCTTCGATCCGGCAAGCGACATCTACCGCGACCGGCAGGTGGTCGCCGAACGGCTCGCTTCGGCCGCTCAGCAGCTCCCGCAGGGCGTGCAGCCGCCGGCGATCACGCCGCTGACCTCCTCGACCAGCACGGTGCTGGTGGCCGGCCTCACCTCGGACCGCCGCTCGCTGATGGACCTTCGCACGCTCGCCGAATGGACCGTCCGCCGCCGGCTGCTCGCCGTGCCAGGCGTCGCGGACGTACTGGTGTTTGGCGGGGACACGCGCTCGATCCAGGTCCAGGTCCATCCCGAGCGACTGGTGCAATATGGCCTCGGCATGAGCGAAGTCCTCGCTGCCGCCCGCCAGGCGACCGGCGTGCGCGGCGCCGGCTTCATCGATACCTCAAACCAGCGCATCCTGTTCCAGACCGAAGGGCAAGCCCTGCACGCTCGGGATCTCGCCGGCACGGTGCTGGTCGCCAGCGACGGCGGCCGCGTGACGCTGGGTCAGGTCGCCGACCTCGCCGATGCTCCCGAGCCGCCGATCGGCGCTGCGGCTGTCGAGGGAAAGCCCGGCGTCGTCCTCGTCGTCTCCGAACAATATGGCGCCAACACGATCAAGGTGACGCGCGCGGTCGAGGCGGCGCTGGACGATCTCCGCCCGGCGCTAACGCGCCAAGGAGTGAACCTCAATTCCTCGCTCTTTCGTCCGGCGAACTTCATCAGCACGGCGCTGTCGAATATCCGCACCTCGCTGATTCTCGGCGGCATCCTGGTGATCGCCGTCCTGTTCCTGTTTCTCTTCAACCTGCGCACCGCAGCGATCGCCTGCACCGCCATTCCACTGTCGCTGCTCACGGCGACGCTGCTGCTCGAACAGCTGGGAATATCGCTCAACACGATGACGCTCGGCGGGCTCGCCATCGCTATCGGCGAGGTGGTCGACGATGCGGTGATCGGGGTCGAGAACATCATGCGTCGCCTGCACCAGAACCGGCGCCTCGAACATCCGCGCCCGGAGGGGCGCGTCGTCTTCGATGCCGTTCTCGAAGTGCGGAGCGCGGTCGTCTACGCCACGTTCGCCGTCATCCTCGTCTTCGTGCCGATCATCGCCCTGCCCGGCATTGCCGGCCGCTTGTTCGCGCCGCTGGGGATCGCCTACATCATCGCCGTGCTCGCCTCGCTGGTGGTGGCGCTGACCGTGACGCCGGCGCTGAGCCTGCTGTGGCTGACAGGCCGTGCGGAGGAGATCGCCGATCCGCCGGTCAGCAATTGGAGCCGTGGCCGCTATCTTCATGCCCTCGAACGGCTCATCGACCGCCCCCGTCAGCTCCTTCTCGCCGCCGGCGCTCTCACCCTGCTCAGCCTCGCGGCGCTCCCGTTCTTCGGGGGCGGGTTCATCCCCGAATTGAAGGAGGGCCATTACATCCTGCACATGTCCGCCGCGCCCGGCACGTCGCTTGAGGAGTCCCTTCGGATCGGCGCGCGAGTCACTTCCGCGCTGCGGCAGATTCCGGAGGTCCGTTCGGTCAGCCAGCAGGTCGGAAGGGCCGAGAAGGCGGGCGACACGTGGGGCACGCACTACAGCGAGTTCAACGTCGATCTCGTGCCCCAGAGCGGCGAGGAGTTCGAGCAGACGCAGGGCCGCATCCGCCAGGTGCTGAGCGGCTTCGTCGGGGTGAACTTCTCATTGAAGACCTTCCTCACCGAGCGGGTCGAGGAGACGCTGTCGGGCTATACGGCGGCGGTCGCGGTGAATCTGTTCGGCGACGATCTTTCGATGCTCGACGCCAAGGCCCAGGAGATCGCCCGGGTGCTGGCCGCGGTTCCCGGCGCGAGCGAGGTCCAGGTCCAGTCCCCGCCGGGTCTGCCGCAGATTTCGATCCGCCTGCGCAACGCCGATCTCGCGCAATTTGGCCTCAATGCCGTCGACGTGCTCGACGTCGTCCGCGCCGCCTATCAGGGCGACGTCGTCGGCCAGACCTATGACGGCGACCGAGTATTCAATGTCATCACCATTCTCGACCGCGACAGCCGCGGCGACCCCGCGCGGATCGCCGAGCTGCCGTTCAAGGCGGCCGACGGCAGATTCGTGCTGCTGCGGCAGGTCGCGGACGTGTCGATGACGAGCGGGCGCTATCAGGTGCAACATGACGGCGCGCGGCGACTGCAGAGCGTTACCGCGAACGTCGCCGGGCGCGACGTCGCTTCGTTCGTCCAGGATGCACGGGCGGCGATCGCCGCCCGGGTCCAGTTGTCGCCGGGAAGCTATGTCGCCTTCGCCGGGGCGGCGGAGGCCCAGTCTCAGGCCCAGCGCACCCTGCTCCTCAATTCTCTGCTGGCGGCGGTCGGCATCGTCATCCTTCTCGCGGTCGCCACGCGCCACTGGCGCAACCTGTTGCTCATCCTCGCCAATCTGCCGTTCGCGCTCGCCGGCGGCGTGATCGCGGTGATGCTGACCGGCGGCCAACTGACCCTCGGTTCGATGGTCGGCTTCGTCACCCTGTTCGGCATCACGCTGCGCAACTCGATCATGATGATCTCGCACTACGAGCATCTGGTATCGGCGGAGGGGCGGACCTGGGGACCGGAAACGGCGATGGAGGGCGCTGCCGACCGGCTGGTTCCGATCGTCATGACCTCGCTCGTCACCGGCCTGGGGTTGCTGCCGCTGGCGATCGGCATGGGCGATCCCGGCCGAGAGGTGGAAGGGCCGATGGCGGTGGTCATCCTCGGCGGGCTCCTCACCTCGATGGCGCTCAACCTGCTCGTGCTGCCGGCGCTCGCGCTGATGTTCGGCCGCTTCGAACGCGGCCACGACGTTCTCGACGAGGGCGGCACGCCGCAGCCGGCACCGGCCTGAAGGAAAACTGACATGCAGACCATGCGACCGATGCTCATCATCGCAGCCTTTACAGGGGTGGCATGGCTGCCGGCTCCGGCCGCGGCGAAGGCGGACGACTGGGACACTGCCGGCACTGCGGTTGAGTGGAGTCTGGTTGGGCTGGCGCTTGGCAAGTCGGTGGCCGACGAAGATTGGAATGGCGCCGCCCATCTCGGCCTCAGCGTCGGCGCGGCAACGGGCACGACGCAGATTCTCAAGCGGGCCTTCCCGGAGACCCGGCCCGACGGCTCGGATCGCCGGTCCCTCCCATCCGGTCACGCATCGACGGCCTTCGCCGCCGCCGGCTATCTGCACCAGCGCTACGGCTGGCAATGGGGCCTGCCCGCGACAGTGGCCGCAGGCTTTGTCGGCTTCTCGCGCGTCGAAGCGCGCAAGCATCACTGGTACGACGTGGTGGCGGGCGCCGCGATCGGAGAAGGGTCCGCCTTTCTTCTGACTTCCCCGCGCGACGATCGAGTCATCCTGCTGCCGTGGGGCGACACCCATGGCGCGGGCATCGCGGTGGGAGCCCGGTTTTGAAGGCGTGGCTGCCAGGCGCGGAGAGGCTCCGCAGGCTCCTTCCCGAGCCCGTCGCGCGGCTCGCCGTGGACGCCGTCCTGCGGCTGGGCCGTACCAAGACCGGGACGCTGGCGAGCGTCGCGCTGCTCGTCGCCGCGGTGGCCGGCTTCATCAAGACCGCGGAGGAGATGCTGAAGGGGCACACGCAGGCGTTGGACCGGGCGATCCTGCTGGCGCTGCGCGAACATGCGGACTTGTCGGACCCGGTCGGCCCTCCCTGGGTCGAGGAAATGGCGCGGGATTTCACGGCTCTTGGCGGCGTGGCCGTGCTGACGCTGATCACGCTATCCGCTGCCGGTTTCCTGGCGCTTCGGCGTCAGCCGCGCGCGATGTGGTTCGTCCTCTTGTCGGTGGCAGGCGGCCAGTTGCTCAGCACGCTGCTCAAGCACGGCTTCAATCGGCCAAGGCCCGAACTCGTCCCGCACGAGACGGTGGTCTATTCGGCGAGCTTTCCAAGCGGCCATTCGGCGATGGCCGCGATCACCTATCTGACCCTCGGATTGCTGCTGGCCCGCTTTCAACCCGACAGGCAGGTGAAGGTGTACCTGTTGGCGCTAGCGGTGTTCGTCACCATCGCAGTCGGCGTGAGCCGCGTCTATCTGGGTGTCCATTGGCCGACCGACGTGCTTGCCGGCTGGACGCTTGGCGCCGCCTGGGCGATCGGGTGCAGGATCGTCGCGCTGCGCTTTCAAAAGACAGGTGAGATCGAGAGCACGCCGGCAGAGACCACGCAGGATCGAGAAACGCCATGACCGAGGAAGAAAGAGCTCAGACGGCGCCCGCAGACGCAGCGACCGAAGCCCTCGGCCGGGGAATCTGGCGCCTGCCGCGCGGCGTGTGGGCGCTCGGGCTCGTCGCCATGTTCATGGATGTCTCATCCGAGATGATCCACAGCCTGCTGCCGGTCTTCCTGGTCGGGACGTTAGGCGCGTCAACGACCGTCGTCGGGCTCATCGAAGGCATCGCCGAGGCGACCGCGTCCATCACCAAGGTCTTCTCCGGCTGGCTGAGCGACAAGCTCGGCAAGCGCAAGCTCCTCGCAGTGATCGGCTATGGCCTCGGCGCACTCACCAAGCCGATCTTCCCGCTTGCGGCAACGCCGGTCGAGGTCCTCGGCGCCCGGTTCGTCGACCGGATCGGCAAGGGCATCCGCGGCGCTCCGCGCGACGCGCTGGTTGCCGACATCGTCACCGCCGACATGCGCGGCGCGGCCTATGGCCTGCGCCAGACGCTGGACACGGTCGGCGCCTTTGCGGGACCGCTGCTGGCGATCGGCCTGATGGCACTGCTGGCAGGCGACATCCGCGCGGTGTTCTGGTGGGCGATCGTGCCAGGCGCGATCGCAATCCTGCTGCTCATTCTCGGCGTCGAGGAGCCGGCTCATCTCGCCGAGAAGCGCGCCCGCACTCCGATCCGGCTGGCGGACGTGCGGCAGATCGGCTCCGGTTTCTGGCTGGTGGTCGGGATCGGCGCGGTCTTCACGATGGCGCGATTCAGTGAGGCCTTTCTCGTCCTGCGCGCGAGCGATGTTGGCCTGACGGCGGCGTTCGTGCCGCTGATCATGGTGGTCATGAATGTCATTTATGCGCTGGTCGCGACGCCGGCCGGCGAGCTATCCGACCGCATCGACCGCAGATGGGTGCTCGCGGCCGGGCTCTTGGTACTGATCGGCGCCGACCTTGTTCTCGGCTTCTGGGGCACGATCGCGGGCGCGCTCGTCGGTGCAGGGCTGTGGGGCATGTACATGGGGCTTACCCAGGGGCTCTTCTCCGCGCTCATCGCGGACTACGCGCCCCCGGCGCTCAGGGGAACCGCGTTCGGCATCTTCAATCTGGTGACCGGGATCGTGCTGCTCGCGGCCAGCGCGCTTGCCGGCTTGCTGTGGCAGGAGTTCGGTGCGCGGGCCACCTTTGCATCGGGGGCCGCCTTTGCCGGCGTTGCGCTGCTCGGCCTCTTGCTCGTGCTTCGAAGACAGAAACAGGACCCGACGCCTGATAAAAAGTGAGGCGGAGGGTCCGTTGGCTTTCAACATTCGTCAACTTCGCTACGCCATCGCGGCGGCGGATCATGGAAGCTTCTATCGCGCGGCCCGCGCGCTTGACATCGAGCAATCGACACTGAGTAGAAACATCTCGAAGCTGGAGCGCGCCATCGGTATGCCGATTTTTGAGCGCTCGCGCGCGGGAGTTACCACCACATCGGCGGGCAGCGCATTCCTTCGTGGCGCCAAGTCGATGGTCGCTACGGCGGATAAGCTCGTCGCGATGATGCGGGCGGCCGGCCAGGGTCGTGCTGGCGGACTGCGGCTGGGACATAACTGCTCAGTTTCGGCCGGCAACCTGCGTGCCACGATGATGAGCTGGCGCGACGCGCATCCCGACGTTGAAGTCGAGTGCGTGGAAGCGGATCGCCGAGTTCTCGTCGCCGGTCTCGATACTGGCGCGATCGACATCGCAATCCTGATGGGTACGGCCATCCATGACGGCTTCCGCTGCCAAGCGTTGTGGAGCGAGCGGATGCTTATCGCGCTGCCCGCCGCGCATCCCCTTACCGAGCTCCAGGTAGTTCACTGGACGGATCTCCGAAACGAGCGGTTCCTAATGCCTGTTGCCGATCCCGGCCCGGAGATGCGTGACTTGCTATTTGGGCGGTTGGCTGTGTCCGGCGCAAAACCAGACATTCGGATGCACCAAGCGAGCCGGGAGACGATCCTGAGCATCCTCGGCGGCGGCTCCGCCGTGAGCCTCGTCTGCGAGGGTTCGACGGGCGCGCACTACCCTGATGTCGTCTATCGACCAATACATGGCGAACAAGGCCCAGCGCTCACTGGCTATTCGGGATATTGGCGTGACGACAACCGCAATCCAGCTTTGCGACGCTTTCTTGAATTCATCAAGACGCGCTTTGCGTTATCCTTTAATATTTCAGCGAATTAAGCAATATTATTCCTCGTTGGAGGTTGATGTCATGTTTCAAGGCAAGACACTCATCATCGTGCTCGTCGCGTTGATCATCGGGTTTGCCGGAGGGTTCGTCCTTCGGCCGATCATCGCTCCAGCGCCGCAAACGGTGGCGGCTACCAGCCCGGCGCCTGCGCCGACATCGGCCGAAGCCCGCGGCACGCAGTATTTCGTGGCGCATATCGAGGAGGCGCGGCAGGTCGTGACCGGGTGCCGTGACGGCTCGGTTCGTGGTGGTGAATGCGCCACAGCCGAGGAAGCGATCATCAAGGCCGATGCCGCTGAACGCCGCAAGCGCTTCCTCGGCAACTGACCCTGGCGGGGCGCTCAGCCTTTCGCGCTACGCCGGCCACGCGCGAAGCCACGGTCGCTCGCCATGAAACGCGCGAGCATCGGCGCGACCAACTTCTCTGGCGTCACGGCCTCCCCGCCGGTCTCGGCCGCGAGCGCGGCGGCGTAGGCGACAAGATCGCGGTGAACAGCGGCGGGCAGTTCGACCGTCAGCTTGGCGGGGCGGTCGTCGGCGAGCGGCCCCAGCTTCAACTTCGTCATCGTGTCACTCCAATCGGTTCAAGGACCAGGTCGCGGGTCAGGACCACGCGCAGCGGGTGGCCCGGCCGGATAGTGAGCGTGGGCTGCACATTGAGCTGCCGTCGCACGATCTGCTGGCCGGTCTGGTTGATGGTGTCCTGCGAGCCCCGCCGCAGCGCGCGGGTCAAGTCGTCCTCACTATCCGCTCCAAGCTCGGCGCCGACGCCGAGCAGCGTCGAGACGGCCGCCGCCTTGAGGAGATTGCCCCAATGCTGGTTCACGCGGTCCTGTAGGCCCGCGAACCCCGCTCCGTCCGCGCCGGGCTGGCGCTCGAGAACGATCGAGCGCCCGTCCGGCATGATGAGCCGAACCCAGGCGAGCAGCACGCGGGTCTGCCCGGCGGCGATCTCGCTGTCGTACTCGCCGATTAGCCGCGCACCCTGCGGGATGAGCAGGATGCGCCCGGTTGGGCTGTCATAGACGTTGGCGGTCACCTGGGCGGTGATCTGGCCGGGCAAGTCGGAACGGACGCCGGTGATGAGCGCGGCCGGTATGATGCTGCCGGCCTGCACGATGTTGGGGGATGCCGGGGCCGTCAGCCGCTCGACGCTGACCGTGCGCTGGTTGGGCGTTTGCGCCATGAAGGCACGCTTCGCGGCCTGATCGCCTTGCGCCGCAGTATCGGTCGTCGCTGGAGCCGCCGGGCTTGGCGCGGCAATGCCGGGCAGTGCCGGAGCCGATGGGGAGGCCGCGTCCCCGCCGCTGCCGAGGAAGACCGAACTCGTGCGGGCCGCGTCGCGCTCTTGTTGCGCGCGCTGACGGGCGGCTTCGGCGGCCTGAACGCGGGGATCGGGTTGTCCCGGCTGCGCGCCGATCGGTGGCACGGGCACGGCGTCCCCGCGCTGCTGCGCCGCCACGATCGGCCCGCCGAGGTCGCCGGGGAGCGGCGGGCCGAGCCGCGGCGCCTGCGCGTAGTCGCGCGGCCCCGACGTGATGGTCTCGGCCGTGGCGCGGCTGTCGGTGTTATAGAGTTCCTGCGCGGCCTTCTCGCCGGGCGGCCGCAGCGCATAAATCAGCGAACCGCCGATGCCGAGGCCGGCGGCGACGCCAACGACAGCGAGCGCCTTTCGCGACAGCCGCATTACGCGCGGCGCGTTCCCGCGAAGCTGGAAAGCTCGGGAATCGGAGCGCGACGCGGCGGGATCGGTGGCTGAAGTGTCGATCGGGTCGCTCACGGCCGCCCCCGCCGTCCATCGTCGCGCACGATGCGGACGCGCTGGTCGCTGCGCTGATCGCCCAGCCGCAGTTCGGCGGCCGCAAACAGGCGATCGACCACCATGTAGCGGCCTTGCACGCGATAATTGACCAGCTCGGCGTCGCCAGCCGCGCCGGTGACAAACAGCGGCGGCATCTCGCCCTGCGAGATCCCGGCCGGAAACTCGATGAAGACCTGCCGCCCGTCGTCGAACGCCCGCGCCGGACGCCACGGCGCCCGGTCGCCGTCGATGCGGTAGCGGAAGTTGAGCGCGGACACGTCCACGTCCCTCGCCACCGGCGCGGCGGACGTGGCAAGAGCGTTGAGGCCCTGCAACGCAATCAGCGCCTCTTGCGGATAGGTCCACGACACCGACGCCATGTAGGTCGCGGCCGTGGCCCGCAGCTCTAGGTGGTAGGTGCGCCGGTCGGTGTTGATGACGAGGTTGGTGGCGAGGTCCGGCCGGGTCGGCTTTACGAGGATATGCACCCGCGCGGCCGGCCCGCTGCCGCTGATGGTGTCGCCGATGATCCAGCGAACGGTATCGCCGGCCGCGACCGGGCCCGGCCCCACAAGCTGCTCGCCTTCTTGCAAGGCAATGTCCGTCACCTGTCCGGGCGCCGTATAGACCTGATAGAGCGCCCCATCCGTCCACGGATATTGCTGGATGGCGTTGAGGAAGCCGTCGCGCACCGGCTGCACGCGCGCGGCGGCGTTAGCCGCGCCGACGCGCTGGCGGGGATCGGATGGCTCCGGCGCACGAGGCGCATCCGTCACCGGCTTCAACTGGCCGGGCAGCGGCAACGGCTCGGGGATCGCAACCACCTCAACGGCGCGCGGCGGCTCCGGTGCGGGCGTGGCGGCGATCTCGGCCGGCGGATCGTCAAAGGTGATGACGGGCGGCTTCGCCGACGTGGTGGCGCAGCCGGCGAGCGCGGATGCGGAGACGAGCAGCGCCGCCGATGCGGCACTGCGAAACGGACTGGCGGTCATTGCGACAGCTCCTTCGACCAGTTGAGGGCGTTGACGAAGACGCCGAGCGGATTCTTGCGCAGGGCGTCGGGTGTGCGCGGCGGTTGCACGACGACGGTGAGGATCGCCGACCACCGCTCGGTCGCGGTGAGGCTGCCGTCCTGATAGCGGCGCTCGGTCCAGGCGACGCGGAAGCTGTCGGGCGAGGCGCGGATGACGCTGGAGACATCCACCGCGACCTGCACCCGGCCGACATCGGCGAACGGGTCGTTGGCGCGCGCGTAGTCGTTGAGCGCCAGTGCGCCGCGATCGGTCGTGAAGTCGTAAGCGCGGAGCCAATTTTGCCGCACGATGACCGGATCGGCCGGGATGCTCCTGACCTGTTCGATGAATCGCGCGAGATGGAATGCGACCTGCGGATCGGTCGGGCGGTAGCCGGCCTCAGCCGGCGCGACCGCCTGCGCTTCGCCGAGCCGGTCGACCTGCACGACCCAAGGGACGATGTGCCCGCGTGCCGACTGCCAGACGAGGCCAGCGGTAAGTCCGCCCGACAGCGCCAGCGCGCCGAAGAAGGCGAGCCGCCAGTTCTTCGCCTGGACGCGGGCTGAGCCGATCCGGTCGTCCCATACCTGCGCCGCGCGCTGGTAGGGCGTGGTCGGTTCGGGCGTTTGGCCGTAGCGGATGGAGGGTCGCTTGAACATGGATCAATCCTTCTGGCTGACATCGACCGATGCGCCGTTGCCGCCGCCGTCGCCCGAGCGCAGCGTGTGGGCGGCGACGGTCGCGGCGTGGGTCATGGTCTGACGGCGCTTCATCGCGGCGGCCCAAGCGGGCGAGCCGCCGGACGCCTCCGGCGACGGGGCCGCCGCGCCGCCCGAGATGGTCCCGCCGGTCGCTGTGACGGCGGCGCGTCCGCCCGAGCGGTAGCTGTCCTTGAGCGAGGCTGCCGCCTTCCTGAGCGGCGAGAGGGCGGCGCCGACGGCAGCCTTGCCGACGCCGGCCGCGCCGCCCGCTGCCGCGGCCGCCCCGGTCTTACCGGCCGAGCCGAGGGCATAGGCGCTGCTCGCCGCTCCCGAGGCGAAGGCGCTGCCGCGCGCCGCGCCTCCAACGGCACCCGCGACCGCGCCAGCGCCAAGGCGGGCGGCCGCCGCGCCGCCGACCAGCGCGCCGCCAGCGGCGAGCGCGGTTCCTGCCGCGGCGCCTGCGCCCAGCGAAGGACCGCCAGAGACGATGCCGTTGGCGATGCTCGGTCCGAAGATGCCGAGGCCGAGCAGGCATAGCGAAGCGAGCGCGATGGCCATCGCGTCTTCAATCGTTGGTTGCGCGCCGCCGAAGCCAGCGCGAAACTCGTCGAACAGCGTCGAGCCGATGCCGACGATCACCGCCAGCACCAGCACCTTCACGCCCGACGAGATCACCAGCCCCAGCACGCGTTCGGCCATGAAGGCCGTCTTACCGAACAGGCCGAACGGGATGAGCACGAAGCCGGCGAGCGTCGCCAGCTTGAATTCAATGAGCGTGATGAAAAGCTGGATCGACAGGATGAAGAAGGCGAGGACGACCATCACCCAGGCGAACAGCAGCACAGCGATCTGGATGAAATTCTCGAAGAATGCGACCCAGCCCATCAGGTCGGAAATGGATTGGAGGATCGGTTCGCCAGCTTCCAAACCGACTTGCGCGACGCGGCCTGGTTGCAGCAGCTCGGCGGCGGTAAAGCCGGTGCCGGCCGCTTTCAGGCCGAGGCCGGCGAAGCTCTCGAAGACGATCCGCGCCAGGCTGTTCCAGTTGCCGATGATGTAGGCGAAGATGCCGACGAACAGGGTCTTCTTGACGAGGCGCGCGATGATGTCGTCGCCTTCGCCCCAGGTCCAGAACAGCGCGGCCAAGGTAACGTCGATGACGATCAGCGTGGTGGCGATGAACGCTACTTCGCCGCCGAGCAGGCCGAACCCGCTGTCGATGTAGCGGGTGAAAACGTCCAGGAAGCGATCAACGACGCCGGTGCCGCCCATGTCAGTTCTCCTGAGCCGAAGCGTCTTCGGCGATGCGGGCGGCGGGTCGCGCGCTGTCGCCAAGGAACCGGCGGCGGTTCTCGGCCCAGGCGCGCAGGCAGTCGGGATCGCTCGCGCCCGAAGCCCCGACGGACTGGCAGCGGCGCAGCTCGATCAGCAGTGGGTCGATCGTCCCCGAGGGATCGGCGACAACCGCCGGCGCCTCGCGCGCGGGCTCGGGCGCACGGCTCATCTCGATCGCCGTCATCGTGATCGCGATCGCGATGAAGATCACGGCGCCGATGCGCGCGAGGAGCTTGGTGTCCATCGGCTCAGTCGTGGAACATGCGCGCGTTGCCCGGCTGATAGCCGGTGGGTCGCGCCAGGAAGCGGCGGAGCCGTTCGCGGCTTTCGGCTTCGACGGCCGCATTGCGCGCCGAATCCAACGCCTGCGCCCGGCCCTGCGCGGCGAGCAGCGCCGTCAGGTCCGCGAGTTGCTGCGATTGCAGAGCGAGAAGCTGGTTGCCCGCCTGCGCGGCCTGGAGCGCGCCGGTCGCGGACTGGCTGGACGAGACCAGGCCATCCATCGTCGTGCGCGTGCCGTTGATGTTGCCGACGACGCCAGCCTGCACACGCAGCGCATCCTCGAACGCGCCGACGCTATCCTCCCAGCGCGCATTCGCGTTGGCAACCATCTGCGCGTGGCTGCCGGTGAGCGCCGCGCCCTTGTAGCGGTTGCTGAACGCCTGTTGGACGTTCTGCACGTCGTAGGCGATGCGCTGTGCTTCCCCGAGAAGCTGCTGGGTGCGCTGCACCTGCTGCTGCAACTGCTGGAGCGAGCTGAACGGCAACGAGGTCAGGTTGCGCGCCTCGTTGATAAGGCTCGTCGCCTGATTCTGGATTTGCTGAATCTGGTTGTTGATTTGCTGGAGCGACCGGGCGGCCGTCAGCACGTTCTGCGCGTAGTTGGTCGGGTCATAGACGATGCCGCCGAACTGAGCGTGCGCGGGCGTGGCGGCGGTGATGCCGATCATGCTCGACGTGGCGATGGTGCCGGCCAGGACGGCGCGACGCAGGATGGAGGGCTTCATGGGGTCATGTCCTTCATGGCAAGGGGGAGCTGGCCAGTATCTTCCCGGCGACCGGCCAGCGGATCGGGTTGGGGTTCGGGAAGAAGCTCGATCGCCCAGGCGCAGCCGCGATGCCGCAGCCATTCGGCGGCGAAGTGCTCGCGGCCGTGGGTCTCGACCAGTTCGGCGATGCGGAGCTGATCGGTCTTGGAGGAAGCGGCCGCGAAGGCGAGCGCGACTTCGCCCAGGCCCAGCTCGAACAGCCGATTGCCGCGCCGCGACTGGCAGTAATAGTCGCGCTTCGGCGTCGCCCGGCTCAGTATCTCGATCTGGCGAGCATTGAGCCCGAACCGCTCGTAGATGGCCGCGATCTGCGGCTCGGCCGCGCGCTCGTTCGGCAGGAAGATGCGGGTCGGGCAGGATTCGATGATGGCCGGCGCGATGTCGCTCGTCTCGATGTCTGCGAGACTCTGCGTGGCGAACACGACGCTGGCGTTCTTCTTGCGCAGCGTCTTCAGCCATTCGCGGAGTTGCGCAGCGAAGTCTGGGCTATCGAGGACCAGCCAGCCCTCGTCGATGATGATGAGCGTGGGCGAGCCGTCGAGCCGATCGCCGATGCGGTGAAACAGATAGGACAGGACTGCCGCGGCCGATCCGGCGCCGACCAGGCCCTCGGTCTCGAAAGCCTGCACGTCGGCCTCGCCGATCCGTTCGGCCTCGGCGTCGAGCAGCCGACCCCACGTCCCGCCGATGCAATAGGGTGCGAGCGCCTGCTTGAGCTGCTGGCTCTGGAGCAGCACGGCAAGCCCGGTCAGGGTCCGCTCGGCGATCGGCGCGGACGCCAGCGATCCCAGCGCAGACCAGATATGCTCCTTGGCCTGCGGATCGACCGCGACGCCTTCGCTCGTCAGGATCGCCCCCAGCCATTCGGCTGCCCATGCGCGCTCGGCCGGATCGTCGATGCGTGCGAGCGGCTGGAGCTGCACGCCGTCGCCGGCCTCGTCGGCGAGCATCCCACCGAGATCCTGCCAGTCGCCGCCCATGCCGATCGCGGCGGCGCGGATGCTGCCGCCGAAATCGAAGGCGAAGACCTGGCCGTTCTCGTAGCGGCGGAACTGCATCGCCATGAGGGCGAGCAGCACCGACTTGCCGGCGCCAGTCGGGCCGACGATCAGCGTGTGACCGACATCGCCGACGTGAAGGGAAAACCGGAACGGGGTCGAGCCTTCGGTTCTTGCGTAGAGCAAGGGGGCTGCACCGAAATGCTCGTCCCGTTCCGGCCCCGCCCATACCGCTGACAGGGGGATCAGGTGGGCGAGATTGATGGTGGAGATCGGCGGTTGCCGGACGTTGGCGTAGGTGTGGCCGGGCAGACTTCCCAACCATGCTTCGATCGCGTTCATGCTCTCGGGGATGACGGTGAAGTCGCGACCCTGGATGATCTTCTCGGCCAGCCGCAGTTTTTCGGCGACGATGGCCGGATCGCGGTCCCATACCGTCACCGTCGCGGTGACGTAGGCCATGCCGGCGTAGTCGGCGCCCAACTCCTGCAGGGCCGTGTCGGCGTCTGCGGCCTTGTTCGAGGCGTCGCTGTCGAGCAGTGTGCTCGCCTCGTTGGTCATCACCTCCTTCAAGATGGCCGCGACGGACTTGCGCTTGGCAAACCACTGGCGCCGGATGCGGGTCAGCAGCTTGGTCGCGTCGGTCTTGTCGAGCATGATCGCGCGGGTGGACCAGCGATACTCGAAGGCAAGCCGGTTCAGCTCGTCGAGCAGGCCCGGGAACGTGACACTGGGAAAACCGACGATGGTGAGCGTGCGCAGATGATGATCGCCCAGGCGCGGCTCCAGCCCGCCGGTTAGCGGCTCGTCTGCCAAGAGCGCGTCGAGATGCATCGGCGTTTCGGGAACGCGAACGCGCTGGCGACGGGTAGAAGCCGTGCTGTGCAGATAGGTCAGCGTCTCGGCGTCATCGAGCCAGCGAACCTCGGGCACGAAACCTTCGACCAGGTTCAACACGCGGTCGCTGCGATCGGCGAAGCTCTTGAGCAACTCCCGCGGATCGACGCCGGTGGTCGAGCGACCCTCGTAGAGCCAGCCTTCGGCGCGCGCGGCTTCCTCTGCCGGCGGCATCCACAGCAGCGTCAGGAAGTAGCGGCTCTCGAAATGCGCGCCTTCTTCACGGAATTGTTCGCGCCGCTCCATGTCCACGAGCGCGGAAACCGGATCGGCGAACTCGGCGTCGGGATAGTCGAGCGCGGGCAAGCGCTGCGCCTCGACGAAGATCGCCCAGCCGGAGCCGAGCCGGCGAAGAGAATTGTTCAGCCGCGATGTCGTCGCCACCAGCTCGGCCGGCGTGGCGCTGTCGAGATCGGGGCCGCGGAACCGGGCGGTGCGCTGGAACGACCCGTCCTTGTTGAGCACGACCCCTTCGCCGACCAGCGCGGCCCAGGGCAGGAAGTCGGCAAGGTGCGCCGCCTTGTTGCGGTATTCACGCAGGCTCATCATGGCCGCATCCAGCTCGGGTAACGGAGGGGGCGGCGGGCCACGTCCACGAAATGCGGGGCCCCGCGCGCCGGCCGCACGGGGAGCGCGTGGCCGATCGCCCAGATGACGAGGCCGGCGATCCAGAGGCGGAGGCCGAGACCGATTGCACCCGCCAGCGTCCCGTTGACGATGGCGAGCGAGCGCGGGGCGCCGCCGAGCAAAATCGGCTCGGTCAGCGCCCGATGGACGGGCGCGAAGTAGCCCGCGATCGGCTCGCCAGGACCGACCGCGCCGGTCATGCTATCAGCGCTCCGCCACCGAAGCTGAAGAAGCTGAGGAAGAAGGAGCTGGCCGCGAACGCGATCGATAGGCCGAACACGATCTGGATCAGCCTTCGGAAGCCGCCCGACGTATCGCCGAACGCCAGCGTCAGACCGGTCACGATGATGATGATGACCGCGACGATCTTGGCGACCGGCCCCTCGATGCTTTCGAGGATCGACTGGAGCGGCGCTTCCCACGGCATCGACGAGCCGCCCGCATGGGCGGGCACCGCGTAGAGCATCGCGATTACGCTGGCGGTGGCTGTAAGCATGGCGCGTCGTGCGCCATGCCTAAGGGCATGGATCATTTGAGGTCTCCCGGCTGGGTGGTGGAAAGAGGAATAAGGCGGTAGTCGCCGGTGCCAGGGTCGAGTCCTTCGACACGGGCCAGCTCGGTGAGTCGGCGCCCGTGCGCGTCGCGGACCAGCACGGCGATGAGGTCGATGGTCTCGGCGATGAGCGCGCGCGGGACCGTGACCACGGCCTCCTGCACGAGCTGCTCCATGCGGCGGAGCGCGCCGAGCGCAGACCCGGCGTGGATCGTGCCGACGCCGCCGGGATGGCCGGTGCCCCAGGCTTTGATAAGGTCGAGCGCCTCGGCGCCGCGCACCTCGCCGATGGGGATGCGGTCGGGCCGCAGGCGCAGCGATGAGCGGACCAGCTCGGCGAGCGACACCACGCCGTCCTTGGTCCGCATGGCGACGAGGTTCGGCGCCGCGCATTGCAGCTCGCGAGTGTCTTCGATCAGAACGATGCGATCGGTAGTCTTCGCCACCTCCGCGAGCAGCGCGTTGACCAGCGTGGTCTTGCCTGCGCCTGTGCCGCCCGCGACAAGGATGTTGGCGCGCCTCTCGACGCCATGCCGCAGCGCCTCGGCGTGCGGCGCCGACATGATGCCGGCTGCCGCATAGTCATCGAGCGTGAAGACGGCGACGGCCGGCTTGCGGATAGCGAAGGCAGGCGCGGCGACGACGGGTGGCAACAACCCCTCGAACCGCTCGCCCCCTTCCGGCAGTTCGGCCGAAACGCGCGGGCTACGGGCGTGAACCTCGACGCCGACATGGTGCGCGACCAGGCGGACGATGCGTTCGCCATCGGCGGCGGACAGCAGCTCGCCGGTATCGCTGATCCCGTCGCCGAGCCGATCGAGCCACAGCCGGCCGTCCGGGTTCAGCATCACCTCGATGACGGCGGGATCGTCGAGCCATGCCGCAATCGACGGTCCGAGCGCTGTGCGCAGCATCCGTGCGCCGCGTGATTTTGCCTCGGATCGGATCGGATGAACGGTCAAGACTTGGCCCCTGAAATGGACCGGGCGAACCGCCGCCCGGCGTCAGGAGCACATCAAGAGAGCCAGAAACTCGGCCGCTGCAATAGATAGCTTACGGCGTAGTAGAAGCGGCGGCAGATACTTACGGAGTGCGGATCGCGCCCTCGGTCGCGCCGACGATCGCGGCGCGTCTATTCCGAATCGGTCGGCGTTTTCGGCCAGATATCTTCGGGGATTTCGTCGAGCAGACTCTTCCCACTGGCGAAGCGCCGACCGAGCGTCTCGACGAAGCCCTCATAGCGCTTGCGGCCCTTCACCTGCGCGGCCGCCTGATCCTCGTCGGGAAGCGGCGGCGTCACCGATAGCCAGAAGCGCACGAATAATGTCAGCGCCTCGGTCGTCAGGCCGGTGTTGCGCTCCAGGCGCTGCATCTGACGTGACAAACGATCGAGCCGGCGCGCGAACGCCGCCTCCATCCGGTCGGCGCCGTCCGGCGACAGGTAGGACGCTACCGCCGCCTCTACGATCGCCGAGCGTGAGATGCGTCGCCGGATCGCCAGCTCGTCAACCTGCTTGGCGAGCGCGGGCGGAAAATAGACGTTGAGCCTGGTTCGCATGGGCGGACTCCTACAGCTCGATGCCGTCGCCGGGGTCGAGCGATGCTTGCCGCGCGAGTCTCTGCATCCGGCGCCGCAACGCCGCCTGCCGCGCCGCGTCGTCCTGCTCGTCGTCGACGATCGCAAACTCCTGCGCGGGCGGCGCGGTCGTCTCGGGCGTGATGGCGACATGCTCGGGAAGCTCCGGCTCGCGGCGCAGCCCGCCATTGGCGGCATCCTCTTGGGCGCGCACGATCCGCGCCACGTCGGTAGGATCGGCGGCCGCGGTGCGCTCGGTCCAATCGTCGGGCCGCACGGCGTCAGCGGCAGGCTTCGGCGCGTCCACGATCCGCTCGGCGAAACGCCGATCGCGAAAGTAGCGCGCCTTCTTCGCGCGGATGGGATGGACGCCCGCCACCATCACGATCTCGTCGTCGGGCGGGAGCTGCATCACCTCGCCGGGCGTGAGGAGCTGGCGAGCCGTCTCGGAGCGCGACACCATCAAATGCCCCAGCCACGGCGACAGGCGGTGCCCGGCATAGTTCTTCATCGCGCGCATCTCGGTCGCGGTGCCGAGCGCGTCCGACACCCGCTTGGCCGTCCGCTCGTCGTTCGTGGCGAAGCTCACGCGGACGTGGCAGTTGTCGAGGATCGCGTTGTTCGGGCCATAAGCCTTCTCGATCTGATTGAGGCTCTGCGCGATCAGGAACGCCTTGAGTCCGTAACCCGCCATGAACGCCAGGGCGGACTCGAAGAAGTCGAGACGGCCGAGGGCGGGGAACTCATCGAGCATCAGCAGCACGCGATGGCGGTTTCCCTTGGGTGTCAGCTCCTCGGTCAGCCGGCGCCCGATCTGGTTGAGGATGAGGCGGATGAGCGGCTTGGTGCGCGAGATGTCGCTGGGCGGCACGACCAGATACAGCGTCGCTGGCCGCTCGCCCTCGATTAGATCCGTTATGCGCCACTGGCAGGCGCGCGTGACCTGCGCGACGACAGGATCGCGGTAGAGGCCGAGAAACGACATGGCCGTGCTGAGCACGCCCGATCGCTCGTTGTCGGACTTGTTCAGCAGTTCGCGCGCGGCGCTGGCGACGACCGGATGCACGCCGGCCTCGCCCAAGTGCGGCGTCGCCATCATCGCCGCCAAGGTCTGCTCGATCGTGCGCGACGGATCGGAGAGGAAGGACGCAACGCCGGCCAGCGTCTTGTCGGGCTCGGCGTAGAGGACGTGGAGAATCGCGCCGACCAGCAGCGAGTGCGATGTCTTCTCCCAATGGTTCCGGCGCTCCAAGCTGCCTTCGGGATCCACCAGCACGTCCGCGACATTCTGCACGTCGCGCACCTCCCATTGGCCGCGCCGCACCTCCAGCAGCGGATTGTAGGCGGCCGACGCGGCGTTGGTCGGATCAAACAGCAGCACGCGGCCGTGGCGCGACCGAAAGCCGGCGGTCAGCGTCCAGTTCTCGCCCTTGATGTCGTGGACGATCGCCGAGGCCGGCCAGGTCAGCAGCGACGGCACGACGAGGCCAACGCCCTTGCCGCTCCGTGTCGGCGCGAAGCACAGCACATGCTCGGGGCCGTCGTGGCGCAGATAGTCGGCTGCGAGCTTGCCCAGCACCACGCCGTTCGCCCCCAGCAGCCCGGCCGCGCGCACCTCCCGTTCGGTCGCCCAGCGCGCCGAGCCGTAGGTCTCGGCGTTCTTCAGTTCGCGGGCGCGCCACACCGACATGCCAATGGCGACCGCGATCGACACGAACCCGCCCGACGCGGCGATGAACGCGCCGGTCTTGAAGATGTCGGGCGCATAGGCGTCGAACGAGAACCACCACCAGAAGAAGGCCGGCGGCGGATAGACGCGCCAGTCTCCGAGCATGAACCAGGGCGGCCCCAGCTCGGGCTGATAGGCGAGCGCGGCGGCGGTCCATTGGGTCGCGCCCCACACTGCGGCGAGCACGATCAGAAACACGGTTATGACCTGCCCCCACAAAATCTTTGTCGCGGACATGGGTTCTCCTGTCGTTAGAGGCCGAGGCCGCGTTTGCGGCCGAGCGTCCAGTCGATGCTGCCGCCTGAGCGGACGACGCCCGCGACCTGCCGGCCGAGCTGTTGCTCGAGAGTGCTGGCCCAGGGCACGAGGCGGAAGCCGAGCCCATCGTCGATCATCGCGAAGCGGCCCGAGGCGAGCGCAAGCCGCTGGCGGACCACGCCGGCGACCTTCTCGCCAGTGGCGGCCGGGCGATAGGCAAGGCCGGTATCGCCCGCGATCTTCGCGCCAACGGCATCCAGCTCGCGCTTGCGCAGAGTGTCGAGCAGTCCGCGCTCGAACACCGCGCGTTCACCGTAGCGTCGGGCCAGTCCCTCGCGGACGAGATGGTCGGTGCGGGCGTCTATCGCCCGACGCACCTCGGCGCCGAACCCGCCGTCCGCGACCCCGGCGCCGCGCTCGATCAGCCGATGGTCGAGCCAGGTCGCACCGGGCGCCTTGATCTGCGCGGCGAGGTCGAGGTCCGACCGCGTGGCAAGGATCAGCGTCGGCTTCGCCTCGCCGGGGCGGCCGACGCCGCGCAGCTCGACGACGCCGCCGAGTGCGGGGCTGTGCTCCAGCGCCTCAATGCCGGGAAGCCGGACATGATGGGTGCGCCCGTCCGTGCCGTCGATCACGGCATAGGCCGTGCCGGTCAGCTCGTCGTGCAAGCCCTTGTCGATCAGCCGGCCGGCGATCGGCTTCTCGGGCGCACCACTGACGACGGCGTAGCTATCGAGCGGCCGATCCTGGCCGCGCTCTTTCAACGCCGCGCCGATCGTGCGGATGATGTCGCCGCGTGCGGCCAGCTCGCGCAGCTTGGTTTGCGCGCCTTCCGCCACCGCCCACTGTCCGGGCTCGCCCTCGGCGGCGAGCCCCATCGTCTCCAGATGCTGCAAGCGCCCGATCATCAGCCGGCGTAACCGCGGATCGTCCGGACCAGGCCGCTCGGGGCGGAGGTCGATCACGCCGAGCTCGTCAGCGGCCCGGCCGATCTCCGTGTCGAGCCGCGTCCAGCGTTCGGCCGTCACCTCGCGGTCGAGCGCACGCTGGACTTCATGCTCGGGCTTCGGCCCGAGCTCGGCGAAGGCCAGCTCCTCTGCGCGCGAGCGAAGATTGTGGCTGATGTAGTCGCGGGAGATGACGAGATCGCCGCCTTGATCGTTGACGCCACGCACGATCAGGTGGACGTGCGGATTGTCAGTGTTCCAATGATCGACCGCGACCCAATCGAGCCGCGTCCCCAGATCCGCCTCCATCTGGCGCATGAGGTCGCGGGTGTATTCGCGTAGGTCCGTCAGCTCGGCCGCATCCTCGGGCGACACGATGACCCTGAAATGGTGCCGGTCATCCTTGCACCGCTCGGTGAACCCGCGATCGTCGGCGCGGTCCCCCTCGGCATCGAACATGCGCGTCGGCGAGCCGTCGCGCGTAACGCCCTCGCGCTTCAGATAGGCAACGTGCGCGGACAGCGGCGCCATGCGCCGGCCGCCCCGGCTGCGCGTGGTGACGGGCAGCATCTTCACCATGACCCGCCGGCCCGAGCCGAACAGGCGATTGCGCGCGAACGCTGTGCGGCCCCGGCCAAAGCTCGATCGCGCACCGCGGTGCCCGCTGCTGGCACCGCCGCGCCGGCCGCCGCTGTGCAGGGCGGCCACGCGCAGCACCTCGGCCACCAGCCCGCGCGCGTTGCGGCCCTGGGCGTTGGTGCGCTTAGCCTTGCCCGGCCGGACGCGGAACTCGCCGTCCTCGCTCATGGCTGAACGGCTTTCCGCCGAAAACGGCCTGTGGTGCCGTTCGGCACGTTGATATTGCTGCCTTTTTCCTTCCGCGCGGCACGCGTGCCGACCGATGCCCCCGCGTGAAGCCACGGAAAAGCCTCGGCTTTTCGGCGAAACGGGGCGCTGCTTATATCTTGCCCTCGTCTGTCCCTGTCGTTTTCTCCCTCCCCAGCCACTTTCCTGCTCGGGACGGATGATGGGGATAGCGCGCAAATCATTGCAGTCGGCCCGCGCGGGCGCGGGGCACGAACAGCGTGTCCTCCGGCTCATTCGAAGGCGAAGCTGCGGAGCGAACGTCACCGGATGTCGGCCCATCGGCTGGCAGCTCCGACGCGGGCTCCTCGCCATCTGACTGCACGGAAACGGCTTCGGACGGGGCGCTCGCGGTGCGGACGAACAGCGCGGCGCGGCGCCAGGCGAACGGATCAGGCGGTGCGCTCACCGCCATCTCCGCAGCGCCCGATGGGCCGACAACGGCGCTGAGCTGAGCTAGGTAGCCGACCGTCTCGGGCGGCAGCGGACGGCCGCGCGACAGGTAATCGTCGTAGCGGCCCGGCCCGGCATTATAGGCTGCCAGCATCGCGCTCGCGTTGCCGTAGCGGTCGTGCATCGCGTGCAGATAGGCCGCGCCCGCCATGATGTTGTCTCGCACGTCGAACGGGTCAGCGCCGAGGCCATATCGCGCGCGAAGATCGGCCCAGGTCGCGGGCATGATCTGCATCAATCCCATCGCACCCGCACGCGAAACGGCGCGGGAGTTGCCGCCGCTCTCGACGCGCATCACCGCCCATATCCACCCTTCGGGGATGCCGAATCGCCGCGCGGCCTCGGCGACATGACCGGCATATGGATGAGCCGCCGCCGATCGTGCGGCCGGCAAATCCTGCGCCGTTGCCGCGACCGGCGCAGCGCCGCCGGACATCAGCGCGACGGCCAACGCCACCGCCGATCCGACTCCGCTCCGCCGCCAGCCTGCCAGCGTGCTCGCTACGCTCAAGGGTGCGCGCGCCGCGCCGGCCTGCGGCCGCCTTTGACCTCCGCTGCGCGCCCCGGCCGGTCTGCGACCGAGCGGGACGGAGGGATGAGACGGCTTTCCCGCGAACAAAGGGATGATGGAAAAGCGCACCGGATCAGTCCTGCTCGCGCGACTTCGGTTGGCGGTTCCAGCGCAGCGACCAGGCCGACGTGTCGCCCGTGGTCTGGAACAGCGCGGCACGGAGCGGCTGGGCTAAGGCGGGATCGTCGATGCGCAGCGAGACGTAATCGCCGGCGCGTTCGCCGGTCTCGTTCCAGCCCGCGCCGATCTCTGGGCCTTCGCCGCCGTCGCCGCGATGAATGCGCCAGTTCGGCGCATTGTCGGCGTCGCTCGGCTCGGCCGGAACGATCGAGATGCGAATGTCGAGCGTCGCGGTCTCGATGATGCCTTCGTAACCGTTGGCGGTGCGGAAGAAGCTGCCGATCTGCATGGGACTCTCCTTTGGGTTGGCAGGGATGAGCGGGTTCAGCGCCACACGAGCGACGCGTTGGGGGTGTCGCGGGTGAGGATCGGGACGGCGCGGCCGAGCACGGTCGAGGCCGGCAGCGGGCCGAAATAGCGGCCGTCCATACTGTCCGCGTGTTGGGGGTTGAGCATCAGCAGCTCGCTGCCGCGCAGCGTGCGGCAGCCCTGCCAGACGGGGAGCGAGCGGCCTCGTCCGTCACGCGCCAGGGCAACGGCGACCGGCCGGGCATCGACGCTCACGACGGCGCCGATCCGGCACACAAACTGCCCCGGCTTGGCCGCGACATGCTTCAACAACGGCACACGCTCACCAAGATAGCTGCGCTCGGCCAGCCACCGCGCCAGCGGCGCGGGCGGCGTAACGGCGACCAGCGTGCCGACGGCGGGATCGCGGTCGGGCTCTATCCGGTAGAGGCCGAGCGGTGCGCTGGCGCTGGCGTTCCAGATGACGCGCGGCAGCGGGTCGAATATCGCGACGGCAGTGAACGACACGGCGAACACCGACGCGGCGGAAGCCGTCGCGATGGTCCATCCACGGGGCGTCATCCTTCGATCTCTCGGCGTTTGAGCCAGGCGCGATGGCGCTCCAGCGTATAGGGGCGCGGCTGATGTCCGGCGGCGATGCGGTTGGCGACGTGTCGCCAATGATCGGGTGCGGCGTCGCACGGATCGACGCCGGCCGCCTCGGCCGCGTCGATCGCGGCGAGCACCTGGCTGACCTTGGGCCAGCCCTCGATCTTGAGCAGGATGTCGCCGCCCGGCCGCACGAATGGCAGTGTCGTGAACGGCTCGCCCGCGCCGACCGCGCGCACGATGTCGATGCGCGAGCTTACCGTGCCGTAGTCGTTCGCCGCCCAGCGGACGAACGCGAAGATGGCGCCGGGGCGGAAGCGGACGATGCGGCGGCGGCGATCGACGATCTCGTCAACGGCGACGCGGCCGAACCTGATCCAGTGCTCAATCCGCTTCTCGATCCACGTCAGTTCGACGCGAGTCATGCCGTCATCGGACGGCTGGCGGTGGCGCATGGGCGACGGCGGGACGGTCATCGCCGGCTCCGGGCGATGGCCGAATCCGCGCGCGGCATGAGGTCGTCCTGCCCCGGATCGGAGGTCGAATGCTTGATGCCGATATCGGCCCAGGCGCGCAGGTCATCGACCGAATAGACCACCCGGCCCCCGATCCGGCGGTAGGCCGGGCCGGTGCCGAAATAACGGTGCTTTTCAAGGGTGCGGCCTGAGAGGCCGAGGAAGCGGGCGGCTTCCGGCGTGCGCAGGAAGCGGGGCGGCAGGTTGGTGGGCGTATCGGACAAGTGACGACTCCTGCGGGCGGTGGCGGCAGGAGGCGTAATTGTCAGAACGGAGGCGGCTGGGTGGGGTATGAAGATGTGCGGCTACGCGGATGTGACCCCCCCCACGCGCGGGGTGGCAGCGGGGAGGGGATCAGCGGATGCGGAGCAGCTTGCGGTAGTCGCCGTTCATCATGGCGATGCCGTCGCGGACCAGCCGCACGACGAACGAGCGCGAGGCCGACATCTTCCAGTCGCTCGCGGATAGTTTGTTCGCGTCGTCACGCCCCAGCTCGGCGGCGATCTCGCGATAGGTTGCTCCGGCATCACGCAGGTCGAGCGCGCGGAGCATCAGGTCGAGCCGGGCGAGCCGGTAGGCGGTAAGCGGCCAGCCGCGCGGCAGCGGCCCGGCAGCGCGGCCGAGCAGACGGCGGTGGAAACGCAGCAAGCTGGCGATCCGGGTGGGGAAATCCTTGTCAAGCGGGATGATGGCCGCGAGCGGCCGGCCGGGGGTCGCATCGCGCAGCCAGAGTCGATGCTCGCCGGCCGCGTCGGCGACGATGACGTGGCGGCCTTCAATCCCGGCCAGGTCGGCGAGCAGCGCCCCGAGTGCGCGAGGATCGACCGGAGCGGCGGTCTTGAATCCCTCCGGCGCAGCGTCGAGAATGACCGTGACAGCGGTCAGCTCCGGGCGCCAGACGACCGGCTCCGAGAGGTCATCCGGCGCCGTGGCGAAAGGATAACCCCCAGCGCCGCGCGAACGCCAATTCGGCGGCGTTCTTCGCGACGGCGCCCTCGTCGATGCGCTCTTGCATCTGCGTATGTTCGGCGCGGTAGGTGCGGTTCCGCCGCAAGAACTCCGCGGCTAGATCGGCGCGCCCGAGCGCGTCGGACATTCCGCCGGCGCGTCGCTGGCGACGCCCAGGCGGCGTCGGCATTGCATCCTCCCCACCGCGCCTCGCGCGGATTTCGGAGCACCGAACATCCCGGTCGCCACTGACGTTTGCTAGGGCGAAGATCGCGCACAACCATGCCGTGCGAGCGGAGCAATTACCCCCGGAACTCGATCCAGATTGGAGTTAAATCTTAACAGTTTAGCGGGCGCTGACAGCCGAGCAGATGAGCGTAGCCAACCTCAGTCATCCACCGCGCGCGGGCCAAGTGAGAGTCGTGCATCGTCTTCGCGCGATCCGGCTCGGCGGTCGTGTCGATGCCGAAGATCAGCCTCGCAGCCTCGCGCCAATCGGCCCCATCGGCGTCGGCGTCGAGCAAGCGCAGATAATCTGCCAGATGACCTTCGTCATAGCTGGTGAGTTGTGGTGAATCGGGCGCCCGATCATCGAATCTCATCTTGACCACCATGCCCTTGGCTTCCCGTCCGCGTTAACCAATAGGACAATGCCGAGCATTTTCGACGTGCTTGCCAGGCATAATTGCGCGCGGAATCTGCATTGCCTACTGCACACTCACAGGGGCTGCTGGTTTGCGGTGCGCCCCCGCAAACAGCTCCTGAACCCTGATCGGGGAGTTGGAAAACCGCGTTTAGACGGTTCCTGTGACCTTTAGCACCGGAGCGCCTGGACATACGTCACAGGCTCCCCGACCGCGTGGTCAAGGATTGCGGCACCGTTACGGCCGGTGCCGAACCGCTAAACGTGGGGTTTCCACACCCCAGGCTGCCGCGTAGCAGCCCATCGCCCTTTTAAGGCAGCGCTGGGGATTTTACCACTACCCACCGCGAGCCGGGCGCCAGCCCGGTGAGCGCGCCCATGCGGCCGCGCGGACCTTTGGGACGCGCGGCCGCTGCCGATCCGGCGCAGCGGATCGGCGCGCAAGCGGCAAAACCGCAGGGCCGGAACTCCGGCCCTGCGGCGGGGAACAGTCAGGCGGCCTTGAGGCGCTGCATCCCCTCAGCCAGCGTCCAGAGCGCGCGATTAAGCGTCACGTTCTGGTCGATGCCGTTGATGGCGCGGGTTTGCACGCGGCGGATACGGCCCTCCGCATTGCGCTTGCGGCCATGCAACCCGCCACGAACGACATTCTCCTGAATGACGTTGAATGTGGTCCACAGGCTGCGGTCTACATCCTCGCGGCGGCGCGGCTCAATGATCTGCTCGGGCCGAATCGGGCTTTCGTCGTCGCCATAGCGAGCAACAAGGCTAACCTCGCCGAGCAAGCGCTGCTCATCCGGCGAAAGCTGGATCGCCTTCATCGACTCGCTGGCGTCGATCAGCCGGGGGAAGTCCTCGGCGACGGTGTAAACGCCTTCGATGATATCGTGCTCGATGTTGCCCTTATGGGGAACGCGCACCTCCTCAAACCGCTCGCCCGCGATCATGCTGTTGGTGCAGACGAAACGCAGCATCCCGGCGAACATCTGATAGGCACTGGTCCCGTCATGGCTGTTCACGATGATGACTTCTGCGGCCTCGGGCTTGCCGATGCCGTCATCCCGGCGCAGGCGCAGCATGTGCTTGGCGTGGCCGTGGCGGCTGCCGTCGCGCGGAACGGACTGGACCGCGAAGAACGGCGACCATCCTTCCCGACGCAGCCCCTCTACGATGTCGATGGTGGGGACATAGACATAGCGATCCGAACGGCTGTCGTGCGCCTCGCGGGCGAAGATTGACGGGACGTGCCGATACAGCGCCTCGTTATCGAGCGGCTCCCGGCCGCTGATCTGATGGGCGTTGCGACCGAACCGAGTGGCAAGCTGGTAGTGCATTTTGGCCTCCTTTGGGCTTGGGTTTCCGCGCAGCGGAGCGCCGCGCTGAAACCCTGCCCGTCGGCGAGACCGGGGGTGCAACCGGAGTGGGCGGCTTCGCGGGGAACCGGCTGCACGGAACGCGCTCGCGCGTGGAGGAAGCTGGGCGGAAGCCGCTCCGAAGGGCGCTGGGGGCAGCGCCCCAAGCACCTCACAGACGATGCCGGGCCTCCAGCCCGTCCGTCTCTCATGGCCCAGAAGAGGCATGACAAGGCGCCCCCGCTCAGGTGGAGCGGGGGCGCCGTTGGGGGTCAGCGAGACCAGATGAGCGCGTATTCGCCAGCGGTGTCGGTCTCGGACAGGGTGGCGTAGATCGGCGCCGGGAAGGTCGGATCGTCGAACTTGACCGAGATGTAGTCGCGCTCTTGGCGGCTGGTCTTCTTCCAACCTGCGCCGCATTCGACCGTCCCGACCAGGAGTCGGTAGTTGGGCGCCTTGTCGCCTTCGATGTCGATGGGGCGGAGAGTCGCCTTGAGTTTGAGAGTCGCGGAGGTGATGGTGCCGGTGAAGGTGCCGTTGTCCGCCTGGGTGAAGGTGCCGATGATCGCCATGTCGAAGTTCCTTTCGCTTTCGGACCGCGACTGCCGCGGCCTCGATGGCGATCGGTGAAGCGGGGATGATCGGACGCGCACCGCTTGCGGCCGGAGCACAGCGGAGGATGGCGACGCGCGGCTTTTTTGTTTCGCGATGCAAAGCCGAAGGCGGCGGAAAAAAGCCGCGCGGCGGCGTTGCGCCAGGCCGAGCAAGGCGAAGCCGGCCCCGGTTAGATCAAGCCAATCGAGAGGCCATGCGGTCGCGCCGATGCGAGGATGGAATGCTGTGGCGACCCCGCACTGCCAAACCCATGCCGCCTATCCGGCCGGACCAGCTCAAACCGTGTCCGCTCTCATCGCCTGAACTCTGCCACACTGACATGATGCGGCAGTCCGGCAGCGCGCCGCCCTAGATGGACGGCGGGGCATGTCAGCGCCACGGTGGAAGATCCCGGCCGCTTGGTGCGTGCTTATCGCCAACGGCGACCCTGCTCACGGGATCGGTAAACACCTGTTGAACCGGCATGGTGCGACGCCCTCTCTTGACACGCCTCCAAGCGCCCCCGCTCTGCCCGAGCGGCGGGCGCACCGGAGCCGACACCAAGCGGCCGCGCCCGATCAGGGGCGCGGCCGCAATTTTTTTTGGTCGTTCCGAAGAAAGCCGGGACCGCTCGCACGGCCCCGGCCCAAGTGCCGCTATTCGGCAGCGACGGCGTAGATGCCTTCCTCGTCCGCGTCCTGCGGCGCGCTCGCACTGGCCTCGGCGGGCTGCTCCGCTTCCGGCTGCGGGGTCCGCAGCACTGCGGGAAGCCAGCCGGTCCCGGCCAGAAGCTGCTCGGCGGCTTGCGCCATCTCCGGCTTCTTCATGTCCGCGATACAGCGCGCGGCATCCTCCGAAACGCCCTCGGTCACGGCCTCCACGATATGCGCCTTGGTAACGCGGCCAAGGTAGCTGTCCACGGTGGGCGTCCAGTCCTTCGCCACGTCCAGCGCCAGCGCGCTCGCCAGCCGGTCGGCGGTTTGCAGCGTCCGAGGCTTGCGGTCCCACGGCAGCCGCAGGGCGTTGACGGTGCGGGCCGCGCAATGCGCCAGCAACGCCAACCGCTTCTCGTCGTCCAGATTGACGATGAAGCTCCACAGGTCGGCCACGTCGCGCGGCATCCGCTCGGCCCACGCTTCATGCGCCTCGCTAGCCCGCGCCGCCAAGGGAGTGTTCTCGATCCCGTCCGCGTGGCTCCCCAAAGGGGTCACGGTCGGACGGACCTCAAGGCAACCCGCCTCCGCATAGCTGTAGAACAGTTGCGCGGTGAGCGTGTGGGTCAGCGCGATCAACGCCGTATCCGGCTGGTCGGCCAAGGCCACGCGAAGCGCCAGCGTCCGATAGGCGGACAGGTCGCGAGTGAGGCTGTCGGAAATGGGCTTGCCCGGTTCCTCGTCCTCCTCGATCTCCTGCGCGTCCTCGTCGCCGTCCTCCGGCTGCTCGCGCTCCCCGGTCTGCGGGTCGGTGGCATCGCCCTCGGCTTCCTGCTCGGGCTGGGGGTCCGCCAGCGCCTCATCCTCGGCCCGAACGAAACCGCGCTCGATCCGAACGCTGCCGTCATGGTGCAGCACGACGAACGCGCCGCCATGCGCGATCACATTGGCGTCGTAGGCCGAACGCCTCTCGGAAATGGCGTCGATCTCGTCGGACACCGCCTCCAGCTTGGCCGCCACGTCCTCGGGCATTTCGTCATAGGACGAATAGCCTTCGGCAAGCTCGTCATGCTCGGCGGACAGCGCCTCCAACCGCGCCTCGTCCTCGTCGGACAGCGGAACGGTTTGCGGATAGAAGCGCCGCATCCCGTGGGCGTGGGGGTAGTCGATATGAGCCTCGGCCCATTTCCAACCCTCGGCCTCGACCTCACCTGCGACCTCGCGCAGCTTCTCGATGGCGAGCATGTCGAGCAAGCCTGCATCCTCGAAGAACCCGCCCCGGTCCTCGCTGAACAGGTCGCGGAGGATGTTGCCGCCCGCCTCGACATAGGCGTCGGCTCCGACGAACACCGCGCGCCGGTCGGTCGCCGGGACGTTGGCAGCGGTCATGTCGCGCCGGATGATCCACGGTTCGCGGTTGTGATGCAGACCCTCGAAAACCTGTTCCTGCCGAGCATGGTCCTCGGTGATGGCGAAGGCCATAAGCTGATCGAGCGTAAGGCCGTCCTCGCGATAGACCTGCAACAGCTTCGGGGAGACGGCGCCAAGGCGAAGGCGTTGCTTCACCACGCCCGCCGACACGCCGAACCGCGCGCCGATTTCCTCCGCGCCCCAGCCCTTGCCGTCCGCAAGCTCGCGGAACCGCTCGAACTGATCGGCGGGGTGCATCGGGGTCCGGGTCACATTCTCGTCCAGACTGATCTCGGACGGGTCATTGGCGGTATCGAGCCAGCAGCGCACCGGCTCGGATTTCTTGATCTGCTTGCGCTTGGCGCGCAGCAGCATCGCCAGCCTGCGGCCCTCGCCTGCGGTGACGAGGTAATAGCCGGTCGGCGTCCCGTCCTCCTTGGTCTCGGGCTCCACGACAAGGTTCTGGATCAGCCCCTTGTGCTGGATCGAAGCGGCCAGCGCCTCGATAGCGGCCTCCCCATGCGGCACCTTGCGGGCATTGCGCGGGGACTTCTTGAGCTTGGCGAGCGGCACGAAAATCTCGACGCCCGACACAGGCTCGGCGGCTACGGTTTCGGTAACAGCGTTCATCACATTTCTCCTTCAAACCGCACTCACCCCGGAATGGGGTGGGCGGCGAAGGAGCGGACCGGCAGGCCCGCCGGCGGAGCCGGGGCGCACCCGAAGGGCCGGAACGCAGAGGAGGTAAGCGCGGCTTACCGCGCGTTGCGGCCCGGCGCGGCGGGCCTAAAGGGAAGCGTCGCCCACCCCACCGACGGGGAGAGCTACAAACAATGCGATCGGGCCGGCGCAGCCCTGGCCCGATCTCCGCACCTCAGAACAGTTACAATCCGCAGGGGCGGATTGACCGACCGGCGCGCCAGCGCCGCCTCGCCATGCTGATCGTCACCCGGCAGGGCCGAAACCCTTCAGGGGTTCGGTCGAAGCGCAGCGAAGATAGAGCGGCGGTCCCGAAGGGAGGCGCCAACCCATCTTGCAATTTTCACCTTCATCGACTAATATGAAGTCAGTGACTTATGGAGGTGCATATGGCGGTGATGACGATCCGAAACATCGACGATGCGATCAAGAAGCGCCTTCGCGTGCGCGCGGCCGTCAATGGCCGTTCGATGGAAGACGAGGCGCGGGACATCCTGCGCTCGGCGCTCTCCACTGACGATCCTCGCCCTCGCAATCTTGGTCAGGCAATCCACGAACGCTTCGGCCCGCTGGGCGGCGTCGATCTGCCTGACGTGCCGCGCGAAGCGATCCGCGAGCCGGTGGACTTCGGCTGATGATCGTCCTCGACACCAACGTCATTTCCGAGCTGATGCGGCGCGAACCTGACCCGAAGGTCATGGCGTGGATCGCCGAGCAACCGATGGCGGGGGTGTTCACGACGACCTTGACCCAGGCGGAAATCTTCTACGGATTGGCGCTGCTCCCCGAGGGACGCCGCCGCGATGATCTGCTGGCGGCCGCGCGTCCGATGTTCGATGTCGATCTGGCGGGGCGCGTCCTGCCGTTCGATACCGATGCCGCCGCGGCCTATCCCGAGATCGCCGCCGGTCGGAAACACGGTGGCAAACCGATCAGCCAGATCGACGCGCAGATTGCCGCCATCGTGCGCTCGCGCGGCGCGCGGCTGGCGACTCGCAACGTCCGCGATTTCGCCGACTGCGGGATCACGGTCGTCGATCCGTGGGGCGCAGCATGACGCCCGCCGCAGCGCGCCCCTATCTGCGCTACGCCGCCACAGAGGCTTTGCACGCGGCGCGGTCGCGTCGCAGCGTGTCGGGATGGCCCTTCCTCGCAAGCTCCGCCGCCGCACGCCTCGTCGCTGGGCCGAAAGCCCGGATGACTTGCACGACTACACCAATCGCGCCGCGCCGCGCCGGGCTTCGCGCCGGTCGCGCGAAGATGATGGGCCAATCGTCGTCACCGATGACTGGCCGGAGCAAGTTCCGATCGGCGACGCCGAACTGCGCGCGATCGAAGGCCATATGCGGCAAGAGCTGGACAAGCTGTTCGGGCCGCTGCCGTGAAGTGAGGAGTGAAGCGTCATGACCAGCGCCGCCGTGCGACGAAATGAGGATGAGGCGCCAGTCGTGGCGACCGCTCGCGCGGCGCTCTACCTGCGCGTCTCGACGGGTCGGCAGGCCGATAGCGATCTGTCGATTCCCGACCAGCGCCGCCAGATCGAAGGCTACTGCCTGTCGCGCGGCTGGGAGGTCGCCGCGGAGTTCGTCGAGCCGGGCAACACCGCGACCGATGATCGTCGCCCAGCTTTCCAGGCGATGATCGACGCGGCGATGGTGAAGCCGCCGACGTTCAACGTCATTCTCGTCCACAGCTTCTCGCGGTTCTTTCGCGACCAGTTCCAGTTCGAGTTCTACGTTCGCAAGCTGGCGAAGAACGGTGTGCGGCTGATCTCCATCACACAGGATTTGGGCGACGATCCGATGAGCGTGATGATGCGTCAGATCATGACGCTGTTCGATGAGTATCAGTCGAAGGAGAACGGCAAGCACACGTTGCGAGCGATGAAGGAGAACGCCCGACAAGGCTTCTGGAACGGCGCGCGGGCGCCCATCGGTTATCGCGTGGTCGCGGCCGGCGAGCGCGGCGCGAAGATCAAGAAGAAGCTGGAGATCGACCCGATCCAGGCCGAGACGGTGCGGCGCATCTACCGGATGGCATTGAACGGCGTCGATAACAAAGGGCCGATGGGCCTCAAGTCGATCGCGACCTGGCTCAACGAGAACAACATCCGCACCCGCGACGGCGGTCGGTGGGGCTTGGGCGCGGTGCATCAGGTGCTCACCCGCACGACCTATATCGGCCAGCACCGCTTCAACACCCGCGATCACAAGACGAAGACGCCGAAGCCGGAGAGCGAGCACGCCGTCATGGAAGTGCCGGCGATCGTGTCGGAAGCCCAGTTCGAGGCCGTGCAGCGCTCGCTCAAGGCGCGCAGCCCGAAGATGATGGCGCCGATGGCAGTGGGCGGCCCGACGCTGCTCACCGGCATCTGCTTCTGCGCGTGCTGCGGCGGCGCGATGACGCTGCGCACGGGCACCAGCAGTGTCGGGAGGGAGTATCGCTATTACACCTGCTCGACGAAGGCGCGGCAGGGCGCGACCGGCTGCCCCGGCATCACGGTGCCGATGGACCGGCTCAATGAGGCCGTGGTCGATCATCTCGAGGCACGGCTGCTTGATCCTACGCGGCTCGAAGCTCTGATGGATCAGATCCTCGAACGGCGCGACGAGTGGGTGAACCAGCGCCGCGAGCATGTCGCCGATCTTGAACGGCGCGCGACCGAGGCCGAAGCGAAGCTCAAGCGCCTCTATGACGCGATCGAGAACGGCGTGATCGACGTGAACGATCCATCGCTCAAGGATCGCATCACCGAGCTGACCGCGACGCGCGACCAGGCCAAGGGCGATTCCGAACGCGCCTTGGCGCATATCGTAAAGATCGGCCCAGCGATCACGCCGGAAACCCTCCGGGCGTTTGCGGCGGCCCTGCGCAAGAAGCTGCGGAACGGCGATGGGACGTTCGCTCGCGATCAGGTTCGCGCGGTCGCGCAGCGGGTTGAAGTGGTGAGCCGGAAGGAGGTCCGCATCCGTGGACTGCGGAGCGAACTGCTCCGAACCCTAACCGCCGCCTCTGGCGTAGAGGCGGCGGTGCTAGGCGTTCGTGCCTTTGAACCGAAATGGCGCGCCCGAAAGGATTCGAACCTCTGACCCCCAGATTCGTAGTCTGGTGCTCTATCCAGCTGAGCTACGGGCGCGCTTGGAGGGCGGCACATAGGCAGGCGGCGCGGGCTTGGCAATAGCCATTCCCGTGCTCGCTTACGCCAGGGGAACTTGGCCGATGAGCCCGCCGAGCAGAGCCCTGTCCATCGCCGCCAGCGGCAGTGAGTCGGCTTCCGCGAGGGTGAACCAGGCCCAGCGCTGGCCCTCGCAGGCTTCGGGCACGCCGCTCCAGCGCGTGCATCTGTAAAGCAACAGGACAAGGCCGGGCCGGCCGTCTGCCGGCGCTTCCTCGGCGAATCCGGCGGGCTGGAGCACCGCTTCATCCAGCTCCAGCGCCAGTTCCTCACGCACTTCGCGGCACAGGGCAAAACGGAGGGATTCCGCGGGTTCCACCTTCCCGCCGGGGAATTCCCACTGCCCGGCATGGCGCTTGCCGAGCAAGGCCTGCTGCAAGAGCAGGCGCCCGGCGCCATCGACGATCGCCGCCGCGACCACCGGAATGAATGTCGGAGAATTTTCCACGTTAACCGACCGCATCAAGGCTTCGTTAGCAGGCTGCTGCGAAAAGCCACCGCATCGGACCGTACATTTCCGGGGGGAAACCGATGCGTGGAAGCCTGATCGTCATACAACTGCTGCGGGACGATCGCGGAGCGACCGCCATCGAGTACGGCCTGATAGTGGCATTGATTGCTCTCGGCGCCCTGGTTGCCTTTCAAAGCCTGGGCGCGAGCAGCGGAGGGGCCTGGGGTGACGTGGCCGACAAGGCCACGGCCGCCATGTCTTAGGCCTTTCTAAACCAATGCCGAACTAGGGTGCGAATGCTTGATCCGGAAGCAGGGGGTCAGGCCGGGTATCGAAGAACCAGGAGACCGACCATGAAGTTCATCAACAAGCTGCTCCGCGATGAAGCGGGCGCTACCGCCATCGAATACGGCCTGATCGCCGCCCTGATCGCGGTTGCCGCGATCACCGCGATGACCAGCCTCGGCGGCCAGCTCTCGACCACCTTCAACAAGGTGGCGACCTCGATGGCGAAGTAATCGTTCGCAATTACGGTATTCGGAAGGGGCGGCGAGGCAACTCGCCGCCCTTTTTGCTTGCGCGTGCCGCACTCAACTCCCGCGCACCACGATCTTGTAGCGTTGTCCCGGCACCAGTTGAGCATTGCTCGCCAGCCCGTTCAGCACGCGGAAGCGGGCTTCCTGGGCATTGGTGTAGGCCATGCGGCGCGCCAGGGTCTGCACCGTGTCCGCCCGTGCCGCCGTCACCACGCTGAGCTTGCGCGGCACGACTTGCGCCGCTTCGGCCTGGCTGATCCGGCGCAGCGAGTTGAACATCGGGTTGAAGACCGCCGCCCGGCCCGCCGGTGTGATGGCCGCGAAGTGATAGGCCTGGTTGCGCGCGAATTCATAGCCGACCACGGTGACGTCCACCTGGTTCTGCCCGCTGTTGACCCGCGCGCTGCCGATCACCGCCGGCAGGCCGTTGATCGTCGTGCGCTGGAGCGTCTGCGGGGCGAGCTGGGCGTTCTGCCCGCCGATCGCCTGGAATGCCTGGCGCACATAGGTTTCCAGGTTGCCGCTGTAAGGCCCGGTGGAAAGCTGCGCCTGCCCGCTCTGCCCGTTGATCGAAACGGCCTGCGTGCCGTTGACCATGTAGAAGCCGTTGGGCACCGTGAACGTCAGCCGCATGTCCGGGTGGATGAAGCTGTTGCCTTCGATCACGCCCTGGTGCGGATCGTCGCCATAAAGCAGCCCGTCGATGCGGGTGAGGAAGGTGTCCCGGTTGGTCACGCCCGTGGCGCTGCCGGCCTGGCGCATCGCCGCCTGCACGCGGCTGGCCGGATCGGGGTGGGTGGAGGCCCATTCGGGAATCGTCGCGTTGCTGCCCTGGATCTGCGCGTCCAGCGCGTTCTGCGCCGCCAGGCTTTGCAGCACGCTGGCCATCGCATGGGGATCGTAGCCGGCGCTGCGCAGATACTGGATGCCGAGGTTGTCGGCCTCCGTCTCCTGGCTGCGCGAATACTTCAGCGTCGCCAGCTGCGGCACGGCCGATGAAAGCTGCTGGCCGAGCTGGCCGAGCTGGCTGTTGCCCAGCAGCACGCCCGACAGCACGGAACCGATCGCGCCCAGGATGCTGTTGCGCTGGGCCACCTGCTGGCGCTGCGCCGAATGCCGCGCGGCGACGTGGCCCACTTCGTGCCCCAGCACCCCGGCCAGCTCCGCCTCGTTGTTCATCAGCGAGACGAGCTGCCGGGTGATGTAGACATAGCCGCCGGGGATGGCGAAAGCATTGTCCACCGAACTGTTCAGCAGGGTGACGGTGAAGGCCGATTGCGAATTGGCCAGGCCCGATTGCACGGCGATGTTCTTGCCGATCTGTTCGACATAGGTCGCTTGCGGCCCGCTCATCGCGCCGCCGAATTCCTGCAGGAATTGCGGGTGATATTCCGCCCCCTGGCGCGCTTCCGCTGCGGTTATCGCCCCGCCGCCGCGCTGCGCCTGGGCCTGCTGCGGCACGGTGGCGCAAGCGAACAGGGAACAGCCGGCGGCGCCGGCCAGCACGATCCTGCGGACGCGGCCACGCACTTGGACAGGGGCCCCGGCCTCGCGGCGGGTCTGTGCGGTGTCGGACATCAAAGGCTCCTCATGACGGACGGGCGCGGGTGATTCCGCTGCCCTATGCTTGCTCCACTCGGAAAACCTCTTCCCGCCGGGCTCTGTTCCCGAAGGTCAGCCGCGGCGGGGCTTGCGGCGCTCGCCCATCGAGAGAAAACGGTTCTCGCGCAGGCGGCGCAGCTGCTTGGCCGTCTTGCCTGACAGCGCATCCAGCTCCTCGCCGATGGCCTGGGCCAGCGTGTCGGCCGCCAGGGCCGGATCGCGCTGAGCGCCGCCCACCGGCTCGGGCACGACGCGGTCGATCACGCCCAGCTGCGCCAGGTCCTGCGCGGTCATCTTCATCGCCTCGGCCGCCTGCGGCGCCTTTTCCGCCGTGCGCCAGAGGATCGAGGCGCAGCCTTCGGGCGAGATCACCGAATAGACCGCGTGCTCGAACATCAGCACCCGCTCCGCGCTGGCCAGAGCCACCGCGCCGCCGGAGCCGCCCTCGCCCACGATGGCCGAAACCATCGGCACCGGCAGCGCCAGGCAGGCCTCGGTCGAACGGGCGATGGCTTCGGCCTGGCCGCGTTCTTCCGCCTCCACGCCCGGAAAGGCGCCCGATGTATCGACCAGCGTCACCACCGGCAGGCCGAAACGGCCGGCCATGTCCATCAGCCGGATCGCCTTGCGATAGCCTTCCGGCTTGCCCATGCCGAAGTTGTGCGCGATCCGACTCTGGGTATCGTTGCCCTTCTCGTGCCCGATCAGCATGACCTTGCGATCGCCCAGCGTGGCAAGGCCGCCCATGATCGCCAGATCATCGCCATAATGGCGATCGCCGCCGAGCGGGACGAAGTCCTTGAACGCCATTTCCACATAGTCGCGGAAATGCGGCCGCCCCGGATGGCGGGCCACCTGCGTCTTCTGCCAGGGCGTCAGCGCGGCATATGTGGTGCGCAGCAGGTCCGCGCTCTTGGCCTCTAGCCGCGCCAGTTCCGACGAGATGTCCACGTCGTCGCCCGAAGCGGCCTCGCGCAGTTCCGCGATTCGCGCTTCCAGCTCAGCGACGGGCTTCTCGAATTCCAGATACGAAATCATCCGGCCGCGCTAACCGCCCCGCTGCTCGCCCGCAAGAGGATGCCGCTCGTTGACCAGCGTCACCAGCCGCGCGGCATCGACGTGGGTGTAGATCTGCGTAGTGGCGATATCGGCATGGCCGAGCAGGGTCTGCAGCACTCGCAAGTCCGCCCCACCTTCGAGCAAATGGGTGGCGAAGGCATGTCGCAGCACGTGTGGGCTGACCTTGGCCGGATCGAGGCCCGCGCGCGCCGCTAGTTCCTTCACCAGCTGGAATAACCGTATGCGGGTCAAATGTTTACCGCGCGAAGGGAAGAGATAACGCGAACCCTCCGGCCGCACCGCAAGCCAGCGCGACAGGGCCTGCCGCGCGCGCGTGGAAACGGGCACCATGCGCTGCTGCGAGCCCTTGCCGGTCACTGTCAGCAGCGGCGCATCGCGCGGCACGGCGGCCCGCGGCAGGGCAACCAGCTCCGTCGCCCGCAGGCCGGAGCCATAAAGAAGTTCCAGCAGCGCCAGCAGCCGTATCGCTTCCGGCCGCGCGCTGTCCGCCTCCAGCTCCGCCCGGGCGAACAGGGCCTCCACTTCGGGGTGGGAGAGGATTTTCGGCAGGGGCCGCCGCATGGCGGGGCGCGGCAGCGCGGGCGAGGGATCGTCCTCGCGCAGGCCTTCATCCACCAGGAAACCGTAGAATTGCCGCAGCGCGGAGGCCTTGCGCGCCACGCTGGCCGGGGCCAGGCCCGCCCAAGCCGCCGCCAGCCTGCCCAAGGCCTCACGATCGGCCGCCGCGAGATCGCCGAGAATCTCCTCCGCCCCTTCGAGATCGCGCCGGTAAGCCGCCAGCGTATTGGCCGCCGCGCCCCGCTCGGCGGCAAGCATGGCGAGGAAGGACTCGATGGCGGCGGACATTACTTCCTTTTCCGCATGCGCGGTCCTCTCCGCATCGGCGTCATCGCCGCTTTGCGCGCCAGCCCCTTTACTCGTCATTGCGAGCGTAGCGAAGCAATCCAGAGCGTTTTGCGCTGTCGCTCTGGATTGCTTCGCTACGCTCGCAATGACGAACCTTGGAATACAGTTGCCTGCGAAGCCTTACCCCCGGGCCACGGCCTCGGCCGCGATCATCCGGGCTTCCGCTTCCAGCCCCACCCGGTCAAGCGCGCGAACGATATGGAACAGGTGGCGTGCGGTCATCTTGTTCCAGCCGTCTCCCTGCATCCCCAGCCCTGCGAGCAGCGCCACCAGCGCGGGATTGTTCAGCTCCGCCGCGCGGTCGATCTTGCGGCTCCACGCGCTCTCGCGGCCCAGATCAACCCCCAGCTTGCCGGCCAGATCGTTCGCCGCGCCCATGTCGAGCCGCCCCAGTGCGGCCAGCCCGGCCACGAGGAAGCGCGACTTGCGCTGGGCGGCGCTGCCGTCATCATCGACGAAGCTGTTCACCGCGCTCCGGCTCACTTGCGTGCCGCGATTCGGCTGCGCCAGCGCCAGCATGGCCCAGCCCACGCTGCCTTGCGGGACCAGCGCGCCCCAGGCCATGGCGTTGCGGTCCAGCCCGGCCGAAAGCATCGAGGCGATGATCAGCGGCGCATCGTCCACCAGCGCGTCGCTCGCCGGCAGGCGCGCGGCGGCATAGGCGGTCAGCACCTGGCGGCCATAATTGCCGCCGTTGCCCCACAGGGTGCGCATCGCTTCGATCCGCGCGGCGGGATCGCGCGCCACATAAGCCTCACGCAGCGTGCCAGCGCGCTCCCGCTCCTGGCCTTCGATCGTGCCTTCGGCCCAGAGCTGCGAATAAAGATCGACCAGCGCGGCCGACGACAGGATGCCCCGGCCCGCGATCCTGTCCGCCGCCGCCGCGCGTTCCGCCAGCGGCACCGCCGGATTGAGAACGTCCGCCACGGCGAAGCGCGCCGCCGCGTCCTTCAGGCTATCCGGCAATTCCATGCCCAGCGATCGAGTCAGCGCAAAGCGCCACGGGGTCAGCTCGTTAACGCCGGTCCATTCGATATTGACCGCGCGCCGGCCCTGCCCCGCCGCGCCGGCATAGCGTTCCGCCAGCAGCGCATCGATCCGCGGCGCCTTGCCGTAATAGCGCATCCGTTCCAGGTCGCGGTCCGCCTGGCGTTCGTCACCGGCGTAAGCGCCGCAGATCGCCCGCGCCATGTTCCATTCGGCATCGTCGCGCAGAGTGCTCTTCAGCTGGACCACCGGGCAGATGCCGAGCAGGTCGCCCGTGGCGAGATAGGCGTCAAACGCGGCGCTGGCGAGCGCGGTGTCGTAATTGGCCGAATCGACATCCTGCACCAGCGCGCGCGCGGCGGCGCTTTCGCCGATGCGGTTGAGCACCGCGGCGCGCAGGGCGGCGAAATCCACCGGGTCCATGTCGCGCGGCGCGTCCATCCGGCTGGCGAGCGCGCGGCGCAGCAGGATATGCCCCCAGCGCGAAACCAGCGGCCCCTTGGTGGCCGTGAGCGCCGCCCGGACCAGTTCCGCCGGCTGTTCGTCCAGCAGGCCGGCGGCGAACCCGCCTTCCTCCTGATCGATGATCCCCACTTGCCGCACCGCGCGGCGGGCGCCGGCCGGAATATCGAACTTGGGCTTGAGGCCGAACAACTCGTCGAACGCATCGGGGCTCATCGCCTCCAGCTGCTCCAGGCTGGGAAAGTTAGGCGGCAGCGCCACGGGGGGCAGCGTTTCGGGCTGGAGCAATCCGGGAATCGGCTGAATGACCGGAATGGACGCGCCGGGCGTCGTCGGGGCCGCCCCCGGCGCGGCGGACGAGGCCGGCGCGGGTGCCGGGGCCGGTCGCGGAGCGGGGGCCGGAGCGGGAGCGGGCGCCGGGTTCTGGAAGCTCGGCGGCAGCAGCGATTCGGGCGCCGCCAGCGCCAGCGAGGAAACCAGCGCCAGCCCTGCGCCCGCCAGCAGCCATCCGCGCCTCATCGTGCCGCCTCCTGCAGCGCCGGGGGCAGGTCCACCGGCTGCTCCATCAGGCGCTGCGGCTCACGCCCGCCGTCAAACCACGCGAGTGCGAGAAACAGGACCAGCAGCACCGCGAGCACCAGCCGGATCGTCTTGCGGCTCATCGCCACCGTATTGGTCAACCCTTCAACCGAACTTGCAAGGGCGACTAGCGCATCTATAGCGCTTGCGGCAATGACCATCGACGCCCGTACCCTCAGCGACAGCGAAATCCGCGCCCTGGCCGCCCGGATCGACCGGCCTATCGTGCTGGTCGGCATGATGGGGGTCGGCAAGTCCACCATCGGCCGCAAGCTGGCCCAGCTGCTCGCGTTGCCTTTCGCCGATGCCGACGACGAGATCGAGGAAGCCGCGCAGATGAGCGTGAGCGAGATCTTCGACAGTTTTGGCGAGCCTTATTTCCGCGATGGAGAGCGGCGCGTGATCGCCCGGCTGCTGGAAAACCCGCCACGCGTGCTGGCAACGGGCGGCGGCGCCTTCGTCCAGCCCGATACGCGGGCCATGATCCTGGAACGCGGCCTGCCGATATGGCTGGACTGCGACGTGAAGACCCTGGTCGATCGGGTGAGCCGCCGGGACCACCGCCCGCTTCTGCGCGGCGGCGATCTCCCGGAAACCGTCGCCCGCCTCAAGGCGGAGCGGGAGCCCGCTTATGCCGAAGCGCCGATCAGGGTGACCAGCGACACAGGCCCGCATGGCGAAACCGTCTCCCGTATCCTGCAGGCACTCGACGCATGGCTGTGATCCCTGTCGAACTCGCCGGCCGCGCTTATGAAGTGCGCGTGGGCGGCGGCCTGCTGGCCGATCTGCCGGCGCAATGCGGCAAGCTGCTGCGCAAGCAGCGCGTACCGATCGTGACCGATTCCAACGTCGCGGCGCATTGGCGCGACACGGTGCAGGCGGCACTGGTCTCCGCCGGGTTCGAACCGCGCTGGATGGTGCTGGAACCCGGCGAAGGCGCCAAGTCGTGGGCCGTGCTGGAAAAGGTGATGGACTGGCTGCTGGCCGAAGAGGTGGAGCGCGGCGATCACATTCTGGCGCTGGGCGGCGGGGTGATCGGCGATCTCACCGGCTTCGCCGCGGCGATCCTCAAGCGCGGCTGCGGCTTCATCCAGCTTCCCACCACCTTGCTGGCCCAGGTGGACAGCAGCGTAGGCGGCAAGACGGCGATCAACACCAGCGCCGGCAAGAACCTGGTCGGCGCGTTCCACCAGCCCAGCCTGGTGCTGGCCGATCTCGGCGCGCTGGCCACCCTGCCCCTGCGCGAAATGTGCGCCGGCTATGCCGAGGTCATCAAGTACGGCATCCTGGGCGACACGGCGTTCTTCGAATGGTGCGAGGGCCACGGCCCCGCCGTGCTCGCCGGCGATGCCGAGGCGCAGGAATACGCCGTCACCGAAAGCGTCAAGGCCAAGGCCCGCATCGTGGCCGAGGACGAGCGGGAGACCACCGGCAAGCGCGCCCTGCTCAACCTGGGCCATACCTTCGGCCATTCGCTGGAGGCGCAGACCGGCTTTTCCGACCGTTTGCTGCATGGCGAAGGGGTGGCGCTAGGCATGGTGCTGGCGGCGCGCTACTCCGCCCGGCGGGGCTATATCACCGCTGCCGATGCGGACCGCGTCGCCGGGGCCATCGCCGCCGCCGGGCTGCCCAGCGCCATCTCCACGCTCGGCCTCAACTGCAACGGCCGCGCGCTCGCCGATCACATGCTGCACGACAAGAAGATGGATGCCGGCACCCTGCCCTTCGTCCTCCTGCATGGCATCGGGGAGGCGTTCCTGGACAAGGCGGTGTCGCTGGACGACGTGGCCGCGTTCCTCGACGCGGAATTGCAGGGGAGTTAAGCCCTTGCTGCCGCAACGCTTCGTCATTCCCGCGAAACGAGAACCTGGCGCACGATCGCCTTCAGTCCAACACTCGTCCAACACTCGTCATTGCGAGCGTAGCGAAGCAATCCAGGGCGTATTACCCTGCCGCCCTGGATTGCTTCGCTACGCTCGCAATGACGATTCAAGGACAGGTGATCGTGGTCTGGCGAAAAAGCGCTGCGGCGCTCAGTCGCCTTGGGCCCCGCCTCCGCGGGATGACGAAAGAAGCAGTACGTCCTCCCTCTTCTATCCACATCCACGCCTGACGAAGGCAGGCGACAACCCTCCCCCGCCGCGCTAGTTTCGTCGCAAACGAGACTATCCCGGGGATCTGCATGACCGTAGCCGAAGCGACGCCCGAGCTGGACTTCGAAACCCGCGACCGCGCCGATCGCGCGTTCTTCGGCCATCCGAAGGGCCTCGCCTATCTCTCGGCGGTCGAATGGTGCGAGCGGTTCTCGTACTATTCGATGCAGAACCTGCTCGTGCTCTACATGGTCAATTACCTGCTGCCGGAACGGTTCGGCCAGGTGATCGGGCTCGGCTGGCTGCAACAAGTGCGATATGGCGGCGCGGAAGGGCAGCCGCTCGCCTCGGCGATCTTCGGCGATTACACCTCGCTGGTCTACCTCACGCCGATCATCGGCGGGCTGCTGGCGGATCGCTGGCTCGGCCGCCGCGCCACCCTGATCGCGGGCGGCATCGTCATGGCCATCGGCCACTTCCTGATGGCGTTCGAAGGCAGCTTCATCTTCGCGCTGCTGACGCTGATCGTCGGCGTCGGCCTGTTCAAGGGCAACATCGCCAGCCAGGTGGGCGAGCTTTACAAGGATGGCGACCTGCGCCGCGCCATGGCCTTCCAGATCTTCTACATCGCCATCCAGATGAGCGTGATCGTCGCCCCCTTCGTCACCGGGACGCTGGGGGAGAAAGTCGGCTGGCACTACGGCTTCGGCACGGCCGGTATCGTCATGGTCCTGGGCGTCGTGACCTATCTCGCCGCCGGTCCTTATCTGCCGCCGGACAACCGGCCGGTGAAGAACGTATCCACCCCCCGCGACAAGCTCACTCGCAACGACTGGATGCGGATCGCGGCGGTGCTGGTGCTGGTGCCGATCATGGCCATCGCGCTGCTGACCAATCAGGAGATCTTCAACGCCTATCTCGTCTGGGCGGACGAGCAGTTCCAGCTCACTTTCTTCGATTATCGCATTCCCACCACCTGGATGACGGCGATCGACGCCGCGCTCAGCTTCTCGATGCTGCTGGCGGTGGTGGCGTTCTGGAAATGGTATTCCGACCGCAAGGGCACCGAGCCTGACGAATTGGGCAAGATGGTCATCGGCAGCGTGTTCACGGTGATCGGCGGCCTGTGCTTGGTCATCGCGGCGGCCACGCAGGGAGATGCCAAGATCGGCCTGTTCTGGCCGGTCATGTTCCACTTGTTCAATTCGATCGGCTTCGCCCACATCCTGCCGGTGAGCCTGGCCCTGTTCACCCGCCTCGCCCCGCGCCAGATCAACGCCACGGTGGTGGGCATCTATTATCTGGCGTTCTTCCTCGCCAACCAGATCATCGGCCATGTCGGCGGCTGGTATTCCACCTGGGACACGGTCAGCTTCTGGCTGTTCCACGTCGCGACATCGGCGGTGGGATTGGTGGCGTTCCTGGCGTTCAAGCTGCTGCTGGCCAAGCGCCTGATGGGCGAGGCGACGGCGAGCGCGCCGGCGGCGTAAAATCCCGCATCCACCCCCACCTTCGTCATTGCGAGCGGAGCGAAGCTCCTCGCAATGACGAAATTATTCACGCGTCCCGACCAGGTCCGGCGTCAGATCCACCCGTTCGAAATCCGCGAAAAGCGCCTCCATCAGCAGCGCGCGATGGCAATCGTCGGCCTCACGGCAATAGCACAGCAGGCAAGTCCGCTTCTCCAGCGCAACCTGCCGCAACTCGGCCATATGCGCCAGCGCCTCCGGCAATTCGAGCTGCCCCGCATAAACCCGCCGCAACGTCTCCCGATCCCCCCGCCGCGCCGCCGCGCGTCCTTCGGGCGGCGTCCCGACATGGCGGAAATGGCGATACGCCATCCCCGCCTCCTCCACCGCGGCCCTCAGCGGACTCTTGGAAAATCCCGGCCGGCGGGAAAGCGGCAGGTAACGGATGTCCGCTACTACCTCCACTCGCGCCTCACGCAGCGCCGAAAGGACCGCAGCTTGCGTCGCCTGTTCATAGCCAATGGTGAAGATTGTTTTCGCCACTCCCCTCCAACCCCGTCATGCTGAACTTGTTTCAGCATCCATTTCACGACCTGCCATGTCAGCGTGGATGGAGAGATGGACCCTGAAACGAGTTCAGGGTGACGGACTGCCGCAAGGTTAAAGCGGTAGATTATCATGTTTCTTCCACGGGTTCTCCAACTGCTTCCCCCGCAGCTTCCGCAGCCCCAGCACGATCCGTTTCCGGGTGGAGTGCGGATAGATCACCTCGTCGATATAGCCGCGTGAAGCCGCCACGAACGGGTTCGCGAAGCGCTCTTCGTACTCCTGTGTCTTCTCGGCGATTTCCTCCGGCGAAAGCCCGCGGAAGATGATCTCCACCGCGCCCTTGGCGCCCATCACCGCAATCTCGGCGGTGGGCCAGGCGTAGTTCAAGTCGCCGCGCAAGTGCTTTGACGCCATGACGTCATAGGCCCCGCCATAGGCCTTGCGGGTGATCACGGTGATCTTGGGCACGGTCGCCTCGGCATAGGCGAACAGCAGCTTGGCGCCATGCTTGATGATCCCGCCATGCTCCTGCGCCGTGCCAGGGAGGAAGCCGGGCACGTCCACGAACGTCACGATCGGTATGCCGAAGGCATCGCAGAAGCGCACGAAGCGCGCGGCCTTGCGGCTGGCGTTGATGTCCAGCACGCCGGCCAGCACCGTGGGCTGGTTGGCCACCACGCCCACCGTGCGCCCTTCGACGCGGCCCAGTCCGCAGATGATGTTCGCCCCATGCGCCGGCTGGATTTCGAAGAACTCGCCATGATCCAGCACTTTGCGCACCAGCTCGTGCATGTCGTAAGGCTGGCTGGCATTGGCAGGGATCAGGGTGTCGAGGCTGTCCTCCAGGCGGTCCCACGGATCGTCGCTCGGCAATTCGGGCACGCCGCTGCGGTTGTTCGCGGGCAGCAGGCTGATGAAGGCGCGGGCGGCCATCAGCGCCTCGATATCGTTCTCGAACGCCACGTCGGCCACGCCCGTGCGGGTGGTGTGGGTGATCGCCCCGCCCAGTTCCTCCTGCGTGACCACTTCATTAGTGACCGTCCTGACCACTTCCGGCCCGGTGACGAACATGTAGCTCGAATCCTTCACCATGAAGATGAAGTCCGTCATTGCCGGGGAATAGACCGCCCCGCCCGCGCACGGCCCCATGATGAGCGAGAGCTGCGGGATCACCCCGCTCGCCAGCACGTTGCGCTGGAACACCTCGGCATAGCCGGCAAGGCTGGCGACGCCTTCCTGGATGCGCGCGCCGCCGCTGTCGTTCAGCCCGATCACCGGCGCGCCGACTTTCATCGCCATGTCCATGATCTTGCAGATCTTCTGCGCGTGCCGTTCGGACAGCGATCCGCCGAACACGGTGAAATCCTGGCTGAACACGAAGACCAGCCGCCCGTCGATCGTGCCGCTGCCGGTGACCACGCCATCGCCGGGGATACGCTGCCGGTCGATCCCGAAATCGACCGCGTCGTGCTCGACATACATGTCGAGCTCTTCGAAGCTGCCTTCGTCGAGCAGCACGGCGATCCGCTCGCGCGCGGTCAGCTTGCCCTTGGCATGCTGCGCCGCGATCCGCTTCTCGCCCCCGCCCAGCCTGGCGGCGGCGCGGCGGCGTTCAAGCTCCTCGATGTTGGCGGACATGCGCTCTCCCTGCTGCGTGGGAAAGGGGTAGAACCGCACAGGCCCGTTGCCAATCCTTCCCCGAGCGAGCGGCCAGCCGCCAGTCCCAGTCCCAGTCCCAGTCCCAGTCTCGTCATTGCGAGCGTAGCGAAGCAATCCAGGGCGATGCGGGCGCCGCCCCTGGATTGCTTCGTCGCTTCGCTCCTCGCAATGACGAGTGTCTAAGAGGCCTCCGCCCGTGCGGAGCCTACCGCATCAGCACCAGTTCTTCCGCCATGGTGGGGTGGATCGCCACGGTCGCGTCGAAGTCGGCCTTGGTCAGCCCGGCCTTCACCGCCACCGCCGCGGCCTGGAGGATTTCCGGCGCATCCGGGCCGAGCAGGTGGATGCCGACCACCTTGTCCGCCTCGTCGCAGATCATCTTGTAGAGGCTGCGTTCGTTACGGCCGGCGAGCACGTTCTTCATCGGCCGGAAGTCCGAGGTATAGACCCGGATCGCGCCCAGTTCGTTGCGGGCCTGGCTTTCCGTCATCCCCACGCCGCACATCGGCGGGTGGCTGAACACGGCGCTGGGAACATGGTTGTAATCCACCGTGGTCGGCTTGTTGCCGAACAGGGTGTCGGCAAAGGCCTGCCCTTCGCGGATCGCCACCGGGGTCAGCTGGATGCGATCGGTCACGTCGCCCACCGCATAGATGCTGTCCACGCTGGACTTGCTGAAGCGATCGACCTTGATCGACCCGCGCTCGCCCAGTTCGACGCCGAGCGCCTCCAGCCCCAGGCCCTCGGTATTGGGCAGGCGGCCGGTGGCGAACATCACGCAATCGACTTCCAGATCGTCATGATTGGTCATCGACACCTTGAGCGCGCCGCTCTCCAGCTTCTCGATGCCGCGGAACTCCGCCTTGAAGCGGAAATCGATTCCCTTGGTGATCGATATCTGCAGCAGCCGGTCGCGCAGCTGCTCGTCATAGCCGCGCAGCAACTGGTCGGACCGGTTGATGATCGTCACGCTGGTGCCGAACTCGTTGAAGATGCCGGCGAATTCATTGGCGATATAGCCGCCGCCGGCGATCAGGATGCGCTTGGGCAAGGCATCGAGATGGAACGCCTCGTTGGAGGTGATGCCGTGCTCGTGGCCCGGGCAGCCCGGGACATGCGGCCGCGCGCCCGTGGCGATGAGGATATACTTGGCCGTCACCTTGCGGCCGTCGGCCAGCGTCACCTCGTTCGGGCCCGTGACGGTCGCCCGCTGGTGGATGATCTCGACCTTATGGTTTTCCAGCGTCTGGGTGTAGAGGCCGTTCAGCCGGTCCACGTCCTTCAGCACGTTGTCGCGCAGCACCTTCCAGTCGAACGTGCAGTTCTCCACCGTCCAGCCGAAGGCGCGTGCATCCTGCAGGTCCTCGGCGAAATGGGCGCCATAGACCAGCATCTTCTTGGGCACGCAGCCACGGATCACGCAGGTGCCGCCGACCCGATGCTCCTCCGCCACCGCCACTTTCGCACCGTGCGCAGCCGCTACGCGGCTGGCCCGGACCCCGCCGGAGCCGGCGCCGATCGTGAAGAGGTCGTAATCGTAATCGGCCATGCGCAAGCTCCCGTCTGTGCGGGGCGATATGGCGGCCGCGGGCGCGATCGGCAACCGCGCCCGTCAAATCCGAACCCTCGTCATCCCCACGCAGGCGGGGATGACGAAAGGCAGCTCATGCCTGCGCCCGCTGGCCGCCCGGGCGGCCGCCACGGTTGCGGCGGCGGCGGTTGCCGGCGTTGCCGCCCGGATGGGCGCTGCCGGCACCGTGCGCCTTGCGCCGGTCCCCATGGCCGCTGCGCGGTTCCACGCGGGCTTCGCCGCGCGCGTCGCGCTGGGCTTCGGTGCGCTTGTCGCGCCGGTCGCCGCCGCCGTTGCGGCGCGGCTGGGGACGCGGGCCGCGAACAGGCTCCACATGCTTGGCGACGATCTCCACCTCGGCGCGCAGCCCTTCGGGCAGCGGCACCTGGTCCAGGGTCACGCGGGTGAGCCGCTGGATGTCGCGCAGATAATCGCGTTCGTCCTGCGCGCAGAAGCTGATCGCCACGCCTTCACGCCCGGCACGCGCGGTGCGGCCGATGCGGTGGACGTATTGTTCGGCCACGTTGGGCAGCTCGAAATTGACGACATGGCTCACGCCCGGGATGTCGATCCCGCGCGCGGCGATGTCGGTCGCCACCAGCACGCGCACGCTGCCCTGGCGGAATTCGCCCAGGGCGCGTTCGCGCTGCGGCTGGCTCTTGTTGCCATGGATGGCGTTCGACCGGATGCCGGACTGGGCCAGCTTCTTCACCACGCGGTCAGCGCCATGCTTGGTGCGGGTGAAGATCAGCACGCGGTCCATCTCGCCCGAATGCAGACCCTTGCGCAGCGCCAGGGTGAGCAGGGCCTGCTTTTCGGCCTGGCCGACGAAGCAGACGTATTGCTGCACCCGCTCGGCCGTGGTCGCCTGCGGCGCCACGGAAACCTGCGTCGGATCGGACAGGTACTGCCCAGCGAGCTGCTTGATCGCGTTCGGCATCGTGGCCGAGAAGAACAGCGTCTGGCGCTTCTGCGGCAGCAGGCGCACGATCGCCCGCAGCGCGTGGATGAAGCCGAGATCGAGCATCTGGTCCGCCTCGTCCAGCACGAGGATTTCGACCTGGCTGAGATCGAGCGCCTTCTGGTCGCACAAGTCCACCAGGCGGCCCGGCGTGGCGATCAGGATATCGACCCCGCGCGCCACGTCCTGCCGGTTGCGGCTGACCGAGGTGCCGCCGAACACGGTGACGACCTTGAGATGGGCGAACTTGGCATAATCGCGCGCGCTGTCGGCGATCTGGCCGGCCAGCTCGCGCGTCGGGGCCAGTACCAGCATGCGGCACGAGCGCGGCTTCGGCCGCTTGTCGGAAGCGACCAGCCGATCGATCGACGGCAGCATGAACGCGGCGGTCTTGCCGGTGCCGGTCTGGGCAATGCCCAGCAGGTCGCGCCCTTCGAGCACGTGGGGAATGGCTTGCGCCTGGATCGGGGTCGGCGTTCCATAGCCCTTCAGCTCGAGCGCCTGGAGAACGGACTGCGACAGCCCGAGGGATTCAAATGTCATTTTGATTATAACTCGCAAAATATGCGTCAGCGCGCGGCCCATAGGCGCGCGACAACGCGGGTGTCTGAACGACCCGCGTGAAAAGGGAAGCTCTTGAAAAAACCGAGGTGCGGCCGGGGCGATTTGCATCGCCGTTCACGCTGCCAAGGCGCCTCGATGCCGGGCAGATGGTCGCGCGCTTCGGAAAAGTCAAATGAATCTTGCGCATCCGGGCAATGATCGAGTCCTTCCGGCGGTCCGGCCCGCGCGCTACAAGGGCGGTTCATGCTGGGGACCTTCTTCATCGTCGCGGTGGGCCTGTGGGCCGCCTGGTTCGTCACCTGGCACATCGCCGCCTTCTGGCGCGGCAAGCCGACCGTCCAGGCGCCGCGCCGTGAATACCGGCTGCATTTCGTGATGATCGCGCTGGGTTTCTTCCTGCTGTTCAACGCCCTTCCCAGCCTGGCCGGGCCACTGCTGTGGCCGATCAGCCCATTGCTGGGCTGGTCGATGGAGGCACTGACGCTGGGCGGCATCCTGTTCGCCTGGTGGGCGCGGATTCATCTGGGCACGCTGTGGTCGGGCGGCATAGAACGCATGGCCGATCACCGGGTGGTGGACAGCGGGCCTTATGCCCTGGTGCGCCATCCGATCTATACCGGCCTGATCGCCGCGGCCGCGGCCATGGCGGTGATCCGCGCGACGCCCTGGGCCCTGCTCGGCCTGGTGCTGTTCGCGGCGGGCTTCGCCTTGAAGGCCAGGGTGGAGGAACGGTTCCTCGAACGCGAGGTGGGCGGTTACCAGGGCTATCGCGCCCGCGTACCGATGATCGTGCCGTTCATCCGCCCTGCCCGCTGATCGCCCATTGATCGCCCTGCCGGGCCATTAACCACGAGCCTAAACTCAGGCGAAGCCGTCTTGCCCTACCCCCTTCGGGCGTCGCCGTTGAATTTGCGGGAAATTCCGCTGCGGGCGGCGCGGCGGGCCGCCGGGGAATTGCGACGTTGATCGAAATCGAAATCCAGAACGAGACTCACCAGAACCAGGTGCGGCTGAAGTTCATCGCCGTGCCGCGCATCGGCGAAGGCATCCGCCTGCAAGGCCCCGATGGCGAATGGTCGTCCTACGACGTGCTCGACCTGTGGTACCAGCGCGCCGAATACGGCGATGTCTGGGTGCCTTATATCCATGTGCGCGCCACGCCGCCGGAAGACGATTTCGGCGCCGTGCTGCGGCCGGATTTCACCCGGATGCGCGCGGAGGAAACGGAAGAGGTCGAATAGCGGCTTTCGGTGAGATTCGATTTCGCGCAAAATCGCTTGAAAGCCTTCCGGCCATTCCCCTGAAACGGCTATTCATTCGTCCGGGTGCGCCAGTCACTCGTGGGAATATCCGGTGCCGGAACATATTTCGCCACAAGGGGGTAGAAAATCGCCGATAACGCCGCGCCATCCTTTGTAGAATGGTTTTCGTAGCGAAGAATTTCCCAGCCGCTCCCTCTCAGTCGCAGCACGACCTGCGTTCCGTCGGTCGCTGGCGGCGGTGGGGGGAGCCGCAGCGCGCCGTCCACTCCTTCCCTCGATGCCCTATCGTCGGGCCACGCCGAACGGAAGCTGGAAGCTGGGTTCCGCGGCGTCATCCAGGCCATCGCCGCCCGCACAACTTCGGCATGTTCGTCCGCCGTCAGCGATGCTTTCCATTGCTTCTCCATGCTCCAGTGAGGACAACCATCGTCCCTAAGAAGCTGGATCACTTCGATCTTGGGCTGGGGCTCCTGAGGACCGGCGGAAGAAACGCGGACGACATAGCCCCGGACGGGATCCTGCAACGATGGGGCAGCGACAAATACGATTTGGCCCGGAGTGGGCGCAAAGAAATCGATCGGCCGCACAGTACCATCGAGACACGCGCCCATTGCAGGATGCGCACCGAACAGCAGGAGAATGGCGGCAAAGGCGAAACGGATGGTCACGACCGTTCCCGCTATCCGCTCTGGCGACGAGGGGAAGGTGCCTCCAACCCCGCCGCCTTCAGCAGGGCTTCGGTGCTGGCGTCGAAGCGTTCGCCGCCCTGTTCGATCTTGTGGGCGATCTCCTTGCCCAGCTCCACGCCGAACTGATCGAACGGGTTGATGTCCATCAGCACGGCATTGGCGAAAGTGCGATGTTCGTGGAACGCGATCAGCGCGCCCAGCGTCGCGGGATCGAGATCGTCGACCAGCACCGTGGCGCTCGGCCGGTCGCCGGGATAGGCGCGCGCGGGATCGGTGCTGGCCCGGCCGGCCATCAGCGCGGCACCTTGCGCGAAACAGTTCATCAGCAGGATGCGGTGGTGCTCGGGATCGAGCTGGTCGCCCGGCGCGATGCTGGCGATGAATTCGATCGGCACCAGGTGCGTACCCTGGTGGAGCAGCTGGAACACCGCGTGCTGCGCATCGGTGCCCAACCCGCCCCAGGTGATCGGCGCGGTGGGGCCGTCCACCGGCTTGCCTTCCAGCGTCACCCGCTTGCCGTTCGATTCCATCTCCAGCTGCTGGAGGTAATCGGGCAGCAGCCGCAGCCGCTCGTCATAAGCGAACACGGCCCGGGTTTCGGCCCCTTTCAGCCGCGCATAGAGCTGGTCGGCGAAAGCGGCCAGCAGGCACAGGTTCGCCCGCCCGTCGGTATCGCGGAAATGCGCGTCCATCGCCGCTGCGCCGGCCAGCATCGCTTCGAAATCCTCCCACCCGGTAGCCAGCGCGATGGGGAAACCGATCGAAGACCAGATCGAATAACGCCCGCCCACGCTTTCCGCGAAAGGCAGGATGCGCGTTTCGTCCACGCCCCAGTGCACCGCCTTTTCGGGAGAGGCGGTCAACGCGATAACCCGGCCCGACGGATCGGCGACGCCGTTGTCCGCCAGCCACGCCTGGGCGCTGGCGGCATTGGTCATCGTTTCGACAGTGGTGAAGGTCTTGCTGGCCACCGCGATCAGCGTCGTAGCAGGATCGCAGGCGGCGAAGGCTTCTTCCAGCGCCAGGCCGTCGATGTTCGAGACCACGTGGACATCCACCAGCGCCAGGTCGCGCGCCAGCGCATCCACCGCCAGCGCCGGCCCCAGGGCGGAACCGCCGATGCCGATGTGGATCAGGTGGCGCACGTCGCCCAGCACGCCTTCGTGGATCGCCTCCACCAGCAGCTTCATCCGCTCACGCAAGGCAGCGGCTTCCTCCACGCTCGCCGCCTTGCCCACGCCGCGCAGCGCGGTGTGTTCGGCGGCGCGGTTCTCCGTGGGATTGACCACCTCGCCAGCGAACATCCGGCGCCGCTTCTCACCGAATCCGGCGGCCTCCGCCAGCGCCTCGAACCCGGTCAGCAAGGCATCGGTCAGATGGGTTTTCGACCAGTCGAACAGCATGCCGCCCTGTTCCAGCTCAAACCGGGCGGAAAGCTTGCTCGCGCGATCGGGATCCGCCGCGAACAATTCGACAAGCGTTTCGGAACCCGCCTTCAGGCGCTTCCAGGCGGCTTCGCGCGCATCGGACACAGGCGTTTCCCCTTTCCTAGTGACGGACAAAAGGGTTAGGGCCTCACCCCATGATTGCAAACGGCAAATTCCCGTGGATCGCGGCCCGTTCGGGCGCGGGCGCGGTGGCCCTGCGGGTTTCGCTCAGGACAGTGTCAACACCGTCAACACCCCCCGCACGCGGGCCGGCGCGATGAACGATACCGTTTCCGAAAACGCCGCGCCTGCGGCCGAGCCCAAGGCCGGAAAGAAGAAGAAGGAGGAAGGCAGCTTCCTCTGGTTCCTGGTCAAGCTGGTGCTGGTGGTGCTGGTGTTTCGCACCTTCGTCTTCACCAGTTTCGTGATCCCCAGCGAATCGATGATGCCGCGGCTGCTGGAAGGCGATTACCTGTTCGCGGCGAAATGGCCCTATGGCTATTCGCGCGCCTCGTTGCCGCTGGATATCAACATCGGCTCCGGCCGCCTGTTCGGCCATTTGCCCAAGCGCGGCGACGTGGTGATCTTCAAGCATCCGGTGGACCGGGTCGATTACATCAAGCGGGTGATCGGCCTGCCGGGCGATACGGTGCAGATGGTCGCCGGGCAGATCGTACTCAACGGCAAGCCCGTGCCCAAGCACCGGATCGACGATTTCGTCCTGCCGCAGCGGCCCAACGAAGGGTGCAAGGCAGGCGTGCAGTTCACGGTGAAGCTGGAGGACGGGCGGTTCGGCTGCCGCTATCCCCGCTATCACGAGACCTTGCCCAACGGCGTCGGCTATGACGTGCTCGATCTCGGCTTCCGCCCGCAGGACGTCACGCCGCCGGTGATCGTCCCCGAAGGGCGCCTGTTCCTGATGGGTGACAATCGCGACAATTCGATGGACAGCCGCTTCCCGCCGGTCGCCGATCAGGGCGTGGGCCTGGTGTCGGTGGACAACCTCGTCGGCCGCGCCAGCTTCATGTTCTTCTCCACCGACGGCACAGCCAGCTGGATCAAGCCGTGGACCTGGTTCACCGCCGCGCGGTGGAATCGCATCGGGCGTTCCATTTGAGCGCGCTGGACAAGGAAACGCGCGCCTGGCTGGAAGCGCTGGGCTTTGCCGTGAAGGACGAGGCGCTGTGGGCCGAGGCGCTGACTCACGGCAGCACCGGATCGGCCCGCGACTATGAGCGGCTGGAGTTCCTGGGCGATCGGGTGCTGGGCCTGTCGATCGCCGAATGGCTCTATCGCCGCAACGCCGCCAGCGAGGGTGAGCTGGCCCTGCGGCTGAACGCGCTGGTGGCGCGCACGATGTGCGCCCGGATCGCGCGCGAGATCGGCGCGCCGGAGCATGTCCGCCTGGGCAAGCAGGCCCGTGACGACGGCGCGGCCGATAGCGACAACGTGCTGGGCGACGTGATGGAAGCGCTGATCGGGGCCGGCTTCATCGAAAGCGGCTTTCCGGCAACCCGCGCCACCGTGCTCGCGCTGTGGGCCGAAGCGCTGGAAGGCCGCGCGGGGCGGGCCAAGCATCCCAAGAGCGCGCTGCAGGAATGGGCCGCCGGCAACCGCCGCAAGCCGCCGGAATACGAGGTCGTCGGCCGCTCCGGCCCGGATCATGCGGCCCGGTTCACCGTTCGGGTCAGCGTGAAGAATGTCGGCGAAGTGGACGCCACCGCCGGCAGCAAGCAGGAAGCCGAAACCGAAGCGGCGCGGCTGTTCATGGAGAAGTTCGGGTGAGTGAAGTGCAAAGCCGCTGCGGCGTCGTCGCCGTGATCGGCGCGCCGAACGCGGGCAAGTCCACGCTGGTCAACCAGCTCGTGGGGCAGAAAGTGGCGATCACCAGCGCCAAGGCGCAGACCACGCGCGCGCGGCTGCTGGGCATCGCGCTGGCCAAAACGGAAAACGGGGACGAAACCCAGATCATCCTCGCCGATACGCCGGGCATCTTCGCCCCCAAGCGGCGGCTCGACCGGGCGATGGTGAACGCCGCCTGGGAAGGCGCCGTGGCGGCCGATGCGGTGCTGCTGGTGGTCGATCCGATCAAGCAGCGCCGGCATGAGCTGGAGCCCCTGCTGGAAACGCTGAGGAACCGGCCCGAGCGCAAGCTTCTGGCGATCAACAAGGTGGACGCCAGCCCCAAGGAAAAGCTGCTCGAACTGGCGCAGGCCCTCACCGGCAAGGTCGATTTCGCCGAGGTGTTCTTCATTTCCGCGCTCACCGGCGACGGCGTGCCGGAACTGAAAGCCCACCTTGCCGCGCTGATGCCCGTGGGGCCGTGGCACTATCCGGAAGACCAGGTGTCGGACGCCAGCGAGCGCCTGCTGGCCGCCGAAGTGACGCGGGAGCAGCTTTATCGCCAGCTTCACGAAGAACTGCCCTATGACAGCGCGGTGCGGCCCGAACGCTATCAGGTTCGCAAGGACGGCAGCATCGAGATCCATCAGCAGATCGTCGTCGGACGCGACAGCCAGAAGCCGATCGTGCTCGGCCGGCGCGGCGCGCGAATCAAGGCCATCGGCGAAGCCGCGCGCAAGGAACTGAGCGAAATGCTGGGCGTGCCGGTGCACCTGTTCCTCCACGTCAAGGTGGAAGAGAACTGGGCCGAAAGCCGCGAGATCTACGAGGAAATGGGGCTGGACTGGGTGCGCTAAGTCGGCTGGCTGGCCGATGCCACCTGTTGTCCGCGCGTGCGGCTGGCGGTGCGGAACCGCGCCAGGCTGCACAGCGCCGCCACCACCGCCAGCGCGCAGCTCACCATCAGGGGTGTCGGCCCCAGGCCGGCGCCGGTCGCCAGCAGAATGCCGACCACCACCGCCGCCATGGTCTGCCCCAGCAGGCGCGAGGTCGACAGCAGGCCGCCGGCCGCCGCCGCCCGCTCGCGCGGGGCGCGGCCGATAAGCAGCCGCGAATTGGGCGAGAAGAACAGGCCGAAGCCCACCGCGGTAAGGCTCAGCCGCCAGGCGATGGCGAATTCGTCCGGGTGGGTGGGCATGAAGGCCAGCAGCAGCAGGCCGACGATCGCCACCACCATGCCTGAAACGCCCAGCTTGGTCGGCGCCACGCGGTCCGACAGCCAGCCCGCCAGGGGCGAGACGACCAGCATCGTCAGGGGGAACGGCAGGAGCAGCAGCCCCGCCTCCTGCGGGCCGTAGCCCATGACTTCCTGCAAGCGGAACGGCAGCGACAGCATCAGCGCGCCGGAGGAGATGAAGCAGGCGAACGCCGCCAGCGCGGAAAGCCCCAGCACCGGCTTGGCCAGCAGGTCCACCGGCACCACCGGCTCCGCGCGCGAGCGTTCGCGCCGGATCAGCAGCGCCAGCGACAGCAGCCCGGCCAGCGCCAGCGCGACGCCGATATTCAGATCGCCGTGGGTCGCCACCTGGATTCCGCCGATCACCAGCAGCATCGTGCCCGCGCTCCACGCCCCGCTGATCCATTCCATGGGTATCGGGCGCGGCTCGGGATCGGGCAGCGCCCGGCCGAGCAGCAGAGAGAACACCGCCAGCGGAGCCGCGACGACGAACACCCATTGCCAGGGCGCGGCATCGGCGATGAACCCGCCGAGCGTGGGCGCCGCCGCGGCCGAGGAAGCGACGATCACGCTGTTGATGCCCATCCCGGTGCCGAGCTTGCTGGCCGGATATATCTGCCGCACCATCGCCGAAGAGACGCTGAGCGCCATGCCCGCCCCCATCGCCTGCAAGGTGCGCAGCACCAGCAGGAAGGCGAAGTTGTTCGCCAGCAGGCACAGGCCGGAGGCAATCATGAACAGCACTTGCCCGTACTGGTAGAGCCGCCGATGGCCGATCTTGTCACCCACGCTGGCGAACGGCAGCAGCACCATGACGAGCACGAGCTGGTAGACGGTGACCACGTTGGTCACCACGCTGTTCTCCACCCCCAGGTCGCGCGCGATCGTCGGCAGCGCGACATTGGCGATGGAGCCGTCGAGCACCAGCAGCGCCGTGCCGAAGCTGATCGCGGCAATGGCCCAATAGCGGCGAGGAAACGGGAGGCCGTCAGCATCGGGCCGACGCGTGGGCGTCGCCAGACTCACCCGGGCCGGCGTCGGCTCATGATCGCGCGCTTCAAGCATCGCGCCCATGTGGCGCGATGGCGGCGAAGCTTCAACCCGGTAAAATCAGCGCTTTTTGGCGATGCCCACGCCGTCGATCTTGGCCCGCTCCTTGGTCGATTCCTCGGTACGGCCGAGAGCCTTGGCGATTTCCTTCAGGCCCTTGCCCTTGCCCGCCAGCACCTTGAGCTTGGCGACTTCGTCGGAGCGCCACGGCTGGCGATGGCGTTCGAAACGTTCGCTCATGATCGGCCTTCTCCTTCGATGGGGCGCTCGGCCCGCTGATCGCCGGCTTGGCGATACGGGCGCGTTTCCCCCCGCTGTGGAGGCCTTGCCTCGAAGCTTCAAGCCCCGGCCGCGAAAGCCGAGGCGGGGTTTCATACGCCCAGCTACGTCTTCTTCTTCGCCGGAGCCTTCTTTGCCGGGGCCTTCTTCGCCGGCGCTTTCTTGCGCGCCGCCTTCTTCTTTGCCGGCCCCTTGGCCGCGCGGGCGTCGATCAGGCTTATCGCCTGTTCTTCGGTCACGTCCTCGGGCTTCACATCCTTGGGTAGCGTGGCGTTGGTCGTGCCGTCGGTGACATAGGGGCCATAGCGGCCCGGCATGACCTTGATCTCGCCGCCGCTGGTGGGGTGCGCGCCCAGCGTCTTGATCGGCTCCGCCTTGGCCCGGCCGCCGCCGCTGCCGCGATTGGCGGCTTCGGCCAGCAAGGCCACGGCGCTGTTCATGCCCGTTTCGAACACGTCACGGGTGGACTGCAACTTGGCGTACTTGCCGTCATGCGCCAGGTAGGGGCCATAGCGGCCGATGCTGGCGGTGATCGGCTTGCCGCTTTCGGGATGCGGGCCGATCTCGCGCGGCAGGCTCAGCAGCTTGATCGCCCATTCCAGATCGAAATCGGGCAGGTCCTTGGGGATGGAGGCGCGCTTGGCGTCCTTGCCTTCGCCCATCTGCACGTATGGTCCGAAGCGGCCGGTCTTGCGGTGGATCTCCAGGCCGCTGGCGGGGTCCTTGCCCATGGCCTCGTCCTCGGCGCCTTCCCCCTCGCTGTCCGGCTGGCCGAACTTGCGGCGGAAATTGCACTCCGGGTAATTCGAGCAGGCGATGAACGCGCCGTAACGCCCGCCGCGCAGCGACAGGCGCCCGCCGGCGCGGCCTTCGGCTACGCATCGGGGGCATTGCCGGGGATCGCCGCCATCCGCCTGGGGCGGAAAGAGATAGTCCGACAGGAATTCGTCGAGCACTTCGGTGACTTCGGAGGGCTTGCGCTCCATCACCTCGTCGCTCTTCGGCTTGAAGTCGCGCCAGAAGGCTTCGAGCACTTCCTTCCATGCCGCCCGCCCGCCGGAGACGTCGTCCAACTCCTCCTCCATCTCCGCGGTGAAATCGTAGGCGACGTAGCGGGGGAAGAAGCGTTCGAGGAAGGCCGTCAGCAGCCGACCCGAATCCTCCGCGAAGAAGCGGTTCTTCTCCGTGCGGACATAGGCGCGATCCTTGAGCACGTGGAGAGTCGAGGCGTAAGTCGATGGCCGGCCGATGCCGAGTTCCTCCAGCCGTTTGACCAGGCTTGCCTCGGAATAGCGGGGCGGCGGCTGGGTGAAGTGCTGGTCCGCCAAAACGCCCAGCTTGGCCGGAGCATCGCCCTGGCGCATCACCGGCAGCAGGCCCTCGTCTCCATCGTCGTCCGCCTTCTGGTCGAAGCTTTCCTCGTACACCGCCAGGAAGCCGGGGAACTTCACCACCTGCCCAATGGCGCGCAGCTCGTGCCGGCCGGTGGGATCGCGCAGGGTCACGCTCGTCCGTTCCAGGCTGGCGGCGGCCATCTGGCTGGCCATGGCGCGCTTGAAGATCAGCTCGTAAAGCCGGGCCTCGTCGCCCGTCCCCGCCCGGTCGCGGGTGAAATCCGTGGGCCGGATCGCCTCGTGCGCTTCCTGCGCGTTCTTGGCCTTGGTCTGATAGATGCGCGGCGTATCGGGCAGGTAATGCCCGCTGAACCGATCGGCGATGGCCTTGCGCGCGGCGCTGATCGCGCTGTGATCCATCTGCACCCCGTCGGTACGCATGTAGGTGATCGCGCCCGCTTCATAGAGGTTCTGCGCCAGCCGCATCGTGTGGCTGGCCGAAAAGCCCAGCTTGCGCGCGGCTTCCTGCTGCAAGGTGGACGTGGTGAACGGCGGCGCGGGATTGCGCTTGAGCGGCTTGGTCTCGACCTGCTCCACCGTGAAGCGCCCGGATTCCACCGCCGCTTTCGCCCGATCGGCCGTGCCCTTGTCACCGATGGACAGGCGTTCCAGCTTCTGCCCGTCGAACGTGACCAGCCGCGCGTCGAACTCTGCCCCGTCATGCTGCATCCGCGCCACGACCGACCAGTATTCCTGCGGCACGAAGGCTTCGATCTCACGCTCCCGATCGACGATCAGGCGCAGCGCCACCGATTGCACGCGCCCCGCGCTCTTGGCGCCGGGCAGCTTGCGCCACAGCACCGGGGAAAGGGTGAAGCCGAACAGGTAGTCCAGCGCGCGCCGGGCGAGATAGGCGTCGATCAGATCGGTATCGAGCGCCCGCGGATGCGCCATCGCCTCCGTCACCGCCTGCTTGGTGATGGCGTTGAAGGTGACGCGTTCCACCTCCTTGGGCAGCGCCTTGCGCTTGGCCAGCAGCTCGCGCACGTGCCATGAAATCGCCTCCCCCTCGCGATCGGGGTCGGTGGCCAGGATCAGCCGGTCAGCCTTCTTCGCCGCATCGGCGATGTCCTTCACCCGGCTGGTCTTGTCGCGATAGGTCTCCCAATCCATCGCGAAGCCTTCCTCCGGCCGCACGCTGCCGTCCTTGGGCGGCAGATCGCGGACATGGCCATAGGAGGCGAGGACCTTGTAGTCCTTGCCCAGGTACTTCTCGATGGTCTTCGCCTTGGCGGGCGATTCGACGATGACAAGCTGCATAACGGTGTGAAGCGGTCCTTACGTGTACACGTACGCGCGAGGGTGCTGGGGCTTGCGGGGATTCGTCAAGCGCCGAAGCGTCGGCTCACGCCGAAGGGGCCGCCGCGGGCGCCCCGAAATCCAGTCAAGCCCTGAGCGAGACGCGGCCCCCTGCATGCCGCGCCAGTCGCCCCGCGATCTCCAGTTCCAGAAGCGCCATCTGCACCGCGCCCGCGCTGCCGCCGCTTTGGCGGACGAGTTCGTCCACGCCGACCGGTGCCGTGGTGAGCAAGTCGGCAATGTCGGCCGGCTCACCGGCGAAATCCTCTTCCGGCAGCGAGTGCAGGAAGTGCGGCTGCGCCTCGCGGAAGCTGGAACGGGGGGTGCCGTCGAAGCCGGTCAGCAGTTCCACCACGTCCTCCGGCGTCTGCACCAGCACCGCGCCTTCGCGGATCAGCTGGTTGCAGCCGTGGCTGCGCGCGTCGAGCGGGCTGCCGGGAATGGCCATGACTTCCCGCCCCGCCTCGCCCGCCAGCCGCGCGGTGATCAGCGAGCCGCTTTTCGGCGCCGCCTCCACCACCAGGGTGCCCAGCGCGAGGCCGGCGATGATGCGGTTGCGGCTGGGGAAATGGCTGCCGCGCGGCTCCGTGCCGGGCACTTGCTCCGCCACCAGCAGGCCTTCCGTGGCGATGCGTTCCTGCAAGGCGCGGTGCTGCGGCGGGTAGGCGATGTCGATGCCGCTGGCGATCACGCCGATCGTGGCGGGAAAGGCGCCTTCGTGCGCCGCTCCGTCTATCCCGCGCGCCAGGCCGGAGACCACGACGAAGCCCGCCTCGGCCAGCGCATGGCCGAAATCGCGCGCCAGCTTCACCGCTGCCGCCGAGGCATTGCGTGCGCCGACCACGGCGGCACAGGGTCTGGCGGCCAAAGAGGCATCGCCGCGCACGATCAGGATCGGCGGCGCGCCTTCGATCTGGCCGAGCAGCGTGGGATAGCCCGGCATGTCATGGAACAGATAACGCGCGCCGGCCGCGCGGACGGCCGCGATCTCCTGCTCGATCGCGTCACGCGGCGCGGGCCGATAGGCCCTGCTGCCTCGCGCCGCGAGGTCCGGAAGCGCCTCCAGCGCTGTGCGGGCATCGCCGAAGCGCCGCAGCAACTGGGCATAGCTCACCGGCCCGACGTTGGGCGATCGCAGCAAGCGAATCCGGGCGAAAGCCTCCTCCTGCCCGGGAGCGGCAGGCGCGTTCATTTCGCGCGCCCGACTTTCGGCTCCGTCCCCGCGCGCAGGCGGGCGATGTTTTCCCGGTGGAGGAACAGCACGATCACCGCGATCGCCGCCAGCACCGGCGCCAGTTCCCCGCGGCCCAGCGCCAGGGCCGCGATCGGGGCGGCCAGCGCCGCACTCATCCCCGCAAGCGAGGACACGCGCGTCACGCCCAGCAGCGCCAGCCACACAACCGAATAAGCCAGGCCGATCGGCCACCACAGGCCGAAGCACACGCCCGCCGTGGTCGCCACGCCCTTGCCGCCCTTGAACCCCAGCCACAGCGGGAAGCAATGCCCCAGCACCGCGCCCAGCGCGGCCAGGCCGGCCGCATCCGGCAACCAGCGCCAGGCCAGGAACACCGCGAAAAAGCCCTTCGCGCCGTCCAGCAGCAAAGTCGCCGCCGCCAGGCCCTTGTTGCCGGTGCGCAGCACATTGGTCGCGCCGATATTGCCCGAGCCGACCTGCCGGATATCCGCCTGTCCGGCGGCCCTGGTCAGCAGCAGGCCGAACGGCACCGAGCCGAGCGCATATCCGAGCAGAAGGGCCAGCAGCCAGTCCATAAACCTCCCCAGTGGTCGTTCCCGCTAATGCAAGACGTCGCACTTGGACAGGCGGAAGACAATCCATGCCGGACGGAAACTGGGGTACCAGTCTGTCCGGCTTTGGTACCGGCGGAAAAGCGCTTTCCTACCGGCGAGCCGGCTGACAAGCTCCACCGGTTCTTTGATCTCGTTGATATCCCGCCTGCCGCCAACCGCGGCTTGCGCCGCGATGGCTGCCTTCACCTGACGGCAAAGTCCACGCCGGCCCGTGGCTTTCAGCCTGCCGAAGTCCACGGATGCGATGCCCAAGCAGACCCTTTTACGGATGAGGACCGGCGAAAGTCACGGTTTTTAGAACGGCCATGAGCGTCAGCCTCCAGTGTGGACTTTGCCGCCGCACATTGCCGGGTTGGCGCCACTGCCGATTGACACGCCGGCTCGCCTTGGCCGTTCCTCCCCCGGGCATCCCTCTCGGAACGGAGCAGACCAAAGGCTTCAGGGATGACAGCGCTCAAGTACCACTTGACCGTACTTTGGAGATCGCCCTCCAACGCGTATCCCGGGGCCATGGATGAGAGAAGCGACCTGGCACGGCTGACCGAGCGCGAGAAGGAGTGCCTGCGCCGGTGGCTGAAGCACAAGACCGCCAAGGAAATAGCGCTTGAACTCGGCATTTCGCACCATGCGGTGGAAAAACGCCTGAAGGTGGCGCGCACCAAGCTGAACGTCTTCTCCTCTCTCGAAGCGGCGCGGCTGCTGGCGGCGGAAGAGCGGGGCGAAGAGTACGGTCAAGCCGCATCCCAATCGCCGGACCTTCATTCCGCATCACCGGCATCCGAGAAGCGGCTCCACCGACAGCTGATCTTGGGAGGTCTTGTCATGATCCTTGTAACCGCAGTCATTATCGCGCTTGCCGCGCAGTCTTCGGACGTTGTTGCGACACCGTCTGCTCCTGTTGGCGAAACGCAGCCCGATAATTTCAGGATGGCGTCGGCCAGCGAGTTCGTGGACGGCACGCCCGAGGAGCTTCGCGCCTTCGCCGAAGACAGGTTTCGCGCGATGGATAAGGATGGTTCAGGTTTTATCGAGCGCGGAGAAGTTCCGGTGCCGCAGATCCGGCTTACCGACGCTGCGTGGGATGGAGATGGCCAACCGCCCCGGGAGTGGTTCGAACAGCAGCGATCGCGGCCGGTCCCGCTCGACCCGGTGATGGCGAGAGGCGCCTACATCGCCAAGGTGGATGCGAACGCCGACGGCAAACTGAGCTTCGACGAATACCTTACCATCCGGGAGTCGGGTTTCGACGCTAAACAGGTCCCGGTCAGTTGGCGGGAACAGCGCCAGGCGCGGCGCTGATCGCCGTTCGGTTGACCTCCGGCGCAGGTTTGGCCATCCCGCCCCGGTGAACCCCGCCGCGCCCATCCTGCTGTTCGATTCCGGCGTTGGCGGGCTCACCGTGCTGGCCGAGCTGCGCAAGCTGCTGCCGCAGGCGCCGGTCATTTACGCCGCCAATACCGCCGGTCTGCCTTACGGCGAGAAGACGGAGGCGGAGATCGCCGCGCGGGTGGCGGGGCTGCTCGGGCGGCTGAGCGAGCGCTATTCGCCGCGCCTCATCACCATTGCCTGCAATACCGCCTCCACCATCGCGCTGGGCATGGTGCGCGAGGTGTTGAAGGTGCCGGTGGTGGGAACGGTGCCGGCGATCAAGCCGGCGGCGGCGATGACGCAGACCGGCGCGATCGGCCTGCTGGGCACCGCGGCGACGATCCGGCAGGGCTATGTCGACCGGCTGGAGGCGGAGTTCGGCAATGGCCATCGCCTGATCCGCCATGCCGCGCCGGGGCTGGTCGAAGCCGCCGAGGCGATGCTGCGAGGCGAAACGGTCGATCCGGCGGTGTTCGAAGCCGCGGCGCAAGGCCTGCGTTCGCAGCCGGGCGGCGACACCATCGATACGGTGGTGCTCGCCTGCACGCACTTCCCGCTGGTTGAGCGACAGCTGGCGGCGGCACTCGGCCCCGGCGTGCGATTCGTCGATGGCGCGCAGGGGATCGCCCGGCGCATCGAATTCCTCACTCGTGGCCAAGCGTTCGCCCGCGAAGCGCCCGATCTGGCGCTGTTCACCGGCGGCGAGGATACCTTCGCCGCCCTGGCCCCGGCGCTGAAGCGCTATGACCTGGAACGGACAGAGCCATTCTGAGGCCCGGCCAGTTGCGAATTGCTCGCAAACTCCGCCCTTTAATCGCGGCGCCGCTTACACTAAGTCGCGCGAAGACTCACCGGCCGTGCGGGATCGCGGCGCCAACGGGACAAGTCCGCTGAATTACGATCACATCTTCGACCAGGCGATCCAGCGACTCCATGGTGAGGGGCGCTATCGGGTTTTCATCGACATCCTGCGGAACAAGGGCGCTTTCCCCAATGCGCGCTGCTTCGCCGGGCACAACGGGCCGAAGCCGGTCACCGTGTGGTGCTCGAACGATTACCTGTCGATGGGCCAGCACCCCAAGGTGGTCGCCGCGATGGAAGAAGCGCTGCACGATGTCGGCGCCGGCAGCGGCGGCACCCGCAACATCGGCGGCAACACGCATTACCATATCGACCTTGAGCGCGAGCTGGCGGACCTGCACGGCAAGGAATCCGCGCTGCTGTTCACCAGCGGCTACGTATCGAACGACGCGACTCTCTCCACCCTCGCCCGGCTGCTGCCCGGCTGCGTGATCTTCTCGGACGAGCTCAACCACGCCAGCATGATCGCCGGCATCCGCAATTCGAACTGCGAAAAGCGCATCTTCCGCCACAACGATCCGGCGCACCTGGAAGAACTGCTCGCGGCCGAAGATCCCAGCGTGCCCAAGCTGATCGCGTTCGAAAGCGTCTATTCGATGGATGGCGACGTGGCGCCGATCCACGCCTTCTGCGATCTCGCGGAAAAGTACAACGCGCTGACCTATATCGACGAAGTCCATGCCGTGGGCATGTACGGCGCGCGCGGCGGCGGCATTTCCGAGCGGGACGAGGCGGCGCACCGGATCGACATCATCGAAGGCACGATGGGCAAGGCCTTCGGCGTGATGGGCGGCTATATCGCGGCCGATACCCGGATCATCGATTGCATCCGCAGCTATGCGCCCGGCTTCATCTTCACGACCTCGCTTTCGCCGGTGCTCGTCGCCGGGGTGCTGGCGGCGGTGCGGCACCTCAAGGAAAGCTCGGCGGAACGCGATGCCCAGCAGGCGGCCGCGGCGGAGCTGAAGCGCCGCTTCCGCGAAGCCGGCCTGCCGGTGCTGGACACGGCCACGCACATCGTGCCGCTGATGGTCGGCGATCCGGTGCGGGCGAAGAAGATCAGCGATATCCTGCTTGCCGAATACGGCGTCTATGTGCAGCCGATCAATTTCCCGACCGTGCCGCGCGGCACGGAACGGCTGCGCTTCACCCCCGGCCCGACCCATACCGAAGAGATGATGGCCGAACTGACCGCCGCCCTGGTCGAGATCTGGGACAGGCTGGAGCTGGAATTCCGCAAGGCCGCATGACCCGCCTGGCCCAGATAAAGCGCGCGGCAGCGGTTGCCGCCACGGCCGTGCTGGCCGGAATCGGCGCCGTGCCCGCGGCGGCTCAGAACGACCCTTCGCAGGATACCGCCTGGCTCAACCGCCAGCAGGCCGCGCTGGCCGAAAGGGCGGCGCAGGGGTGGTATTACCTGCCCGGCGGCGTGCTCTGGCGGCGCATCGCCGGTGACGGGACCGGCGCCCATCCCACGGTGCAGGACACGGTGACGCTGCATTATGCCGGCACGCTGGTGGACGGGACGGAGTTCGACAGTTCCTATGGCGGGCGCCCGGCCACCTTCCCCCTGCGCCAGCTGATCCGGGCGTGGCAACTGGCAGTGCCGCAGATGGCCGTGGGCGACACGATCGAGATCGCCGTGCCGTCCGACCTCGGCTATGGCCCGCGCGGCGGCGGCCCGATCCCCGGTGGGGCGACCCTGTTGTTCAAGATCGAGCTGCTGGATATCCTCGGGCACTAGCCCCTCCCGCCTTCCCCCATTTGATCCAGATCAAAGTCCGCCCCCTTCGGACCGGCTAACAGAGGCGTGGGAGCCTACTGTTCTCGATGGCCCTGATCGGGCAGGAAAAGGGGGAACATCTCATGAAGCATGCCGTCACGATCGCCACGATCTGCGCCCTGTCCCTCGCGCTGGGCGGGTGCCAGCGCGCCCCCGAGCCGGCCACGGACGCGACTCCAGCCGGCGCAGCCGAAGCCATCACCTGGCCGGTCAGCATCAACGCCGCGATGGTGGGGATGATCGACCATTCGGCCGCCTATCGCTCGGCGCTCGGCAACGGGGACATGCCGCGCAATGACAAC
>Ga0066256_1000425_pt1 | contig 122105 bp, 105 predicted proteins | sample ThiBio_1000_biof_FD_87107 | JGI IMG/M metagenome (GOLD analysis project Ga0066256, IMG submission 87107) | Wastewater bioreactor microbial communities from Cape Town, South Africa - Thiocy_expt_1000_biof (version 2) | ecosystem: Engineered > Bioreactor > Thiocyanate-remediating >...
GGCGGTAAGCGAGCCGCAGAGAAGCAGCGCGAACAGGAGGGCGGCGCGGGCGAGCGGCCAGGCGCGGAGCGGGAGCTTGCGCAAGGGGGGAGCCACCGAGGATTGGGCGGCAGCATTCAGGGAGGGGGCACGGGGGGCCGGGGACGCGCCATCATCTTAAAACCGGCGGCCGAGCACAAGGCGGACGGCCCGCCGGAGGCGCCCGCCCCGCCCGGCGCGAATGCCGGCGCGGCAGACGGGGATGCCGGCAAGGCCGGCGGGGATGGGCTGCGGCGGCGAGCGAACTTCCGGCGCCGGCCGTGCATGGCCGTTCCCGGGCGGCGCATCGCCCGGCCGGCGGCGCTCAGGCGGGCGCCCGCCCGATGTTGCGGCAACCGGTTTCGCGAATGCGCCACGACGCCAGCGCGCCGAGCGCCGCCGAAACGGCGAGCAGGAGCAGGCCGGTGCGGTAGTCGCCGGGCGCGTAGAGGCGCGCGCCGCTGTCGGTCAGGCCGCCCGCCCAGCGCCAGTCCATCACCCAGCCGACCGCCGGCTGCAGGAGCGCGCCGGCGAGGAAGCCGCCCATGTTGGTGACGCTGGTCGACATGCCGGAAAGCAGCGGCGGGTTGACCTCCCTGGCGCATGCCCAGGTCAGCGTGAAGCTGGCGGTGCTCAGGCCCATCAGCGCGAACAGCGCATAGCTCGCGGCCGGCGGCAATGCCATGCCGGAGAGCAGGACGAGCCAGATCAGGACGAAGACATGGCTGCTCGCGACGAGCACCGGCTTGCGCTTGCCGAGGCGGTCGGAGAGCGAGCCGATCAGCACGCAGCCGACCGCGAAGGCGGCGAAGTAGAGGCTGACGTGGTTGGCCGCGACGGCGCGCGCCATGCCGTGCGCCTGCGTCAGGAAGGGCGTCGCCCACAGGCCGGCGAAGGCGAAGAAGCTGCCGGCGATGCCGAAATTGACGACCGCGGCCGGCCAGGTGTCGCGGTTGCGGATCACCGAGAGCAGGCCGGCGATCACCACGGTGCGGTCGAAGCGCGGCTTCTCCGCCGGCGCGCCGGCGCTCTCGGGGCGGTCGCGCACGAGCAGCCAGCAGCCGACGCCGAGCAGCAGCGAGACGCCGGCGACGCCGACGAAGACGCCGCGCCAGCCGGTCGTCTGCGCCAGCCAGGAGAGCGGCGCGCCGGCCAGCACCGAGCCGAGATTGCCGATCAGCATCGAGAGGCCGACCAGCGTCGCGAAGCGGCGCTCCTCGAACCACACGGCGATGATCTTGAGCATGGCGATGAAGGTCACCGAGACGCCGAGGCCGATCAGCGTGCGCCCGACCAGCGCGACTTCGAGGCTGGGCGCCATGCCGAAGAGCAGGCTGCCGCCGCCGCCGACGATGCCGCCGAGCAGCAGGATGCGGCGCGGCCCGAGCGTGTCGACGAGGATGCCGGTCGGAATCTGCATCACGGTGTAGACGTAAAAATAGGTGGCGGCCAGCACGCCGAGCGAGGACGCCGTGCTGTTGAAGGCGGCCACCAGATCCTGCGCGATGCCGGCCGGCGCGAAGCGCTGGAAGAAGGAGAGCACGTAGGCGGCGGCGACGACCGCGAGGGCCAGCGTGCGGCGACGGTTGTGACGGGCTTGCAGGGCATTCATTCGAGTTATGGATTCCGGCTGTCGATTACGCATCCTAACATACGTATCGGTATGGAAATCCACCCGGAAACGCCCGTCATCGCCCCCGTATTGCAAAAAAATGCCTGTTTCCGGCAACGCCCTCATGTGACAATGGTCATATGACGATATGAATATGCCTCTACGCTGAAGAAGCAGTGGAGGCCTCCCCAGCCCCGAGGATCGGATCATGCCCGCCGACCGTACCGACCGCGCTTTCGCCCTGCAGTGGCGGACGCTCATCCTGTTGCTGCTGCTGATCGGCAGCGCTTCGGCCTACTGGCTGTATCTCAACCGCAACGACGTGACGACGCGCGAACGCGAGCGCCTGACCACGCAGGCGCGCACGGTCGAAATGAATCTGAGCAGCCAGATGCTGGCCAGCCACCATGCATTGCTGCGCATCCGCGCCGACCTGCAGCGCTGGCGCAAGGGCGACGCCATGTCGCCGGACGCCAGCCTGCACCTGAAGACGCTGGAAGAGGCGATGCCCGGCGTGCGCACGCTGGCGATCATCGACGCCGGCGGCAAGGTTCTGGCCGCCAACCGCGACGAACTGCTCGGCAAGAACCTCGGCCACCGCCCGTATTTCACCGTCGCGCGGGACGCCAACGATCCGCGGATGCTGCATCTTGCGCCGCCCTTCCACACCTCGCTCGGCGTCTGGGCGATGCTGATGGTGGTCGGCACCGCCGACGCGCAGGGCCGCTTCACGGGCATCGTCACCGCGACGCTCGACCCCGAATACTTCCGGACCCTGCTCACCTCGGTCAGCTACGCGCCGGACTTCCGCGCCTCGGTGGTGCACGGCGACGGACTCCTCTTCATCAACCAGCCGGCCGTGACGGCGACGCGCGGCACCAACCTCAACCGGCCCGGCTCGATGTTCGAGCGCCACCTGGCGAGCGGCGAGGACGTCACGATCTTTTCCGGCCCGATGGCGCTGACCGGCGAACGGCGCATGCTGGTCCAGCAGACCGTGCGCCTGCCCGGCGTCACCATGGACAAGCCCATCGTCATCGCCATCAGCCGCGACATCGACGCGATCTACGCGCCCTGGCGCAAGAACGTGGCCGTTCTCTGCGGACTCTTCCTGCTCCTCGCCGCGGGCAACGTCGCCGGGCTTGCGCTGTACCAGAGGCGCACGCGCAAGCTGGGCAACGAAGCGAACGCCGCGCGCGCCGAGAACGAGCGCCTGCTGCAGCGCTACGAGCTGCTGCTCGACTCGGCGGGCGAGGGAATTTTCGGCATCGACACGCAGGGGCGCTGCACCTTCATCAACCCGGCGGCGCTCGCCATGCTCGGTTTCGAGCGGCGGGAAGAGGTGCTCGGTATGGACACGCACAGCCTCTTCCACCACCAGCACAACGACGGCTCGCCCTATCTGCCCGAGGAATGCCCGCTCAAGCTGACCCTGCAGGACGGCCTGCGGCGCCGCGTCGAGGACGTCTACACGCGGCGCGACGGGCGCCTCATCCCGGTCCAGATCACCGTCACGGCGATGTTCGAAAACGCGCGCATCGCCGGCGCCGAGGTCGTCTTCCAGGACATCGGCCGACGCAAGGAGATGGAGCGCGAACTGATCCGCCTGGCGACCACCGACCCGCTGACCGGCATCGCCAACCGCCGCCGCTTCCTTGATCAGCTCAGCATGGAACTGCAGCGCATCAAGCGCTTCGGGCAACCGGCGACGCTGCTGATGCTCGACATCGACCACTTCAAGCAGGTGAACGACGCCTACGGGCACGCCGTCGGTGACAGCGTCCTGCGCCATTTCGCCGAGCTGACGCAGCAGAACCTGCGGCGCATCGACCTGTTCGGCCGGCTCGGCGGCGAGGAGTTCGGCATCCTGCTGCCGGGCACTCCGCTCGTCGGCGCCATCGAATTCGCCGAGCGCCTGCGCGAGCAGGTGGCGGAAACGCCGGCATGCAGCGAGAAGGGGGAAATCCGCCTGACCGTGAGCATCGGTGCCGCCGAATTCGACAGCGTCGATCCGTCGCCCGACGGCATCCTGGCGCGCGCCGACGTGGCGCTCTACCGCGCCAAGGGCGGCGGCCGCAACCGCGTCGAGATGAGCTGAGGAAGGGCGCCCCGCCCGGGCGGCGGGAGGAGTTCCGGCCGCTCGCGGCCACCCGCGAGCGAGCGGCCTCCTGCCGTGCCTAGCGGCGGGCGGCGAGCGCGGTCATCGCCTCGCCGTGCGTGCGGCCGGGCGCCGCCTTGCGCGCCGCGACGTAGGACTGCAGCGTATCGCTCATCGGCTGCCCGGCCTTGCCGTGCGCGACCAGCGCCGCGAGCAGTTCGAGCGGCGTCGCGCGGATCTGCGCCGAATCGTGCAGATGCCCGACGTAGCGCTGGCAGGCCGCGGCCACCGCGAGCGGTTCCTCGCGCGTCTGCTTGACGGCCTTGTCGAGCAGCTTGCGCGTTTCCAGCACGCGCGGATCGCCGGCCGCCGGCTCGGGCGTCCCCGCCAGCGACAGCGCGGTCAGGCGCTGCGCGATGTCGTCCGGCGAATTGGAAGCGTTGGCGAGCGCGCTGCCGGCGCAGGCCAGGGCGGCGGCGAAGAAAATCGAGCGAAGCGATGGACGAAGCATTTTCATGAGATTTCCCCTTTCAGGAACGGCAACGGTGGAGCGGTTCATTCCGTGCCGGCGAGCAGCAGGCTCTCGACCACGGACAGGTTTTCGCGCGCGCCGACCAGGATGAGCACGTCGTCGGCCTGCACGACGGTATCCGGGTCGGGGCTTTCGGCGCGCACGCCGCGCCGGCGGAGCGCCTCGACGACGACGCCGCGCCCGGCCAGCGCCAGTTCGCCGAGCGTGCGGCCGATGGCCCAGGCCTGCGGCTCGATGACCAGCGCCAGCTTTTCCTCGGCGAGGCGCTGCAGGCGGTCGCTTTCGCCGCGGTAGAAGGCGCGCAGCGAGGCGTAGCGCTCGGCGCGGATGTTGCGCACCTGTTCGAGCGCGCGCTCAATCGGCACGCCGAGCTGGGTCAGCGTCTGCGCCGCGAGCATCAGGCTGCCTTCGAGCACCTCGGGCACCACCTCGCTGGCGCCGAGCGCCTTCATGCGTTCGATCTGCGTGTCGTCCTGCGCGCGCACGATGACCGGCAGGCCGGGGCGCAGCGCCTGCAGCGCGGCGAGCGCCTTCTCGGCGGCCGCCTGGTCGGCGTAGGTGATGACGACCGCGCGCGCGCGCTCGATGCCGGCCGCCGTCAGCACCTCGCGCCGGTCGGCGTTGCCGAACACGACGTTCTCGCCGGCTTCCTGCGCCTGGCGGATGCGCGCCGTGTCGATGTCGAGCGCGATGAAGGAGATGCCCTCGCGTTCTAGGAAGCGCGCCAGCGTCTGCCCGGTGCGCCCGAAGCCGCAGAGGATGACGTGGGCGCTGGCGTTCATGCTGCGCACCGCGATGTCGTGGATGACCTCGGTGCGGTGCGCGAACTCGCCGGCCGACAGGCCGCGCCCCAGGCTGGACACGCGTGCGATCAGGAAGGGCGCGACGAACATCGAGAGCAGCATGGCGGCCATCGTCACCTGATAGACGTCGGGCGGGATCAGGCGGCCGGTGTTGGCCAGCGCGATCAGCACGAGGCCGAACTCGCCGGCCTGCGCGAGCTGCGCCGAGGTCTGCAGGCCGACCTCGACGGTGTTGCGCAGGACGCGCGTCAGCAGCATCACCACGGCGCCCTTGGCGATCACCAGGAAAGCCAGCGCAAGCAGCACCCAGAGCAGGTGGCGGGCGACGTAGCCGACGTCGAGCAGCATGCCGATGGTGACGAAGAAGAGCCCGAGCAGCACGTCGCGGAAGGGCCGGATGTCGGCCTCGACCTGATGCCGGTACGGCGTCTCCGAGATCAGCATGCCGCCGATGAAGGCGCCGAGCGCGAGCGACAGGCCGGCCGCCGAGGTGATCCAGGAGAGGCCGATGACGATCAGCAGCACGTTGAGCATGAACAGCTCGGCCGACTTGCGCCGGGCCACCGTATCGAACCAGCGGCGCATCAGGCGCTGCCCGAAGACGACCATCACCGCGAGCACCAGCGCCGCCTGCGCGGCGGCCAGCGAAAGCGTCGGCAGCAGGTCGTCCGGATTGCGCGCGAGCGCCGGCAGGACGATCAGGAAAGGCACCACGGCCAGATCCTGGAAAAGCAGCACGGCCATCGTCTGGCGGCCGGGCAGCGAATGCAGTTCGAGGCGCTCGGCGAGCAGCTTGCTGACGATGGCGGTCGACGACAGCGCGCAGGCAGCGCCGATGGCGAAGCCGACGCGCCAGTCCTGCCCGTAGTAGAAGATGGTCACCGCCATCGTGCCGAGCAGTGTGAACAGCACCTGCGCGGCGCCGAAGCCGAAGACCAGGCGGCGCATCGCCTTGAGGCGCGCAAGGCTGAATTCGAGGCCGATCGAAAACATCAGGAAGACCACGCCGAACTCGGCGAAGCCCGTCACTTCCTCGCTTTCGGCGAAGAAGGCGGCGCCGTGCGGACCGACCGCCATGCCGACGACGAGGTAGGCGAGCATGGTCGGCAGGCGCAGCTGGCGCGCCAGCGCCACCGCGAAGACGGTGGCGCCCAGGAGGAGGAGCAGGGACTGAAGCGTGCTGTGCATCGGGAGTCCGGATCGCGGAAGGTGACGGAGGCGGCGCCCCGGCGCGCGCGGCGGGGCAGCGAATTTTACCAGTCCGCCGGGGCGCCCGCGCGCGCCGGGGCGTCGTCGCGCCGCATTTATGCCGCGCCGCGCCTCCGCCGCCGGGAGCGGATGTGCTTTTCCGCGCCGACGACCAGCAGCGCGAGCAGGCCGACGGCGAAAATCTCCAGCCACGGGCGCGCGCCGATCGGCGCCGTGGCGAACAGGCGGTTCAGCAGCGGCACGTAGGTCAGCAGCAGCTGCAGCGCGGCCATCGCCGCCAGCCCGCCCCACAGCATGCGGTTCGAGAAGAGGCCGAGCGTCCAGACCGGCCGCGTCAGCGAGCGGCAGTTGAACAGGTAGAAGGCCTCGACGACGACGAAGACGTTGACCGCCACGGTGCGCGCCTCGGGCAGCGAACTGCCGAGCGCCAGCTCGCGCAGGAACAGCCCGTAGGCGCCGCCGAGCAGCAGCAGGCCGACCAGCGCGATGCGCCAGAGCAGCGCGCCGTCGAGGATCGCGGCGCCGGGCGGGCGCGGCGCGCGGCGCATGACGTCGCGCTCGATCGGCTCGAAGGCCAGCATCAGCCCGAGGCAGACGGCGGTCGTCATGTTGATCCACAGAATCTGCAGCGGCGTGATCGGCAGCGTGGCGCCGGCGACGATGGCGGCAAGGATGAGCAGGCCCTCGCCGAAATTGGTCGGCAGCGTCCACGTGACGAACTTCACGAGGTTGTCGTAGACGCCGCGCCCTTCCTCGACGGCCGCCTCGATGGCGGCGAAATCGTCGTCGGTGAGCACCATGTCGGCCGCCTCCTTCGCCACCTCGGTGCCGGCCAGTCCCATGGCGATGCCGATGTCGGCCTGCTTGAGCGCCGGTGCGTCGTTCACGCCGTCGCCGGTCATTGCCACCACTTCGCCGTCGGCCTGCAGCGCGCGCACGAGGCGCAGCTTCTGCTCGGGCTCGACGCGCGCGAAGACCTTCACCGTGCGCGCCACGCCGCGCAGCGCGTCGTCGTCGAGCGCCGCCAGCTCGCGCCCGCCAAGCACCGCGTCGCCGGGACCGGCGATGCCTAGCTGGCGGGCGATGGCGAGCGCCGTCGCGGCGTGGTCGCCGGTGATCATCTTCACCGCGATGCCGGCCGCGTGGCAGGTGCGGACGGCGGCAACCGCCTGCGGCCGCGGCGGATCGATCATGCCGACGAGGCCGATGAACTCCCGCCCGCCGCCGGCCGCGCCGGGCGCCGCCGCCAGCGCGTTCTCCAGCGCGTTCTCCAGCGTGTTTTCCAGCGCGCCGGCCGGCACGCCGACCCGGCGCGCCAGCGCCAGCACGCGCAGCCCTTGCGCGGCCAGCGCTTCGGCCTCGGCCTCGATTCCGGCCACGGCCGAAGCGTCGAGCGGCTGCGCCACGCCGGCGGCGTCGAGCCGCGCCGTCGCGCGCGCCAGAATCTGTTCGAGCGCGCCCTTGACGTAGGCGACGCGGACGCCGTCGATCTCGTGCAGCGTCGCCATGTACTGGCGCGCCGAAGCGAAGGGGACTTCATCGCGGCGCGGGTAACGCTGCTGCAGCGCCGCCTCGTCGAGCCCGCCCTTGCGCGCCGCGACGAGCAGCGCGCCCTCGGTCGGATCGCCGGCGATCTCCCAGTGCCGTCCGGCGCGGCGCAGGCCGGCGTCGTTGCACAGCGCTCCGGCGAGCAGGCATTCGCGCAGCGCGCCGACGACCGCCGCCGACGCGGCCGGGGAGCCGGCGGCGGCGGGATCGGCGAATGCACGGGGTTCGCCCGAATCACCCGATTCGCACGACGCTCCGGGCGCGGCACCGGCCGCGATTTCGCCGACCGGCGCGTAGCCGCTGCCGCTCACCGCGTGGCACGCGCCGCCGGCGCAGATCGCGCGCACCGTCATCTGGTTCTCGGTCAGCGTGCCGGTCTTGTCCGAGCAGATCACCGTCGTGCTGCCCAGCGTTTCGACCGCCGGCAGCTTGCGGATGATGGCGCGCCGTTTGGCCATGCGCGCGACGCCGATCGCCAGCGTGATCGTCAGCGCCGCCGGCAGCCCCTCGGGAATCGCGCCGACGGCGAGCGCGACGGCGGCCATGAACATGTCGAAGGCCGGCTCGCCGCGCCACAGCCCGACCGCGAAGGCGAACAGCGCAATGCCGCCGATGACGAGCAGAAGCCAGTTGCTGAACGCCGCCATCTGGCGCGTGAGCGGCGTCGCGAGGTCGGGCGCCGCGGCGATCAGGCGCGAGATGTGGCCGGTTTCGGTGGCGTCGCCGGTCGCCACGACGATCCCGCAGCCGGCGCCGCCGACCACGACGGTGCCGGCGTAGGCCAGATTGACGCGCTCGGCGAGCGGCGTATCGGGCGGCAGCGTCGCGGCCCGCTTGGCGACCGGCGTCGATTCGCCGGTGAGCGCCGCCTCGACGCTGCGCAGTTCGCGTGCGCGCAGCAGGCGCAGGTCGGCCGGCACCTTGTCGCCGGCGGCGAGCAGCACGACGTCGCCCGGCACCAGCGCGGTGGACGGCAGGCGCCGACGGGCGCCGCCGCGCAGCGCCGTGACCTCGCTCGTCAGCGAGCGCGCAAGCGCCCCCAGCGCGCGCTCGGCGCGCCCTTCCTGGACGAAGCCGAAGACCGCGTTGATCAGCGTGACGCCGAAAATGACGCCGGCGTCCACCCATTCGCCGAGCAGCGCGGTGACCGCGCCGGCGAGCAGGAGGACGAGCACCAGCGGCTGCGCGAACTGGAGCAGGAAACGCAGCAGCGGCCCCTTGCCGGCCTTCGGCGTGATGCGGTTCGCCCCGTAGCGCGCGCGCCGCGCGTCGGCGTCGGCGTCCGACAGGCCGCGCTCCAGCACGCTTTCCAGGGAGGTTTCCGGGGCGTCCTCCGCGTGGCGCCGCTCCGCCGGCGGCGCATCCCCGGCGCCCCCTTCTGCGCCCCCTTCTGCGCCCCCCTCCGCGCCCTCTCCCGCGCCGGCCTGCGCCCCCCGCTCCGTACCGTCGAGCCCCAGCCGCCGCGCCAGTTCGGCCAGCGGCAGATGGTGCCAGCGCCTGTCGCCCGCTTCTGCATTCATGTTCGTCGTCTTTTTGCCGTAGTCACGCGACACGCCCGGGGGTGTCGGCACGCCCTTCATGGACGCGGCGGCCGCCGAGCGATGCAGCGCCAAGCGCTGCGATACGTCCGCTCAGGCGCGCCCACGGAATTGCGGCGGGAGTGCCGCATCCGCGTCGCCGCGCATCTTGCCCGCCATCCGTCGCCGGCGGCGGCGCGCCGGGGAAATCCCGGAGCTTGCGCCGCAGCGCGCTCCACGAAATATACGCCGGGACAACTCGGGGCAAAGGGCGATGAAGACCGCCCGCCGCGCGACGCCGGAACGCTGGCCCTCGCCGGACGATCCATTTGGAATATGCCAGCACACTACGCGCGGAACATCCACGACCCGGATCATAGCCCCTGCGGCGCAAATCACTAGAATGCGCACGCATCTGAACAGGGTAACCCGCGCCGAAAGGTCGGGGCACAAAGTTCCGGTCTGTCGGGCACCGACGCCTCATGACTGTGGAACCGCCAGAAAAGGGAGGCGCACGCGCCTGTCCGCTCCGGAGCGGTTGCCCAGCGCACTATGCGGCGGAAAAACCGCGCGCTCCGACGCGAGACCGTCCAGGTAGCGCCCCATTACAAAAACAAACACCGCGGACGGCCGCGCCTCGCAGCGGCCGCCAAAGGCAATGGGGAACTTCAATGCAAAACGTCAGTATCAGACTGCGTCTGTTCGCGATCGTCGGCCTGATGGCGCTGCTCACGCTCGCCGTCGGCGCCACGGGCCTGCTCGGCATCACGCTCGCCAACCGGGCGCTTGAGGAAAACTACCGCAACCGCCTGGAACCGACGCAGATGATCGGCCGCATCATGCTGCTCATGAACGACAACCGGGCGCAGGTGATGCTCGCCCTGCAGCACCAGCCGGGCAGCCCCTTCGTCAAGATGCACGAGCATCCCATCGCGCTGCATACCGACGCCATCGCCGCCAACCGCGACGAGATCACCGCCATCGTCGCGGAATACCGGAAACGCTCGCTGACGCCCGAGGAGCAGGCGCTCGCCGACCGCTACGCCGCGGCGCGCGGGCGCTACGTCGAGGAGGGCCTGAAAGCCAGCCGCGAGGCATTGCTCGCCGGCGACTACGAAAGCGCCAACCTTCTGCTCCTGAGCAAGGTCAATCCGCTGTACGCGGAAGCGGCGGCGAGCGCCGACGCGCTGCTGCAGAAAACGCTGGAAATCGCGCGCCGCGACTACGCGGCGGCGGAAGCGCGCTACGTCTCGATCCGCAACGCGAGCATCGGCGGCACGGCGCTCGGCATCCTGATCGCCCTGCTCGCCGGCGCCCTCCTCATCCGCTCGATCACGCAGCCGCTCGGCCGCGCGGTCGGCCACTTCGAACGGATCGCCGACGGCGAACTCGGAGAAGCGATCGCGATTCCCGGACGCGACGAGATCGGGCGCGTGCTGGCGGCGCTCGCCGAGATGCAGACGCGCCTCAAGCGCGTGATCGGCGACATCGCGGCGGCCTCGTCCGGCGTCAATGCCGGCGCGGCCAACCTGGGTGCCGGCATGCGCCAGGTGGTCGAGCATTCGGAAACGCAGAACGCCCGCGCCCAGGAAATCGCGGCGGCCATGGAGGAAGTCAGCCAGTCGGTCTGCGAAGTCGCCGCCAACGCCGAGGACACCGCGAGCGCGGCCCTCTCGGCGCAGGGCATCGTGCGCGGCAGCGTCGTCCGGATGGAGCAGAGCATCGCCGCCACCGGGCGCGTCGTCGACGCCGTGCAGGCGTCGAGCGGAACGATCACCGAACTCAGCCTGGAGATCCAGCGCATCGGCGAGGTCACGCGGACGATCAAGGAGATCGCCGAACAGACCAATCTGCTCGCGCTCAACGCCGCCATCGAGGCGGCGCGCGCCGGCGAGCAGGGGCGCGGCTTCGCCGTCGTCGCCGACGAGGTGAGGAAACTCGCCGAGCGCACCTCTGCCAGCACCGCCGACATCTCGCAAACCGTGGCGCAGATCCAGAGAACCACCGGCGACGCGGTGGCCTCGATGGAAAGGGCCGTGCGCGAGGTCGAGGAAGGCATCGGCATGATGAAGGCGAGCGGCGCCAGCTTCGAGCAGATCACCGCCAACAGCGACCACGTGACGGAAATGGCGCAGAGCATCGCCAGCGCAGCGCGCCAGCAATCGGTCGCCACCGAGAGCGTGGCGGCCAACATGGAGCAGATCTCGGTGCTGATCGACGAGAACACGCACGCCGCGCGCCAGGCATGGACGGTCGCCGAGGAACTCGGGCAGACCGCCAACGCGCTGCACGCCATCGTCGCGCGCTTCCGCGGCGTCGCCTGAGCGGAGGCGGGCGGCGGGGGTCGGGACGGCGGCGGACGGCGCGCGCCGCCGCGTTGAAAAAATCCGCTTGCCAAGCCGCCCGCCTCCCGGAGACGATTGCCGTCCTCGCCGCCACGCTCCCGTCCTCCGATGCCCGCCCCCGCCGCCAGCCAGCACCCGCAGCCTGAATCCCCGCGCGACCTCTTCCTCTCGTTCTCGACGCTCGCCCTGCAGGGCTTCGGCGGCGTGCTCGCCATCGTCCAGCACGAACTGGTCGAGAAGAAGCGCTGGCTGACCCGCGAAGAGTTCGTCGAGGAATGGGCGGTCGCCCAGATCATGCCCGGGCCCAACGTCGTCAACCTCGCGCTGATGATCGGCGGGCGCTACTTCGGCCTGCGCGGCGCCCTGAGCGCGCTGGCCGGCATGCTCGTCGCACCGACCCTGGTCGTGCTGCTGCTGGCCCTGCTCTACACGCAATACGCCGGCCACCCGCAGGTCGCGGGCGCCCTGCGCGGCATCGGCGCGGTCGCCGCCGGACTGATCCTCGCCAGCGGGCTGAAGCTGCTCGTCACGCTCAAGGCCAACCCGCTCGGCATCCCGCTGGCGCTCGCCTTCGGCCTCGTCACCTTCGCCGGCATCGCCCTGCTGCGCTGGCCGCTGGCCTACGTGCTGCCGACCCTCGGCGGGCTGGCCTGCGTCCTCGCCTACCGGAAGCTCAAGCCATGAGCGGCACCGCCACGCTCGCCCTGCACTGGAGCGACTGGCTGCAGTTCTTCGCGCACTACCTATCGCTGTCGCTGCTCTCGGTCGGCGGCGCGATCAGTACGGCGCCGGAGATGCACCGCTACCTCGTCGACCGCCAGCACTGGCTGAGCGACGCCCAGTTCACCGCGTCGATCGCCATCGCGCAGGCGGCGCCGGGGCCGAACGTCCTCTTCGTCGCGCTGCTCGGCTGGAACGTCGGAATCAACGCCGGCGGCACCGTCAGCGGCCTGTTCGCCGCCGCCCTCGCGATGTTCGGCATGCTGCTGCCGAGCACCACGCTCTCCTGCTTCGCCGCACGCTGGGGCCACCGCAACCGGCAGCTGCGCGCCGTGCGCGCCTTCAAGCTCGGACTGGCGCCGATCGTCATCGCGCTGATGCTGGCCACCGGCTGGCTGATGGCCAGCGCGCACGGCAACCCGCGTGAAGACTGGCGGCTCTGGCTGCTGACCGCGCTCAGCACGCTGATCGTCTGGCGCCTGCGCATCCACCTCCTGTGGCTGCTCGCCGCCGGCGCGGCGCTGGGAGCGTTCGGGCTGCTGTAGGCGGTACAAAGCCAGAACTGCGACGCCAGCACCAGTGGTGCGGCAGCCGGAGCGACAAGGGAGCGGACACCCTCAATGCCCATCCCGCCGCCCGACCTCCGCCGCCAGCATCAGACATCAGCACTGAGCGTTTCCCGCCCCCAAAGGAAGCCCCAAAACCATCGTATAACTTTATGCATATTTACTAAACAACGCATAATGCATAGAATCAACCCCGGCTAAATACAAAGCTTTATTAGCACATAAAAGGCCACTGAGGTTACAAACAAACAAATGTTGATTTTATAGCCCGCACAAGGCCGAAAAAAACAACATTTATTCACTCAGAACGGCTGCCCCGCACGCCACCTCCCCCTCCGACGAAACGGCTCGATAGCCGACAGAAGTTGCACGTTCGCAAGTTTGCAAACGAGAAAACGAGGGGGAAACCCACTCTTCTTCTCAGGTTTTCAATATCAGGAACCTTGCTATCTACCCGGCCCCACGAATCTGGAGCCGCCATAGGCATCGCAGCATGTCGGTGGATAGCCTTCGTTCAGAAAGGGCTTGGATGTTCAGGGGGGAAGAAATGGGCTACCGACGGTGGCAGGGGGTCTTTTTGACTGTCGGTTGCGCGCTGTTTCCAGCAGCCTCCGCTTTCGCACAGGCTCCATCGCCCCTTTCACCGGTCGAAGTCGGCGATAGGATGGCGCAGGAACTGTTGCGGCAACAAGAGCGGGAGCGCGCCCTGCGTCAACAGCAGGAGGCTTTGCCGGAGGTTCGACTGGAGCGCCCGACGGAGGAATTGCTACAGCGCTTGCCGAAGGACGAAACCCCCTGCTTTCCGATCCGCACGATCGAATTGAACGGAAACGATGCGGAAAAATTCCAGTGGGCGCTGCAGGCTGCAGACCCGATGGACGACCCCGCCTCCGGACAGTGCCTTGGGGGCGCCGGCATCAATCTCGTGATGAAGCGGGTGCAGAACGCCATTGTCGAACGCGGCTTCGTTACGACCCGGATTCTGGCGGAACCCCAGGATCTGAAAAGCGGCTCACTTAGGTTGACTGTCATTCCCGGACGCGTGCGGGAGGTCCGGTTTACCGAGGGAAGCAGCGAGCGCGGCACCAAGTGGAATGCGATTCCGGTTGGTCCAGGCGAATTGCTGAATCTCAGGGATATGGAACAGGGCCTGGAGAATTTCAAACGCGTTCCGACTGCCGAAGCCGATATTCAGATCGCACCGGCGGAAGGAGAGGGCGCGACGCCAGGCGAAAGCGACCTGGTTATCCAATACCGCCAAGCCTTTCCGTTCCGTCTGACCCTTTCCCTCGACGACGGAGGATCAAAAGCCACCGGCAAGCAGCAAGGCGGGGGCACTTTTTCCTACGACAATTTCCTGACCTTGAACGATCTGTTCTATATCAGCGTCAATCAGAGCGTTGCAGGAGGAACCTCCGGCGTTAAGGGTACGCGAGGACACGTCATCCACTACTCCATCCCCTTTGGATACTGGTCGCTGGGCCTTACATCGAGTAGCAGCCAATATCACCAGACGGTGGCCGGCATCAATCAGAGTTACGTATATAGCGGCACCAGCAACAACAGCGAAGTACGCCTTTCACGGCTCATCTACCGGGATGGGACTCGCAAAACGACGAGCTGGCTACGCGGTTGGACACGTTCCTCGAACAACTATATCGACGACACCGAAATCGAGGTCCAGCGGCGCCGTATGGCGGGTTGGGAGCTTGGCGTCGGGCACCGCGAATTTCTGTCCTCAGTCACGCTCGATATGAACCTGGCCTACCGCCGTGGAACCGGCGCAATGGAATCACTACCGGCACCCGAAGAAAAATTTGGGGAAGGCACGTCGCGACCAGGCGTGGTGACGGCAGATGCCCAAGTGAACTGGCCATTTGCCGTCGGTGAACAAAAGCTTCGCTACACCGGTTCCTGGCGCGGGCAATGGAACGAAACGCCATTGGTACCGCAGGATCGTTTCGCTATCGGAGGGCGCTACACGGTGCGCGGGTTCGATGGCGAAACCGTATTGTCGGCAGAGCGCGGCTGGCTGATTCGCAATGATTTGTCGGTGGCACTCGGAGGAAGCGGCCAGGAATTCTATCTTGGCGCCGACTACGGGGAGGTCGGTGGGCCTTCCAGCGACTTTCTCGTCGGAAAAGCGCTTGCCGGGGCCGTGCTTGGCCTGCGAGGTGGCTACCGAGGATTCAGCTACGACGTATTCATCGGGCAGCCGCTAAAACGTCCGGAACATTTCAAAACAGAGCGCGCAACCGCGGGGTTTTCTCTCAATTTCCAGCTTTGAGCAAATTCATCAGGGGGCAACATGAATAAGAACCTATACCGAATCGTTTTCAACCAGGCGCGCGGTCTCTTGATGGCTGTCGCTGAATGTGTCGCTTCCACCTCCAAGGGAGCATGGACCGGAGCGTGCTCCGAAGGCGGTGGCAGTCAGCATCGATGGGTAACGCTCAGACCATTGCTCTTCGCGCTGTGGAGCGTCCTCGGCATGGTTTCCTGGCCGGGGATCGTCACCGCCCAGATCGTCGCCGACACAGGTGCGCCGAAAAACCAGCAGCCCAACATCGGAACGACGGCAAACGGCGTGCCGTTGGTCAATATCCAGACTCCGAGCGCCGCTGGCGTATCCAGGAATACCTACACACAGTTCGACGTCAACAGCCAAGGCGCAATTCTCAACAACGCACGCACCAACACCAAAACTGAAATGGGCGGGTGGGTCCAAGGGAATGCATGGTTGGCCGGCGGCGCGGCACGCGTCATCCTGAACGAAGTCAATTCCCTAAATCCCAGCCAATTGCGAGGCTACGTCGAGGTTGCCGGGGAGCGTGCGCAAGTCGTGATTGCCAATCCGGCAGGCGTAACCTGCGATGGCTGCGGCTTCATCAACGCCAACCGCGCCACACTGACCACCGGCACGCCGATCATGAACGGCGGGAGCCTCGAAGGCTACCGGGTTCAAGGCGGAAGCATAACGATCCAAGGGAGTGGCCTGGATGGCCGCAATGCCGACTACACGGACCTGATCGCCAGATCCATCCAGGTAAACGCGGGCGTTTGGGCACAAAACCTTAAAGCGGTTGCCGGCGCCAATCAGGTAAGCGCCGATTTGAGTCAGGCGACGCCGATTTCCGGCCAAGGCGCCGTTCCCGCGTTTGCGATCGATGTGGCGCAGCTGGGGGGCATGTATGCCGGGAAAATTGTACTGGTGGGAACCGAGGCCGGAGTAGGCGTCCGGAACGCAGGACACCTTGGCGCCAGCGTAGGAGAGGTTGCAATTTCGGTCGATGGCCGGCTGGAGAACAGCGGCCGTCTCGTTGGTGCAACAGACATCCGGATCGATTCAACCGGGAGGATTGGCAATTCGGGGACGATATTCTCTCAAGGCTCCGTTGTGCTTGACAGCCAGGATGCGCTGGAAAACCGTGGCACCATCGCAGCGACCAACGATCTGCTCCTCACCGCCAAGAGCATCGACAACGAATCATCGACCCTGGGATCGATCCAAGGGGACGTGAAGATAACTTCCACGGCGGGGATGCTCAACAACAACGCGGGGCGGATCGAAGCCGGACGGCACATCCAGATTGCCAGCCTGGGTCTCGTCAACATCGGCGGAACCCTTACCGGCCAGGACGTTTCCATCAACAGCAACGGAAAACCGCTCGACAATACGCGCGGAAGCCTGGCCGCTCGCGGCACCCTGGATATTCTCAGTGCAGCGCTGAACAACGATACCGGCCTGATTCAAGCGGCCGGCGCGCTAACCATCGACACCCAGGGCGAGAAGCTGACCAACACCAACGCCGGTACGGCGGGAGGAATTCTCGGGCAAAGCGAAGTCACGCTGAAAACGGGGAATCTGGACAATACGTCCGGATTCATCGGCGCTCAAGGCGATTTGTCCATCACAGGCCAAGCGATCAGCAATACAGGCACCATCGCCAGCGAGTCCGATATGCTTCTACACGGATCGAAGCTGGACAATCGCGGCGGGAAAATGCGTGCCCAAGGCGATCTGACCATCGATACGGGAAATGGCGAGATCGATAACACGAGCGGCACCGATACCAGCCTGATGCGTTCCGGGCAGACTTTGACGCTCAAGGCCAAGCGGATCATCAATATCGACACGCTCGACGCACAGAAAACCGATCAGGGTATCGAAGGAAAAACGGTGGCGATCACGACGGAGCGCCTCGACAACGCCCAAGGCGCGATCCGGGCGAACGACTTGCTGGCTTTGACCAGCAGCGGCGTCATCGACAATACCAAGGGCCTGTTTTCTTCTGGAAAACGCGTCGTAATCGCCGATGGCGCCGCCAAAGCCGAGAGTAACGTGGCTGGAAAAACGCTGGTCATTGCCAACGCCGAAGGCACCATGATCGCGGGAGAAGCGCTTGCAATCGACAGCGCCACGCTGACCGGCAACGGCAAGGTCCTTAGCCTGGGCGACTTGCATGCGAATTTTTCCGGAGACTACACCAACACCGGCGACGTCGAAGCAAACGGAAGCCTGCTCGTCGAAACGCTCGGCAAGCTGACCAACAAGGCAAAACTGCAGGGTGGAACGGCTGTCGACATCCATGGCGCAGAAATCGAGAACACCGCGCAGGGTGAAATCGACGCCGCTTCAACCACCGTCAAGGCCGACGGCTTGCTGACCAACCGCGGCGTGATCGACGGAAGCAACACCTGGATCAAGGCTGCCGCAATCGACAATATCGGCAGCGGCCAGTTCTACGGCGACCGCCTGGCAATCGAAGCATCGACCCTGAACAATCTTGCGGAAGGCGGTAAGGCAGCGTACATCGGCGCCCGCGAACGCCTCGACATCGGCGTCCAGAACCTCTCCAATCAGGAGGGTGCCAGCATTACCAGCGAAGGCCACCTGGCCATCGGCGGCAGCCTGGACGCCGACCGGAAGGCAACGGGGAAAGCCGTCAGCGTAGACAACGCCAGCGCCACGATACAGGCACAGGGCGACGTGTCGATCACGGCGGAAACGGTCAGCAATCGCAACCTGCACTTCGTAACCAAGGAAGAGGTGATCTCTTCCGAGTTCATTCAAGAATACCAAGGCTACGGTTCCATGAACCGCTACCTTCCCTACCAGATTTCCCTGCCGACCGTGCGCGATAGCTTCTATCGGCTAAGCGCTCCGGATGGTCAGTTCGACAAATTCTACCGCTACGACTACACCCGAACCATCAAGGAAACCCGGGTACAGAGTTCGGCCCCCGGGCAGATTCTGGCGACGCGGAACCTGCGGATTGACGCCGACAGCGTCCTCAACGATTTGAGCCGCATCGTCGCCGGCGGCGCACTCCAGGTAACGACGCCAAATCTCGTCAACACGGAATTCACGGGGCAACGCGTCGTCACTGATGTGGGAACGATGATTTTCCACCTCGACCACCAACCCAAGGGGAAAGACAACGACTGGACCGAGAGGTTTTACTACGGCTATTCCCCGGCGGCGACCATTACGGGAATCCGCCTGACCCCGACCCAGTTCGACGCAAACACCCCGCCCGGCGCCAACGGCACGCAGATTGCTGCCTTGAGCATCAACCGGGTCAGCCAGGGCGCGTCCGGCAGCGGCAACTCGGTCGTCAGCCTGGACAACCCCGCTTCCCTGGCAGGCAGCCTGAACTCCAGCAGCCTGTTCAGCGCCAATCCGAAGAGCGACAACACTTACATCATCGAAAGCAATTCGCGATTCACCAACTACCGAACCTGGCTCAGTTCCGACTACATGCTCCAGCAGCTTGCTGTCGACCCGACGACGATACAAAAGCGCCTCGGCGATGGCTATTACGAACAACAGCTGATCCGCGAGCAGGTAACGCAATTGACCGGGCGGCGCTTCCTCGACAGCTACGCCAGCGACGAGGCCCAATATCGGGGGCTGATCGACCAGGGGGTCACCTTCGCAAAGACCCACCAGCTCGTTCCCGGCGTTGCCCTGACACCGGCACAGATGGCGCAACTGACCAGCGATATCGTCTGGCTGGTGGAAAAAGACGTGACCCTGCCCGACGGCACCCAGACCCGCGCCCTGGTGCCGCAGGTCTACGCCCGCCTCCAGCCCGGCGATCTCGACGGCAACGGCGCTCTCCTCGCCGGCAGCAACGTCGATCTCAACATCGGCAGCCGGCTCACGAACAGCGGCACCATCGGCGGGCGCAACGTGGTGTCCCTGACGGCCGACACCATCGACAACTTGGGCGGACGCATCGCCGGCAACAACGTCGCGCTGACCGCCAGAACCGATCTCAACAATCTGGGCGGCCTGCTCCAGGGCGGCGACAGCCTGATGCTTTCCGCCGGGCGCGACATCAACGTCGCCTCCACGACCCGCACCAGCCAGACGGGATCGGGCGAACGGACCAACGTGGACCGCGTGGCCGGCTTGTACGTCAGCAATCCGAACGCCGTCCTGCTCGCCAGCGCCGGGCGCGACGTCAACCTCATGGCTGCCCAGGTCGTCAACGAGGGCACGGGGGGCACCACGGCCATTGCCGCCGGCAATAACCTCAACCTGGGTACCGTCACCGAAAGCGCCCGCTACGACGCCCTCTTCAACAGCGGCAACACTCGCCGGGAAAGCCAGCGGCAGGATGTCGGCACCGTGATCCAGACCAGCGGCGACATCCAGCTTCTGGCCGGGCAGGACATCAATGCCCGCGCCGCCCAGGTCACCAGCGACAAAGGCGCCGTCCTGGCCAACGCCGGACGCGACATCGCAATCACCGCCGGCGACGCCGGCTACAGTCTCGACTCGACCAGCTACAGCAAGAGCACCGGCAGCTGGGGGTCGAAGAAGACGGTGACCACCCGCGACAGCGTCAGAGACACTTCGAGCATCGCCAGCACCTTCAGCGGCGATACCATTCAACTGCAAAGCGGGCGCGATCTCACGGTGAGCGGCAGCAACGTGGTCTCGACCAAGGGAACGGTGCTGCAGGCAGGCAACAATCTGACCATCGAGGCGGCCCGCGAGACCCATCAGGAAAGCCATTTCCGCGAAGAGAAAAAATCGGGCTTCCTGACCGGCGGCGGCAGCATCACCATCGGCACGCAGCAAAAGAGCAGCGATGGCAATAGCCGGGAAAACACCAGCGCAGCCAGCACCATCGGCTCGACGGACGGCAACGTGATCCTGCGGGCCGGCAGCGCCTACAGCCAGGTCGGCAGCCACGTGCTTGCGCCGCAGGGCGATATTGCAATTAGCGCCCAAAAAGTGGACATCCTGGCGGCCGAAAATACCCTCTCGGCGCGGCAGGAAGACAAGGTCAAGCAAAGCGGCGTGACGCTGGGCGTCAGCAGCCCGATCCTGGCAGCGCTGGAGACGGCGCAGCAGATGAAAAAAGCAGGCAGCCAGACAAGCGACGACCGGATGAAAGCACTGGCCGGCGCCAGCACGGCGCTGGCCGGAAAAAACGCGGTCGATGCCGTCGCCAAGGATCCGTCGGCGGGCGGCGGGGTCGGCATCTCGATCATGCTCGGCAGCAGCCGGAACGAGACGGTGACCACCCGTGAAGTGAGCACCGCCGAGAGTTCAACCGTAGTGGCCGGCGGCGACATCCGTATCGAAGCCAAGGGCGGCGGCAAGCAAAGCGATGTCACCATCGGCGGCAGCCAGGTCAAGGCCGGTGGCGATCTGAGCGTGGCGGCGGACAACGACATCAACCTGCTGGCGGCGCAGAACACGGACGAAATGCACCGCAAGAGCAGCGGCCAGAGCGGCGGGGTCGGCGTCTCGATCACCTACGGCTCGAACGGCTTCGCTTTCGGCGTTACCGTGAGCGCCAGCGGCAGCCGGGGCAAGGGCGAAGGCACGGACGTCGCCTGGACCGAAACCCAGCTGCAGGCCGGGCAAAAGCTCGCGCTCAACTCCGGCGCCGACACCAACCTCAAGGGGGCCACCGCCGAAGGCAAGCAGGTCTCCGCCCAGGTGGGCGGCGATCTGAACATTGAAAGCCTGCAGGACAGCAGTTCCTTCCACAGCAAGGACCAATCGATCGGCGGCAGCGTCACGATCGGCTACGGTTTCTCCGCGTCATTGAACGCTTCGCAGCAAAAGATCGACGGCGATTTCCGCAGCGTGCAGGAACAAAGCGGCCTGAAAGCAGGAGACGATGGCTTCCAGGTCACGGTCAAGGGCAACACCGATCTTAAGGGCGCGGTCATCAGCAGCACCGACAAAGCGGTCGAAGACGGCAAGAACAGCCTAAGCACCGGCACCCTCACCACCAGCGAACTGGAAAACAAGGCCGAGTACAAGGCCAGCAGCGTCAGTCTCGGCGGCGGCTACACCTCCTCGGACTACAGTATGGCCAAGGGCGACGGCAGCCGGGCCACCCCAGCGCCGAGCAGCGGCGTCGGTACCGACGCCAAGGGCGAGGCGCAGACGGGCAGCGCCCAGACCCCCGGCAGCGCCCTGCCGAGCACCGGCGGCGCCTCGGCCACCACCCCGATCGCCCTCTCGGCCAAGGGCAGCGACAGCAGCACCACGAGCAGCGGCATCAGCGGCGGTACGATCACCATCACCGACGACGCCGGGCAACAAGCCAAGACCGGCAAGAGCGGCGAGGAGACCATCGCCAGCCTCAACCGGGACGCCGCCACCGGGCAGGACTCCGCCAACGCCCTCAAGCCCATCCTCAACGAGCAGGAAATCCAGGCCGGATTCCAGATCACGCAAGCCTTTGCCCAGCAAGTAGGGACTTTCCTCACCAATCGGGCGAAGGATGCCGATGAAAAAATCGCGCAAGCCAAAGAAGCCGATAGATTGGCAGCCGATCCGACGAGCAATCTTACCGACGAACAACGCCAATGGCTCAGAGATCAAGCAGGCAATCTACGTAGCGAGGCCAATGCCATCAACGAAAACTGGGGAGCCGGCGGAAGTTATCGGCAGATAGCAACAGCTCTCGTAGCGGCAGCGAGCGGGAATGTCACAGGCAGCAACGCCCAATTCGCACAGAACATGCTGGTTAACTACGTTCAACAACAAGGCGCTACGTATATTGGGAAGCTGGTTGCCGATGGCACGCTTACAGAAGGCAGCCCTCTACACGCAGCGATGCATGCCATCGTGGCATGCGCAGGTGCTGCAGCGAGTAGCCAGGCGTGCTCATCCGGCGCCCTGGGGGGAGCGACAAGCAGCTTGTTGACTGGCTTGTTTAGTGAAACCAGTCCGGACGAAACGGCAACTCAGCGTGAGGCTAAGCGAAATCTGATAACAAGCTTGGTGACGGGTATTGCAACCGTAGCCGGAAATGATGCCACTGCCGCAGGCAACGCGAGCATTGCAGCTGTCGATAACAACTGGCTTGCAACACAGCAAAAAGTTCAGATGAATAAGGAATTGGCGAAGGCTGATTCTCTTTTAGAAAAAGTCAAGGTACTTGGCAAGTGGGCTTACGTTTCGGGGAAACAGGATGTTCTAACAACAGCAGGTATTGGTAAAGGCCTCGCAGAATCAGGTTGGAGCGACATTCAGGGCTTGAAGGAATTTTTACAAGACCCTATTGCCGGCCTGAATGGATTGAAGGAGTTGGTGAATAGCCAAGCTGCTCGATCAGCATTGGGTGACAGCATTTCCAGGGAGTTGGATAACAAAATCACCAGAATGGAACACGCCTTGGAACAGGGAGGCGACGCCAATGCGGAGCAGCTAGGAAGAGATTTAGGTGCTTTGATCTGGCAGGTGGGGAGTGTTGCAACTGGCGTGGGGGCTGCTGCGAAGGGTGGAGCAGCACTAGCAAAAATAGGTGTTAATGTCAGCAAGAATGTTTTGGAGGGAATGGCTGTCTCAAAAGCTTACAAGTTAGCAGATGCGGAGGCTATTGCCAGTGCAAAGCAGTATAGCAACTTCTATCGTGACGGGGCTCCAACTAACTTTCCGATAGAACTCAAAACATCTAGTGGCATTGTTATAAAATCAAACCCTGATAAAGTTACAACCATCCTCGGAACATATAGCAGCGACACTGGGAGAATTATCAACTCCGAACTTGGCATACCAAAATCAATGGCAATCGACGGGGCGCAATCCACTGGGTTTAATTTGCTAAACACACCCGATGGTTTGTATGCCACCCTTGGCCCTGAAAAATTCTGGACTCAAGTTAATAAACCATGGTTAGATTCAGCGATTGCCAGAGGTGATGATATCGTGCTTGCAACGAAACCCGAGCTAAGCACCCTGAAAAGCGCTAATAGTTACGACGGACTTTCTGGATTCGGTAGAGAGTTTGAATATCTTAGAAAAAACGGTTTTGTTTATGAAGAAAAAACCGGAAAAATGTGCTTAGGAGGATGCAAATGAACAACCTTGCCTGTGGCACAAAAGGAGAAACAGCCATAAACAAATTAAAGCTAAGCGGACTAGCAAAAAAAGTCGATTATGAAGATTACTCAATAAAAATATACTTTGATAACTTTTCGATTGAAATCGGCCAACCAGAAAACAACTCACGACTATTAGCAGCATGGTTTCATACCGCAGGCTGCTCATTTTTATTTGAAAATGTATGGTACGCAATCAAAGGGGAAAACTTCAATTCTTTACAAGAAAAACACGGACTGAACGAGCAAGAGGCAAACGACAATTTCATTCAAACCGTTATTAATTTTATTCTTGAAGAAAAAGAGACCATAATGAGCTGGCCACCGATTTGGTTTATTGCCGCAAGCGAACATCTAGCAAATTCAGCAGCAGAGAATTTTCCAGACATCGCACAAGCAGAGCTAAATCGCAATAGAAAAATTTGGGACACCATAAAAAAACCGACCAGCTAGGCGAATAGATAGTTGCTCAAGGTTATGGCAAAAATCTCGGCAACGCCCACCAGCTCGTTCCCGGCATTGCCCTGACGCCGGCGCAGATGGCGCAACTGACCAGCGACATCGTCTGGCTGGTGGAAAAGGACGTACCCCTGCCCGACGGTACCCAGACCCGCGCTCTGGTGCCGCAGGTCTATGCCCACCTCCAGCCCGGCGGTCTCGACGGCAACGGCGCCCTCCTCGCCGGCAGCAACGTCGCGCCGACCGCCAAACCCGACCTCAACAACCAGAGCGACCCGCTTCAAGGGCGATAGCCTGATGCTTTCCGCCGGGCGCGAAGTCGAACGGCATCAGGCCCCGCCCTCCAGATCGAGCTGCGTGAGATAGAGGCGCGTGTCGAATTCGAGCTGGAAGTAGTCCGGCTCCATGTGCGTGCAGAGCTGGTAGAAGGCGCGGTCGTGTTCGCGCTCCTTGAGGTGCGCGAGTTCGTGCACGACGATCATGCGCAGGAACTCGGGCGGCGCGTCGCGGAACAGGGTGGCGACGCGGATCTCGCGCTTGGACTTGAGACGCCCGCCCTGAACGCGCGGCACGGTGCTGTGCGTGCCGAGGGCCTTGGCGACGAGGTGCAGGCTGTTGTCGAAAAGCACCTTGGACAGCGGCTCGGCGTTACGCAGATAGCGGTTCTTCAGTTCCTGCGCGTAGTCGTAGAGCGCGCGGTCGGTGCGCACTTCGTGGCGCTCCGGGTACTTGCGGCGCAGCGCCTCGCCGAGCTCGCCGCGCGCGATGCCCTGGCGCACGCGGGCGAGCACCTCCTCCGGGTAGCCGGCCAGGTACTTCAGGCGCGTCATGCCCGGGCGGCGGCGCCGAACACGCCGCGCAGCCAACCGGCGATGTCGAGCACTTCTTCCAGACAGACGCCGTGCTCGACGGCGTAGGCGCGCCAGTCCACGGCGTAGCCGGCGGCGCGCAGCAGCTCGCCGGAGCGCTGTCCGAAGGCGTAGGGGATCACTCCGTCGTCGCGCCCGTGCGCCATGAAGATCGGCACGTCGCGGTTGGCGGCGCCGGCCTCGGCGGCCAGCGTCTCGGCCAGCGGCAGGTAGGTCGACAGCGCGAGGATGCCGGCCAGCCGGTGCGCGTGGCGCAGGCCGGTGTGCAGCGCGACGGCGCCGCCCTGCGAGAAGCCGGCGAGCACGATGCGCTCGTCGGCGACGCCGCGCGCGTTCTCGCGCGCGATCAATGCCTCGATCTGGCGCGCCGACTGGCGGACGCCGGCCGGGTCCTCGCGGCGCTGCGAGAAGTCCTGCGCGACGATGTCGTACCAGGCGCGCATCTCATAGCCGCCGTTGATCGTCACCGGGCGCACCGGCGCGTGCGGAAAGACGAAGCGGATCGGCGGCAGGCCGGCTGCGTCGGCGCCCGGGTCGGCGAACATCGCCTCGACGATCGGCACGAAATCGTTGCCGTCGGCGCCGAGGCCGTGCAGCCAGATGACCGCGTGGCGCGGCTGCGCGCTGCTCTCGAGTTCGACGGTGGGCAGCGGCGGGATGTCGTCGGCGGCGGTGCGGGGGTCCATGGCGGGTGTCCTGGGTGGAGTGCGGCGGCGCACGGTCGGGCGCGGAGGGTTGCGCCGCCATTGTAGCGAAGGCCGGCGAACGCGTCGGCCCGCAACGCCCGCGCAAACGGCGGCGCCCCCGGCCCTTACCGTGCACGCGGTATTTCAGCGGCGGACCGCGCCCCGCGAAAATGCTTTTGCGGCGCCGGCGGCGGATCGTTCCGGCGCCCCTTTGCGAGGGCAGGCCATGCGTTCCTCATCGGGAGAACACTTCATCGCGCTCGACCACGTGCGGGCGCTGGCCGCCTGCATGGTCTTCGTCTGGCATTTCCTGCACGCGGCGAACGGCTACCCGGTGCCGTTCAACACCGCCCCCGCGTTCTTCCCGCTGGCGCTGTTCGACGAAGGGCACACCGGCGTCGCGCTGTTCATGACGCTGAGCGGCTATCTGTTCGCCAAGCTGCTCGACGGGCGGCGCATCGCCTACCTGCCCTTTCTCTGGAACCGGGCGTTGCGCCTGCTGCCGCTGCTCGTCCTCGTCCTTCTCGGCGTCGGCCTGGCCAAGGCGCTCGCCGGCGCGTGGCTGGCCGGCTACGCCTACACGCTCGTCCGCGGGCTCGTGTTCCCGACGCTGCCGAACGGCGGTTGGTCGATCACGGTCGAGTTCCACTACTACCTGGTCCTGCCGGTCTTCCTCTGGCTGCTGCGGCATTCGCGCTGGCTGCCGCTGTGCGTCGTCCTCGCGGCGCTCGTCCTGCGCCTTGCGCTCTACCGGCAGACGGGGGAAATCCAGACGCTCGCCTACTGGACGATCGTCGGGCGCGTCGACCAGTTCGCGCTCGGCATGCTCGCCTTCCAGTTCCGCGGCGATCTGGCCCGGCGCCATCTTCCGGTGCTCGCCGGCCTCGCCGCCTTCGCCCTCTTCTACTGGCTGTTCGACGCCGGCGGCGGCTTTTACCACCGCCCCGCCTACCCGTCGCCGAGCGCGCTCTGGATCGTCCTGCCGACCATCGAGGGGCTGGCCTACGCGGCGGGCATCGCGTGGTACGACGCCTCCTTCGCGCATGCGCACGGCGGCGTCTCGCGCTTCGTCGGGCGCATCGGCACCTATTCCTACTCGATCTACCTCCTGCATTTCTTCGTCGTCTTCCGCGCCGCCGCCTTCGTCCACGAGCACGTCATGGACATCTCGACCTTCGCGCGGGCGCTGCCCTGGGCGCTCGCCTGCTTCCTGCTGATGGTGCCGCTGGGCCACCTGAGCTTCCGCTTCGTCGAGGCGCCCTTCCTCAAGCTCAGAAAGCGCTACTACGCGACGCCCGCCACCGTGGCCGTCCGCGTGCCGGCCTGAACGGCGGCGGCCGCAAGCTGCCCCCCCGCCGCCGGAACTCGCCCCGCCGCCGCCGGTCCATACTGGGTCCGCCCACGCACGCCGCGCGCCCGCCGGCCGTCGCGGACGCCGCCCAGGAGGCACGATGCCGGAAGTCACAGCGCTCGATCTGGCCCGAATCCAGTTCGCTTTCACGATCTCCTTTCACATCATCTTTCCGGCCATCACGATCGGCCTGGCGAGTTATCTGGCCGTGCTGGAGGCGCGCTGGCTGCAGACCGGGCAGGCGGTCTACCTCGACCTCTACCATTTCTGGTCCAAGGTCTTCGCCGTCAACTTCGGCATGGGCGTCGTTTCCGGGCTCGTCATGGCCTACCAGTTCGGCACCAACTGGAGCGGCTTCTCGCGCTTCGCCGGCAGCATCACCGGGCCGCTGCTGACCTACGAGGTGCTCACCGCCTTCTTCCTCGAAGCCGGTTTCCTCGGCGTCATGCTTTTCGGCATGAAGCGCGTCGGCCCCGGCCTGCATTTCCTGTCGACTTGCATGGTGGCGCTCGGCACGCTGATCTCATCGACCTGGATCATCGCTTCGAACAGCTGGATGCAGACGCCGCAGGGACACGAGATCGTCGACGGCCGCGTCGTGCCGACCGACTGGCTGCAGGTCATCTTCACGCCGTCCTTCCCCTACCGGCTGGCGCACATGGTGCTCGCCGCCTACCTCGCCACCGCGCTCTTCGTCGCCGCCTCGGCGGCCTGGCATCTGCTGCGCGGACGCGACAGTCCGGCATTGCGCAAGATGCTGTCGATGGCCGCCGGCATGATCCTGCTCGTCGCGCCGCTGCAGGCGCTGGTCGGCGATCTGCACGGACTCAACACGCTGCAGTACCAGCCGGCGAAGATCGCCGCGATGGAAGGCCACTGGGAGCGCAAGGACGCAGGCGGCGACGACGGGCGCGCAGCGGGCACCTCGCTGATCGTCTTCGGCCTGCCCGACATGGCCGCCGAGACGACGCGCTACGCGCTGGAAATCCCGCGCCTCGGCGGCCTCATCCTGACGCACGACTGGAACGGGCGGATCCAGGGGCTGAAGGACTTTCCCGCCGCCGACCGGCCGAACGCGACGGTACTGTTCTGGACCTTCCGGGCGATGGTCGGCCTCGGCCTGCTGATGATCGCGCTCGGCCTGTGGAGCCTGTGGCTGCGCTGGCGCGGCCGCCTCTACGACTGCCGCCCCTTCCTGCGCTGCACGCTGTGGATGGGCGGCGCCGGGCTGCTCGCCCTGCTCGCCGGCTGGCTGACCACCGAACTCGGCCGCCAGCCGTGGGTGGTGTACGGCCTGCTGCGCACGGCCGACGCCGTCTCGGCGCACGACGCACTGCAGGTCGGCGTCACGCTGTTGCTCTTCGTCGTCATCTACTGCGCCGTCTTCGGCGTCGGCATCGCCTACCTGCTGCGCCTGATCCGGGTCGGCCCGCTGCCGGACCCGGGACACGGCGCGGAAGCCAGCGCCAGCGCGCTGAACGAGGTGCAGCCGCTGCTGCGCACCATCGCGCCGGAAACGGGCGGCAACGGCGCGGGCACACGGAGGCCATGAGCATGGGCATCGACCTTCCCCTGATCTGGGCGCTGATCGTCGTCTTCAGCATCATGATGTACGTCGTGATGGACGGCTTCGACCTCGGCATCGGCATCCTCTACCCCTTCTTCCCGGAGCGCGAGCAGCGCGACGTGATGATGAACACCGTGGCGCCGGTCTGGGACGGCAACGAGACCTGGCTGGTGCTCGGCGGCGCCGGCCTGATGGCGGCCTTCCCGCTGGCCTACGCGGTGATCCTGAGCGCCTTCTACCTGCCGCTGTGCTTCATGCTGATGGCGCTGATCTTCCGCGGCGTCGCCTTCGAATTCCGCTTCAAGGCGCGCGAGCACGAGCGCCACGTCTGGGACAAGGCCTTCATCGGCGGCTCGCTCGCCGCCACCTTCTTCCAGGGCGTGACGCTCGGCGCCTACCTGCGCGGCCTGCCGCTCGTCGATCAGGCCTACGCCGGCGGCCCACTCGACTGGATCAGCCCGTTCGCGCTGTTCACCGGCCTCGGCCTGATCGCCACCTACGCGCTGCTCGGCAGCACCTGGCTGATCATGAAGACCGACGGCGAACTGCGCGCGCGCGCCATCGCCCTCACGCGCAAGCTGGTCTGGCTGCTGCTCGCGGCCATCGTCGCGGTCAGCGTGTGGACGCCGCTCGCCGACCCCGCCGTCGCGCAGCGCTGGTTCAGCCTGCCCAACCTGTTCTGGTTCGCGCCGGTGCCGCTGCTCGTCGCGGCGTGCATGTACTTCCTGCTGCGCGCGCTGCGCGGCGAGCCGCACGCGGCGCCCTTCATCCTCACGCTGGCGCTCGTCTTCCTCGGCTACAGCGGCCTCGGGATCAGCCTGTGGCCGAACATCATCCCGCCCGGCGTGAGCATCTGGGCGGCCTCGGCGCCGCCGCAGAGCCAGGGCTTCACGCTGGTCGGCGCGCTGCTCATCATTCCCTTCATCCTGACCTACACCGCGTGGTCGTACTACGTCTTCCGCGGCAAGGTCAAAGCGGGCGAGGGGTATCACTGATGGTGCGGAACGGGGGCACCGGGTCAGACGACAGCTGCGGCGGACGCGACGGCGAAGGAGCCGGTCCGTGGTGGAAGCGCGTCGGCTGGCTGCTGCTGATCTGGAGCGCCGGCGTCGCCGCCCTCGCCGTTTTCGCTTTCGGCCTGCGCCTGCTGATGCGGGCGGCCGGGCTGAGCCTCTGACGCGGAACGCTCGCGCGCCGGACCTGCACGACGCCGCCGCCGGATTGCCGCCGGGCTACTTGCCCCGGCCCGGTTCACCGTCCGGCGCCTTGCCCGTATAAGGCATCCAGCGCACGGCCTGCGCGTTCGCCTCGGGCTGCAGCGTGACGTGGGCGATCCCCTGATGCTCCAGCGCGTGGCGCGCCGCGGCGAGCACCTGCGGCCAGCCGTCGAGCGAATCGACGACGAGGTGCGCCGAGAGCGCGATGCGGTTCGACGACAGCGTCCAGATGTGCAGGTCATGCACCGAGCGCACGCCCGGCACGGCGGCCAGCGCGCGCCCGACCGCCTCGGTCGACAGGTGCGCCGGCACGCCCTCCATCAGCGCGTGCAGCACCTCGCGCAGCAGGCGCAGGCTGGAGACCAGCAGCAGCACGCAGATCAGCAGCGAGAGCAGCGGATCGATCGGCGTCCAGCCGGTCCACATCACGACCAGCCCGGCGGCCAGCGCGGCGACCGAGCCGAACAGGTCGCCGATCACGTGCAGCAGGGCGCCGCGCGTGTTCATCGTCTGCTCGCCGTGCATCAAGAGCCAGGCGACGCCGACGTTGATCGCGAGGCCGACGACGGCGACGACGGTCACCGCCTCGCCGTTGACCGCGCTCGGTGCGAGGAAGCGGTGCACGGCGGCCCAGGCGATGCCGCCGACCACGAGCACCATGAAGACCACGTTGAACAGCGCGGCGAGCGTCTCGACGCGGCCGTAGCCGTAGGTGTGGCGCTGCGACGGCGGACGCTGCGCGAGCCAGGCGGCGAAGGCGGCGAGCCCGAGTGAGGCGCTGTCGGTGACCATGTGCGCGGCGTCGCCGAGCAGCGCCAGCGACCCCGACCAGAAGCCGGCGAGCGCCTCGACGCCGGCGAAGGCGAGCGTCAGCAGCAGCGCCCAGCGCAGGCGCGGGCCGGCGTCGGCGTGATGGTGGTGATGGCCGTGCGCGTGATCGTGCGCGGCGTGGTCGTGGCGATGGGCGCTCATGGGACGGCGTGACGGAAGGTTGGCGGCAGGCGTCGCCGCGTCACTCGTCGGCGACGACGATCAGGTGCACGCGGTACGGGCCGTGCGCGCCGAGGACGATGGTCTGCTCGATGTCGCCGGTGCGCGACGGGCCGGAGACGAAATTCACCGCGCGCGGCAGGGCGCCGTGCTCGGCGCGCAGCAGGGCGAAGCCCTCCTCCATGCCGGCGACGACGCGCGAGGCGGGCACCACGGCGATGTGCGTTTCCGGCAGCAGGCTGGTCGTGGCCGCGGTCTCGTTGCCGGAGAGCAGCATCAGCGAGCCGGTTTCGGCGATCGCGCAGAAGACGCCGGTGATGCCGACCAGATCGTCGGGCGCCGCGGCGCGCGGCTCGACGGCGAGGCCGGCGGCCGCCCAATCGAGTCCGCCGAGGCGCGGCCAGCAGACGGCGCGGGCCGCGAGGCCGGTAGCGGCGAGATAGCGGGCGACGGCGGCCGGCACCTCGGCGCTGCCGGCGACCGTGTCGACGGTCGAGGACATCGCCTCGGAGCGCGCGCGGAAGCGCTGCACGAGTTCGCCCTGCGGCAGCGCGGCGAGCGCCGGGCGCGGCCCGGACGGACGCGCGGCGATGTGGTCGAGCGCCGCCTGGCGGCGGGCGGCGGCCTGCGCCGGGTCGGCGGCGGGGTCCTGCTTGAGGGCGGCGCGCACGCGGCCGAGGATGTCTTCGCGGGAAGTGTCGCTGGATGTGTCGCGGGAGGTGTTTTGGCTCATGGATGCAATTCTTGCAGAGTTTCGGGCGGAAGGTCGGAAAACGAGCGGAAGGCGTCGATCACGGCGGGATCGGGCGGCAGCAGGCGGATCGCCGCGCGCTGCAGTTGCAGCGGCACGACGGCGCCCGGCGCGATGCCGCGGCGCGCCGCCACCGAGGCGCCGATGGCGAAGGACAGCGCGGCGTCGCCGACGCGCGCCGTGACGCTGGCGTGGCCGCGCCAGGAGAGCGCTTCGGCGACGCGGGCGCAGAGCGTGTTCTCGCGCGTCTGCTGGTCCTCGCGCACGAGCACGACGCCGGCCGCCGGCACCACCCAGCACACCGTCGCGCCGGGCGCGAAGGCCGGCGTGTAGGGCGCGAGCAGCGTGCGGCCCAGCCATTCGAAGGCCGTCGCGCCGTCCTCCGGCAGGTGGCGCAGCACCTTGCCGGCGAACAGGTTGGGCTGGTCGGTCAGGCGCGCCACCAGCGCGCTCGCCGGCTGCGCCAGCATCTCGGCCGGCGCCGCCGTCTGCAGCGTGCGGCCGTGGTGCAGCACGGTCATGCGGTCGGCGAGCAGGCTCGCTTCTTCGAGGTCGTGCGTGACGAGGACGATCGGGATGTCCAGCGAGCGGCGCAGCTGCACGAGCTGGCGCAGGAGCTTGCGCCGCGTCACCTGATCGACCGCCGAGAAGGGTTCGTCGAGCAGCAGCACGCGCGGTTCGCGCGCCAGCGCGCGGGCGAGGGCCACGCGCTGCTGCTGGCCGCCGGACAGTTCGCCCGGCTGGCGCGCTTCGAGGCCGTCGAGATTGACCCGCGCCAGCCACTCGCGCGCCCGCGCGGCGCGCTCTGGCGGCGGCAGATGGCCGAGCGCGACCGTCACGTTGGCCAGCGCGCTCATGTGCGGAAACAGCGCGTAGTGCTGGAAGACGAAGCCGACGCGGCGCTGCTGCGGCGGCACGTCGATGCCGGCGCCGGCGTCGTACCAGGTCTGCCCGGCGCAGCGCACGAAGCCGCCGGCCGGCCGGTGCAGGCCGGCGAGGCAGCGCAGCAGCGTCGATTTGCCGCTGCCCGACGGGCCGACCAGCGCGAGCAGTTCGCCGCGCGCGCATGCGATGTCGGCGGCGAGCGGGATCGGCGCCGCCTGTTCGAGGCGCGCTTCGAGCATCAGCGCGGCCCTCCGCGCCGGCCGAGGCGGTACACCAGCATCACGGCGACGAAGGACAGGCCGAGCAGCAATGCCGACATGCCGGCCGCCGCCGAATCGTTGAAGGCCTGCACCTGATCGTAAATGGCGATGGCGATCGTCTTCGTCTCGCCCGGCAGATTGCCGCCGACCATCAGGACGACGCCGAATTCGCCGAGCGTGTGCGCGAAGGTCAGCGCCAGCGCGGCGGCGATGCCCGGCCAGGCGAGCGGCAGCTCGATGCGCAGGAAGGTCTGCCAGCGCGACAGGCCGGACACCCAGGCCGCCTCGCGCACCTCGCGCGGAATCGCGGCGAAGGCGCGCTGCATCGGCTGCACGGCGAACGGCAGGTTGAAGACGAGCGAGGCGAGGAGCAGACCGTCGAAGCTGAAGACCAGCGCGCGCCCGGTCAGCGCGTGGTAGGCCTGGCCGAGCGGCGAGGCGCCGCCGAAACCGAGCAGCAGGTAGTAGCCGAGCACGGTCGGCGGCAGCACGAGCGGCAGCATGATCGCCGCCTCCAGCGCGCCCTGCCCGGCGAAGCGCGACCACGCGAGGCGGCGCGCCAGCCAGACGGAAAACGGCAGCAGGACGAACGCCGTGGCGGCGGCGAGCTTCAGCGAGAGGGTGAGCGCCTGCCAGTCCATCGTCGCGTTCAGCGCGCCGGCAGCGTGAAGCCGTGGCGCTCGAAGACGGCGCGCGCCGCCGGCTGCTGCAGGTAGTCGTAGAAGCGTTGCGCATCGGCGCCGGCCTTGCGCGTCAGCGCCATGCGCTGGCGCAGCGGCGGATGCCAGTCCGCCGGCAGCAGCGCCGATTCGCCGAGCTTGGCCACTTCCGGCGAACGCGCCAGCGACCAGGCGACGATGCCGCCCTGCGTCGAGCCGCTGGTCGCGAACTGCGCCGCCTGCGCGACGTTCTCGCCGAGCACCAGCCGGCCCCGCAGCGCCTCCCAGACGCCGACCCGCTGCAGGGCGGCGCGCGCCGCGCGGCCGTAGGGCGCATGTTCGGGATTGGCGATGGCGAAGCGCTGCACGCGCCCGTCGGCGACGGCGGCGACGAGGTCCTTCAACTCGCCGTCGGCTTTCAGTTTAGAGCCGTGCGGCACGAGCAGCGCGATGCGACCGATCGCGTAGAGCGCGCCTTCGTCGCGCAGGAAGCCCTGCGCGGCGAGTTTCAGGACGTAGTCCTCGTCGGCCGAGAGAAAGAGATCGAAGGGCGCGCCCTGCGGTATCTGCCGCGCGAAGTTGCCGGACGAGCCGAAAGCGAGCTGCACCGCCTGCCCGCTCTCCTTCTCGTAGTTCGCCGCGATCTCGCCGAGCGCGAACTTGAGGTCGGCGGCAGCGGCGACGACGACCGGCGCCGCATGCGCAGCGGGCACGACGACGGCCCCCAGCCCGCAGGCGAGCAGCAGGCAGAGGAAGACGCGACGAATCGAGCGAATCGGCGCGAGAAAGGTCGGCGAGCGGCGAGCGGGAAAGAGAGAAGCGGGGAGCATGGGCGGCAATCCGGAAGGCCGCAGCATGATAGCCCTCCTGCCCCGGCGGAGCAAAGCGCCGCGCCGGGAACGCCCGCCCCGGCACGGCGCGCGGCGGCGCTCAGCCGGGCTCGGTAACGAAGCCGATCCGCAGCAGGCCGCTGCGGGCGAGAACGGACAAGGTGCGCGCCATTTCCCCGTAGGGCACCGCCGCGTCGCCCTTGAGATGGATTTCGGTGTCCGGCGCCGCAGCGGCGAGCCGGGCGGCACGCCGCTCCAGTTCGGCCGGCGTCACCGCCTCGCCGTTCCAGTGGAGCCGCCCATCGCGTTGCACGGCGATCTCGACGTGCTCGGCGCGCGTCACGTTGGGACGGCTGCTCGCCTGCGGCAGTTCGAGCTTGACCGCGTGCGTCAGCAGCGGCGCGGTGACGATGAAGACGACGAGCAGCACCAGCATGACGTCGACCAGCGGGATGACGTTGATTTCCGACAGCGGCCGCCCGCCGGCCCCCGAGCCCAGCGTTCCCAGCCCCATCACGCGGCTCCCGCGACGCGCAGCGCCGGGGCGCGCCCGCCGCGCAGCAGCGGCGCGCCGGTGACGGCCAGCGTCAGCAGATCGTGCCCGAAGGCGTCGAGGCGGCCGAGGACGATCCGGTTGCGCCGCGTCAGCGCGTTGTAGCCGAGCACCGCCGGAATCGCCACGGCGAGGCCGATGGCGGTCATGATCAGCGCCTCGCCGACCGGGCCGGCGACCTTGTCGAGCGTGCCCTGGCCGGACAGGCCGATGGCCAGCAGCGCGTGATAGATGCCCCAGACGGTGCCGAACAGGCCGACGAAGGGCGCCGTCGATCCGACCGAGGCGAGCAGCGTCAGTCCGCGTTCGAGACGCTCGCTCTCCTCCTCGATGCCCTGACGCAGGGCGCGCGTGAGGAACTCCGACAGGCCGCCGGCGGCGTCGAGATGGCTGGCGTCGTGCGCCGCGTAGTGCCGGGTCGAATCCAGCGCGATGCGGGCGAGGCGGGCGCAGGGTTCATCGGGCGCCTCGGGCAGGCCGTCGGCCACCTCGGCGAACGAGCGGGCGCGCCGGAAGCGCGTCAGGAAGGCGGCGCTGCGGCGCCTGAGCAGCCAGTGCCCGAGCAGGCGGTCGACGATGATTCCCCAGCTGACGAGCGAGGCGAGCAGCATGGCGACGAGGATGAAACGCGCGACATGGTCGGCCTGGGCGAGAAAATGGGTGAAGCCGAGAGCGGATTCGTTCATGACGGAAACCTCGGTGCGACGAAACGGGAGAAGAAGGACGCGCGCAGCGGCGCGCGGCAAACGGATTCGGAAACGGGCGATCTCATCGCCCAGCCCCCGCCTCCGGCGCCCCGTCGCCGTGCGTGATTTCAAGGGCGCCTTCGTTGAACCTTCCGATGTGCTGGTCGACGGCCGGCAACTGGTGGGCGATGCCCTTGTGGCAGTCGATGCAGGTCTTGCCCTCGTCGAAAGCCTTCGGATGCTCGCGCGCCGGACGCATGCCCTGCATGCTGTAGTCCATGTAGTTGAAGTTGTGGCAGTTGCGGCACGGACGCGAATCGGTCGCCTTGAAGCGCCGCCATTCGTTCTCGGCCAGCCTCTGGCGCTTGGCGAGAAACTTCTCGCGCGTGTCGATGGTGCCGAGAATCTTGTGCAGCACCTCGTTCGAGGCCTGGATCTTGCGCCACATCTTCGGCCCCCACTCCTTCGGCACATGGCAGTCCGGGCACGTCGCCAGCACGCCGGTGCGGTTCGTGTAGTGGATGGTGTTCTGGTACTCGACGAACACGTTGTCCTTCATTTCGTGGCACGAGATGCAGAACTCCTCGCGGTTGGTCATTTCCAGCGCCCAGTTGAAGCCGCCCCAGAAGACGATGCCGGCGGCGAACAGGCCGACGGCGGCAAACGGACCGACGCGCTTCAGCCAGCCGGGGACGAGTTTCCCGACCCACGCGGGAACGAGCTTTCCGAGCCGGGCCAGGAGCGTTTTTTTCGTTTCCATGAAATTTCCCTATCTCTTGGCGGCGGGCTTATAGACGTTCTCGACCAGCGGCGGCGCGTCGAACTGCGGCACGTGGCACTGCAGGCAGAAGTAGCGGCGCGGCGAGATGTTGGGGAGTTTCTTGTCCTCCCGCGTCAGGTAGTGCGACTTGCCGACCCGGGTCGCCCGGGTCGCTTCCGCGCGCTCGGCGGAGTGGCAGTCCATGCATTTGTTGAAGTTCTGCGTCACCTCGTAGCCGCGAATGCTGTGCGGAACCAGCGGCGGCTGCCTGGCGTAGTTGCGCGGGATGCTCTCCTTGTCCGCCTCGGGGCGGAACATGTTCACCTTCGATTCCTCCTCGATGGAGGCATTGCCCCGTTCGGAACGCAGCGTTTCCTGCGCGGCTGCGCTCCCGGCACAGCACAGGAGCAGCCCGGTCAGCAAGGCTGCGGCGTGAATCAGTTTCATAGTTCCCATCTCTGTTCATCGGCCGGGCGCAAAGCGCCGGCCACTGTTTTTCTGGAAGACGATCCCTTCGGCGCTCAGGCCCGGAACACCTTGACCGCACACTTCTTGTAGTCCGTCTCCTTCGAAATCGGACAGGTGGCATCGAGCGTCAGCTTGTTGACCAGGCGCCCGGCGTCGAAGAAGGGAATGAACACGAGGCCGCGCGGCGGCTTGTTGCGGCCGCGCGTCTCGACGCGCAACGTGATCTCGCCGCGCCGCGAGGCCACCCGGACCTCCATCCCGCGCTGCAGGCCGCGCGCCCTGGCGTCGTCCGGGTGCATGAAGACGACGGCATCGGGAAAGGCCTTGTACAGTTCCGGGACGCGCCGCGTCATCGAGCCGGTGTGCCAGTGTTCGAGCACGCGGCCGGTGCACAGCCAGAGGTCGTACTCCTTGTCCGGCGCCTCGGGCGGCGGCTGGTAGGGCAGCGCGAAGATCACCGCCTTGCCGTCCTGGTGGCCGTAGAAGCGGACCTTCTCTCCCTTCTTCACGTAGGGGTCGTAGCCCTCGCGGAAACGCCATAGCGTCTCCTTGCCGTCCACCACCGGCCAGCGCAGGCCGCGCGCCTGGTGGTAGGTCTCGAAGGGCGCGAGGTCGTGCCCGTGGCCGCGGCCGAAGGAGGCGTACTCCTCGAACAGGCCCTTCTGCACATAGAAGCCGAAGTGCTTGGCATCGTCGTTGTCGAAGCCCTTCTGGATCTGCTTGAGCGGAAATCTGTCCACCTGCCCGTTGCGGTAGAGCACGTCGAACATGCTCTTGCCCTTGAGCTTCGGCGCCTTGGCCAGGAGTTCCGGCGGCCACACCTCGTCGATCCGGAAGCGCTTGGCGAACTCCATGATCTGCCACAGGTCCGAGCGCGCCTCGCCGGGCGGCTTCACCTGCTGGCGCCAGATCTGCGTGCGGCGCTCGGCGTTGCCGTAGCCGCCCTCCTTTTCGACCCACATCGCCGTCGGCAGGACGAGGTCGGCGGCCATCGCGGAAACCGTCGGATAGGGATCGGAGACGACGATGAAGTTGTCCGGGTTGCGCCAGCCGGGATAGAGCTCGTCGTTGATGTTCGGCCCGGCCTGCATGTTGTTGTTGCACATCTGCCAGTAGAAATTGACCTTGCCGTCCTTCAGCGCGCGCGCCATGGCCACGGCGTGCAGGCCGACCCAGTCGGGAATCGTGCCGTCCGGCAGCAGCCAAAGTTCCTCGGCGTGGCGCCGGTGCTCCGGGTTGGTGACGACCATGTCGGCCGGCAGGCGGTGGGCGAAGGTGCCGACCTCGCGCGCCGTGCCGCAGGCCGACGGCTGGCCGGTCAGCGAGAAGGGGCTGTTGCCCGGCTCGGAAATCTTGCCGGTCAGCAGGTGGATGTTGTAGATCAGGTTGTTGGCCCAGGTGCCGCGCGTGTGCTGGTTGAAGCCCATGGTCCAGAAGGAGACGACCTTGATCTTCGGATCGGCGTAGAGCTCGGCGAGCGCCTTGAGATGTTCGACGGAAACGCCGGAGAGCTTCGACACTTTCTCGACCGTGTAGTCGGCGACGAACTTTCTGAACTCGTCGAAGGTGATCGCGTCCGACTTGCCGGTGTTGCCGCGCGGTTTGCCGTCGGCGCCCGGATAGCCGTTGTTGTTGGCGTCCTTCTCGAGCGGATGGTTCGGGCGCAGACCGTAGCCGATGTCGGTGACGCTGTTCTTGAAATTGACGTGCCTGGAAACGAACTCCTGATTCACCCGCCCCGTCGCGATGATGTGGTTGGCGATGTAGTTCATGATCGCCAGGTCGGTCTGCGGGGTGAAGATCATCGGGATGTCGGCCAGCTCGTACGAGCGGTGCTCGTAGGTCGAGAGCACGGCCAGCCTGACGTGCTTGTTCGACAGCTTGCGGTCGGAGATGCGCGTCCACAGGATCGGGTGCATCTCGGCCATGTTCGACCCCCAGAGCACGAAGGCGTCGGCGTGCTCGATGTCGTCGTAGCAGCCCATCGGCTCGTCGATGCCGAAGGTGCGCATGAAGCCGGTGACGGCCGAGGCCATGCAGTGGCGCGCGTTCGGATCGAGGTTGTTGGAGCGGAAGCCGACCTTCATCAACTTGACGGCGGCGTAGCCCTCCATGATCGTCCACTGGCCGGAACCGAACATCGAAATGCCCTTCGGTCCCTTCTTCTTCAGGGCATCCCGGCACTTCTCCTCCATGACGTCGAAGGCCTGCTTCCATGACACCGGCGCGAACTCGCCGTCCTTGGCGAACTTGCCGTCCTTCATGCGCAGCATCGGCGTCGTAAGGCGATCCTTGCCGTACATGATCTTCGACAGGAAATAGCCCTTGATGCAGTTGAGCCCCATATTGACCGGCGCGTCCGGGTCGCCCTGGGTCGCCACCACCCGGCCGTTCTGCGTGCCGACCAGCACCCCGCAGCCGGTTCCGCAGAAGCGGCAGGGCGCCTTGTCCCAGCGGATGTCGTCCTTCGGCGGCGCGGCCTCGGCAGTGCCGCCGGGCAAACCGGCGGCGGAAAGGGCCGCTGCCGCGGCATGGGCCTTGATAAACGCTCTACGGTCCAGCTTCACGCCTTCTTCTCCTGTCCTTCGTTGATGTCGTCGCTGTATTGGTAAACCAGCGCCACCGAAAAGACGCCCGGCACCCGGTGCAAGGCGACGTAGGTTTCGGAAGCGCTGCTGGTGTCGCTGTCTTCGAGGGTCAGGACCAGCTTCCCCGCCTCGACGACGGCATGGATGTCGACGCCCGGCATCGCCGCCAGCGCGGAACGGACTTCGCTCAGGCGCTCGGGAACGACGTGCAGGACGATGCTGGAAATATTCATCGTGCCGACCTCGCGCGGATGCCGCGCTCCGCTGCCGGCGAATCGGCGCGGAACGGGGAAGGAATCAAGCCATGCGTCGATTCGTTCATTTCGCTCCTCACATCACGAAGACGATGGGGACCTGCACCCAGGCGGCGACCTGCGCGTCGCCGCGCCGCGCGGGAACGAAGCGCCAGCCGGCGACCGCCGCGCGGGCGGCCTCGTCGAGCCGCGCAAAGCCCGACGACGCGCCGACCTCGATGCGCTCGGCGCGCCCGTCGGCGGAAACGAAGATGCGCAGCACGACGCGCCCTTTCTCCCCGAGCCGACGGGACGCCGGCGGGTACTGCGGCGGCGGGTTGTCGAGATAGGCGGCGTTGAAGATCGGCGGCACCAGCGGCGGCGGCGCAACGGCTGCGGCCTCTGCCGCTTGCGGCGCGGCGGACGGCGCCGGCTCGGCGGGCGCCTCGGGGACGAGGAAGGAGGACGGCGGCGCTTCGGCGCGCGGCGCGGCGGCGAGCACCGGCACCGGCGGGCGCGGGCGCTTCGCGACCGGCTTCGGCGGCGGCACCGGCGCTTCCGCCACCGGCGGTACGCGCGGCGCGATCAGGCTGGCCTGGACGATTTCGCCGAAGGTCTGCCGCGCCTGCGGCGACACCTGCAGCACGATGCCAAGCAGCGCGACGTGCGCGAGGACGACGCCGAGCCACTGCAGCGCCGGCCGCAGCCAGCGCCGCGCCGGCGCCGGAAAGGCGCGCGGCGCGGCGCTGCCGCACAGGAAGTCCTCGGCTGTCAGCATCGCGCCGCCGGCGGCAGGCGCAGGGTGACGCGCTCCACCGTCTTGCCGAAGAAGTGATAGCCGGAACCGCCCTCGGCCAGCACTTCGAGCAGTTCGTCGGGTGCCAGCACCCGCGTCCCGCCGAGCACGGTGACGCCGCGTCCGACATAGGGCTCGGCGATCAGCGTCGCCGTCGGCCCGATCACCGCCGCCTCGGCCCCCGGCCGCAACAGGCGCAGCAGGCCGTCGAGCGAGCCGTTGATCAGCGTCGTGCCGGTGGTGATGAAGACGTCGGCCCGGGGCAGGATTTCCGGCGCCTGCGCGGCCGGTGCGTAGTAGGGCATTTCCTCGGGTTTGAGCGTCGCCGGATCGAGTTCGAGGACGTTGAAGGGCTGGCCGCGCCGGCGCAGCTCGCGCATGTAGGGCGGGAAGGCGCCGACCAGCGCCACGCGCTGGCCGGGCGCGATCGGCAGCGCCTCGAAGGCGTCGCCGCCGCTCAGCGCGGCACCGGCCGGCGGCCCGTCGCGCAGCCACAGCGTTTCGGCCAGCGCGTTGAGCGTGGCGATGGCCAGCGCCCGACGCAGGTCCTGCGCCCGGTAGAGGTCGTCGAGCACCTGCGCCGCGCGGCGCCCGGCGATCTTGCCCGGCGTCGGCATGGCCTTGGCCGAGCTCGGGCAGCACACGGCCTCGGGCACGCTCTTGATCGGCGTCGCGCACAGCCCGCCGACGCCGTTCGACAGCTTGACGCCGGTGAAGAAGATGCCGAGCACGGCGCGTTCCAGCGTCAGCGTTTCGGCCTCGGAACCGAGGCGTTCGAGGACCGCGGCGTGCAGTTCGGCAAGCAGGCTCGGCGAGTCGACGGCTGCGGCCTGGCGGGAAATCGGCGTCATCGTGCTCACACTCCCTCCGGGCGACGGGCGAAATGCAGCTTGGTGTTGCCGTACTCGCCGGTGAGGTCGGCGCGCTCGGCGTCGACCAGCCCGGCGTCTTCCAGGCGCTGGCAGAACTGCTCGACATGGCACAGCGGATGGCTGTCGGTGAGCACCGCCTTGTCGAGGTCGCGCAGGCCGCCCGGCGCCGTTTCGCAGGCTTCGAGGCAGAACCAGTGCGCCGCGCACAGCTCGCCGCCGCGCGTCAGGCAGGCGGCGACGGCGGCCAGCGCGTCGACCGTGTTCTTGCGTACCGGGTAGAGGCTGTGGAAGAGCACGGCGCAGTCGACGCCGCGGCACTCCTCGCGCGGCGGCGGATCGAGCGGCGTGCCCGGCACGACGCGGCAGCGTTCGGCCAGACCGCAGGCGGCAATCGTCGCCTGCGCGCGCAGCGGGGCGTCGGGCGCGACGACGAGCGTGACGCTCGCTTCGGGAAAGCGCTGGCAGAGCGCCGCGGCGAGCAGGCCGTCGCCGCCGTCGAAGCACAGCAGCGAACGCGGCGCCCGGCGCCCCGGCTGCGCGAAGCGCGCCGCCAGATGCGCGGCCAGACGGCGCGCTTCGCCGAGGAAGGGATGGCGCTCGATGGAGAGCGGTTGCGCCGGCGCCGGCGTCCACTCCGGAGACAAGAAGCGCGCCAGATCGGACCAGCCGGAGGACCGCGCCAGCCAATCGTCCAGCACCTCCGCCTGACGCCACGGACTGCTCGCGCACAGCACCTCCGCCATCCCCGGCGCCAGCCGGTAGGCGCCGCCCTCCCGCGCCAGCAAGCCGAGGTCTTCCAGCGTCTGCAGGAAGGCGCCGAGATGGGCGCCGCGCAGTTCGAGGGCGGCGGCGACGGCGGATTTTTCCGCCGGGCCGTTCCGCTCCAGCCAGTCGAACAGGCCGCTGGCGAAGCCGGCGCGCAGCGCCTGGAAGTTCTTGAAGCCGTCGCCGATGCTGCGGACGGCGGCGACTGCCGGCGGCGCTTCGAGGGCGGCGAGGTCGATGCTTCGATTCGTGTTCATTTCCAGTCTCCGGGAATGATGGTTGAGCAAAATCAGTCGGCGGAAGGCGCGCCGCGCGGGCCGCCCTCCAGGATTTCCCGCGCCTGCGCCGGCGACAGTTCGGTGCCGAAGAAGTCGCGGTAGAAGCGCCGCGTCTCGGCGGCGAGGTCGAGGCCGGCGAACGGCGCCGGGTGGAACTGCTTGGCCGCCCACAGCACGGTGAGCGGCTGTTCGGCCGTGCGGTTGCCCCAGGTGTGCGCGCCGCAGGGCGCCACCAGAATGCGTCCGGCGCGCACCGCCGCGAGCCCGGCGAAGCGCGGCTCACGGCGCACGGCGGCGGCCTCCTCGTGTCCGGCGACGATCAGGATTTCGGGATTCCACGCGAGCAGCTGTTCGAGCGTGAAGCTGCGCGATTCGATGCTGCGCCCGTCGTCGGTGACGCTCTCGCCGCCGGCGGCGCGTATCCACCATTCGGCGACGAGGTGCGGCTGCGTCAGCGTCGCCGGGCTGAAATAAAGGACGCGCGGCCGCGCCGGCGCGGCGCGGCGCAGGGTCGCGGCGACGCCGGCCAGCGTCGCGTCGAAATACGCCGCGTAGCGCTCGGCGGCCGCCGGCCGGCCGAACAGCTCGCCGAGCAGGCGCACCGCGGCCTTGACGTCCTCCGGTCGGCGCCAGGCCACGTACAGCGCCGGCAGACCGGCGCGGCGCAGGCTCTCGGCGCTCGCCCGGTCCATCGTCAGCACGGCGTCCGGCGCGGCGCGCAGCAGCCCTTCCAGATTCGGCGTGCGGTCGGCGTTCTGCAGGCGCGGCAGGTCGGCGGTGTGCGGCGCGAACACCGTCTGATAGCCCCAGCGCGGCTTGCGCGCGAAATCGGGCAGGCCGTTGGCCAGGCGCCGGCCTTCGCCGACGGCGAAGATCAGGCTGTTGAGCACCGGCACCGCGCCGACCGTGGCGACGCGCTCGACACGCGCCGGCAGCGCCACCGCGTCGCCCGCCATGTCGGCCAGCGTGCGCGGCGCGGCGGCCAGCGTGCGCGGCGCGGCGGCCAGCGCCAGCGGCGCCGACAGCGCCCAGCAGGCAAGCAGCGAGGGAAGGAGGCGGCGCCAGGGGAAGCGGACGATCATCGCGGTGTTCTCCGAATCAAAGTCGCGGCACGCAGGCGCTTGGGATGCCGGCGTGTTCGACGACATCCACCGGCGTGGCGTAAAGATCGCTCAGGGTGCGCGCGCAGAGCACCTCGCGCGCCGCGCCCGCGGCGGCGATGCGCCCGCCGGTCATTGCGGCGACGCGGGCGCCGAGCAGAAAGGCATGTTCCGGCTGGTGCGTGGTGACGAGCACGCTCATGCCGTCGGCGGCGAGCTCGCGGATGGTGCGCAGTACGCGCGCCTGGTTGCCCAGATCGAGGCTCGCCGTCGGCTCGTCCATCACCAGCAGGCGCGTCCGCTGCGCCAGCGCGCGGGCGATCAGCGCGAGCTGGCGCTCGCCGCCGCTGACGCGGTTGAACGGGTGCTCAGCCAGGCGCTCGATGCCGACGCGGGCAAGCGCCTCGTATGCCAGGCGCTCGTCCTCGCGGCTCGGCAGGGCGAGCGGCGGCATGTGCGGCGTGCGGCCCATGAGCACCACGTCGAGCAGCGCAAGCGCGCTGTCGCCGGCGGCCTGCGGCACGTAGGCGAGCTGGAGCGCGAGACGGCGCGAAGACGCCTCGGTCTCGCCCTCGATGCGCACGCAACCGCGTTCGAAAGACAACGCACCGATCAGGCATTGCAGCAGCGTCGTCTTGCCGCTGCCGTTGGGCCCGAGCAGGCAGAGGATTTCGCCGGCGCCGAGCGCCAGGTCGATGCCGGCGAGCACCGGCGGCTGGCCCGGCATGCGCCGGCAGATCAATCCTTCGACTTTCAGGACCATTGCCGCCTCGCTTTCGCCAGGATGACGACGAACACCGGCGCGCCGAGCACGGCGGTAACGATGCCGAGCGGCAGCTCGGCCGCGAAGGCGCTGCGGCACAGGCCGTCGACCAGCAGCAGGTAGCCGGCACCGAGCAGCGCCGAGGCCGGCAGCAGCGTGCCGTAAGCCGGCCCGACGAGGAGGCGGGCGAGATGCGGAACGAGCAGGCCGACCCAGCCGACGATGCCGGAGATGCTGACCGCCGCCGCCGTCATCAGCGTCGCCGCCACGATCAGCACGATACGCAACGCGCCGACCGGAATGCCGAGCGTGCGCGCCTCGTCGTCGCCGGCTTCGAGCACCTGCGTCGGCCAGCGCAGCAGGAACAGCACCGACAGGCCGAGCAGCGCGAAGGGCGCCGCCCAGGCGAGGTCGCTCATGCCGACGCGGCCGAGACTGCCGAGCAGCCAGAAGACGATGGCCGGCAAGGTATCGGTCGGGTCGGCGACGTACTTCAGCGCCGACGTGAGCGCCTGAAAAAGCGCCGAGACGACCAGCCCGGCGAGCACCAGCACGAGCGCCGAACCGTTGCCCAGACGACCGGCGACGAACATCGCCGCACCGACGGCGCAGAGGCCGCCGGCGAAGGCGGCGCCCTGCACGGCCAGCGCGCTGCCGTACAGCAGCATGGCCAGCGCGGCGCCGAAGCCGGCGCCGGCGGAAACGCCGAGGATGGCCGGCGAGGCGAGCGGATTGCGGAACAGCGTCTGGTAGGCGGCGCCGGCCGCGGCCAGACTGGCGCCGACCAGCATCGCCGCCAGCACGCGCGGCAGGCGCACGGCGAGCACAACGTTCTCGACCGCCGGCGGCTGCGCCGAAGGGGCGCCGACGAGCGCCGACCAGAGCACGTCGAGCACCGCCGCCGGCGACAGCGGGTAATGCCCGAATCCCATCGAGACGACGGCGACGGCGAAGAGCGCCGGCAGCAGCCACTCCACCCCGCCGCGCCGCCGGCCTCCCCTGCCTTTCCCGCCGGCCCGCGCGGCATCGGCCGTGCCGATTCCATCCGTTCGCATGCCGGCGCGCTCAGTACTTCGCGCTCACCGTCAGGGCCACCGTGCGCGGCGCCCCGGCGTAGTACGTCGCGCCGGCGTTGAGGTCGAAGTCGTTGGCCGAGATCTGGCCGATGTAGTTCTTGTCGAACAGGTTGAGGATCGACAGCCCGAGACCGACTTCCTGCAGCATCGCGACGTTGCGCCATTGATGACCGACGTGCAGGTCGGCGAGGAAGTAGCCGGGGACCTTCTGCTGGTTGAGGATGTCGCCGTAGCGTTCGCCGACGTAGCGCATCACCGGCGACACGGTCCAGCCGTCGCGCTTCCAGTCGAGGCCGAACTTGGCCAGAACGCGCGCCGAGTTCGGAACCTGCTTGCCGTCTACCGGCGTGACGGCGCCGTTCGTGGCCTGGATGTCGCCGTCGAACGAGAAGCGGTTGTACGACAGCGCGAAGATCGCCGACAGGCCGCCGCCGAAGCGGTAGCTCCCCTCCAGCTCGGCGCCCATGCCGATGGCGCGCGCGACGCTCTGGTAGTAGGTGACGCCGACGACCGGATCGTAGAGGCTGACCTCCTTGTCGCGCGAGCGGCTGTAGTACAGATTCGGCGCGAGCGAAAGGCGATCGCCGTCGTAGCGCAGGCCGAGGTCGACGTTGTCGGAGATTTCCGGCCGCAGCCCGGCGAAGACCTGCTGCAGAGAAACGCCCTTGGCGACGAAGGCGGCGCGGTTGCTGTTGTAGGTCGACGCCACCGGGCCCCAGTCGGCGCGACCGAGGCGGCGCCCGTAGGCGGCGGTGAGCGCGAGGTCGTGACGCAACTCGTGGCGCAGCGACAGATTGGGCAGCCACTCGCGGAAGGTTTTCGCCGCCACCTGCTGCCACGGGTCGATCGCCGGGTTGCTGCCCCACACCGCGTCGTAGGGGACGTCGGGCAGGCCGGCGGTCTGGTAGTACGAGAACGACGGCTGCACCTGCTGGTGCAGGCGGACGCCGCCGGACAGCGTGGTGCCGCCGACGCGGCCGGTCAGCTGCAGGAATGGGCTGCGGAACTGGTGTTCACCGTGCTTCGAGAGCACCGCCCATTTGGACCAGACCAGATCGCCGCCCGCGGTCGGCGCGTAGTCCTTCTGGTATACCGGCGGCGGCGGCGATTCCATGTCCATCCACCAGTAGCCGGCGGTCAGATCGAGCGCGGACGAGATTTTCAGGTCGTACTGCGCCGTGAATCCCTTCGCCTCGTGCACGATATCCCAGCGGCGGACGTTGTTGCCGTTGGCCGACAGCGTGTAGCCGTCGTTCTTCCAGTAGTAGGGGCGGAAGGTGAAGCGTCCGTCGTTGCCGACCGGCAGCACCACGTTGGCGATGAGCGCCTTGTCGTCCTGCACCACCCGGTTGAAGCCGTACCAGTTCTGGCGCTGCCCCGCCGCCGGATTGAGCGTCGCGTCGTAGTCCCACGTGCGCCAGTTGTCCCGGTTCTGCATCTGGGCATAGTTCATCGCCCGGTAGGTGTGCGCCTCGTTGTGGTTGCTGAGGGCGAACAGCTCGAACTTCGCGCCGTTGGCGAAGGGCTGGGCGAGGCCGAAGGTGAAGTTGCTGCGGTCGCCGGACAGCCCGGCGCCCTTCCATTTGTCGGCTTGCATGTCGGAGGCCGAGACGAAGAACGACGTCCCCGACGGCCCGATGCGGCCGCTGTCGACGCGCGTGAAGGTGCGGCGGAAGTTCTCGGTGCCGAAGCTCTGGCGGAATTCGACGCCGAACTTGTCCTGCGGCCGGCGCAGGGTCATGTTCGTCGCGCCGGTGGTGTTGGAAACGCCGAGGCCGGCGCCGGCCGGCATGGCGCCGCGGTACAGCTCGAAATCGGCGACGTTTTCCAGATCGAACATGTCGGCGGCGCCGTGGCCGGTGCCGGTCAGCGGCAGACCTTCGACGTTGCGCGTCATGTGGAAGTCGCCCTTGCCGCGCAGGTTGAGGTTGCGCGTGGCGGAAAGGCCGTAGCCGTCGGCCGACTCGACGTTGACCGACGGCATCAGGTCGAGCAGGCGGTTGGGATTGCTCTGCGCGGGGCCGCCGAGCACGGCGACGCCTTCGCGGGAAACCTGGCTGTGCGCCCAAGGTTGCGGGTCCGCTTGCGTCAGCGTCGCCTCATGGCTGCCGGGAACGACGACTTCGGACAGGGTGGCGTCGGCGGCAAGCGCCGGCGCGGCTACGAACAGGGCCGCTACGGCGGCGGCGATCGGGGTGCGCATCAATAACTCCTGAAGGTTCAAAACATGGGTGCGAAAGTGGGGGTCAGGCCCATCTCCCGGAGATACCGGGAGATGCGCGGCATTTCGTCGTGCACGACGACGCGCTCGCCGACGGCGATGGCGCGCGCCTCGCCGCCCGCGTCGGCGCCCTTGCGCGCGCGCGGGTCCTTCATCGAGACGGAAGCGCCGAGCACCTGGTTGCCGCCGCCGGCCAGCCACCACAGGGCGAGGTCGTCGGGGCCGTTGCCGGCGGCGAGGCCGAGGTCGAGCGTCGGGAAAAGCAGGCGGGCGACGGCCGTGAGGCGCGCCAGCGGCCACGGCGAGCAGCGCACGCCGCCGGCCGCGGCGCCGGGAAAGGGCATGTAGCGCGACAGGCGCAGGTGGCGCAGCATCGAGAAGCGGCGCAGGAAATGCAGGTGGGCGACGCGGTCCGCGTCCGTTTCGCCGAGGCCGACGAGCATCATCGAGCGGATCGGCATGCCTTCCTCCTCGCACAACTCCATCAGACGGATGCGCGCGGCCAGACTGTCGCCGGGCTTGCTGCGCGCGAACAGCTCGGGGTTCATCACTTCCAGCGAACTGGTGATCGCGGCGACGCCGAGCTCCTTCAGCCCGCGCACGCCGCTGCGCGTCAGCGACGGACCGACGTTGACCTCGATCTCGACGTCCACCGCCTCGCGCACGGCCTGCACCAGCTCGATCATGTGCACGTCGTAGCCGCCGATCAGCGCGTCCTTGGCGGGCAGGCGCGTGCCGCCGGACAGGTGAAGGTGGCGGATGCCCAGTTCGGAAATCCCCCCGGCGGCGGCGACGACGTCCGCCGTTGCCGCCCCGTTGCGGCTGAAGAAGGTGCAGTAGTCGCACAGGGGGTCGAGTTCGCACGGCGTGATCGCCGAGATGCCGGCCGACCACCAGGGCGCACGGCCGAGGGAGCGATCACGCAAGCGCCCGGCGCTGGCGAAAAGTTCGCGTTCGCTGCACTCCTGCGGCAATCCGTCTGCGAAAGGCAACGGCTCGCGTGCCGCGAGGACGGCCTCCGGGCTGCCCGACAATTGCATCATGGTGATCGCCTCCAAGGTATTCATGCATATATAACGGTGGTTGAAAAAAGGCCGGCGCCCGGCGCATTCCGCTCAGGCGTGCGCCTTCTCCCAGGAAATGAACGCCCAGCGCATCGGCGCACCGCTCGGCGCGTGCCCGGGCGGCATGCTGTCGTACCAGGCGCGCAGACGCGAACGTTCGTCCGCGCTCAGCTCGCCCAGCGTCCACGCGACGCGTCCGGCGAATTCGTCGAAATCGGCGCTCCCGGCCAGCCGGCCTTCGTGCTCGATGTAGTCGAGCCGCGCGTGGATGCCCATGCCGTGCAGGATGTTCAGCACGTAGATGTAGTCCGGCAGCGGCGGCTGCCGGCGTCCGACGGCCTCGATCACCGCCGGGTCGATGAAGCGGCCGCCGACGAGGTGGGTCAGGTAGACGCGCTTGCGGGCCTTGGCGTGCAGCTTGGCCAGCGCCGCCGCCATGTCGTCCACTGTCGTCGAGCGCGAGGCGACGACGATGTCGCATTCGGGCACCGCGCTCCAGTCGTCCTCCCACGCCAGCTGGATCGCCTCGACGTTGTCCAGGCCGCGCGCGGCGGCGTTTTCCAGCAGCGCGTCGAGCATGCCGCGGCTGTAGTCGAGGCCGACCACGCGCGCCAGCCGGTCGGCCAGCGGCAGACCGATGGTGCCCGGGCCGCAGCCGACGTCGAGCAGCGTCTCGGCCCCGGTAAGGTCCATGCGCGCGATGAATTCGTCGACGTAACGGCTGCGCTGCACTTTCCGGCTCATGTCCGCGGCGCGCGCGTCCCAGGCGCTGGCCGGCTTCGGCGCGCGCGCGGCGGCGGCCAGGTGATCGCTGTAGAGGCGGCCGAAATCGATGGCGGCGATGGTCATGACGGGCAACTTTCCTGTGGATTCGGAATGGTGGAGGGATGCGCGGCGAGATGCGGCGCGAGGCAGGCGGCGACGGCGTCCGCGCCAACGCCGTAGAGCGCGGCCAGACGCGCGGGCGTGGCGACGGCGGCGGGCGCGCCGATGCCGGCGAGCCCGCCCGGCGCGAGCAGGGCGATGCGGTCGGCGACGCGCAGCGCGTGCTCGGGCTGGTGCGTGGACATCAACACGGCGATGCCCTGCCCGCGAAGCTCGGCGATGTGTTCGAGGACGCGGATCTGGTTGCCGAAATCGAGGCTGGCGGTCGGCTCGTCCATGACCAGCAGGACGGGTTCCTGCGCCAGGGCGCGGGCGATCAGCGCGAGCTGGCGCTCGCCGCCGCTGATCTCGGTGTAGACGCGGCGCTTCAGGTGCCCGATGCCGAGCGCGTCGAGACAGGCGCCGGCGACTTCGCGGTCGTGCCGCGACGGCGCGCCGAAGCGCGCGACGCGCGCGGCGCGTCCCATCAGCACAATGTCCTCGACGGTATAGGGGAAGATGCCGGCGTGCGCCTGCGGCACGTAGCCGACGCGCTGCGCGAAGGCGGCGCGCGACCAGCCGGCGACCGGCTCGCCGAGCACGCGCACCTCGCCGGCGAGCGGCGGCAGCAGGCCGAGCAGGGTCTTGAACAGGGTCGTCTTGCCGCCGCCGTTGGGACCGAGCAGGCAAAGCACCTCGCCCGCGCCGACGGCGAGGTCGATGCCCTCCCCGACCCGGCGCCGGCCGTGCCCGATCGCCAGCGCATGTGTCTCGACGATCGTCATTCGGCCCGCCCGCTGCGCGCCAGCAGATAGAGGAAGAACGGCGCCCCGATCAGAGCGGTGACGATGCCGAGCGGCAGTTCGATGCCGGCCATCGTGCGTGCCAGCGTGTCGGCGCCGACGACGAAGCCGGCGCCGAGCAGCAGCGCCGCCGGCAGCAGGCGGGAAAAATCCGGCCCGACCAGGAAGCGCGCCGCATGCGGAACGACCAGCCCGACCCAGCCGATGACGCCGGCGATCGAAACGACGGCGGCGGTCGCCAGCGTCGCCGCCGCGATCAGGACGAGGCGCAGGCGGACGACGTCGACGCCGAGCGCCGCCGCCTCCTCGTCGGACAGGCTCAGGAGGTTCACCCGCCAGCGCAGCAGCAGCATCGGCGCCAGGCCCAGCCCGACGAGCGGGGCCGCCGACGCGAGATCGAGCGCATTGATGCCGTTCAGGCTGCCGAGCAGCCAGAAGACGATGGCCGTCAGCTGCGTATAGGGATCGGCCATGATCTTGAAGAGCGAGATGCCGGCGCCGAGCAGCGTGCTGACGGCGACGCCGGCCAGCACGAGGACGAGCACCGGGTCGTGCCGGCGCACCAGCCCGGAGATCGCGTAGACCGCGCCGACGGCGGCCAGCCCGCAGAGGAAGGCGGCGCCCTGCACGGCGGCCAGCGGCCAGCCGAGGGAGATGCCCACCGCCGCGCCGAGGCCGGCGCCGCTGGAAACGCCGAGGATGTCCGGCGACACCAGCGGGTTGCGGAACATGCCCTGATAGGCGGCGCCGGCGGCGGCGAGCGCCGCGCCGACCAGCATGCCGGCCGCGATACGCGGCAGGCGGATATTCCAGATCACCGTTTCCACCGCCGGCGGCAGCCCGGCGTCGCCGCCGCCCAGGCGCGCGGCGACGGAGCGCAGCAGATCGCCGGGAGCGACGGGAAACTTGCCGAAGGCGAAGGCGGCGACGAGCACGGCGCCGAGCAGCGCCAGCGCCAGGGCGTAGGCGGGCAGCCGGAGCAGCGCCGCCCGGCGCGCTGCGGGCACGGCGACATCCGCATTCACCCTGCTCGCTCCGCTCATTTCGTCCGGCCCGCCCGCTTGCCGCTCTCCGCCCATCCCGGAAAATCCGTGCCGTAGAACAGGCGATAGAACTCCGCACCGGCCCGTTCGAGCTCGGCGCGGCCGACGCCGTGCAGATGGGCAAGCAGCCAGCGCACGCCGATCAGGCGGTTGACGCTGGGCGGCACGTCGAGCCAGCCGAAGGGCACGGCCGGCGCGCACAGGACGCGCCCGGCGCGGACGGCGGGGACGGCGCGCCAGAGCGGATCGCTCATCACGCGCTCGGCGAAGCCGGCGTCCTGCGTCAGGATCACCTCCGGCGCCCAGCCGAGGACCTGCTCCAGCGACACGCGAACCACTCCGCCGCGCCCCGCCTCGGCGGCCACGTTGCGCCCGCCGGCGACCTCGACGGTCTCCATGTTGATCGATCCGTCGAGGCCGGTTTCCAGCCCCTCGGGACCGCGCGCGTAATAGACGCCCGGGCGTCGCCCGGCGGCCGCAGCGCTGCGCTGGCGGGCGGCCAGCGCCAGCGTCCGCTCGGCGTACGTGGCGAGCGTCTCGGCGCGTGCCGGGACGCCGAGCAGCCCGCCGACCTCGCGCAGCTGGCGCGGACTGTCGAGCAGGCGGCCGTCGACCAGCGCGTAGGGAATGCCGGTCTGCTCGGCGACGCGCTGCGCGGTCGAGGCATAGGTGGCGTCTATCGTGCCGACGTCGAGGATGAGGTCGGGCTTGAGCGTGAGCAGCGTTTCGACGGAAACCGTGCTACCGCGTCCGGCCAGACGCCCGAGCAGGGGCAGGTCGCGAAGCGGCGCGGGAAGCGCGCCGAGGGCCTCAGCGGAAAGACGCCAGGGCCAGCCGAGCAGCGCCTGCGGCGCCAGAACGGCGGTCAGCACGCTGGCCGGCGCGCCGGCGGCGAACACGCGGCGGATGCTGGCAGGCGGCGGCAGGCGTCCGAACGCGGTGACAAGGCCGGGTTGGCCAGGATCGCCCGCCTTCGCCCAGGCGCCGCGCGCCGCGGGAAGCAGCCAGGGCGCGCAGGCCAGCGCGCGCAGCAGGGTGCGGCGCTTCACGCGCACTCCGCCGTCCGCCGGACGCCGGCGAACCAGTTGCGGAGCGCATCCAGGGCCGGCGCCAGTTCGACCCCGGCGCGGCCGGTGAACGAACGCCAGTCGAGGAGGTAGTCGTCGGCGACGACGGTGAGCAGCGGCACGCCTTCCGCCATGAGGGCCAGCATTTCGTCGGCGAAGCCGCCGCCGTTCGCCTCCAGCGCGCCGAAGCGGTTGACGACGACGAGATCGACGAGCGCTGCGCCCTCGAAGAGCGCACGGCGCAGCGCCGCGCTGGCGTCGGCGATCCCCCCGGCGTCGATCGCGCACGCCGCCGACGCCGGGCCGAGATCCTGGAACAGCGGATAGCTGACGCCGTCCGCCAGATCGACAAGCACGGTCCCGGCCTTGCCGGCGCCTCGCACCTGCTGCACCAGGCCGCGCACCCGCCGCCCCTCCTGGCGCAGTTCGAAGGCGAAATCGGCGAGCAGGGCGTCGACGATGCCGCGCTCGGCGTGGACGATGGCGGCGATGGGGAAAGCGGGGGAGGAGGAAGATGTCTTCATGTGCGATGGCTCCAGCGGTATCGACCGGATCAGTCGATGATTTTTCTGACTTCGACGGTCTTCAACCACTTCAGGTAGCGGGAGCCGAAGTGGTTGTCCCCGGCGGAGACCATGGCGATGCGCCCTTCGCTGTCGGCCAGCGGCTGTCCGTCCTTTTCCAGGATCAGGAGCACGCCGTCGCCCATCGAGGATGCGAGCAGTTCCAGCCACGAGAAAACCACGCGGTAGCCGTCGCTGGCGGTGGCGACGACGATCGTTTTCTTGCCGTCGTGATGGGATTGCACGTCGAGTTCGGCCTGCTTGAGCACGTCGCGCAGAAGCACGCCTTTCAGCATCTGCCGCCCGCCGTCGCGCAAGGCCACCGGAATTTCCCGCTGCTCGAGCTTGCGCAGCGCGTTCACGTCGAGGTCGAGCGGCTGCTTCACGGCGCCGGAGACGGCGACGCGCTCGCTGACGAAATGCGAGAAGTCGGTGAACTCCCCGCGTACGTCGAGAATCCATTTCGCCAGCCTGCGGGCATCCTCGGGCGGCACGCGGGCGTTCGGCGGCATGAATGGCAGCTTCGCCTTGCCCTCCCGCATCCAGCCGAGACCGTCGGGTCCCGTCCCGGCGACGATGCGCCGGGCAAGGAGTGCCTCCGCCGCCTCGGCGCTCCCGCCTCCGGCATAGCGTCCGGCCACGTCCTTGAACGCGGGGCCGTTCTGCGCCTCGGCACCGCGATGACAGGAAAGGCAGCCGCTTTTCTGCGCCAGAACGAATTCGTCCGCGGCAACGCCCGGCCCGGCGGAAAGCATGGCGAAGGCCGCCATGGCGTACATGATCGCTTGCATCATTTCATCCGTTTCATCCAGAGGCCCTCCGGCAAGGCCGAAGGGCGGGGCAATCAGAATTGAAGGCGGGTGGACAGGAGGAAGTTGCGGCCTTCCTGCGGATAGCCATCGACGAGCTGATAGTTCTTGTCGAGCAGGTTGCGGCCGGTCAGGGCGATGTCCCAGTCGCGCCGGAGCTTGTATTCGACCTTCAGAGCGAGCAGTTGGTAGGCGCCCGTCCGGACGTAACCGTTGCCCACGGCCTTCGTGGACCAGCGCGCCCCGGCTGCCTCCAGGCTCGGAATCACGGTCAGGGCGTCGTTCGGCGTCCATTTGGCGTAGAGGAAGCCCTTGTTCTGCGGCGCGGTGGTCAGACGCAGCGAGGGATCGTTCGGCGCGTCGATCCGGGTATCGATCCAGGTGTAGTTGCCGCCGACTTCGAGATGGCGCGAAACCTGCGCCGCGAGGCCGAACTCGACGCCCTTGAAGACGGCCTCGCCGACGTTCCGGTTCTGGCTTTGGTTGGTCCCGTTGTAGACGATGGGAACGTACTGGATCGCGTCCCTGACCTTGTTGTGGAAGATTGCCGCCTCGCCGCGCACGCCGGGCCAGAGCGTCTCGGCAATGCCGATTTCGAGGTTGAGGGCGCGCTCGGGCTTGAGCCAGGGGTTGGAAATGGCGCCGCCAAAACGGCTGCTGAAGCGGTCGGCCATGGTCGGGAAGCGCGTGCGATCGGAGGCCGATGCATGCAGCTTGCCGCTGCCGCTGTAGCGCCAGATCGCCGCCGCCTGGTAGTTGGTGGCAAAGCTGTCCGCCATCGGCTGATTGAACAGGACGTTGCTCGCGTATTCCTGCGCCTGCTTCGAGCGCCGGATGTCGCGGCTGATGCCGCCGATCAGGTCGAGATTGCGCGTCACATGCCAGGTATCCTCCAGCGCCGCGGACATCGTGTCCTCGATCGTCGTCTGTCGCGGCTCGGTGAAGTTCGTGGCGTGGGTCAGCTGCCACTCCGAATGATCGTCGCGGCGGTAATGCAGCGCCGCCTTCAGGGTCTGTCGCGCGAAATGCGTGGTTCCCAGCTCCAGGCTCAGGCCTTTGGCGTTGTCGTCGTAGGTGCTGGTCCAGTTCTTGGTCGTCAGCGAAACGTTGGTGTAGGCGACCAGATCGTTCCTGAATTCGTTGTAGTAAGCCTTGGCCTTCAGCCAGCTCTTGTCGCCGAGCGCGGTATGCGAAAGAAAATAGAGGCCGGAGGTATCCCACGTCGGCCAATCCCAGGCGCTGATCGTCGACGTCCCCGTCACCGCACCGATGCCGTGCTTTTCCCCGCTCTGGGTGACGTAGTTCAGGGAGTATTCGTCGGTCGCATTCGGCGTGAAACCGGCCTTGAGACTGAAACGCCGGTCGTTCTTGCTGGTGTGATCGCGCTTGCCGCCGTCTTCGGCGACCGTCGGCTTGAAGTCCCGCGACAGACGCCAGCTATCGACATCGCGCTGCTGCGCGCTGATCTGGTAGTAGAAACGCTCCGAGCGGCCGCCCAGATTGGCGTACACGGTATTGCCGTTGTACTCGCCGCCGCCGGCCAGTGCGGCGGTGGCGCGCACTTCGCCTTCGAACGGCTTGACCGGCTTGCGCGTCACCAGATTGATCGCGCCGCCCATGCCGTCCGGCCCGTTGAGCACCGAGACATAGCCTTTCGAGACCTGGACTTCGGACAGGTCGGGCGTCAGAAAACGGTCGAGATCGATGCGGTTGTCGGCGGGGAGATAAAGGCGGATACCGTCCATCAGCAAGGGAACCTGGAAGCGGTCGAAGCCGCGAATGCTGATTCCCGTTTCGTTACGGTTGCCTGCGCCGGTCGTCGTGGCGACGCCGGGAATCAGGTTGAGCGCCTCCGCCACGCCGTCCTTGCTGAAATCCCACAGTTGCTCCCGATCCAGCGTCGCGGTGCCAAGCGCGCTTTCGTTGTCGCGATTGCCGGTCACGGTGATCTGCCCCAAGGTGAAAACCTGGCCCGCGGAAGTCAGCACGCCATCGGCGGCGTACGCCCCTCCCGACAGTGCGAGCGAAACGGCGCCGGCAATCGCGCAGCGCTTGGCTGCTCGATGCAAGCAAAAAGGCGAACGGCGGGTTCGCCGAATTCGCGACGCCGTTCCATTGACGATGCTCCCCCTGGTCATTCTCTTCCCCCTGAGTACCTGAACGAAATAAACAAACCGATATAACGATGGGGAAATCAAAGCGGAGCCGTACGGCTCCGCTTCCGCTCCCACCTGTTCGATGAATTCCCTATGCGATCGAGCTCCCGCCCAATCCCGCACGAAATATACGGTTAAACATAGCGTGCAAAATATGATCGACATCAAATCTGGAAAGATGGGGGATTGACGATCTCTCGGCCGTCGCTATATTGTTAAAAACATATCGAACTGCACAAAAATCGCACTCCAGACATGCTGACCGCCAGCCCCCGACATTTTGCCGTCACGCCCTTCGAACCGCCGTCCGGCGCGCTTTCGCGCCGGGTGCTCGACGGCGTTCTCGGCGGCGCCGAGGACGGCAGCCTGCCGCCCTTCGCCGCGACGCTCGGCATGTCGGCCGCGCAATTCCGGCGCGAGATGAAGGAACGGACGCCGCGCCACCACGCCGCGCACGCGCTTTCCGACGAGCGCTTCGGAGCGCTCGCCGCACAGGCGCCGGGCGAATTTCACGTCCTCCTCGAACTGCTGCTCGGGCACGCCGCCCCGGACGTCGATGCCGCCGACGCGAACCGTCTGGCGCGCGCCATCGCCGCCGCCTGCTTCGGCCAACGGCATCTCTGGCAGGACCTCGGCCTGGCCGGACGCACCGAAGTGACGGAATTGCTCGAACGCCACTTCCCGCGCCTGGCGCGCAAGAACAGCCGCGACCTGCGCTGGAAGCGCTTCCTCTTTGCCGAGGTCGGCGCGCTGACCGGCAATCCGGCGCTGCGCCCGCCCGCCTGCACGCTTTGCCCCGAACAGCAAACCTGCCATCGGGAGACGCCGATGGCCTGAAGAACGTCGCATCCGGCAGGCGCGGCGAGCGAATTGGCGTTCCCGCGTCGCACCTGCCGGACGTTCCGTCGCGCGGACTTCGCATCTCAGGCCGGTCCGCGCGTTTCACCCCCCGCGGGCCGGACACACCCCGCGGGGGTTTCTTTTTATTCGCTATATCCAAATGGATAGACAGAAAGCGGAATCCCCGGCAAAATCCGCGACCTATCCAACCGGATACATCGCTACTCAAAAACACCGCCCAGGGAGGCTATCCATGCGCTGGCACCGTTTCGTTCTCGACACCCCCGCCCCTTTCGCCGCGCGCTCGCTCGCGGCGCTCGCCGCCTTTGCCGCGCTGGCCTGCTTCGGCGGCGCCGCCGGCGCGGACGAGGTGCAGCTCGCCGTCGCCGCCAATTTCTCGGCGCCGGTCAAACAGATCGCTGCCGACTTCGAAAAGGAAACCGGGCACAAGGCGACCGTGTCCACCGGCGCGACGGGCAAGTTCTACGCGCAGATCGTCAACGGCGCCCCGTTCGACATCCTGCTCTCGGCCGACGACGAAACGCCGGCGCGCCTTGAAAAGGAAGGGCATGCGCAAGCCGGAACGCGCTTCACCTACGCGATCGGCAAGCTCGTGTTGTGGAGCGCGAAGCCGGGACTGGTCGACGCCGAGGGCGCCGTCCTGAAGAACGGCGATTTCCGCCACCTCGCGGTCGCCAACCCGAAGGTCGCGCCCTACGGCGCGGCGGCCATCGAGACGCTGACCGCGCTCGGCCTGCTCGACCGCTGGCAGCCGAAGTTCGTGATCGGCGAGAACATCGCGCAGACGCACCAGTTCGTCGCCTCGGGCAATGCCGAACTCGGCTTCGTCGCGCTCTCGCAGGTCATGAAGGAAGGCCGCATCGCCGAAGGCTCGGGCTGGCAGGTGCCGGCCAGGCTGTATTCACCGATCCGCCAGGACGCGGCGCTGCTCGCGCGCGGCAAGGACAACAAGGCCGCCGTCGCCTTCCTCGACTACCTGCGCGGCGCGCGCGCCAAGGCCGTGATCCGCGGCTTCGGCTACGACCTGCCCTGACCGTGTCGCCGAGCGGCGTCGAGTCCATCGAGTTCGGCGCGATCCGCCTGACGCTCGAACTGGCCGGCCTGACCACCGTGCTGCTGCTGCTTCTCGGCACGCCGCTCGCATGGTGGCTGGCGCGCACCCGGTCGGCGCTGAAGGGCCCGGTCGGCGCCGTCGTCGCGCTGCCGCTGGTGCTGCCGCCCTCGGTGCTCGGCTTCTACCTGCTCGTCGCGATGGGCCCGCACGGCCCGCTCGGCAAGCTGACGCAGGCGCTCGGCCTGGGCACGCTGCCCTTCACCTTCCCCGGGCTGGTGGTGGCCTCGGTGCTCTACTCAATGCCCTTCGTCGTGCAGCCGTTGCAGAACGCCTTTTCGGCCATTCCCGAGCGCCTGCTCGAAGCGTCGGCAACGCTGCGCGCCGGCCCCCTCGACACCTTCTTCAACGTCGCCGTGCCGCTCGCCCGTCCGGGTTTTCTGACCGCCACCGTGCTCGGCTTCGCGCACACGGTCGGCGAGTTCGGCGTCGTCCTGATGATCGGCGGCAACATCCCGGACAAGACGCGCGTCGTCTCGGTGCAGATCTACGACCACGTCGAGGCGCTCGAATACGCGCAGGCGCACTGGCTGGCCGGCGGCATGCTGCTCTTCTCCTTCCTCGTGCTGCTCGCGCTGTACACGCTCAACCCGGGAGGCGTGCGCCGGCCATGATCGAAGCCCGCCTCGCCCTGCGCCACCCGGGCTTCGCGCTCGACGTCGACCTCGTCCTGCCGGGGCGCGGCATCACCGCCGTGTGCGGCGCCTCGGGCGCCGGCAAGACGACGCTGCTGCGCGTCGTCGCCGGCCTCGAAAAGCGCGCCGACGGCGTCCTGCGCATCGACGGCGAAGCCTGGCAGGACAGTGCCGCCGGCGTCTTCGTGCCGCCGCACCGGCGCGCGCTGGGCATGGTTTTCCAGGATGCGGCGCTGTTCCCCCATCTTTCCGTGCGCGACAACCTCGCGTTCGGGCAGCGACGCATGCGCGGCGCCGGCCGCGCGCCGGAAACGGCCCCGGTCATCGAACTGCTCGGTATCGGCCATCTGCTCGAACGCCGCCCCGAAAAACTCTCGGGCGGCGAGCAGCAGCGCGTCGCCATCGCCCGCGCCCTGCTCACCGGGCCGCGCCTGCTGCTGATGGACGAGCCGCTGGCGGCGCTCGACGAGCGGCGCAAGGCCGAGTTGCTGCCCTGGCTCGACCGCCTGCACGACGAACTGGAAATTCCGCTGCTCTACGTCAGCCACTCGCTGCCCGAGGTGGCCCGTCTGGCCGACCATCTGGTCGTGCTCGACGGCGGCCGCACGCTGGCCACCGGGCCGCTCGGCGAGGTGCTGCCGCGCCTCGACCTGCCGCTGTCGCGCGACGAGGACGCCTTCGTCGTGATCGACGCGAGCGTCGGCGAATACGACGGCGCCTACGCGCTGGCCCGCCTCGACTTCGCCGGCGGCGCGCTGTGGGCGACGAGCGCGCCGCGCGCGCCCGGCAGCCGCGTGCGCGTGCGCATCCAGGCGCGCGACGTGAGCCTGGCGCACGCCCCGCAGCAGAGCAGCATCATGAACAGCGTCGCGACGCGCATCGTCGATTTCAAACCGCAGGAACCCGGACGCATCCTCGCCCGTCTCGATGCCGGCGGCACGCCGCTGCTCGCCCGCCTGACGCGCAAGTCGGCCGAACTGCTCGGCGTCGCGCCGGGCATGGCGATCTACGCGCAGATCAAGAGCGTCGCGCTGCTCGACTGAGGCGCCGGTCCGGCGCCATACGCCTACGGTACGAGGGGCTTGAGCAGGGCGCGGAAATCGGCGAACTCGGCGGAAATCGCCGCCGACGCCTTCAACTCCATCTGCCGGTAACGGTCGAGCGCCATGCGCCCAAAGTCGGTGAGCTGCGCGCCGCCGCCGCCGCTGCCGCCGGTCGCCGTCGCCACCAGCGGCGCAACGAAGGCGGCATTGGTCGCTTCGACCAGCAGCCAGGCGCGTCGGTAGGACATGTCCATTTCGCGCGCCGCCGCCGAGATCGAACCGGTGCGCCCGATGGCTTCGAGCAGTTCGGCGCGCCCCGGGCCGATGGCGATGCTGGCGCCGAGCAGGACGCGCAGGCGCGGCCCTTGCGCGCTGCTGGAGCGGGGTTTCCTCGGCACAGCCCCCTCCTCAGACCCGGCTGACGAAGGCCTTGCCGTGGCCCTCGGCAATGGCGCGCACCTTGGCGCCGAGCGCGGCGTCGCCGGCGAAGGCCAGACTGCCGAGATCGCTCTGCGCGCAGAGGCCGGCGATGGCCGCCTCGTCGCCCTGCAGGATGTTGAACACGCCGTCAGGCAGGCCTGCGCGCGCCGTCAGTTCGGCGAAAGCGAAGGCCGCCGAGGGCGCCTTCGGGCTCGGCTTGGCGACCACCGTCGCGCCGCCGGCAAGCGCCGGAACGACGTAGGAGAGCAGCCCGGCGAGCGGCGCGCGGTCGTCGTTGACCACGGCGACGACGCGGCCGGCGCCCCCAGCAAATTCAGCGGCCGGCGAGGCGGCACGCAGCAGCGCGACCGCTTCGGCGACTTCGGCGGCGGCCGCCGCTTCTTCCTTGCCGGTTTCATCTCCGATCAGCCTGGCGAAATGGACGGCGTAGCCGGCCAGCGCGTCGGCCACCGCCGCCAGCAGCGCGGCGCGCGCCGGCGTCGGCTCGACAGCCCAGGCGGCGCAAGCTCCCTGCGCGGCGGCCACCGCCTTGGCGGCGACGTCGGCGCCGCACAGCGGCGTGCGGCGCAGCACCTCACCGGTCTGCGGATTGCGCACGTCGAAGAAACCGTCGGTCATCGTCAGATAGGCGTGGCCGTTGATCCACAGCGGCAGGGCGAGAGGGTCGTCATTGTCGATCATGCGGATTTCCTGTTCTTTGCGTAGAGTTCTTTGAAGGTCCGGCCCTGCGGCGCCGGGAAATCGCGCCCCGCCGTCCAGCCCGGCGCGACGCCGAGCACTTCGATGCGGTCGCGGCCGCCGGCCAGCCAGTTGAGGTAGCGCACGCCGATTTTCGCGGCCAGCGCGTAGAGCGCCGGACGCGCCGCCACCCAGCCCCAGGCGCGCAGCGCGAGGCGCTCGGAGAGCGGGCGCAGGCCGTCGTCGGTCTGCTTCTCGCGCAGCTTGCGCAACAGGTCGGGCAGCGGGATTTTTACCGGGCAGACGACGCCGCACTGGTTGCACAGCATCGAGGCGTGCGGCAGGTCGAGCGCGTTTTCGAGACCGGTGAACAGCGGCGTCAGGACCGAGCCCATCGGCCCCGGATAGACCCAGCCGTAGGCGTGGCCGCCGATCGTCTGATAGACCGGGCAGTGGTTCATGCAGGCGCCGCAGCGGATGCAGCGCAGCATGTCCTCGAACTCGCTGCCGAGCAGGCCGACGCGGCCGTTGTCGACGAGCACGAAGTACATGTGCTCGGGGCCGTCCGGGTCGCCGCCGGCCTTCGTCCCGGTGAGCAGCGAGACGTAGTTGGAGATCGCCTGTCCGGTCGCCGAGCGCGGCAGCAGGCGCATCAGCGTGGCGAAGTCCTCAAGCGTCGGGACGACCTTCTCGACGCCGGTCACGACGACGTGCACCTTGGGCAGCGTGGTCACCATGCGCCCGTTGCCCTCGTTGGTGACGAGCGCGACGCTGCCGCTTTCGGCGATCAGGAAATTGCCGCCGGAGATGCCCATCTCGGCGCTGACGAAGTGCTCGCGCAGCACTTCGCGCGCCTCGCGGGTGAGCGCCGGGATGTCGGTCTTGCGCGGCTTGTTGTGCGTCTTGGCGAAGAGGTCGGCAACCTCGTCGACGTTCTTGTGCATGACCGGCGCGATGATGTGCGACGGCGCCTCGTTGCCGGCAATCTGCAGGATGTATTCGCCGAGGTCGGTCTCGACCGGCTGCACGCCGGCGGCGCTAAGCGCCGCGTTGAGGTCGGCCTCCTCGGAGAGCATCGACTTCGACTTGATCGCCTTGCGCACGCCGTGGCGCTCGGCGATGTCGAGCACGTGCCGGCAGATCTCACCGCCGTCCTTCGCCCACAGCACCGTGGCGCCGCGCGCCTGGGCCTCGCGCTCGAAAAGTTCGAGCCAGACGTCGAGATTCTCGACGACGCGCCGCCGGACCTGCTCGCCGGCGCTGCGCAGCGCCTCGAAATCGGCGTCGGCCTGCGCGTTGTAATCGACCACCGCCTTGGCGCGCATGTCGACGAACTTGCCCTTGGCCGTCTTCAGGTTGGCCTGCAGCCGCACGTCGGCCAGCTTCTCGCCGACCCGCGCCTTGAAGAACATCGATTGCTGGCGCATCAGTTCTTCGCTCCCGCCGCGGCTTCAGAGACATCGCCCGGCAACGTCCCGGCCAGGACCTCGGCCACGTGCAGCACGCGCGTCTTCTCGTCGCCCATGCGGCGCAGCTTGCCTTCGATGTTGAGCAGGCAGCCGAGGTCGCCGCCGACCACCGCGTCGGCGCCGGCGGCCTGCGCATTGACGCATTTCTTCCCGGCGATCGCCGCCGAGACGTCGCCGAACTTGACCGAGAAGGTACCGCCGAAACCGCAGCACTCCTCGCTCGCCGGCATCTCCTTCAGGGTCAGGCCGGGCACCTTGTCGAGCAGGCTGCGCGGCTGCGCCTTGATGCCGAGACTGCGCAGGCCGGTGCACGAATCGTGGTAGGTGACGCTGCCGGCGAACGCGCCGGGCACGGTCTCGACCTTGAGCACCGTGGCGAGAAAGTCGGTCAGCTCGAAAACGCGCGCGGCGAGGCGCGCGGCGCGCTCGCCCCAGGCGGCGTCGGCGGCGAGCAGGCCGGGATATTCGGTGCGGATCTGGTCGGCGCAGGAGCCGGAAGGGGCGACGACGTAGTCGTAGGCTTCAAATTCGGCAATCGTCTTTCTGGCGAGCGCCGCGGCGGTCTCCCGGTCGCCCGAGTTGAAGGCGGGCTGCCCGCAACAGGTCTGGCGCTCCGGCACGACGACCTCGCAGCCGGCCGCTTCGAGCAGTTTGATGGCGGCGAAACCGACGCTGGGACGCATCAGGTCGACGAGGCAGGTGACGAACAGGGCTACACGCATGATGGTAAGATATTGCGCCGCACAACGGTGCGGCGTGGATTGTTAAACAGCAGATCGGACAACAGATCGGGCGGAACTCGTAATGGTATTCTGCCGCAGAACAAAACGGAAGGTTCGACAGGACGACCATGGTCGCGCAGCAAGCAGAAAAAGGTTCCATACAGGTCATCGAGCGCATGATGTCGCTGCTCGACGTGCTGGCCGACTCGCCCGAACCGGCGAGTCTCAAGATTCTCGCCCAGACCACCGGGCTCCACCCCTCGACGGCGCACCGCATTCTCGCCGCGATGACCGCCACGCGCCTCGTCGAACGGCAGGACGCCGGCACCTACCAGCTCGGCATCCGCCTGCTCGAGCTCGGCAACATCGTCAAATCGCGAATCAACATCCGCGACATCGCCCTCCCCTTCATGCAGCAGCTGCATGAGCGCATCGGCGAGGCGATCAACCTCGGCATCCGCCACGACGACGAAATCATTTACGCCGAGCGCACGTCGAGCGGCCGCTCGCTGGTCCGCGTCGTCTATCTGGTCGGCGGCCGCGCGCCGTTGCACCTGACCTCGGTCGGCAAACTCTTTCTCGCCGCCGACACGCCGGAGAACGTGCGCGCCTACGCCAAGCGCACCGGCCTGCCGGGCAAGACGCCGCACTCGCTGACCAGCCTGACGGCGCTGGAAAAGGAACTCGACAAGATCCGCCGCCACGGCCTGGCCTTCGACAACGAGGAAGCCGAGATCGGCCTGCGCTGCGTCGCCGCGCCGCTGCGCAACGACGAAGGCATCATCGTCGCCGGCCTCTCGGTATCGGCGCCGACCGACCGGCACAGTCCGGAATGGGTCGCGCAGGTCAAGGAAACCGCCGAGCAGATTTCGCAGGCGCTCGGCTACCGCAAGGCGCGCAAATAGACGAAGGCGCTGCGCCAAAGCAAAAGGCCACGGCATGCCGTGGCCTTTTTCGTGCGCGCCCGGATCAGGCGTGCGTCGAGTGGCGGCGCACCGCCGAGGCGCTTTCCATCCAGCGCTTGATGCGGTTGGCGTCGCCGACGCGGGTCAGCTTGCCGGCCGAGTCGAGCAGCACGATGACGACCGGCTTGTCGGCCACGCGCGCCTGCATGACGAGGCATTTGCCGGCCTCGTGGATGTAGCCGGTCTTCGACAGGCCGACGTCCCAGGTCGAGCTCTTCACCAGCGGGTTGGTGTTGCGGTAGTCGAGCAGGCGGCCGCTGACTTCGACCTGCGCATCCGAGGTCGTCGAAAACTCGCGGATCAGCGGGTACTGGTGCGCGGCGCCGACCATCTTGGCCAGATCGTAGGCGGTGGAAACGTTGTTGCTGGTCAGCCCGGTCGGGTCTTCGAAATGGCTGTTCGTCATGCCGAGCGACGCCGCCTTGCGGTTCATCGCGGCGATGAAGGCGCTGAGGCCGCCCGGGTAATGCCGGCCGAGGGCGTTGGCCGCGCGGTTCTCCGAGGACATCAGGGCGAGCAGGAGCGCCGTTTCGCGCGTGATGACCGAGCCGACGTGCAGGCGCGAACGGCTGCCGCGCAGGTAGTCGACGTCCTCGTCGGTGACGGTGATCGGCGCCTGCAGATCGGGAACGCTGTCGAGCACGACCATCGCCGTCATCAGCTTGGTGATCGAGGCGATCGGCACGACCAGATCGGCGTTCTTCTGGTACAGCGCCTCGCTTCCGCCCTGCTCGATGACGAGCGCGGCGCTCGACTGGACAGCGAGGCGGCGCGACTCCTGCAGCTGTTCGGAACTGGCGACGGAGGCCTTCTTGACCAGTTTTTTCTGGACGACCGGCTTGGATTTCTTCTTGGGTGCTGCGTAAACGGATTCGACCGCGACCAGGTTGGTGCCTAGCAACGCTCCGAGCAGCAATGCGGTTTTCAGCGTAATCCGCATGGCGGTGACTCCTGCAAGGTTCGGGGGGTGGGCGAAATTCTACTTTAGTTTAGCGAGCGGAATAGACAAATCAAGAAAAATAAGGGGATACCAGATTTACCTAAGACCCGACTTTAATCGGCATCAAATTTCGAGGAAGTCCTCCATCTCGCTTTTCCGGTCCATTGTGTCCTTGTAGCCGAGGTCGATCAGCGCCCGCGTAAACGGCTGCTCGAACAGCAGGTAGCTGGTCAGCGCGCCGCCCTGTCGGTTCATCGCCCCGACGCCGCGCAGCAGGGCGCGCACCGACCACGGCAGCGCGCGGGCATGGCGCGCGGCGATGTAATCGAGATGCTCGGACGGCGAGATCACCAGCGAGCGCACCGGGCGCAGCGGAATTCCGGCGCTTTCGCGCATTTCCGGTGGGATTGCCGTAATGGTCTGGTTGATCCGCTGCATGCGTTCGATATCGACGGCGAGGCTGTCGAGAAAGATCGACGCCAGCGAGTGGCCGGCGATCTGGGCCAACGTCGGGTAGGTCGACGAGCGCTGGCGCTGAGCTTTGTCGCTGGTGCGTCCGGCGCCGATCACGAGCACTTTTTCCGCGCCCAGGTGGATGGCAGGCGAGATCGGCGCCAGCTGGCGCATCGAGCCGTCGCCGAAATACTCGCGGTTGAGGTGCACGGCCGGAAAGACGAAAGGAATCGCGCTCGATGCGAGCAGGTGGTCGATCGTCAGGCGCGAGCGGCAGCCGAAACGCTGCGTGCGCTGCCAGACCTCGACGTCGGAATGCGCCTGGAAAAAGCTCACGCTATGCCCGCTGGTGTAGCCCGAGGCGGTCAGGCTGAGCGCGTAGAGCGAGCCGTTGGCGATGACGCGGTCGAGGTTGCGGAAATCGAGGTGGCGTTCGAGCAACTGGCGCAGCGGCTCGTTGTCGAGCAGCGAACGCGGACTGCGCCGAAGCACCCAGCCGAGCATCAGGGCGCCCAGCCAGTGCGCGCCCGAGGCGGCGATGCCGAGCGGATCGGCCCGATAGATGTGCCCGGCGTGCATGTTGCGCCAGACGCTCGCCAGCGACTCGACGGCGCCGCGGAAGTTATCGGCATGGCAGGCCAGCGTCGCCGCGTTGATGGCGCCGGCCGAGGTGCCGCAGATGATGGGAAAGGGATTGCGCGTGGGGTCCGGCAGGAGTTCGCGGACCGCCAACAGGACGCCCACCTGGTAGGCGGCGCGCGCGCCGCCCCCGGTGAGAATCAGCGCCGCTCTGCGATTGGCCATCGGACGAACCTCCGGACGGACAGGATGCGCTCCATGATAAACGGGTTGGCGGCCGGCATGCTCGGGTTGTTTTCCGAAACCGGCCGCCGGACGGCGCGTACTGCGCCCGTACGACGCTAGATGGCGCTGTCGGCGACGGTCAACGCCGTCATATTGACGATGCGCCGGACCGTCGACGTCGGCGTCATGATGTGCGCGGGGCGCGCGGCGCCGAGCAGGATCGGGCCGATCGTCATGTTGTCGCCGGCCGCCGCCTTGAGCAGGTTGAAGGAGATGTTGGCAGCATCGAGCGTCGGCATGATCAGCAGGTTGGCCTGCCCCTTGAGACGCGAATTGGGGAAGACCTGCATGCGGATGGTTTCGTCGATCGCCGCGTCGCCGTGCATTTCGCCCTCGACCTCGAGCTGCGGCGCGCGCTCCGCGAGAATGGCCAGCACCTCGCGCATCTTCTGCGAGGTCGGCGAATCCTCGCTGCCGAAGCTCGAATGCGAAAGCAGCGCGACCTTCGGCACGATGCCGAAGCGGCGCACTTCGTCGGCCGCGAGCAGCGTCATGTCGGCAAGCTGTTCGGCGCTCGGCTCGTAGTTCACATAGGTATCGCCGATGAACACGGTGCGCCCGGAGAGCATCAGCAGGTTCATCGTGTAGTAGTTGTTCACGTCGGAACGCATGCCGATCACGTTCTTCACGTAATAGCGATGCAGCTGGTGCCGGCCGAAGGTGCCGCAGATCAGGCCGTCGGCATCGCCCAGGCGCACCATCAGCGAGCCGAACAGCGTCGCGCGCCGGCGCACTTCGCGCTTGGCGTAATCCTCCGAGACGCCCTTGCGCTCCATCAGGCGATGGTATTCGCGCCAGTACTTTTCGAAATTACGCTCGAAGAACGGGTTTTCTTCGACATGCACCACCTCGAAATCGCTATCCGGACGAATACGCAGGCCCGCCGCCTCGATCTTGCGCACGATCTCGTCGCGGCGACCGATCAGCAGCGGACGCGCGATGCCTTCGTCGCACACCACCTGTACGGCGCGCAGCACGCGTTCGTCCTCGCCCTCGGCGAAGACGATGCGCTTGGGCGCCAGCTTGGCCTGCGCGAACACCGGCTTCATGATCAGGCCCGAGTGGTAGACGAACTCGTTGAGGCTCTGCCGGTAGGCGTCGAAGTCCTTGATCGGGCGCGTCGCGACGCCGGAATCCATCGCTGCCTGCGCGACGGCCGGCGCGATCTTGGCGATCAGGCGCGGATCGAAGGGATTCGGGATCAAATACTCCGGCCCGAAGCCGGCGGCTTTCTCGCCATAGGCCTTGGCCGCCACTTCCGACTGCTCGACGCGCGCCAGTTCGGCGATCGCCTTGACCGAGGCCAGCTTCATTTCCTCGGTGATCGTCGTCGCGCCGACGTCGAGCGCGCCGCGGAAGATGAAGGGGAAGCACAGCACGTTGTTGACCTGGTTCGGGTAGTCCGAACGTCCGGTCGCGATGATCGCGTCGCTACGCACCGCCTTCACGTCTTCCGGCAGGATTTCCGGATTCGGGTTGGCGAGCGCCATGATGATCGGACTGGCCGCCATCTTCGCAACCATCTCCTTCTTCAGCACGCCGCCGGCGGAAAGGCCGAGAAAGACGTCGGCGCCTTCGATGATCTCGCCCAGCGTGCGGGCGTCGGTCTTCTTCGCGTAGCGCGCCTTGATCTCGTCCATCTCCTCGACGCGCCCTTCGTAGACGACGCCCTTGATGTCGCTCACCCAGATGTTCTCGACCGGAATGCCGAGCATGACCAGCAGGTCGAGGCAGGCCAGCGCGGCGGCGCCGGCGCCCGAGGTGACCAGCTTGACCTTGCTCAGGTCCTTGCCGAGCAGGAACAGGCCGTTGAGGATGGCGGCGCCGACGACGATCGCGGTGCCGTGCTGGTCGTCGTGGAAGACCGGAATCTTCATTCGCTCGCGCAGCTTCTTCTCGATGTAGAAGCACTCCGGCGCCTTGATGTCTTCGAGGTTGATGCCGCCGAAGGTCGGTTCGAGCGAGGCGATCGCCTCGATCAGCTTGTCCGGATCGCGCTGGTCGATTTCGAGGTCGAACACGTCGATGTTGGCGAACTTCTTGAACAGCACGCCCTTGCCTTCCATCACCGGCTTGGCGGCGAGCGGGCCGATCGCGCCCAGACCCAGCACGGCCGTGCCGTTGGTGATCACGCCGACGAGGTTGGCGCGCGACGTCAGGGTGCTCGCTTCGCGCGGGTCCGCAACGATCTCCTCGCAGGCCGCGGCGACACCGGGCGAGTAGGCGAGCGACAGATCGTACTGGTTGGTCAGCTGCTTGGTCGGCTGCACCGAGATTTTCCCGGGCTTCGGCTGGCGGTGGTAATAGAGGGCGGCGGCGTGAAGCTGTTCTTTATCCATGACGGTTTTTCCTGGTTGAGCGTTCGTCAATAATTCATAATTATAGTAGCACAACGAAGCCGGCAGGCGCCTCTCGCGCCGCGCTGCCAAAGGGCTTGCGCGCAGCCCTTCGGGGGAGTCGGCCGAGCGGCGACTCGGCGAGCGCCAGTCTAAGCCACGCCCATTTGTGGCATAATTGTGGATTACCGAAACCACCTCGCTGCGCCACAAACGCCGAGCATGCCCGTTACACCATCACTGCGCTGGGCAAGTTTCCCGCCAGCCGCGACCGACGCCGCTCACCGGACCCCACCGGTCTCTCTTCTTGCGCGCCGCGCCACGGTAACTCCCGCTTTCTCGACTTTCCTTTGAGAGTGTTTTGCCATGAATCAAGCCGCCCCCCTGAACGCCCCCGCCTACGTCAAACACGAACGCCTCAAGCAATGGGTCGCCGACATTGCCGCGCTCACCGAACCCGCCCGCATCGTCTGGGCTGACGGTTCTCAGGAAGAATACGACCGCCTGTGCGGCGAGATGGTCGAAGCCGGGATGCTGATCAAGCTCAACCCGGAAAAGCGCAAGAACTCCTACCTGGCCTGGTCCGACCCGTCCGACGTGGCGCGCGTCGAAGACCGCACCTACATCTGCTCGGCGAAGAAGGAAGACGCCGGCCCGACCAACAACTGGGAAGACCCGGCCAAGATGCGCGAGACGCTGAACGGCCTGTTCAAGGGCTGCATGCGCGGCCGCACGATGTACGTCATCCCGTTCTCGATGGGTCCGCTCGGCTCGCCGATCGCGCACATCGGCGTTGAAATCTCCGACAGCCCCTACGTCGTCGTCAACATGCGCACGATGACGCGCATGGGCCGCGCCGTGTTCGACGTGCTCGGCAGCGACGGCGAGTTCGTTCCCTGCGTGCACTCGATCGGCGCCCCGCTCGGCCCCAACGAGAAGGACTCGCGCTGGCCGTGCAACCCGGACACCAAGTACATCGTGCACTACCCGGAAACGCGCGAGATCTGGTCCTACGGCTCGGGCTACGGCGGCAACGCGCTGCTCGGCAAGAAGTGCTTCGCGCTGCGCATCGCCTCGAACATGGCGCGCGACGAAGGCTGGCTGGCCGAGCACATGCTGATCCTCGGCGTCGAATCGCCCGAGGGCGAGAAGTCCTACGTCGCCGCCGCCTTCCCGTCGGCCTGCGGCAAGACCAACTTCGCCATGCTGATTCCGCCGAAGAGCTTCAACGGCTGGAAGATCACGACGATCGGCGACGACATCGCCTGGATCAAGCCGGGCAAGGACGGCAAGTTCTACGCGATCAACCCGGAAGCCGGCTTCTTCGGCGTCGCCCCGGGCACGTCGGAAAAGACCAACTTCAACGCGATGGCCACGCTGAAGGAAAACATCATTTTCACCAACGTCGCGCTGACCGACGACGGCGACGTGTGGTGGGAAGGCATGAGCAAGGAAGCCCCCGCTCACCTGATCGACTGGCAGGGCAAGGACTGGACGCCGGAGATCGCCAAGGAGACCGGGCGCAAGGCGGCGCACCCGAACTCGCGCTTCACCGCGCCGGCCGCGCAGTGCCCATCGGTCGACGCACAGTGGGAAGACCCGCAGGGCGTGCCGATCTCGGCCTTCATCTTCGGCGGCCGCCGCGCCACCACCGTGCCGCTGGTCTATGAAGCCTTCAACTGGAACTTCGGCGTCTACATGGCCGCCACGCTCGGCTCGGAAACCACCGCCGCCGCCTTCGGCGCGCAGGGCGTCGTCCGCCGCGATCCGTTCGCCATGCTGCCCTTCTGCGGCTACCACATGGGCGACTACTTCAACCACTGGCTGAAGATGGGCCACGCCGTCGAACACGCGCCGCGCATCTTCTGCGTGAACTGGTTCCGCATGAACGAGCAGGGCGAGTTCATGTGGCCGGGCTTCGGCGAGAACATGCGCGTCCTCAAGTGGATCGTCGACCGCGTCAAGGGCCGCGTTTCCGCCAAGGAAACCGCACTCGGCTGGATGCCGCAGTTCGAGGACATCGACTGGACCGGCCTCGAAATCAGCAAGGCCGAATTCGACGCGCTCACCCACGTCGACGCCGACGCCTGGAAGAGCGAGCTGGCCGGCCACAAGGAGTGGTTCGACAAGCTCGGCGAAAAGATGCCGAAGCAGCTCATCCTCAAGCGCGAGCTGTTCGAGATGGGTCTCTGGCACGAAGCCGTCTGATCCAACTGCGCTAGACTCGAAGGGCCGCCGATGCGCGGCCCTTTTTATTGCCTCCGGAGTTCCCGATGCTTCCCCGTTCCGCCCCCCGCGTAGACGACATCGCCCCCTTCCACGTCATGGAGCTGCTGGCGCGCGCCAAGGAACTCGAAGCCGCCGGCCGCGACATCGTCCACATGGAGGTCGGCGAACCGGACTTCCCGACGCCTGCGCCGATCGTCGCCGCGGCGCAGGCGCATCTGGCCGGCGGCCGCGTCTTCTATACGCCGGCGCTCGGCCTGCCCGAGCTGCGCGAAGCCATTTCCGCCTTCTACCGAACGCGCTACGGCGTCGATGTTCCGGCGTCGCGCATCGTCGTCACGGCCGGCGCCTCCGGCGCCCTGCTGCTCGCCCTCGCCTGCCTCGCCGCACCCGGCAGCGAATGGCTGCTCACCGATCCCGGCTACCCGTGCAACCGCCACTTCGTACGCAGCTTCGAAGGCGTTCCGGTCGGCATTCCGGTCGGCGCGGAAAGCAACTTCCAGCCGACGCTCGCCGACCTCGAACGACACTGGAACGAACGCACTGCGGGCGCGCTCTTCGCGTCACCGGCCAACCCGACCGGGACCATGCTCGACGCCGGCACGCTCGCCGCCATCGCCGGCTTCGTGCGGCAACGCGGCGGCCAGTTGATCGTCGACGAGATCTATCACGGACTGACTTACGAAGAGGACGCGCCGACCGCGCTGCAGTTCGGCAACGACATCTTCGTCGTGCAGAGCTTCTCCAAGTACTTCAACATGACCGGCTGGCGCCTCGGCTGGCTGGTCGTTCCCGAGCGTTTCGCGCGCGACGTCGAGAAGCTCGCGCAGAACCTCTTCATCGCGCCATCGACGCCGGCGCAGCACGCCGCGCTCGCCGCCTTCCACCCGGAAACGATCGCGATCCTGGAAAGCCGCCGCGCCGAACTCCGCCGGCGGCGCGACTTTCTGGCGCCCGAACTCGAGCGCCTGGGCTTTCGCCTGAGCGCCAGGCCGGAAGGAGCCTTCTACATCTACGCCGACTGCAGCGCGCTCACCGACGACAGCGAGCGCTTCGCCCGCACGCTGCTCGAAACAGCCGGCGTCGCCGTCACCCCCGGGCTGGATTTCGGCACGCACGCACCGGAGCGCCACCTGCGCCTCGCCTACGCAACGGAGGTCGGGCGCCTGGGCGAAGCCATCGACCGCATCCGGCGCTTCCTCGGCTAGCCGAAAGAGGCCAATGCAAGCGGCAGAAAAAGAAAAGGCGTAACCGGAGTTACGCCTTTCATTCGAGAGCGGGCGAGGCGAGCCAGGCTCGTCCCGTCCCACGCAGGATAGCGCTTGCTTCGGCGCTTACTTCGGACGCGAACCGGTCGGGAACGGCCATGCCCCGGTCGGATTGAGCGCCGACTTGAGGCCCGGCGTTGCGGCCGTAGACGGCGTCGGAGCGGCTTCCGGGGTCGCAGCGGCGCGCGACGCGGGTGCGGCCGCAGCGGCTGGCGCAGGAGCGGCCTTCGGGGCGGCGGCGGGCTTCGCGGCAGGCTTCGGCGCGGCTTTCTTTGCAGCCGGCTTGGCGGCAACCTTCGCTACTACGGGCTTGGCGGCAGCTTTCGGCGCGGCGGGCTTGGCAGCGGGCTTCGGCGCAGCCTTCTTCGCGACGGGCTTGGCAGCGGCCTTCGGTGCAGCCTTCTTCACCGCCGGCTTGGCGGCGGCCTTCGGGGCGGCCTTCTTCGCGACGGGCTTGGCGGCGGCCTTCGGCGCCGCCTTCTTCGCCGCCGGCTTGGCGGCAGCCTTCGGGGCCGCCTTCTTCGCGCCGGGCGTGGCGGCCGCCTTCCGCGCCGCCGTCCTCTCCGCCCGCCTCGCGGCCGGCTTTCGCCCCGCCTTCACGTCCGCCCGCCGACGACGACCCGTTGCCGCCCGCCCTCTTGCAGCCCTCGGCGCCGCCCGCTTCGCCGCCGGCTTTGCGACAACCTTCGGCGCGGCCTTCTTCGCAACGGGCTTGGCGGCGGCCTTCGGCGCAGCCTTCTTCACCGCCGGCTTGGCGGCAGCCTTCGTCGCGGCGGGTTTGGCCGCAGCCTTCACGGCGGTCTTCGCCGCGGGTTTGGCAGCGGCTTTCGGCGCAGCTTTCGTCGCAGCAGGTTTGGCGGCCGCCTTCGGTGCGGCTTTCTTCACTACGGGCTTCTCCGCCGCTTTGGGTTTCTTTGCACTTGTTGCCATGGTTACCTCCTTCTTGGAATTCGAGGAACAGTTCTAACGAGCACCTACCAAAACACCACGATCCGCGTGAACGAAGCCGGACCATCCAACGTGCGCATCATGCATATCGCGTACCTCGCCGACGCACCGATTGAATCCGTAAACAGCAATGACAGCCTGAAAGAAAGGGAGCGAAGCGGGTGCCGAGGCCGGGGTCGGGGCCGTGTCGAGCTTGCGGGATCGACCTTGCCCGCGGAGGGCAGACGAATCGCACGGGGCACGAAGCAAAGAGGGAAAAAAGAAGGAGGAGCAGCGACGGAAGCCGTACCGGAGGAGTCCGGTGAGCATGTTGAAAATGCTTTTCGAATGATTCGGCGTTCCGCTTATATCCATCGCATTTCGCATCCAGAGCGCCCCGGAGAGTAAAGCGCCTCGCGGAGCCGTTGGGCAACACCTACTATATGTTGTGTCACCCCTGCAATTTTCGACTAATTCTAGTAGCGCCCAATACTTGACGCAAGAAGTATTTTATGACCAGAGGAACGTGCAAAAAAAACTGTCTCCATCTGGCGACACAGGCTGCGCGATGATGGATGAAAAGCCCTACTCGTGCGAAGCGATGCCCTTCGCGACGGCCAGGCGGCGCCATTCGAAACACGGCCCGGGATCCGTTTTCCGCCCGGGCGAAACGTCCGAATGTCCGGCGATATCGAGCGCTCCGTAGTACGCGTGCAGCGCGGCCAACAGCGCATTCAGCCGCGCATACTGTGCAGTTTCGAAAGGCAGTTCATCGCAACCTTCGAGCTCGATGCCGACTGAGAAATCGTTGCAGCGCGCGCGCCCTTTCCAGCTCGAAACTCCCGCATGCCACGCGCGCCGATCGCAAGAAACGAACTGGATCAACTCACCGTCTCGCCGGATCAGGAAATGCGCGGAGACGCGCAGGGCGGCGATTTCAGCAAAATAGGGATGCGCCGACGGGTCGAGGGAATTAGTGAACAGGCGGGCGATATCGTCGCTACCGAAACGGCCGGGCGGAAGACTGATCGCATGCACGACGATCAACGAAGGAAGGACACCCGCCGGGCGGTCGTCGACATTGGGCGAGTCGATGCGACGCGCCAAGCTCAGCCAGCCCTCCTCGAATCTGGCGACGGCACTCATTCCTCGATCCCGAGGCGCTCGATCCGGTAACGCAGCGAACGGAAACTGACGCCGAGGAGACGCGCGGCCGCCGTCCTATTGAAGCCCGTTTTGGCCAACGCTTCGAGGATGGCCTGCTTCTCCAGACGATTCACATAGTCGTCGAGCGTCTCGCCGAGACGTCCGCCGCTTTCGTCGACCACATCCATCGCCAGTTGCAGGTCTTCGACGACGATCGCCTCGCCGGAGCACAGGGCCGTCGCGCGCTCGAGCACGTTCTCGAGTTCGCGCACGTTGCCGGGAAAACTGTAGGCGCAGAGCGCGCGCATGGCATCGCTGCTCAGCTGCGGCGAACGGTCGCCGCCGATGCGCGCGAGCATGGCGCTGACCAGCGGCGGAATGTCGTCGCAGCGCTCGCGCAAGGGCGGCATCCGGAGCTCGATGACGTTGAGGCGGTAATAGAGGTCCTGGCGGAAAGTGCCGGCGTCGACGCACTCCTTCAGATTGCGGTGCGTCGCGGAAATGATGCGCACATCGACCGACTCCTCGAGCGTGCTGCCGACCTTGCGCACCTTCTTTTCCTGAATCGCGCGCAGCAATTTGACCTGCATGGCGAGCGGCAGATCGGCCACCTCGTCGAGAAACAGCGTGCCGCCCTGCGCCGCCTGGAAAAAACCGTCGCGCTCGCTGTCGGCGCCGGTGAATGCGCCCTTGCGGTAGCCGAAGAATTCGCTCTCCATCAGGTTCTCGGGAATCGCCCCGCAGTTCACCGGCACGAAAGGCGCGGCTTGGCGCGCGCCCTGCCGGTGGATCAACCGCGCCGCAAGTTCCTTGCCGCTGCCCGATTCGCCCGAAATATAGACCGGCGCCTGGCTGCGCGCGAGCTTGTCGATCATCTCGCGCACATGTCGCATGGCCGACGAATCGCCGATCAGCCGCACGCCCGAAGCGCCTTCGTTGACGCCCGCTTCGAGGTCGCCGCCTTCCGGCGGCAGATTGAGCGCCGACTTGATCAGCGAACGCAACTGGTCGAGCGCTACCGGCTTCGCGAGATAGTCGAAAGCCCCGGCCTTGAGCGCGGCCACCGCGTTTTCGGCACTGCCGAAGGCGGTGATCACGGCAACGGGCGTTTCCGCGTATTGCTCGCCGATCAGGCGCACGACCTCCAGCCCCTCGCCATCCGGCAGACGCATATCGGTGAGGCACAGCGCGTAGCGCTCGCGCGCCAGAAACGCGCGAGCCTCCGCCACCGTTCCCGCGCAGTCGGCGGACAAGCCCATGCGCACCAGCGTCAGATCGAGCAGTTCGCGAATATCCGCCTCGTCATCGACGACCAGGACCCTCGCCAGTTCGCCGCGCAAACGGCGCCCTCCCTTGCTTACAGACACCCTTCAGACCTCCCTGCCATGCAAAATTGCGCCCCCGGCAAATTATCGAGCAATTCGAGCTGGGCTTCGTTGGCTTCGCACAGTTCGCGGGCGATATAGAGCCCGAGCCCGGTGCCGCGATGATGCGTCGTGAAGAACGGCTCGAAAATCTGCTCGCGCATCGCCTCGGGAACGCCGGCGCCATCGTCGCTCACCAGCAACTCGACCCGCCCCGGTTGGCGGCCCGTGCGCGCAATGAGCCGGATGCTGCCGGTCGCTTGCTGCGAATGGCGCAGCGCATTGCCGAGCAGGTTCCACAAGACCCGATGCAGATGCGAGCGATCGAAGCAAAGCGCGAGTACCTCAGGGCAAGTGAGTTCGATGACGTCGCCCGCGATCTTCTCCTTGACCGAAAACTCTTCGACAAAAGCCGGCAGAAACTGCGACAAAAGGAGCGGCTCGCGATGCGCGCGATCGCGGCGACCCACTTCGAGAACGTCGCGGACGATGCGATCGAGGCGCTGGGTATTGTCGAGGACGATACGCAGCAAGCGCTCGTGAATTTCGCCCCGCCGCCCTTCGAGCATCAACTCCCCGGCATGGCCGATCGCCGACAGCGGCTTGGGGATTTCCTGCGCGATATTCGCGGGCAGGCGCCCGAGCGCGGCCAGCTTCAACTGCTGCGCCTGAGCCTGCAAGCGCCCCATGTCCTCGAGGAAGACCAGCACGTCGCGCTCGACGCTCTCGATGGCGATGAAGGTCGCGCGCAACTGCAAACCGCTCGCCGGAACGCGGACGAGACGGGTCGCCAGCGCGGGATTCGCCTGCCAGTCGGCGAAGCCCTGCACCAGTTCCGGCGAGTACTGGTCCAGCAGGAACTCCGGGGCGCCGCTCAGGCCCAGCAGTTTTTCGGCGCGGGGGTTATGCTGGCGGACCCAGCCGCTCTGGTTGAGCACCAGAACGCCATCCTGCATTTCCTCGATCACCCGCTGGCTGATCAGCATCTGGTTCTGCAGGTCGGCTCCGCGCCGGCGCGCCAGCTCTTCGTTGGCGATCACCCGCCGGGCCAGCAGGCGGGCGGAAATTGCGACGGCAAAGAAGCCCACGCAGAACAGTCCGGCCTGGAAAAAAGCGGCCGCATCGAAGTCGCTGCCCAATGCCCGGAAGGTCAGCTCGAACAGCACCGCCAGCGTCGCCAACGCGGCGTAGAAGAGCACCATGCGCCCCTGACCGACGAGACTGGCGCCGGCCAGCGATACCAGCAGCATGACGCCAAACCCTCTCGTCACCCCGCCGCTGACATGCATCAGTGCGGTCATCGCAGCCACATCGACGACGACATGCGCGCTCAACTGCAGATTGAAGTTGCGCCGGTAGCGATGCAGGAGCATCACGGAAAGCGTGGTCAACAACAGGTAGAAGCTCGTTACCGCGAGATGCCAATCGCCGTGCGCCGGACTGAAGATCGACAAGGGCGAAGGATGCAGCGCCGACGAAACGAACAGCAGGGCAGCCAGGACGAAGCGATAGAGATTGAAGTAGCGCAGGGACTTCCAGTAGGCTTCCGAACTCTCGCCCGCTCCGGGGGCGCTATCGCTCAACATGAAGCCTCAGTCGCCGGCGGCTTCGGCATCGCGCCGATGCGCCGGACAGCAGAAATAGCGCTCTCCGGCCTGAATGCTCTCGCTCAAAGGCTGGTTGACGCCACAGTATGCGCACATGACCATCCGCTCCGCAGCGCGTTGCGGAGGAATCCGGGGCGACTCGGAATCCTGGCGCCGCGGCTTGCGCCACAGCCACCAGACTATCCATCCGAAGGCAATCAACAACAAATATTTGGTCATTGCGGGAAACGGTCGAAAGACCCGTCAAGCATAGCAGAAGCGGCCTCCGGCGCGAGCACGCGAAGCGAACGAGAGGAAAACGAGCGAAAAAACGGAAATTCGGGCAATACGCGCGAAAAGCGTGAGCTGCGGAAAGACTGCTAGAAGAGGGATTGACGCGGGCCATAGCCGCGAGGAGCCGCTTAAAATTCGGGATTGCGTGCTCCGAAAGACCAAACCGAACGAAATCGGTTGGTCGGGGTGAGAGGATTCGAACCTCCGACTCCTGCGTCCCGAACGCAGTACTCTACCAGGCTGAGCTACACCCCGACCGATGCCCCAAGGGGACAAAACAGCAGATTCTTCGCTAAAAACTTCTTGCAACAGCGAAGACTGACAATTCTAACAAAGAATTTTTATATTGTGAAGCAGGAAGTGCATCCAGTGCGGCTGCGGCCCGATCGGCCTCGAGCTTGGCTTGCTGTTTCGCGTGCTCCAGGGCGCCGGTGGCCCGAATCGCCGCCAATACCTGCGCAAAGTCGTCGCGCCCGCCGTTCTCGATCGCCCGCCGCACGCAGGCCGCCTGCTCCGCCGTGCCGTTCTGCATCACATAAATGAGCGGCAGCGTCGGCTTGCCCTCCGCCAGATCGTCGCCGAGATGCTTGCCGGTCTCGGCCTCGGCGCCGGAATAGTCGAGCACGTCGTCGATCAGCTGAAACGCCGTCCCGAGGTGCATTCCGTAATCCGCCATGCAGCGCTCGATCTCCGGCGAGGCGCCGCCGATGATCGCCCCGATCTGCGCGGCGGCCTCGAACAGCTTCGCCGTCTTGTAGCGAATCACCTGCAGATAGGCAGCTTCGTCAACGTCGGCATCATGGCAGTTCATCAACTGCAGAACCTCGCCCTCGGCGATCACGTTGGTCGCGTCGGACAGCACGCGCATGACGCGCAGGTCGCCAATATCGACCATCATCTGGAAGGCCCGCGAGTGCAGGAAGTCGCCGACGAGGACGCTGGCCGCGTTGCCGAACATCGTATTCGCCGTTTCGCGACCGCGGCGCAGCGCCGATTCGTCGACCACGTCGTCGTGCAGCAGCGTCGCGGTGTGAATGAACTCGACGACCGCCGCCGCCTCGTGGTGATGCGCCCCGCGATAGGAAAGCGCGCCGGCGGCCAGCAGCACCAACGCCGGACGCAATCGCTTGCCGCCCCCCTGGATGATGTATTCGGCGACCTGCCGCACGAGGACGACGTCGGAATGCAGGTGTTTGCGGATCACCGCATCGACCGCCTTCATATCCGGCTCGATCAGGTTGTACAACTGCTCCAGTTTCACGGCGCGGCGCCCTTGAAAATAAACCGGCGAATGGTAGGCGGCGCCCGCAGGCACGTCAAGCGCGGCCTGCCGGCACGCACCGCCGGAAAGGGAGCGAACCCTTTGACTTGGCTAACAAAATACGTATAATGCGCGGTTCTTTGTTTGTGTTTCACCTTGTTCAGTTCTTTGGAGTCCAACATGTACGCGGTCATAAAAACCGGCGGCAAGCAATATCGCGTTGTCGCTGGCGAAAAATTGAAAATAGAACAGATACCGGCAGAAGTTGGCGCAGAAATCACGATTGACCAGATCCTCATGGTAGGTGAAGGCGAATCCGTGAAGATCGGCGCCCCGCTCGTCGCTGGTGCTTCCGTCAAGGCCACCGTCCTCTCGCAGGGCCGCCACGACAAGATCCGCATCTTCAAGATGCGTCGTCGCAAGCACTACCAGAAGCACCAGGGCCATCGCCAGAACTACACCGAAATCCGCATCGACGGCATCTCGGCCTAACAGAAAGGAAACTGACTCATGGCACACAAAAAAGCAGGCGGCAGTTCCCGTAACGGCCGCGACTCAGAATCGAAGCGCCTTGGCGTGAAGCGTTACGGCGGCCAACAGGTTCTCGCCGGCAACATCATCGTCCGCCAGCGCGGCACCGAGTTCCACCCGGGCGAAAACGTCGGGATCGGCAAGGATCACACGCTGTTCGCACTGGTCGAAGGCCGCGTTCAGTTCACGATCAAGGGCGCCCAGCGCCGTCGCACGGTCAGCATCCTTCCCGCTGCCTGAACGACGTAGCGGCTCAGCCGCTGCAACATCCAGCCGCAGAAAAAGCCCTATCCTTGCGGTAGGGCTTTTTGTTTGTAACTTCCGCAGCACCGCAACCACTAGAGACACTAGAGACCGACCCATGAAATTCATCGACGAGGCGAAAATTTTTGTAGCAGCCGGCGACGGCGGCAACGGCATCGTCTCGTTCCGGCGCGAGAAGTTCGTGCCGATGGGCGGCCCCGACGGCGGCGACGGCGGTCGCGGCGGCAGCGTCTATGCCGTGGCCGACCGCAACATCAACACCCTGATCGAGTACCGCTACACCCGCAAGTTCCTCGCCCAGCGCGGCGAGAACGGCGGTTCCACCGACTGCTACGGCAAGGGCGGCGACGATATCACCCTGCACCTGCCGGTCGGCACGGTGATCGCCGACCTAAACAGCAACGAGATCGTCGCTGACCTCGACGTCGACGGCAAGAAAGTGCTGATCGCCAAAGGCGGCCGCGGCGGCCTCGGCAACATCCACTTCAAATCCAGCGTTAACCGCGCGCCGCGCCAGTGCACCAAGGGCGAGGCGGGCGAAGAGCGCGACCTGCGCCTCGAACTGCGCGTTCTGGCCGACGTCGGCCTGCTCGGTCTGCCGAATGCCGGCAAGAGCACCTTCATCCGCGCCGTCTCGGCGGCGCGCCCGAAGGTCGCCGACTATCCCTTCACCACGCTGCACCCCAACCTCGGCGTGGTGCGCGTGAGCGATACCAAGAGCTTCGTGATCGCCGACATCCCTGGCCTGATCGAAGGCGCGGCGGACGGCGCCGGTCTCGGCATCCGCTTCCTGAAGCACCTGGCGCGCACCCGCGTCCTGCTGCACATCATAGACCTCGCCCCTTTCGACCCGGAAGCCGACCCCGCCCGCGACGCGCGCGCCATCGTCGGCGAACTCGAAAAGTACAGCCCGGAACTCGCCGAAAAGCCGCGCTGGCTGGTCCTCAACAAGCTCGACCTGATTCCGGAGGAAGAACGCGAGCAACGCATCGCCGATTTCCTGCAAGCCTATGGGCACACCGGCCCCTGCTACCGGATCAGCGCGATCAACGGCGACGGCTGTCGCGAGCTGGTTTACAAGCTGCAGGAAGCGCTCGATCAACTCGCGCCGCTCCCGCCGCTGGCACTGAACGACAACGACGAACACTTTCCCGACGACACCTCCGAAGAACCCGCCGCATGAGCACGCCAACCCGCATCGCCACCGCCCGCCGCCTCGTCATCAAGGTCGGCTCCGCCCTCGTCACCAACAACGGCGAAGGCCTCGACCTCGCCGCGATCGGCGAATGGGCGCGGCAGATCGCGGCGCTACGCGAAGCCGGCAAGGAAGTCGTCCTCGTCTCCTCCGGCGCCATCGCCTGCGGCATGCAACGCCTCGGCTGGAGCAGACGCCCGCACGCCGTCCATGAACTGCAGGCCGCCGCTGCCGTCGGCCAGATGGGCCTCGCACAAGTCTATGAAAGCGCTTTCGCCGGCCACGACCTGTGCACCGCGCAAATCCTACTCACGCACGACGACCTCTCGGACCGCAAGCGCTACCTCAACGCCCGCTCGACGCTGACCACCCTGCTCGAACTCGGCGTCGTTCCGATCATCAACGAGAACGACACCGTCGTCACCGACGAAATCAAGTTTGGCGACAACGACACGCTCGGCGCGCTGGTCGCCAACCTCGTCGAAGCCGAGTGCCTGATCATCCTCACCGACCAACTCGGCCTGTTCACCGCCGATCCGCGCAAGGACTCGAGCGCCAAGCTGATCGGCGAAGCACGCGCCGGCGACCCGGCACTCGAAGCTATGGCCGGCGGCGCTGGCACGCAGTACGGCAAGGGCGGCATGATCACCAAGGTGATTGCCGCCAAGCGCGCCGCGCGCAGCGGCGCGCACACGATCATCGCCAGCGGCCGCGAAGCCGACGTAATGCCTCGCCTGGCCCGCGGCGAAGCCGTCGGCACCCTGCTCGCCGCCGAAACGCCGCCGCTCGCGGCACGCAAGCAATGGCTGGCCGACCACCTACAACTCGCAGGCAAACTGATTCTTGACGCCGGCGCGATCAAAGCCCTGCAGGAAGGCAAGAGCCTGCTGCCGATCGGCGTCATCGAAGCACAAGGCGATTTCGAACGTGGCGCCGCCGTCGCCTGCCTCTCTCCCGAAGGCCGCGAAATCGCTCGCGGCCTGACCAACTACGGCAGCAGCGACGCCCGCCGCATCGCCCGCCACGCCAGTCAGGAGATCGAAGAAATCCTCGGCTTCATCGAAGAAGAGGAAATCATTCACCGGGACAACCTGATGCTCATTTGAATCAAGAGTAAGAACCTCGACAAAGAAAAAGCCCGCCAAAGCCGAGACGTTCGCCTAAAGTGTGGCTATCCAAAAATGACCCGGTTTCCCCCGGGTCATTTTTTTGCGTTAGAGATGTGATTGTGATCCCAAGGACTTAAGCGCGCCTCTTTGGAACGGTTAGCCTTGTCCTCGGGTATTGCGAAGAACTGAGCGGGTTCGTTGCTCCGCTCAATAACCTGTGTGTCTGCGCTAATGATCCTCGAGGCCAACTCCACGCCTCGCTCTGGAGCAATGTTGAGGGGCGTCTGTTGGGCAATCTTGAATAGCCGTTCCATCGCGGCCCCATCGGCATAGGTCGGCCTCCAACCCACTGTAGACATTGAAACCCAAGGGCGCGCGCACAAGTCTTCGTCCCGAAGCCGCAAACCAGAACCAAACGAAGCATAGGATTTGGGCGGGCTCATGAAACAGACGCCTAACCTACTACATGTAGTGTATTTGACAACTATTGGCACTAGGGGTAGTTTTAAAAAATTACGCCAACATAGAGGCTTCGCCCAGTACATGCATCCTTTGATAGCCATCGGATTGTTTGCCGGCTTTGCGTCTTGGCTCTTTTCTAAAGATAAGGACAGCAAGATGCCAGCAGTTCAACGGCAATTCGAAGATTTCCACAGTGCCATCTGTTTCGACGAGGACGACGAGAAGGCCACCCTTCGAGAGAAGCGCGACACCATCGTCAAGGCGTTAAGGGATAGGCTCGGCAACGACGTGCCATCGTTCGTGAACTTCAACCAGGGCAGCTACTCCATGCACACGGGCGTGGTGCCACTGGATGGCAACTTCGACATTGACGTCGGACTCATCTTCGACTCCAACCAAGACAAGTACCCCGACCCTGTAGCGCTGAAAAAGAAGGTGCGGGATGCGGCGAACACGAACTTCCGTACCGTGCTTATCCGTCGCCCATGCGTCACAGTCAACTACATGAGCAGCGGTGAGATTGCCTACCACGTCGACCTGGCTATCTATACAAAGGGCGACGACGGCAAGCTCTACTTAGCCAAGGGCAAGGAGAATTCGGCGGTCGAGCACCGCATCTGGGAGGTCTCCGATCCGAAGGAGCTGACCAAGCGTGTCTGTGGCGCGTTCGAGGCCCCCTATAAGCTCGCGCAGTACCGCCGCTGCATCCGCTACCTGAAGCGCTGGCGTCAGGTGCAATTCCAAGGTGCCGGCGCACCGCTGAGTATTGCACTCACCGTAGCGGCGCTGTACTGGTTCAAGCCGAACTTTGGCATGTCCGGCAAGCCGGTCGACCTGCTGGCGATGCTGGACTGGGTCAATGCGATGCTAGGCCAGTTCACCTACGACCACCACCCGGATGACGGCATGCACCTGCGAATGAAGGTCGCACTACCGGTGGAGCCGTATTCCGACTTGATGGCGAAGCGAACTGCTGCGCAGATGAAGAACTTTAAGGAGAAACTCGAGTCGCTGCGCGATGCCCTGCAAATGGCGTACGACGAGGACCTGCCAGAGGACGCCTGCAAGCATTTGAAAAAGCAGTTCGGGGACGACTTCAAAGTGCCGGAGAAGTCCGAGACAGCCAAGGTGGTTTTGCCCGCAGTCATCAGCACAGGAAACTCTGCTTGACTAAGGTTGTCACCGAAGAGGTCGCCCTCACGGATGTGGACGCCGCGTTTGAGGCCGTCAAGACCGCCTGCATTTTTCGCGGCATCAAGGTCGCTCGCCTGGATAGCCCGGCGCCGAGTAGTCTCGGGCTGGAGCTTATTGGCTCCACGCGCAAGTGGCCTGTTTACGTTGATTGCAATGAGGAATTATTGCGTCTGCCGGCAGTCTGGTCTGAACCACCGGGGACGCCTCTCGCGCATGTCAGTTATGCCGGGAGTATTTGCATCGACGATGGTCAGGGGCTGTCGCTTGATCCAGAGCGCCGAACTGAAATCGTCGCGTACGCTGTTCTAAAGGCATATGACCTTCTCGAAAATTCGACGCTGGACGCCTCCACTGGCTACACAGAGTTTTACAACGAATTGGAGGGTTACTGGCTGCATCTGCCAGGCTCTTTGCGCTCTCGCGCCTACTTCGAGGTCGATGGCAACTCACGCTTGCTCAAGGGATTCGTGAACTCGAACCTAAAAACCCCAAAGTGGTACTTCGTTGAGCGAGATGCCGAGGTACCCTGGGAAGTCAAAGAGAACAAGCTCGAAGGGCAACGGGCTCTGTACATTCACTTGAACGCACTGGGATTGCCGCCGGCCTTCCCAGGCAAGATGACAACCGCATTCATTGAGGATGTGCACCGCGGACTATCTCCTGAGCAACTGAAGCTCTGGGAGCAGCTAGTTGGCCCCTCGAAGAACTCGCCCAAACAGCTGGCACTACTGGTGTCGATTCCTCGCAAGGCCGGCGGTCGGTCGCTAGTTGCCGTCGCTTTCGGCGCTCATCGCGGCGTCATCGACAAAAAAGCACCGGTCGTGCCGCTGACCATGCGCCGTCACACACCTAACCACATGCGCGAGCGTGGTGGCGCATCGCTAGACTTGCTTGGGAGGCACGTGGCTGTGCTAGGCGCGGGTGCCGTTGGCTGTGTCGTTGTCGATAGTTTGGCGGCGGCTGGATTAGGCAAGCTCACGGTGGTCGACCACGACGAGTACTCGGAAGACAACGTCTTTCGTCACCTGCTTGAGCCCCTCTACATCGATGTGGGCAAGCCGTTGGGGCTGAAGCTGGCGCTGGAGCGACGCTATCCTGGCATCGACATTACGCCGGTTTGCGCGACCGCGCAGAAGTGGCTAAAAACCGCCGACCTCAGCAAGTACGACGGCATCGTGCTCGCATTCGGCGCGCCGTCCATCGAGCGCTCGTTCTCGCGTGTGCTCAAAAATAAGCGGTTCGATTTGCCCGTCGTCTTTACCTGGCTTGAGGCGCTGGACCTGGGCGGACATTCAGTACTGATGTGGACCAAAGGTGAGGGCTGCCTCGACTGTGTCTACCGCGACGACGAGGGCCAACAATCCTTAGCGTCGCGTACATCGTTCCTGGAACCGAACCAGCCCGTCACCCGCAACCTTACCGGCTGCGCAGGTGCATTCGTCCCATTCGGGCCCATTCAGGCACGCCGCACAGGCCTGCTCGCGGCCGAGCACATTCTGTCGGCGATGACTGGCGTTACCGCGGGGGCTGAGACCCGAGAACCGTCGTACCGATTTTGGGTCGGTGAGGGCAATGCTGCTGCCCAGCATGGGCTGCGCACGACGCCTTGGTTCCAGGCCGCACGGACAACACTCCCAGAGGACGCGACGCGGCGGGTCTTCGGCCGTGCCTGCCAGCACTGCCGCACACCAGTGGAGCCAGCTTGAAGTTGGTCTACCGCGTCACGCAACACCAACGACTCATCATCGTCGAACACGCACTGCAGCAGATGCAGGCATTCGCGCAGCGCCGCTGCTGGGACTCTGAAGCTGGTGGCGTTCTTCTAGGGCGTCATCTTCTCGACTCCCGCGACGTGGTCGTCGATGAAGTGACAACACCCCAGAACACCGACCGGCGTGGCAGGTTCAATTTTTTCCGGTCCTCCCGGCACGAACTCGAGGCGCACAAGCGCTGGAATGAAGAGGAAAGGACGCTGGCCTACTTGGGGCTGTGGCATACGCATCCCGAACCTGACCCGACGCCCAGCAGTGTCGATCAGAGGGACTGGATTCAAGCAGTTTCTGGCGACACCTTCGAGGGCGACCGCCTCTTTTTTCCCATCATCGGTACGCGTGACATTCGCATCTGGACGCTAAGCCGCCGAGGGGCCTTTCGAAAATTGAAGCTGGAGAATGAAAATGAAGAAGACCACGGGGCCAGCTAAGGGCACGGCCACAGCGACGAAAGACTCTCGAACCCAAGACCGAGCCCGAATTCCCGTCGATGTGCGGCGCGACCTGTGGGTGGCCGCTGCCGGGCGCTGCGAATTCCGTGGCTGCTGCAAACCGGTCGGTCGTGACTTCTTGACAAAGGAAACGTGCTTTACGGGCGAGCACGCGCACATCGTCGCTGACAGTCCTGGCGGGGCTCGGGGCGTAAAAGGTGAGTCAGAACGGCTGGCCAAAGAGATCAACAACTTGATGCTGGCCTGCTTCGAATGCCACGCTCGTATCGACCGGAATGGCAAGAACAATAAGTTCACGACACCGCAGCTCCTGGCCATGAAGCGAGAGCACGAAGCCCGCATCCAGCGCATCTATTCTGCCACCGGCGTGGTGGAGAGCGTGCCGCTGCTGATGACGTTTCCCGTTGGGCCGCACGTGACCAATATCGATGTGGAGCAGATTCACTTCGCCATGCTCGAAAACAGCGACTACAAGCTGTTCCCCCAAGGCACCCACATCCACATCAATCGCAGCGACTTCGACTTCCAAGACAACGACGCCGATTTTTGGCCTCGCGCGGAGAAAGCGCTGTCCGACCACTACGCCCGGCGCATCCAGCCCATACTCGTCGAACGCAATGGCGACTCCCACCTCAGCATCGCCGGCTTCGCGCCGATGCCGATGCTGATGAAGCTCGGTGCCCTCGTCGGAGACAAGACCCGCGCCAACGTAATGGACCTGCCCAACGACGGCTGGCTCTGGGATAAGCGCGATACCTGTCCTGAGCCAGCCTACACCTACAATGTTCCCGAGAAACTGCCGCGCGAGGTGTCGGTAGTTGTAAGTATCTCCGGCAAGGTTACGCATCCAGCGGGCCGCGAAGTTGTAGAGTTCAAGGCGTTGAAGCCTGATCGCGGCATCATTCGCAAGGAGGCGCACGTGCAGCTATTCCGGCGCAGCTTCGATGCGTTCCTGCAGCGCGTTACCGGTGCTGGCGCCCGCGTGGTGCACATCTACCCTGCGACACCGCTGTCAGCCAGCGTCGAGATTGGCCGCATGCTCCTTCCCAAGACGTTCGAGGAAATCCATGTTTGGGAATGGCAAGCGCCCAACTGGAGGCCCGCACTGCGGCTCAAATAGCAGAACGTCAGATGTTCCCTATTCTTCCCTCAACCAAAACTTCATATTGACCTGTGTAACTGCGGATTCCGGCCACTCATGACCACTCGTTCCGATTGGACGTGATCACCGAGACCAGTTCGAGATGACCGAGTGGACCGGTGATCATGATGACCGGACCGGCGCCGTGACCGGCAATCGGGCGCCACGCTCACCGGTCCGGTCATCATGATCACTCCTTGCGCATACGCTGCTTCGCCTGGAACTTCCTCATCGACTCCCCCTTCAGTGAGATTCGGTGCGACTGATGCACTACCCGATCAAGAATCGCGTCGGCGACCGTGGGGTCGGGGAAGAAACCGTGCCACTGATCAGTCGGGTACTGGCTGGTGATCAAGAGCGAACTGCTACGCATCCGCCGGTCAACCACGTCGAGCAGCACCTGCGCCGCTTGCGGCGTAATGGTTCCGAGACCAAAGTCGTCGATGATCAGAAGGCTCGGCTTGATCAGGTTGGCCTTGAGTTTCGGTAGCGACCCGTCATGAGCCGCAACGGCGATGTCGCCATAAAGATCACTGGCCCGGTAGAAAGCCACCGGCAGCCGCAATCGGCACACTTGGGCACCAAAGGCACACGCCAGCCAGGTTTTCCCGACCCCGGTGGCGCCAATAATGATCAGGTTCAATTGCTGACGAACCCACTCGCAATTTGCCAGCGATGCGACCACTGACTTGTCGATTCCGCGCGCCGGGCGGTAATCCGCGTCCTCCAGAGATGTGGTTTCTGGGAACCCGGCGCCCTGCACCAAACGCTTCAGTTTCTTTGACTCGCGCTCGGATGCCTCGTGCTCCACCAGCAAGCCGAAACGGTCGTCAAAGCTCAATTGATGCAACTTTGGTTGCTGGAGTTGGCTGGAATAGGCTTCGGCCATCGAGGTCAGGCGAAGTTCGCGCAGCCGGGTAATCGTTTGCTGTACGCTGCTCATGCGCCTTCTCCGTAATACGCCGCACCGCGGACGTTGTCGTGTGACAGTCGACCGGCAACGTCCTCCACGGGCTTGCTCCGTTTGTCCGGGGACTGTTTGAGGATCGACTCCAGGCTGCGGAGCGCGGTGATATTGAGGGGCAAGGCATAGGCGCAGGCTTCGTCAAAGCGGGCATCGCCATGCAGCCGAGCCATTTCCCGCATGCGACGCGCGGCCTTCAGACCATTCACGGCATCCGACCGGTTTTCCAGGTGATGCCGGATCATCGCCGCCGCGTTCGGCCCCGCCGATTCGGCCCAAAGCGTGAGCGCTTTCGGCTCACCCTCCAGCACCCGAACATGCGCGACCGGCCGGTGCTCGGGAAGCGTCTTGACCTCCCCAGCGGCCTCGACCATCGTGTGGAGCGCTACTCGCCGTCCCCGGTGCATGACCTCCAGCATCGCCGCCGTGTAACGCAGGTCAACCCGCTGCCCCCGCAGTTCGGACGGCACCGAGTAGAAGCAGCGCTCGTGCTCGACGTGGTAGTCATCGCCCACCCGGACCCCATAGCGCCAGTCGCACAGCTCGAAAGGCATGGCCGGCAGCGGTTTGAGCGCGGCCTGCTCGGTGCTGTCGAAACGCTCCTGGCGTGTCCCCGGCATTTTTTTGAACGGGTGAGCGTTCATCTGCGCGGTCAGACGCCGAAGCTCGATATTCAAGTCTTCGAGACTGAAGAAGTCGTGATCGCGCAGGGCGAACAGCACCCAGCGCTGCGCGATCTGCACGCCGACTTCAGCCTTGGCCTTGTGCTTCGGTTTCCGGGCGCCGGTCGGCAGGGCTGCCGTATCGTAGTGACGCAGACACTCCCGGTAGGCCGGATTGATCACCACGCGATCTTTCTCGCGGCGCCACACTGCCGCTTTCAGGTTGTCGGGCACCACCCATTCCGGCGCGCCGCCCAGCGCGTTGAAGCAATCGACGTGGCACCTCACCCAGTCCGCCGTCGTTTGCGAGGCGACCGCCTGCAAATACGTTTGGTTCGAGTAGCCGAGCACCGCCACGAAGATTTGGGCGTAGGTCGAAGGACCGCCCTTGCGATCCTTGATTTCCATGGTCCGCCCGGCGAAGTCGACGAAGAGCTTTTCTCCCGGTCGGTGAACGCGACGCATCACGACGTGCAGACTTTTCGTCCAGCGCCGGTAGCGATCGGTGAACTGCGAGTAGCCAATGCCAGTCGGGCACTGGGCACGCCACTCCTGCCACAGTTGCTCCAAGGTTGCGTCTGGCCGTTGCATCTCGGCATGGACCGACGCCCAATCCGGCGACTCTTTGCGCTTGGCGATCGTGTGGTCGCCGGTCCCCAGGGCGGCACACCAAGCATCGTCGTCGAGAGACTGAAGATCGGCCCAAGGGGCGCGATGATTCTTCAGGGCATGGCGCATCGACCGAACGGTGTTGGCCGACAAACCAAGCGCACGACCGATCGCCCGGTTGGACTGGGACGTGTCGTAGTAATGCAGACGCGCAATTTCGCGCTGAAGGTGAACAGGTAAACGCATGGGTGAGACTCCTTACATGATGGCCCAGTGGATCTGTCTGGGCCGTACGAAGGCACCCCGCACGCTCCTGGTCGCCTCGGTTTAACCTTGACGAACGAGAACACGCAGCTCATACTTTCGGCAACAAGTCCCCACTTGACCGGCAGTACATGCTGGCGCAACGCCCGAGGCAGTCCCCTCGGGCGTTGGCGTTTCTGGGTGTCGAAATCGACTACGAGTGCTTGGCGCTCCTTTCATGCATAGATGCCTGCGCGCGCGTTTCTGCGAGCCAATCGGCCACATCCTGCGTCAGCGCGAACCATCCCCGACGGTTCGGAACCATAAAAAGCGGAACGGTAATTTGGCTGCGGCGGCGGGCTTGACGCAGCGACGCGACGCTGCGGTGCCCCAGCGCTGCGGCCAAATGCTCGCCACCCAGCAACGGTCCGTGCAGACGTAGCAGCGACTCACGCAACTGCGTTTTCAGGTCGGCCGGTGGTATTGAGGTCTCAGGCAGGGCGCTCATCGGTCTGATCAGTTGATTTGTCACGCAGTGTTCGCGACAGCCCACTTTTATTCCACCCGAAGCGATAATTGGATTTTCGTTACTCCAGAAAGTGATCATGCCAACCGTCGTGAAGCCGCGTGGTCGCGGACGCCCTCCGACCCATCCTGTCGATCGTGTCCGGACGAAATTGTGGTTCAACGCCGTCAAGCAATCCTCGGGAATGTCCTCGGCCTATGCGCTCGAAATGGCCTTCGATGGCGACCGCATCCGCAAGCGCGTTACAGATGTCGCTCGGCCGCGCAAGTGGGATGGCTACCAGAAGGGCGCGTCGGTGCCGAGCGACAAGCCAGGGCCGAGGAACGTGGTTGAACAGGCAGAAGCAATGTTCCCTGGCACAGCGCGCTGGTTCCGCAGCCCCCTGTGGGCCTCCTTGCGGGGCGAGGCATTCGATTCCCGGATGATCGAGGACGCCCTGCGCGGACTGGAACCGGAGGTCGTCTCGGTGCTGTTCGAAGCCGAGCCACGAGAACACGAGAAAGCGCCGAGGCAACGCCCCTTCGATGCGAACAGCGTCAAACAACTGTTGGACATCGGAAGCTTCGACGCGCTCGTGGCGGCCGTGCTGTTGGTCGGCCTCTCGGAGGCCATCGCCTCACCGGAACTGCGCGAACGCGCGCTTCACGTCTACGTGGAGATCCAGGCACCCTTGCGGCAGATGCCGGACATGGACGGGATTTATCCTGAACTCTTTTCACTGATCGACCACCGCTGCAAGCACTGGGTCTATACCTCGTCCAATCAGCGTATGGACGTGGTGATCTTCTGGCAGGGCGTGGCGAAAGAACACGCCAAACGACTTCGCGAACCAGACAATGCCACGCCGCCGAGCGGGGAAACCTGATGAGCGTCAGCATGCGATCACCATCTTGCTGTTAGAAACCACGCCGCCATGCGTTTCCTGCTCGCTTTCGTCCTCTCGGTGTGCTTGTCATTCAATGCCGCCTATGCGGCAGGGAGTGACGTGTGCGACACGCTTGAGGCGGGAACGAGCGGGAGGGCGGTTTCCCTGAATTCAGAGCACGAAGAGCATTTCGGTCATCACTTGCATGACCATCAATACACGCCGGATGCCCACGCCAAGTCGGCCCCGCCAAGACCCATAGCTGGCAAGGCATCGGAAGCAGTTGCTCAGCGCGTCAGCTTCACTTCGACCGCCTTTTCGATCGGCGGATAACAAAGTCCGATCTGCTCATTGCATCCCTGATAGGTTGCCTGCACCGTGAGCGCCTTTACGGTCGGAGCCCGGTCGAGCGTGATTTCGATACGGACCGGAGCCTTGTACACCTCGGTCAGGCCGAAGTACGGGTCGTTTTTCTGCTCGCCAACAGGGAGCGTGAGCTGCCTGATCGAAACACCGCTTGCATTGCGTAAGGCGATGCGCGTCTTGTCCTTGTAGAGGTAATGCCTCTTTGCCGGAATGATCTCGGCCACCAGAGTCGTGGGATTCTTCAACGAGACCTTGAACTTAAATGCTTCGTCGGGTGGGAGCGGCTGCGCGGAGGCATGGCCGAGACGCGACAGGCTCAGCAAGAAGAGCGTCGCGATTGCGATCCGAGGCAAGCTGTAGAAGCGTGGTTGCGTCACTGGAAACTCCTGGTGGATGAGTGGAATAATGTGCGATGGCAGACTTTTGGCCGCCCCGGTTAAGAGGCTACGTCTCGGCATGACGCCGCTGGTTTTTCGCCGAACCGTATAGAAGGAGCAGGACGCCCAGGACGATCGCCGAGTCGGCCAGGTTGAACGCCGGCCAATGCCATCCGGCCAGGTGGAAATCGAGGTAGTCGACGACGGCGCCGTGCAGCAAACGGTCCGTTGCGTTGCCCAGCGCTCCCCCCAGGACCAGGCTGTATCCGCCCGCCTCGAATCGTCGCAAGGTCTGGCGCAGGAGCAGGAAGGTCAAGAAGGCCGAAACGGCAAGGGCGAGCACCATGAAGAAATAACGCTGCCATCCACCGGCACCGGCCAAAAAACTGAACGCGGCGCCCGGGTTCAGAACATGGACGAGGTTGAAGAATGGCGTGAGCGGTTCGCTCGCACCGTAGGGGAGCGAAGCGACAATTTGCCGCTTGGCCACCTGGTCGGCGAGCATTACCCCGACGGCCAGCACAAGCCATCGCCATCGGTGGCCGAAGGCCCCTCTTCTCATTGACGTCCACAGGTAGCGCTCGCTCATTGCCGTTCTCCTTCTCCGGCGGCCGTGACCGCCTTGCGCGGGTCTTGCAAAATAGCCAGCGCGGCGCTCGCGAGGCCGACGGCGTAACCCGCGACTATGTCGGCGGGGAAATGCGCGCCGAGCCAGATTCGCGAAAGGCCAACGCCGAGTGCAAACAGCGCGGCCGTGAGCTGCCCCGGCAGACCGATCAGCGGCCACAGGCTCGCCGCCAGGAGCGCCGCGAACGCGGCGTGGCCACTGGGCAGGCTGTATTCCCGCTCTCCTGCCGCGACGACATCGACATGGATGGCGCTCGGCGCCAATACCGCTGCCGGCCGTGGGAAGTCCAGTGCCAGCTTGAGACCTGCCGTGAGCACGAACGCGATGGCCGCCCCGACGAGCAGCCGCTTGAGCTGCATCAGCACCTGCGCCGCCATGCTGCTGTTCGCCTGCCGCAGCAGCAAGGCGACCGCCAGCCAGCCGCCTGCGACCAAGGGCAGGTTCCAGTAACTGCCGATGCGCGAGAGCCATTCCATGAACTCATCCAGACGGCCGGGCGGATGCAGATTGATGGCCTGAAAAAGCCATACGTTGGCGCCGCCCCAGTCGTAGAGGAACTCCTTGGCGGTCACTTGCGCAGCAGCCTCAGCCCGTTGGCGACGACAATCAGGCTCGCCCCCATGTCGGCAAACACCGCCATCCACATTGTCGCGTGGCCGGTGAAGGTGAGCGCGAGGAACGCCGCCTTGATGCCCAGCGCGACGACGATGTTCTGCTTCAACACGCGTGCGGTAGCGCGGGACAAGCGCACGAAGGTCGGCAGCTTGCGCAAGTCGTCGTCCATCAAGGCGACATCGGCGGTTTCGATCGCGGCGTCGGCGCCGGCGGCGCCCATGGCGAAGCCGATGTCGGCCCGCGCCAGCGCCGGTGCATCGTTGATGCCGTCCCCCGCCATGCCGACGGTGTCACCCGACGACACAAGTTGTTCGATCTCCCGCATCTTGTCTTCCGGGAGCAGGCCGCCCAGGGCCCGATCGATGCCGACCTGGTCGGCAATCGCCTGGGCGGTGTGCTGGTTGTCGCCGGTCAGCATCACCGTCCTGACTCCCATCGCATGCAGGTCGGCGATCGCCTGCCGGCTGCTGCCCTTGACCGTGTCGGCGACGGCGAAGAGGGCCAGGACGCCGGTTTCGCCGACCAGCATGACGACAGTCTTGCCCTGACCTTCGAGCGCCGAAAGACGCGCTTCCAGCTCCGGCGAGCCGGCGCCCAAGTCCTGGACCAGGCGGTGGTTGCCCAAGTGGAAGACCGCGTCGTCGATGCGTCCGCGCACCCCGCGCCCGGGCAAGGCCGAGAACTCGTCGACCTCACGCAGCTTCACTCGGTCCGCTCGGGCGGCAAGGGCGAGGGCCTGCGAAACGGGGTGATCGGAGCGTGCCGCGAGGCTGGCGGCAAGCCCCTTCGAACGCACGCCGTCGGCGTCTTGCCATGGCTCGAAATCGGTCTGCCTCGGCTTGCCGTGCGTGAGGGTGCCGGTCTTGTCGAGGGCCAGCCAGGTGAGCTTGCGCCCCTTTTCCAGGTACACGCCGCCCTTGACGAGAATGCCGTGCCGGACGGCGGCCGCGAGGCCGCTGACGATGCTCACTGGAGTGGAGATGACCAGCGCGCAGGGGCAGGCGATCACGAGCAGAACCAGGGCCTTGTAGATCCAGTCGAGCCAGGCTCCGCCTTGCACGAGCGGGGGCAAGACCGCCACGGCCAGGGCGACGGCGAAGACGGCGGGGGTGTAGTAACGGGCGAACTGATCGACGAAGCGCTGCGTTGGCGCGCGACTACCCTGGGCCGCCTCCACCGCATGGATGATCCGCGCCAGCGTTGAATTGGTCGCCCCCGCCGTGACCTTGTATTCGAAGGACCCCGACTGGTTGATGGTGCCGGCGAAGACCGCGTCACCTGTCGCCTTCTCAACCGGGAGGCTCTCGCCGGTGATCGGAGCTTGATCGACCGTGGAACGGCCCTGCAGCACCTCGCCGTCCAGTGCAATGCGCTCGCCGGGCTTGACGCGGACGCGGCTGCCGACCTGCACCGCGCTGGCCGCCACTTCAGCCCAGCTTCCGTCGGGCTGCTGCACGGTGGCCTGCTCCGGCGCGAGTTCCAGCAGGCGATGGATCGCCTGCCGGGCCCGATCGAGCGACCGGGCCTCGATGACTTCGGCCAGTGCGAACAGCACCATGACCATCGCCGCTTCCGGCCAATGGCCGATCAGCATGGCGCCGGTGACCGCGATCGACATCAGGGCGTTCATGTTCAGATTGCGGTTCCTGAGCGCAATCCAGCCCTTCTTGTAAGTGGACAGCCCGCCGCTGAAGATCGCGAACAGGGCCAGCGCGAGGACGGCCCAGTGATCGCCGCCGATCAACCAGGAGGCCAACTCCGCAAGCGCTGCCGCCGCGCCGGATGCCACAAGCGGCCACCAGTTTGTGCGCGGCGCGACGGGCGCGCGCTGGCGTCCCGAAGCCGCTTCCATCACCTCGGCCTTGAATCCGATTGACCCAAGCGCAGCCATCATGGCAGGCAACGCCTCGGGCACGTGGCTGACCCGAAGCGTGCGCTGCATGAGATTGAAGTCCAGCCCGGAGACCGCGGGCAGGCCGGAAAGCTTGCCGCGAATCAGTGCCTCTTCCGTCGGGCAGTCCATGTTCTCGATCCGCAAGACCGTCTGCGATGCGCCCGGCTGGACTTTTTCTAGCATTGGTCGCTCGACCGGGGTGGCGACGCAACCGCATCCCTTCGAATTGCAAGCGCTCATGGCAACTCCTTCTTGATCCAAGTCATTGCCCATTAGGCACCCTGTAGTTACTATAGGGTCAAGAGGAGAACAGTATGGGCATCAAGATTGGCGACCTGGCCAGACTCACCGAATGCCAGGTCGAGACGATTCGTTACTATGAGAAAGAGGGGCTACTGCCTTCGCCGCCCCGTAGCGTGGGCAACTTCCGCCTCTATGGCGAGGCGCACGTGGAACGGTTGCAGTTCATCCGGCACTGCCGTTCGCTCGGCATGACGCTGGCCGACGTCCGGACATTACTGGGGTATCGCGACACTCCGAGCGAAGACTGTGGCGCAATCAACGCGCTTCTGGACCAACATATCCGGCAGGTTGAAGTCCGCGTCACCGAACTCATCCAGCTGAAAGGTCATTTGACGGCCTTGCGCGACAGCTGTGCCGGCGCCCGGCCAACCCCGGCATGCGGAATCCTGGAGGGGCTCGCGGATTGTTCGTCTCATCGAGGTGCCGGGCAAGCCACGCGACACGGCTGATACTTCAGGTCACTTGTTGTCGGCGACTGCGGCACGCGATGTTCGTCGCTTCGGACTGCCGTCTTATTCAACCGAGTAGATGCGCGACGGCTCACCTGCTTTGGGCAAGGTATACACCTTGAGCGTGCCGGCAACGTGCGGCCCCATGCCGGGAGCACTGGCCGGCATGCCCGGAATGGTCAGGCCGCGCACCGCAGGCTTCTCGGCCAGCAGCTTCTTGACCGCCGACGCCGGGACGTGGCCCTCCACGAGGTAACCGCCAACCTGCGCGGTATGGCAGCTCGCCAGGGTCGGCGGGACGCCGAGCCGCTCGCGTTCCCCGGGCAGATTCCGCGTATCGATCTGCCGTACTTTGAAACCGGCGTCCTGCAGGTGCTTGACCCATTCGGTGCAGCAGCCGCAATCGGGATCTTTGTAGACGGTTACTTCAGGCAGTTGTGCAGCAAGCGCACTCTGCAGCGCCAGGGCCGTAAGCAGGCCCGCAACCAGGGTTCGCATCAGGGATCTCCAAGAGGGCGCGATAATCGAACAGGAAGCAGAGTGTAGCGTTGCGCACTAGTTCTCGGCTTCGTCGTCTATTGAAAACCCTACAGCAGCCACAGAGTCAAGCGCTGCTTCTTACGGCAACGCCGCCATCACCCGCGAGAGCTTCTGCCGTACCTCGGCGGCCAACTGCGTTATCTCGGGCTTTCCAACCAGTTCAAGCACCGCGTTCGGGTCCATGAACTCCACGCGCACCCGGTTCGCTTCGTCCTCGCGCACGACGACGTTGCAGGGCAGCAGCAGGCTTTTTGAGCAGTGGCTGGCAAGCACGTTGCTCGCTGCCGGGTTCTATGGGGTCGCACGAAGCACAGCCGCTGCAAGGCTCCCGTGTCGAACACGCCATAGCCGCCTGCGGTGCGCGCGGACGGGCGCAGCAATCCGCGCAGCAGGTAGTCGCGCACGACATGCACGCTCACGCCGGCATCCTGAGCCAGGTGCGACACCGTCTAGGCGTTCATCGAACACCTCCTTTTCCTCAGCCGGCGCAGCAGGACAGTTGCTTCACGTCCTTGTTGAAGGTCTGCGCCGCGAGCTTGAGTCCCTCGACCATGGTCAGGTAGGGAAACAACTGGTCGGCCAGCGCCTGCACGGTCATCCGGTGGCGGATCGCCAGTGCGGCCGTCTGGATCAGTTCGCCCGCTTCCGGGGCCACCGCCTGGACGCCGATCAGCCGCCCCGTGCCGGCTTCCGCCACCAGCTTGATGAAGCCGCGCGTGTCGAAGTTGGCGAGCGCCCTCGGCACGTTGTCCAGCGTCAGCAGCCGGCTGTCGGTCTCGATGCCGTCGTGGTGCGCTTCGGCTTCGCTGTAGCCCACCGTCGCCACCTGCGGATCGGTGAACACCACCGCCGGCATCGCGGTCAGGTCCAGCGTCGCGTCACCGCTGGTCATGTTGATCGCGGCGCGGGTGCCAGCCGCCGCCGCCACATAGACGAACTGCGGCTGGTCGGTACAGTCGCCGGCAGCAAAGATGTGCGGCGCGCTCGTTCGCATGGCGCAGTCGATGACGATGGCCCCTTGCGGGTTGACCTGGATACTCGCCGCCGAGAGGTTCAGGCTGCGCGTGTTCGGCGCGCGGCCGGTGGCGACCAGTAGCCGGTCGGCACGCGGCTCGCCGTGCCCGGTGGTGAGCACAAATTCCCCGTCCGCATAGGCAACATGGCTCGCCTGGGTATGGTCCAGCACCTTGATGCCTTCGGCGCGGAAGGCGGCCGTGACGGCTTCGCCGATGGCCGGATCTTCGCGGAAGAACAGCGTATTGCGCGCCAGGATCGTGACCTGGCTGCCCAGCCGGGCGAAGGCTTGCGCCAGCTCGACAGCGACCACCGACGAGCCGATGACGGCCAGCCGCTCAGGGATCGTGTCGCTCGCCAGCGCCTCGGTGGAGGTCCAGTAGGGCGTGTCCGCAAGGCCCGGGATCGGCGGAATCGCTGGGCTCGCGCCGGTGGCAATCAGGCAGCGGTCGAAGTTCACCTCGTGCGTGCTGCCGTCAGCGGTCGCCACGGTCAGCGTGCGCGCGTCCTTGAACCGGGCCTCGCCGCGCAGCACGGTGATGGCCGGGGTGCTTGCCAGGATGCCTTCGTACTTGGCGTGGCGCAACTCCTCGACGCGGCCTTGTTGCTGGGCCAGCAACCGGTCGCGCAGCACGGTCGGCGCTGCGGCGGGCAGACCTTCATCGAACGGGCTTTCGCGGCGCAGATGGGCGATGTGCGCGGCGCGGATCATGATCTTGGAGGGCACGCAGCCGACATTGACGCAGGTGCCGCCAATGGTGCCCCGCTCGATCAGCGTCACGCGCGCGCCTTGCTCGACGGCTTTCAGCGCTGCGGCCATCGCCGCGCCGCCGCTGCCGATCACAGCCACGTGCAGCGCCTGCTCACCGTCACCACGCTTCGTATCGCCGCCCAGCCAACCCAGCGCCTTGCCCAACAGGCCGCCAGCGGGCTTGCCTGGCGTGTCGGAAACCCGTGCTCGGTAGCCGAGCGCGGCGACGGCTGCGACCAGCGGGTCCAAACCCACACCCGCGTCCACCTTGATCTCGGCCTGCCGCTGCGGATAGGACACCGAGGCCGCGCGCACGCCAGGTACATTCGTCAAAGCCTGCTGGACGTGCTCAGCGCACGACGTGCAGGTCATGCCGTCGATGTGAAGGGTGATCGCCTCGGCCATGATCACGCCCTCACTGCTTCACGGTGGCGGGGTAGCCCGCGTTTGCGGTGGCCTTGGTCAAGGCGTCGGCATTGGTCTTGGCGTCGTCGAAAGTCACGACGGCTTCCCGTTTCTCGAAGCTGACCTCGGCCTTCTCGACGCCGGCGACCTTGGACAGGGCCTTCTTGACCGTGATCGGGCACGCCTCGCAGGTCATGCCGGGTACGGACAGGGTGACGGTCTTGGTGGCGGCCCAGGCAGGCGCACTCAGGGTGGCGGCCAGGGAGATCAGGGCGGCAAGTTTCTTCATGGCAATCTCCTTTCAGTAGAACAGCGGCAGGACGTAGGGAAAAGCGAGGGCAACCAGGACTAGGGCGGCCACGATCCAGAAAACCACCTTGTAGGCCGTCCGCACTTGGGGCACGGCGCAAACATCGCCGGGCTTGCAGGCATGGGCTGGTCGGAAGATGCTGCGCCAGGCGAAGAACAGCGCGATGAGTGCCGCGCCGATGAAGAACGGTCGGTACGGTTCCAGCACAGTCAGGTTGCCGATCCACGCGCCCGATAAGCCGAGCGCGACCAGCACGAGGGGGCCGAGGCAACAGGCCGAGGCGAGGACGGCCGCGACGCCGCCGGTCGCCAGTGCGCCGCAGCCGTTCTTGGGTTCCGACATAAGGTTCTCCTTCCGGGACTTTGCTTAATGCTGTAACGTTACTTCCGTAGTCAACTACGGAGTCAAGCATGACGGAGAACGCTTTGGAGAACCTGACCATCGGGGCCTTCGCCAAGGCGGCCGGCGTCAACGTGGAGACCATCCGCTTCTATCAGCTCAAGGGCTTGCTGCCCCAGCCGGAGCGGCCGTATGGCCGCATCCGTCGCTATGGGCAGGCGGACGTGGCCCGGGTGAAATTCGTGAAGTCAGCCCAGCGCCTGGGGTTCAGCCTGGATGAAGTCGGCCAGCTCCTGAAACTTGAGGACGGCACCCATTGCAGCGAGGCGGCCGAGCTGGCCGCCCACCGGCTGGCGGATGTGCGCGCACGCATGGCGGACCTCACGCGGATGGAAGACGCGTTGTCGAAGCTGGTGAGCGAGTGCGACGCGCACCACGGCAATGTTTCCTGCCCGCTGATCGCAGCTTTGCACTGCTGCTAGGTCAAAGCCGTCGCGCGCCTTAGCGTACGATTTTTTCCGTTTTCTGCGATGACCCCTCTATGGCGGCTCGTGCATCGCCGTGGCCGTATTGGCAGTCATCACTGTCGCTTGGGTGTTCCTGTCACGGGAACGGTTACCGTGGGGCGAGGCCCCGGGTCCGAGTTCGCCTCGTTCTCTGTGGCTGCGGTGCCAACCGACTCCCACCGCTCCACCAATCTCCCCTTGACCCTGTAGTTACTGCAGGTTGTTTACTCGCAACCTTGATGATGAGGAAGCGAGGAATCGACGTGAGCACTACTGGGAAAAACAGGCGAGGTCCGCTCTACCTGTCGGCTGGCGGCTTCGACCACAGCGCAGCACACGGCCGTCGTGGTAGCCCCGCAGGAATCCTGGTGGGACTGATGCGCGCCGCCAGAAATCGATTGACGCGAAGGCCGCCTGGACCTGCGACTCGCGTCGCCACACGGGGAGTATTCGAATGATCCCGGAGATCGGGCACTTCGCCCTCATCCTGGCCCTTTGTGTCTCCGTCGTCCAAGGCACACTCCCCCTCATCGGTGCTGCGAAGAACAGCCCGGCATTGATGAGCGTGGCGCGGCCGGCCGCGCAGGCCCAGTTTGCGTTCATTGGCATTGCTTTCGCCTGCCTCGTCTACGCCTTCGTCGGCAACGACTTCTCGGTCATCAATGTGGCGAGGAACTCGAACAGCAACTTGCCGCTGTTCTATCTGATTGCCGCGTCCTGGGGCAGTCATGAAGGATCGATGCTGCTTTGGGTGACGATGCTCGCGGCGTGGGGGCTCGCCGTCAGCATTTTCAGTGCGCGCCTGCCCGATGAGATGGTTGCCCGCGTGCTCGGCGTGATGGGCTGCATCGCAGTCGGCTTCCACCTTTTCCTGCTGCTGACCTCCAATCCATTCGAGCGTCTCCTCCCGGCAGCGCCGGACGGCCGCGATCTCAATCCTCTCCTCCAGGATCCCGGGATGGTCTTCCACCCGCCGTTGCTTTACATGGGCTACGTCGGTTTCTCGGTCGCCTTCGCGTTCGCTATCGCGGCACTGCTTGGCGGCCGCCTCGACGCGGTTTGGGCGCGATGGTCACGCCCATGGACGACGGCGGCCTGGTGCTCGCTGACGCTGGGAATTGCGCTGGGCAGCTGGTGGGCCTATTACGAGCTGGGCTGGGGCGGCTGGTGGTTCTGGGACCCGGTCGAGAATGCCTCTTTCATGCCCTGGCTGGTTGGCACCGCGCTCATGCACTCGTTGGCGGTCACGGAGAAGCGGGGCAGCTTCAAGAGCTGGACCGTGCTGCTGGCGATCGTCGCCTTCGCTCTCTCGTTGCTCGGGACGTTTCTCGTGCGCTCCGGGATCCTGACCTCCGTGCATGCGTTCGCCACCGATCCCAAGCGCGGCATCTTCATTCTCGCTTTTCTGGTCATCGTGATCGGGCTGTCACTCACCGTCTATGCCTGGCGCGCACCCAAGGTCGGAACGGGAGGCGCGTTCGCGCTGGTTTCGCGCGAATCGTTGCTCCTCGTTAACAACGTATTGCTCGTCGTTGCAAGCGCATCGGTCTTGCTCGGCACCCTCTATCCCTTGTTTCTCGACGCCCTCGGACTGGGCAAGATCTCGGTCGGCCCACCTTACTTCGACGCGATCTTCGCTCCATTGATGGTTCCGGTCGTCCTGCTCATGGCCATCGCGCCCTTCGTGCGGTGGAAGCAGGCTGCATTGGGCGATATCGCGAAGGCACTCGGCGCCGCGTTCGTCGTCGCCCTGATCGTTGCCGTGGCGCTTCCGTTCCTGATGGGACGATGGTCGACCTTGACCGCGGTCGGCATTTTGATCGCCGTATGGCTCGCCCTCTCTTCGATCGTCGGTCTCTGGGACCGGATAAAGGGAGCGCAGTCGAGCGGAGATCTGTGGTCAAGGATCAGGTCGCTCCCCCGCGCCTTCTACGGAATGCACCTGGCGCACTTTGGCATCGCGGTCTTCATCTTCGCTGTTGCAATGGTGAAAACCTACGAGGAGAGCAAGGACGTCAAGATGAAAGTGGGAACGACCGTCTCGGTCGGCGGCTATCGCTTCGAGTTCGCGCAGACTAGCGAAATCAGGGGCCCCAACTATCGTGCGGTCCGCGCGACGATCAACGTCGCGAGAGACGGCGAGCAGGTCGGGACGATGTTCCCGGAGAAGCGGACATATGACGTGCAGCGGATGCCGATGACCGAGGCGGCGATCGACTACGGGCTCACCCGCGATCTGTACGTCGCGCTAGGCGAGCCGCTGGACGAGAACACTTGGGTCGTTCGCGTCCATCACAAGCCCTTCGTCAACTGGATCTGGATCGGCTGCATCTTCATGGCACTGGGCGGCGCCCTGGCCGCATCCGACCGCCGTTATCGTGCCGGTGCACGACGCGCGAGTCCGCAAGAAACCGCGACGGCCGCTGCCGCCGCCTGAAACCCGATTCGAACTGAGGACCTACGCATGGCCCGTTACCTGTTGCCCCTCTCGATATTCATCGTCCTGGCCGGCTTCCTCGGCTACGGATTGAAGCTCAATCCGCGTGAAGTGCCGTCGCCGCTGATCGACAAACCGGCCCCCGCCTTTCGCGTTCCCCAGTTGCACGCCGCCGACAAGACGATCACCCCGGAAGACATGCGGGGCAAGGTCTGGCTGCTCAATGTCTGGGCCTCCTGGTGTGCCGCCTGCCGACAGGAGCATCCGCTGCTGGTCGAATTCGCGCGCCGCAACGTGGTTCCGATCGTCGGGCTGAGCTACAAGGATCGGCGGGAGGACGGTCTTGCCTGGCTGAAGGAACTGGGCGATCCCTACGTGCTGTCCGCATTCGACCTCGATGGTCGAGTCGGCATCGATTACGGCGTGTACGGCGTCCCCGAGACGTTCCTGATCGACAAGGCCGGCATCATCCGGCACAAGCACATCGGCCCGCTGACGCCGGAGGCGCTCGAAAGAACGCTCCTGCCCAAGATCAGGGAACTGTCGGGAGCGTGACCCATGGCTAGACGATGGCTCTTCGCCTTGTTGCTCGCTGCGTCCACAACCGTGTTGGGAGCGGAAGCGCTACCCGTATCGCCGGATCCGGAATTGGAACGGCGCGTCATGGCGATCGCCGAGGAACTGCGCTGTCTGGTTTGTCAAAACCAGACGATTGCCGACTCCCACGCTGAACTCGCCACCGACCTCAAGAACCAAGTCAGGCAGATGCTCAAGAGCGGCAAGACCGACCGGGAAATCAAGGAATTCATGGTGCAGCGCTACGGCGACTTCGTCCTCTATCGGCCTCCGATGAAGACGACCACCTGGATGCTCTGGGTCGGCCCCTTCCTCCTCCTCTTGGGCGGCTTGGGAATCCTCCTCTTCAAGCTGCGGCTGCGGACCAAACGCGTCGTCGACGAGCCGATGGTCACCGAACAGCACGCGCGAGCCCGCGTGCTGCTTGCACCGGCGACCAACAATCAATCCACCACGGAGTCCATATGATTGCCTTCTCCATCGTCGCCGCCCTGATGGTGATCGGGGCCCTTTTGTTCCTCGTGCCCCCATTGCTCGGCAAGCGCAAGAAGGCCGCCGACGTTTCGCACGGCGAGGCCAACCTGTCGATCTACCGGGATCAGCTCAAGGAACTGGACGGCGACTTGGCCAATGGAGTGATCGACCGACTGCAGCACGACTCGGCGAAACGCGAACTCGAGCGCCGCGTCATCGAAGAGGTCGAGTTGGCCGCCGATCGGGCAGCAGGGGGCTCCGGCGTGAAGTGGGGCTGGGCTGGCGTTTTGTCGTTCACCATGCCTGTGGCCGCGTTCGGGACGTACCTGGCTTTGGGCACACCTGCCGCACTCGACGCAAGCCGAACTGCGGACCGACAGATCCAGCGGGACGCGCATGAACTCTCGCCGCAGCGGCTCGCCGCGATGGTCACCCAGCTCGGGGAGCGCCTGCAGGCAATGCCCGAAGACGCGGAAGGCTGGCTGATGCTTGCCCGGACGACGGGCGCCATGGCGCGATACGAGGACTCTGCAGACGCCTACCGGCAGGTGGTGCGGCTCGTCCCCAACGACGCGCAACTGTTCGCCGATTTTGCCGACACGCTCGCCATGGCACAGGGCCGGTCGCTGGCTGGCGAGCCTGAGCGCCTCATCGAACGCGCGCTCGCGGTCGATCCGCGCAACGTCAAGGCGCTCGCGCTGGGCGGCACGGCTGCCTTCGGTCGTGGCGATTACGCGCAGGCGTCAACGCTGTGGAAACGTGTGCTTGAAATCGTTCCGCCAGATTCCGAGATGACTCAACGGATTCAGGCGAGCCTTGCGCAGGCAGCGGATAGGTCAAATGCCGGGCTCGACGGGGACAGCAAACGACCCGGGCGATCTGCTGGGGCGATGTAGTCTCGTCGGGACAGGTTCACTTTTGAAATTTCACCACGTATCGGTACAGCCGGCGACCAGTCTTTGAACGACCGTTCGTCGCGCAATAGCGACACCATTCCCCCGACATTTGACAGGCATGAACGCATGAAGCAGTCACTCTGCAACAACCAAAGCGCTGATTCGCGGACTTGGCAGATGCTGTTCGGCGCCTGGCTGGTGGCCACAGTGTCGACGCTCGGCGCCTTGTTTCTCGGCGAGGTGATGGGCTACACGCCGTGCGTGCTGTGCTGGTATCAGAGGATCGCGATGTTTCCGCTGGTCCCCGTGCTCGCTGTCGGGCTGCTGTCGTTCGATCCGCGCGCCGTGCGCTACGCGTTGCCCCTGGCCGTCGCCGGCCTGGGCTTCGCCGTATTCCACCTGATGCTGGTCGCGGGCTGGATTCCGGAGAGCATCAAGCCCTGCCAGCAAGGCGTGCCGTGTTCGGACGTCCAGGTGGTCTGGCTGGGGTTTGTCACGATTCCGCTCCTCTCGGTAGCGGCGTTCTCAACCATCGTCGGCTTGTTGCTGGCGATTCATTTCAAGAGTTCACGATGAACAAGAAATTGCTTCTTGCCGGCTCGGCGATCGTAATGTTGGTGGCCTTTGGTGCCGCTGTTATGGCCTTCAAGCATCAGAGCGCACAGGAAGTCGACCGTCTGGCCGAGGCGAACCGCGCCTCGCTCCTTCGGATGCACTCGCCGACGCTGGGCCGGCAAGACGCCCCCGTCGTCATTGTCGAGTTTCTCGATCCGGCGTGCGAGACTTGTCGGGCGTTCTATCCGCTGGTCAAACAGATCATGGCCGCGCACCCGGACAAGATACGATTAGTGCTGCGCTATGCGCCTTTCCATAATGGTTCCGACAAAGTCGTCGCCGTCCTCGAAGCGGCGAGGCGTCAAGGCAAATTGTGGCCGGCACTGGAGGCATTGCTTGCGTCCCAGGAGGAGTGGTCGCCCCATCACACGCCGCAAGTCGCGCTCGTGTGGAAGCACCTTGAAGGCTTGGGACTCAACGTGGAGCAGATGGCATTTGACATGACCGCGCCCGAGATCGCGCGGATCGTCGAGCAAGATCTCGCTGACGCGAAAACGCTGAACGTGACAAAGACGCCGGAGTTCTTCGTCAACGGGAGGCCGATGCCAAGCTTTGGTGCCGACCAGCTCAAGGCACTGGTCAACGACGCGCTGGCTGTTGCTGCCAAGTAGAGATTGTCGTTGCGGCCCTCACTGAGTTGGCGCGGGGATGTCAGTCCGCAGCAGATCGATGGTTCGTTGGAAGGCATTCCCGCCCCTCTGCCCCGAGGAAGTGGGGCAAGATCAGAGCGCCATGTTCTCGTCGTGTTCCCCAGCCTGTTAGCGTTTGTCCTCGGCGCGGTTACCGCCACGGCATTTGCTCCTTTTGCTGCCTTCCCGTTGTCCTGGCTGACGACGGGAGGGCTCTTCCTTCTGCTTGTTCGTGCCCCTGATGTTCGATCCGCGTCGGCGTCGGGCTTCGCCTACGGTCTTGGACTCTTTCTTTTCGGAGTCTCCTGGGTATTCATCAGCCTCAACGACTTTGGTGGATTGGCCGCCCCGAAGGCGGCAGTGGCGACGCTGCTCTTTTGCGCGTTTCTGGCCATGTTCCCGGCTCTTGCAAGCGCGATATTCGTCCGCCTGCGAAGCGGGCAACCGCTTGCGGACGTGCTTGCTTTCTCCGGCTGCTGGTCCTTGTCCGAGTGGTTCCGGGGATGGCTTTTTACCGGTTTCCCCTGGCTGACCATCGGGTATTCTCAGTCCCCGCCTTCTCCGCTCGCGGGGTATGCGCCGCTCGTCGGCGTCTACGGCGTGTCGTTCTTCACCGTCGTCGTCGGCGCGTGCCTTATGGCCGACCTTGTCGCCGCTCACCGTCTTGCGCACCGGCCGGCATGCCCTTCAAGATTTGGCCTGGCGTTTGCGATTCCACCGCTCGTGGCCGGGCTCGTCGTGCTCGGAGGAGGACTCCTCGCGCAACAAGTCCAATGGACGTCGGCCGTCGGTCCGCCAATTCGGGTTGCGCTCCTGCAGGGAAATATCTCGCAGGAGGTGAAATGGCAGCCCGCGCGTTTCTCCCAAACCCTGGCGACGTACTACGCGCTGACAAAGGACCATCCCGCGCGCTTGACGATCCTGCCGGAGACCGCCATCCCGGCGTTCCTGCATCAGGTCCCCGAGGACTACCTTGCGAACTTGACGCGCGTCGTGCAAGGGCGAAACGGCAATCTCTTGCTCGGTACCGTCATTGGCGATGACGAGAACTACTCGAACGCAGTCGTTTCACTCGGCACGCAACCGCCGCAGATCTACAGCAAACGCCATTTGGTTCCCTTCGGCGAGTTCGTGCCGTCCGGTTTCGGCTGGTTCGTGGCGGCCATGAGCATTCCGATGTCGAGTTTTTCACGGGGAGCAGAGGATCAGCCGCCGTTCGCCGTTTCTGGCCAGCAGGTGGCAGTCAACGTCTGCTATGAGGATCTCTTCGGCGAGGAGATCATTCGCTCCGTGCCAAGCGCATCCATCCTGGCCAACGTCTCGAACACTGCGTGGTTCGGACGCCGGTCGCTGGCTCAGCCACAGCACCTGCAGATTGCCCAGATGCGGGCGCTCGAAACCGGGCGGCCGATGCTTCGCGCCACCAACACCGGCATGACCGCCGTGGTTCTGCCCAACGGTCGGGTCGACAAGGCGCTTCCGCCGTTCACCTTGGGCGCGCTTGTTGCCGACGTGCAGGGCTACGCCGGACTTACCCCATATGTCCGCTTTGGTAACGTCCTTGCGCTGGCACTTGCACTCGTTGGCCTGCTGCCTTGCATAGTCGCGAGGGTGAAATACCGGTTGACAGCCCCCGCGAGAGGCCAGATTTGACGTGGATCGGGAGTCGATGGGCGCCTTAAGTCAGTTCCGGGGTTAACCATGAAATCGAAGCCGACTTGGAGCAGTTGCACGAATTCGGTGTGCAGACGGAGCGTGTTTCTGGGACCTCCTCACATCGTTCCTGACGCGCTTCGCTTGTCTCCTGGCTTATTCGGCAAGCCGAACAAGCCCACGCTTCTTTTGGATTGAAAACCAATTTAAGAAAACTGTGTTCGTGACCACCACTCCATGTGATTGCGTCGGCGGACTGGTTGATCAGTTTCACTGGAATCCGCATGTAACGACGCTCATGAGACCAAACCTCGATCGCGCAGTAGAACCGCATGAGAACGTACTAATCGGAAATTTTCTATACATGCTGGGCCTCATGATTGGGGCGCGATCTGGCAGCCACATACCGCCAGGCTGTGTAAACCTGCTTCAACAAACGCCTAATGACAAGCTGATTGGTGACATATTGGCCGAGTTTGACGGGGCTGTAGCGGCTTTACAGCGGCGCTTACGAACGCCAATGTTCAGGCAAAGACCACTACGAACCAGTACAAAAAAGCCGGCGATCGAATCACGCTTAAGTTATTTGCCTGGCTTTCACTGGCTTATATCGTCGGGATCGCGGTCCTATCAGCAATTGCTTGGTTCTTTGTTATTCCGGAAGCTCAGAAATCAGAAACCTGGAAGGGAGCAGCCCAATATTACTATTCCGAAGCGCAAAAAATCTGTAAAGCCCCAAGCGTTGCCAAAACGTCCGATTGCAAACCTTATGTACAGCGATAAATCTGTAGTCCCCCTTTCAGCCTCACGGTCAGGCGATATTGATGCTATTGACTCCGGCAGTCGTTAGCAGTTGATAAAGGGTTGCAATCTTTGTTCGCGTACCGCGCTGCGCGCAGTACGTGAAAACAACTCGTTGTTTTGCGCGCGTGAATGCTACAAAGAACCCAGCAGTGGCCTCGATCTGGTCGTTGGAGAAACTCCACCATGCACCATCGTCCAACCCGATGAATATCACACTGTGGTATTCGAGACCCTTGCTCTTATGAATCGTCATCAGAGGAATGGCCTGAATGCCTTCATAGCCATCAAGGGCTGATGGCCACTCAATGTCATCGGCCGACGACGCCAGCAAATGCTCCGCTGCTGAATCGAGCACCTTTTCGAGCCAATCGCCTTGTCCGTAAGCTGGATGAACAGCGATCAGCCTCTCACGACCAATAAACCTTAGGATATCGTCCACAATCAAGCGTGACACAGCCTTTGATCTTGGAGGATTCGGATGGGAGGCGCTAAGTTCAAGTACGTACGCATCCAATTCTTTGGCAAGCTTGGCCTGCGCGACCTCATCATCAGGAGCGACACCCCGTAGGGTGATGAGTGCCTCCAGGCACCTTGTCCAATGCCGCCCCGCCCGAGGGGCCATGGCGAGACGCAGAACTGCCACAATCAGTTCGGAGACGTCTTCAACAAGCAAGTCCTGGAGCATGATCGATCCGATCATTCCAGCTTCGTTGCGCAGAGGAATTCCCGCAGTCAGAAACGCTGGCTCTAGAACTTCGGCATAGTCGTTCGCCTTCTGTCGCACTAGCAAGACAAAATCGCGCGGGCCAAGTGTGTGGGTCTTCATCTCGCTTGCGACGAAATCGGCCAAGCGCCTCGCCTCAATCTCTGGCGTCGAAAAATCCAAAATAACACAACTATCTCCAGCGATCGTACCTGCAGTCTTCGACACCGGCGCCACGGCTCTGGCGTCCAAAGCCTGCGCCAAGACGTGCTGGATACGCACAAGCTCCGGTGACGAGCGATAGTTGTTGTAGAGCGGCGTTCGTATCGCACCGAAGTCTCCATCAAAGGCAGTGAACGGATCGTCCATCGCCATTGCCCAGCGCATGATCTGCTGCTTGTTGTCCCCAACAGCGGTAATCACAGTGTCTGTGCCGAGGAAAACGGTGCGGACCAAGTCGTACTGGATCTGTGTCGTATCCTGAAACTCGTCCATGAACAGGTGCGAGTATGTCAGTCGGAGCGCATGAGTCGCCATCGGATTGACCCGCAACAGTAGTTCGGCAAGTCGCCCGATCATGGGAAATGACAAGACACTTTTCTTGCCTTCGTGGAGCGACATTTGCCAGAAGCGATTGGCAGCCCACTGGGCAGGTGTCGGAAGCGGCCAACCGTCTACCGGGAGTGGTGATCCAACTAGGTGCCGACGCTCGAAAGCCTTCACAGATATGGCCTGGATGTCAGCATGGGTGCCGATCGATGCTGGAGGTGCCCCGGCCTGTCGAGACAGGAACTCACGGTAATCTCGATCGCCGGGGAACATGATGTCGTAGTCGGGCCGTGGCCGCCAGCGCTCAGGCAATGCTTGACCAAAGCGGTCGATCAACCCTTTTGCAAAGGCGTCGAACGTCATTGAGTCAAAGCGCTCGGCATGATTGCGATGGCAGCGCTGTCGAACTCGCGCAGCGAGGTTTGTCGCTGCGTCACGCTTGAAACTGATCGCGAGGATACGCCTTGGTGCAGGTGCGAACCCTGTTTGAAGTAGATAGGCGGCGCGTTGCGCGAGCAATTCTGTCTTGCCTGCGCCGGGGCCGGCGATGACGGATCGATTGTCAGCCGAGCGGACAACCTTTAACGCATTCGTTTCAAGCGCATTCACGCCTACTGGCCCCCAATCCTCGGGGCGGACCCGTCGCGACAGCACCGCCATGTCTAGTCCCTACGCAAGGACTTGGCGATGTGGTTGAGAACCTCTGCCAGCACGGCTGGCATACCCTCCTTCAAGTCCTTTTTCTGGATGTGGGTCAAGGCCGCGAGATGCGTCGCCGGCTTGCTATTGGTGAGGAAGTGATAGCGGTAGGCAGGCAGAAGCGCCGAATAATCTTTGAACGGGCCGGTATAGAGCGTGAGCCCGGGTCCCGCAGTCCCAAGCACAACTTCTGCTGCCTTGTCTTCGGGCATCTTTGGACCGCCGCCCTTGGGGATGATCCCTTTGTACGCATCGGGGAAAGCCTCCAGCATGGCCAGATCAAGATCGAGCGGTGCCGAGAAAAAAACGCCATGCGGTTTGAGGCAATCAATCCATCCTTTCAGGATATTCCGGTCCTCCGGGTCTTGCCAAGTGTGCATTGCTGCAAAATTCTCGTCGGACAGTACACCTCCATCGATTTTCAAGAGTTCGGCTTTTGGCACGCCAAATTCAATGAGCTTCTCGATCGCCGTCTTCACCCGGCCAAAGCCGCCGCCTTCACGACCCAAATCGAGATCGAGAAGGGTCGCGTGTGGAATGCCGAGATGTTTCAGCAAACGCCAGAAATGCTGTGTATGCCTTCCGCCCAAGGGGACGATTGCGACAAAGGCCGGATCAATCAGGAGATCGAGCGCCTCCGCCAGAACAGGAAGGACGATCCGCTCGGAGTCGCCTTCAACCAGCAGGACGAAACGGGCGAAGTAGAGTTCGGGATAAGCAAGCATGGCACCACGAACGAACTTGGCGGTCTGGTCGATGCCTGTCGGCATCTTGATCTTCTTGACCGTAGAGATTCGTGTTGTCGGATCGCACCGGCAGTAGCGGACTTCGCTCGGATTGACGCGGCTCAGCACCGCCGGTGAATGGCTGGTGATGATGGCTTGAGCCCCCCCCGCATCGGTCAGCGAGCGAACCTGGCGGATGATGCGGGCGAGGAAATAAGGCGAGAGATGGTTTTCCGGCTCTTCCAGAGCGAACAGTGTTAGCGCGGGGATACGTAAGGTGTCGTCACGAAATCCTTCAACTGTACCGTCCACCACCTCGCGCTCCAGGTCGAAAACGGCCGCAGCCAAAGCGAAATAAAATAACGATTGCTGTCCATCGCTAAGAGCGTCGAGGCCGCGCTCCTGACCATCTGGTCCCTGCTCAAAAATGACTTCAATCTTATTGACGACCTCCTCGAACCTACGACTGACCAGGCTGAGCCTGGGTTTCGTATCGACCACGTCGTCATGGAGGCCCGACCAGCGCGCTTGCAAGGCTTCGCCTATCGCGGCAATTGCCGATTCACCCTCGAATGCGGTGGCAAGGCTTTCGGTGGCCTCTTGAACGGCCTCTTCTGTCTCGGATGACCATTCGATAGCACGGAGCAGGCGGGCGGCGAGTGCGCCGGTCGTTGCTCGAACCTGAGCTGCCGCATCGCGGCTGGCAGGTGTGTAGTAGAGTTGGATCAAGCCACGATCCGCTGCGGAAACTGGGTGGCACACATCATCCGCCGGATCGGCGTCAAGCGTGTCAACCCAGAAAAGCTCCTGTGAAACTTCGCCCTCGATCGTTCCGTCATCTTCCCACTGAGCTTCGAGGCGCAGACGGCAAACTGGCGCTCCCCCTTCTCGTTCGATCAGCATATGTCGGAACGTGGGAGCGATCGTCTCCGGTGTCGCTGTGCCATCGGCTAGTTCGGGCAAACCGATAAGCACATCGATGAACATATCCTTGGGTTCGCGGCCCTCAGGAGCATCCTCCGCACCCAAGTGAAAATCCGAACGCTGTACAGTACGCTGCGCGCGCGAGACGCCGAACATTTTTGATAATGCGTGCAGTAGTGCTGTTTTGCCCGCTGCATTTGGACCAACGACGGCCGTAATTTCCGATGCAATTGGTACTGTTATCGGGTCAGGGCCAAAACAACGGAAACCCGACAACTCTATAGATTCGATACGCACTAGCTAACTCCCCCGCGTGCGAAAACGCATTTATTCGATATGATTATTTTATATCGCAACCTATCGCTTACGGTGAGAACTTGTTCGATAAGCCAAAATCCTTCGACGTCTTCCCGCCACGCCAAGTTCGCCCATGACAGTTCTGGAGACTAGCTCTAAACAGAGCTACACACTAAATCTAGGCCCAACCTTATCCTATATCGGCGGCTGCATATCAACGCCGTGTACAACTTTCGATGAGGAAAAAACCTCATTTCTTGCGAACTGAACACAACACCTGTTGTAGGCTGCAAGCATTTCCAGAGAGTTGTGCGTTACCTTTACCACCAACTGCGATGCAAGATGTTCTCGAACACTTGCACGACTCGAATTGCTGAAATTGGCGCGTTCGCAAAATAAATTGATTTTTTGGTCATCCAGTTTCGTGTGGTTCACCGCGACAAGGTGCTTTTTCGACAAGTTTATTAAAGCCGTTATACCTTTTGGATCCTCCAGTGTCACTATGCCTGTATCCGGCAGCAAAACAGAGTTGTCTTCAAAGCAATATATAAAAATACTATTTCCATAATCTCCCGCCCTGAAAAATTCCTCCACGAAGCCTTCAAGCAAAGGCCTCTCGTTTTCCTCGGAATATAAGAACATCAGTAACAAGCGAATCCATCGCTTATACTGATCTGGGGATATTTGGAAGATTTGGCATACGTACCTCATCTCGCCTTCGTTTTTCTGCTCCAATGCCATGTAGAGCCTCAAAGCCGCGACAGAGTCGACTGAATGATCTAAGAATGGCCCAAAAATACTCAGCACATCTTTGACGACATAGGGATTTCTGAGCCAGTTCATCATTTTGTAGGTATAGATGAATTTCAGGCTGTCAATCAAGGCGGCGATATTCACCTCAGGAGCACTATCTAGGTAAAAGGTCGGCAGGCCGCCCACCGAATCCGAAGCAATCCTTAGTGCCTCCATTATTGAATTCGCATGGGACGTAAGTCCGTTTTCATAACGTTGAAAGAATGACTCCAAATTCACTGCCACCTGGTTACTCAATCGAGCCAATGTGAATAGGTGCTGAAATGACATATTCCTATGAATAGCAACACGCTCACCTGGATAAATCGATGGTACTGATTTGTCTGCCACCTTAAAACTAAATATCTCTGCATTCCTTGAGCTTGGATCAGGCGAGCAGGAATTTAAGCGCTGCTCGGCTTGCGAAATGAAATGTTGATTTTTTGTATTATCCGAGAATTCGCGCATGATTATTATTTTCTTTTTACTTTTCTAATATTTCGTACGTATCCATGTACCCCCATTATGCGCACGTCGATTTGGCCGGTTTTTTGTATCACCTGTGCCAACGGCTGACACACTCAGAGCTTGGCGGCTTGGACCCATCGTGCCTCCATGTTTGCCATAACTAGCACGAGCAAAAACCTTCGGGGAATTCGCCTTAGGCCATCTTGGCCGACTCCCTATGCCCCATGGAACAGGAACATGTGCCCCAGAACAATATTGGGGACATCATCGAGTAGGACCCTGGAGTGTTCGGTATCGAAACTGATTAGTTCCTGGTGTATTTGGGAGGGCTCCTGGATATAGCGTCCGCCAAGGCCCTTCTTCATGTGCAGTTCAGAGGTGACGTGATCCGAGACGATGGCTCGCTTAAGTCCGGGGAGGATGTCGTCCTGCAGCGAACGCTTTTCGATCATGCCGACCATGAATGCCAGGTGGTGCCGGTTGGCATACTTGCCGGTGACGAAGCGCTGCATGCCGTTCTCGTTGTAATACTCCTGGCGGTTGTCCCGGGGCTTCAACTTGAGGCGTTTAAACTCAAAGATCAGTTCAATCCGTTTTTCACCTATGACAGTAAAGTAGATAATGTCATTTCGGCCCCGGTTTACTAGCTTACCAAGGACCTTATCCGTTTTCCCTGTTGGGTTTTCGTAGTTGAATTGACCCAAAAGCTTGGCCGACTCACTGGTGTCACGTAGAGACTGACCAAAATAACTGGTCAAATCGTGTTCATAGTTCGACGCCTGAAAGCCTGGCATGTCAGCACGTACCAGCTCATACCAGTGTGAGTGCATGAATTTCAGAACATGTGCTACTTCATTTTTGTCGGGCCAGACTGCTTTCCATTCTGAAGTCAGTTTCTTGAGCTTGCGCATTCCTGGCCCCATTCCCTTAACTGCCGCTGGCTTCTCGGACGGAGAGAACGATCCGGCGGGCATCCCGAATGCACTGTGGGGCCAGCCAGAGGCGGCGGATCAAGGGTTTGATCAGATAGATGTAGGGACCGTCATGGATGACGTAATCCGTCGCGTAGCTCAGGCCATTGGTGTGGGTTAAGGGCAGAATTCCTGCTTCCTTCAGGGAGCGGAACAGTTGGTCGAGCACTACCGGCCCAGCAGACGGCGTTGCCGCTTGGGCTCCTTCATGGACCATGGAGAGGCGGACAATACCGATGCCGCCGGGAGTGCCGAGATTCTGGTGGAAGCTTTCGACTACAAACTTCCCTTGTCCGCCCAAGGATTCCCGCCAGGAGGCCAGCTCGTCGGTCAGCAACGCCTGATAGCGCTGCAGTTCAGCTTCTGCCGGCAACTCGTATTGCCGGGTCCGGATTGCCGCTTCGGTCTGGGGCTGCATGCTGGGAATCAGCACGTCGCAAGTGTCCTGGACCGCCTGTTCCTCGCTCTTGCTCAGGCCAAAGTAGGCCGATACGGCATGCTCGAATTCCTGTTGGTACCGGGCATAGAGCGCCTTGGCCTCGAAGAGGTCGGCCTGTTCCAGACGGCGCATCTTTGCGGCGACGGAGGCCACGATGCGCCGAGCTGCCTTCGGGTCGGCATGATTTTCCGGCGGATAGAACGGCAGTTCCTTGATTTCCACCATCTTGACGTGGGGGCGCTCCACGACAGAGGAATAGGCTGTGTAGAACAGGAGGTAACTGGCCAGGCGGGAGCGCAGGAACACGGTGAGGAAGCGCAGGAGATCGGCGTCCCGCTCTTCACCCACGATGGCGGTGACAGTCTGGGTGAAACAGAAGGGGATGGCAGCAAACGCCGCCCGAATCTGCAGGGTGTTGGAATCCGCACCATCCGGGAACAGTACCCGGGGGCCATCAAACGCTTTGCTATCCCTGGAGCCGTAATCGGAGACCGTCGTGTATTTGGTGGGGAAGCTGTCCAGCAGCTGATCCTCAATGACCGGCAAGTCTTTCGGGAAACGGCTTTTGCCACGCTCGGTACTGAGGAACCGGAGATGTTGCAGTGGCGCTGGGGAGACGGGGGGCTTTGACCTGTCGGTGACATGAAAGCCCTTGCACATGACCAGGCGCGGCGTCTTTCCGTCGAGCATATGCTTCAGACGGCCCTTCCGGCGCAGCCGGTTAATCAGACCCTGGTCCTCATTGGATCCCCACAGGTAGGTGCGGAGCACTTCGTTGCTGGCAGCCGCATCCGTGGCGTAGATGGTATGGCGGTCGGAGCCGTGGATCGTCAGGCGACCGAAGGCCAAGCTGACATCGGCCTTGGGCACCAGATACTGGAAGGTTTCGCGGGGATCGATGGATCCGCTCTCTTCCTGACCTTTGCGGACGCCCGTCACCACCATGGAAGGATGGACTGCCCCGGGGAACAGGAACCAGCGCAGGTCGGCAAAGTTATAGACCTTCTCTGCCCTGACCAGCCGCACCCAGTCGTCCAGCATATCGGTGCCGCCATGGGCGTAGAACAGGCCAATCGGCAGAATGAGGCAAAGCCGGGCCCCCGGCGCTGCCAATTCGGTGGCCCGAAAGGCGTAGGCCTCGGCGATTTGGCGCTTGCCCAGATCGCGGGAGAAGTTCTCGGCCCACCAGGTCTCATAGGGCAGGTCCCGGTCCGAGACCTTGGGTTCAAACCAAGGGGGATTGGAAATCAGGATGGTGAACGCACCCGGCTTGGCCAGGGGATTGTCCGGGGAAAAGAAATCCCCCTTCTTATCGCCGTGCACCAGGATATCGTCCAGCAGGGGTGGTAGCTTCACATTCTGATCGTCGCAGAGGCGGGCAATGTCGCTGGGGCGAAGGTCTTCCAGCAGGGCGAGATAGAGACTGAAAGCCGCCACACGGCAGGCAGCCTTGCTGATATCTCCGCCACGAATACCCCGCATCAGCAGATCCTTGCGTTCCAAGAACTCCAGGTCTCGTCCGGCTTTTCCCGAGGCAGCTCCGACCATGCGCCGGAAAGCCGTGGTCAGCAGGATACCGGAGCCGCAGGCACCGTCGAACACCACCTCGCTGGCGATATCGGCCGACCCGGCAAAGGCTTCATCGACGGCCAGGTTGGCCAGATGGCGGGGCGTATAGAACGCCCCCTTGTCCTTGTGCTCTTCTGCCAGGAAGGTCTCGTAGATGCCGGAAATAAGCTCCACGGGGATGTAGCGGAAGTCGTAGTGCCACAGGGACTCCTGGCCCACTTCCATGTCGGCGTAGTCGAGAAACTGGCGGATCAGCTCCAGCGCCTGATCCGGGAGGGACAGCCAGCACCGGACGGCATCGACTTCGGATTCCAGCAAGTCGCCGTTGAAGTCATGCTTGAGTTGCCTGAACAGTTCACCCAGTCCGGCATGGTCCCGGGCTTTCACCAGGGCCCGTAGTTCGCCAACCCCGCGCCGTTGCCGGTAGGCGTCACTCACCATGCCCCGGTGCTCCAGATAGGAGACGAACATGCACTGCCCCAGGAGCAACTGGGCCTGGTCCAGCCCCAGCGCCTCACCGGGGGCGATTTCCAGGGACTTTAGACGGCCGACGGCAATCGACAGGTTTTTGAGCAGATTGCGATCAACGCGCCCCTCAAGGGAGAACCAGGAGGGATGGCGCTTCTGAATATCGCCGCTGGCGATGTCGATGGCGGAAAACGGACCTTCCGTGGAAGCCGCTTTCAGCGCCAAGGCGCCGGCCGGCTCCACATCCTTTTGGACCGGGAAAGGCAGGGCGGAATCCGGCGTCAGGACCAGAACAATCGAAACGAGGTTCTGGTTCCAGATTTTCTGACGGATGGAGTCGATCCAGTCCCCGTTGGCGACCTGCCCCGAGGCAGCTTCAACGAAGCAGACCGTCGGGACCCGGTCGATCTCGAAGACGGCGGATGCGCCGATCTCGCCCTTGGGGTCGAGCAGCATGCCGATTTCCCGGGCATAGGGATGCGAAGGCGCCACCCCTTCGGAGCGCGTCACCACATCGCCCGGGGTGTAGCCAAGAGCATCCAGCCATTCGGTCGTCATCTTTCCCATAGCCTAAAAATACATCAATTAAATACGTGCGTCAAGTAAAACATTTGACTTACCGCTATCAATTGATCCACACTTATTACATGAGCCAATCATTTTGTTTCGTGCGATGACGGAAATCGAGAACATTCGCTACGCCCAGCGCCAGCGGCTTCAGTTCATTGAGTCGGTTGCCTTCTGGGAGGGGGAGATTGACCGCCCCCGGGTATGCAAGGTCTTCCACGTGTCGGAAAATCACGTGACCCGGGATTTCCGCCTATATCGGCAGTCGTTCCCTGAGAACCTGGATTACGACATCACGAGCCGGGTGTATCGGCCGTCCCGGGAGTTTCGGCCGCAGATTGCCAGCGGCAGGCCGGAGGAATACCTGTCGCTGCTGCGCAGCTACACCGAGAGCCAGTCCGCCGCACTGGTGCCGGCCATCGGCCAGGGGGTGCGCTCCGCTTCTTTACCGGCGCCCAACGGACAAATCGAGCCGGAGGTGTTGTTCCTAGCAACCAGGGCCATCAAGCGCCGGCAGGGGCTGTCCATTCAGTACCAGTCCCTGAATACCCCGCACCCGACTTCCCGGGTGGTTTGGCCCCATGCCCTGATCTGCGCCGATTTCCGCTGGCACATCCGGGCCTTCGACGAGAAGTATGGAAAATACCTGGACTTGGTCCTGACGCGGATTTTGAGCGTATCCCCCACGAAGGATCCGCTTCCGGCCGGAATGGAGAAGGACGCCGGGTGGGAAAATGAGGTATTGGTTGAAATCACGCCGTTTGCCGGACTTTCCAGGGATCAGAAGCGGGTGGTCGGCATGGAGTATGGGATGACCCAGAAGAAGTCCGGATGGGGCTGGTCGGTTTCCATGCGGGAATGCCTGGTTCCTTATTTCCTGAAAATCCACCGTCTGGACCTGGATGATCCGACGGCGGGATTTCCCATTGCCCTGGCTAACCCCGAGTTGGCCAAGCAGTACCGTTTTCCCCGCATTGCAACAGCTCGGCAAGCGTAAAAGGGCGTTCGGCAAGCCCTAGGCGCATGGCCGGGGTCCGCTTGTCTTCCCCTGGCAAGGCGTAGTTGTAGAAAACCCGGAACAGTGTCAGCAGTTGCATTCCGACCGCCGGATTGTACCCGCTGTAGCCGTGCCAGGTTCGGCTCTGGTTGTTTGAGGTGTGGATGGGGCGCTCAAAGATGGATAGCCGGCGCCGTACCTGCATGAAAAATTTGTCCACTCCGCGCAGGCTTACCGTTCCGAATAGACGGGCCAAATGTGCCAAGTCGTAGGGGGTGGAGTCGGTGTGCATCAGAATGACCTTCTCAGGCTCCCCCATGTCAGGGAACGGGTATTTCACCCATTCCTGATGCAGGGAGTCTGTCTCCACGTAAGGTGACAGCATCTCCTGCAGAATCTCGTACTTCGCTTGACCTTCATCCAGGCCGGGGTGCGTCTCCAGGTAGCGCCGGATCAGGCGCTCGGCCACCGACTTCTTAGTCTTCTTCTGCTCGATAGTCATGACCTTGCCGATGGAAACGGAAAAGATATCCACCGTGCCATCCATTACCCGGTCCCTATGGGCAAAAAGGCAGGCACTCGCCAGTCCTGGATCCCGATCAAGGAAGAATCGCACCTTCTCGACATGAGCACATAAGTCCTGCAGGAACAGGAAGTGGCCGAACATTTGGTAATCGGTCTTGACCTGCACTCCTCTGGGGGGCCTTTTGGTGTCAGCCGGCGGCAATTCGACCAACTCCGACGAGACATCGGCAGCCTCCTTGCTTAGCAGGTAGTCTTTTTGTAGCCAGATCCGGGCGTACTGCCGAAATGGCGGGGGCTGATCATAGTCCCCTTGCGCTTTGGCCAACGCCTCAATCTCTTCAGCATCGAGGGACGGATCAAAATTCAGGTGCATGGCCAGTGCGTAGCCGCTGACATTATCGACACTACCCATGGCATTGAGCCGTACATTGCGCCGATCCATCTGGGAGCCCCAGTTGAACACGTATTCCTGCTTGTCAGAGCTGATGTAGAGGCGTTTGACGGGAAGGGTTCGCTCCCATAGCGGGCGCTCCATTGCCGCAGAGAATTCCCGGGTTCGGTCGGCGAGGTAGTGAATCTTGCTATAGAGGGTAGAGGCTGGAATCTCTGCGGTTTCACAGATACGCCGCATGGGCATCTTGTTCACCAGCAGCCGGAAGACGAATTCGTCCAGTTCAGGCCGGCGCTGGGTGCGGTGCCGGACTCCGGGGGTAAAGGTGATGCCGCACACCAGGCAACGGTACCTTTGACTGCCGGAAGGGGTTTTACCGTGAGGGCGGAGCCTTGGGGGACTGGATGCCGATGCGCAGTCCGGATCCGGGCACTGGAGGGCTACTTGGTCACACGCACCCGCCTTCAGTCGCAGGTACTCTTCGCGGATTCCCAGATTGCTCTTTACCGCAGAACTGGTGTTGCAGACCTTGCATGTCAGGGAAGTGATCGAGGATTTGCCACCGGTCAGTGAATAGCCATCACGGTCAGCCGGTTTTTTACCTCGAACCGCAGTGACCTTGGCGGGAATGCCAAAGTTCTCGCAATGCGGATTCTTGCAGCAATTCGCCTGCAGCCCATCGACAGGAGCAGGGACGCGAAAGGCCCGTGGTTGCTTCGGATACATAGAAATGGCCCGATCAAAATGACCGGGCCATTATATTTATTGGCCACACTTTAGGCGAACGTCTCGACCTCCGGGTGGCTTTTTTCATGCTTGCGCGCGGCGGCGCGACGTCACCAGCTCGGCGTAGCGGGCGCCGCGGCGGGTGCGGCGCCCGTTGCCGGCGCGACGTCGAGCCAGTGCCCGGACGCGGCGTAGACGGCGGCGGCGGCGAGCAGCAGGGCGGCGAGCAGGACGGCACGGCTGCCGCCGCGCGCCGGTGCGACCTCGGCGTCCGCCGCAACGCGCTTCGTCCCGCTCAGCATCGGCCGCAGCAGGTCGTCCTTCCTGACGCGCACGTAGTACGCGATGGCGCCGACGTGCAGGGCGAGCAGGACGAACAGCGCGTTGATCGACAGCTTGTGGAGGCCGCTCAGGCGGTCGCTCAGGTCCTTGTCGAGCAGGGCGTAGAGCGGCCCCTGGAAGGCGATGTCGTCGTTGCTCGGCAGGCCGGTGGCGACCTGGACGACGAGCAGGGCGAGCAGGGCGAAGACCGAAAGCGCGCCCAGCGGATTGTGTCCGACGCCGCGCCATTGCCCGCGCAGGTAGGCGCGCACGCTGGCCGGCGTCGGGAAGAAGTGGACGAAGCGCGCGTAGGTCGAGCCGCCGATCCCCCAGACGATGCGAAAGACGAGCAGGCCGAGAATCGCCAGGCCGATCCGGCCGTGCCAGTCGATCGCATTGCCGCCGACCTTGCCGGTCACGATGGCGGCGGCGACGAGCGCGGCAAGCGCCCAATGAAAGATGCGGGTCGGCAGATCCCACAGCTGAATGCTTCGGCTGCGCGGGCTGTTCATGGTTTCGTTTCCTCCGGTCGGCGGGTCGTACAAAAGGCACGGGCCGCCCGCAGGCGGCCCGCATCGGTGCTGGCGCCGCTTATTCCTCGAGCAGGCTGCGCAGCATCCAGGCGTTCTTTTCGTGCACTTCCATGCGCTGCGTGAGCAGGTCGGCGGTCGGCTGGTCGTTGGCCTTGTCGACCACCGCGAACGCGCTGCGCGCCGTGCGCGCCACCGCTTCCTGCGCGGCCACCAGCTGGCGGATCATGTCCTTCGCCTTCGGCACGCCGTCTTCCTCGGGAATCGACGACAGCTCGACGAAGCGCTTGTACGAACCGGGCGCCGGGTGGCCGAGGGCGCGGATGCGTTCGGCGATCAGGTCGAGCGCGTTCCACTGTTCCGTGTACTGCGTCTGGAACATCGTGTGCAGGGTCTGGAACATCGGGCCGGTCACGTTCCAGTGGAAATTGTGTGTCTTCAGGTAGAGCGTGTAGCTGTCGGCGAGCACGCGCGACAGGCCGTCGACGATCTTCTTCCGGTCGCGTTCGTTGATGCCGATATCGATCTTGGTGGCCATGATGTTCTCCCTTCTTCGATTGAACGGATTGAGCGAATTGAAAAACCAAGCGACGGGGGATTCTCGCCCGCGAAAAACAGCCCGTCGATTGTAGCGGTTTTCGCTAGGGCAGCGGCAGCACGCCGGGCGGCGGCGCATCGAGGATGGCGGCGCGCAGCGCGTCGATCGCCTGCGGACGCGGGAAGGTCACGCGCCAGGCGAGCACCACGCGGCGGCTCGGCGCCGGCTCGGTGAAGGGGCGGATTTGCAGCAGCTCGCCGTCGTGCGGCCAGCTTTCCGCCGCCGAGGCGGGCACCACCGACATGCCGGCGCCGCTCGCCACCATGTAGCGCACGGTTTCCAGCGAACTGCCTTCGAGCGCGCCGTCGACGCCGCCCGGTTCGGACAGATGCGGGCAGGCCTGCACCACCTGATCGCGGAAGCAGTTGCCGCTGCCGAGCAGCAGCAGGTTTTCCGACGCCACCTGCTCGGGCGCGACGGCGCGCTGCGCGGCGTAGGGGTGGCCGGCGGGCAGGGCGACGCGGAAAGGCTCGTCGTAGACCTCGCGCGTAACGATCCCCGGCTCGGCGAAGGGCAGGGCGACGACGATCGCGTCGAGTTCGCCGCGCCGCAGCTGCTCGGCCAGGCGCACGGTGAAATTCTCCTGGATGTAGAGCGGCATGCGCGGCGCCCGCGCGTGCACCGTCGGGATCAGGCGCGGCAGCAGATAGGGCGCGATGGTGTAGATCACCCCGAGGCGCAGCGCGCCGACCAGCGGATCGTGCCCCTGCGTGGCGATCTCCTTGAGCTTGGCCGCCTCTTCCAGCACGCGCTCGGCCTGCGCGGCGATCTGCTCGCCGATCGGCGTCAGGCGCACGTCGGCCGCCGAGCGCTCGAAGAGCATCACGCCGTGGCGCTGCTCGACCTTCTCGGGCGCCACCGAGAGCGTCGGCTGGCTAACGTGGCACTTCTCGGCGGCGCGCCCGAAATGGCGCTCGCGCGCGAGCATCACGATGTAGCGCAGTTCGGTCAGCGTCATTGCGCCCGGCTCAGAAAGTGATGACCTTGTCAGCCGCCAGCGTGACTTCCGCCAGCTCGGCCAGCGTCCCGATCGTCACGCCGGGAATCAGCGTCGCTTCGCCGAGCCCGCGCGCCACCGCGCAGGTGCGGCACAGGCGAACCTGCGCGCCGTGCTTGATCAGCTCCTCGATCATCTGCTGCAGGCCGCCGCCGGCCGTCGCCGCCGGCTGGTTGGGCAGGCCGACGGTGACCGCGTCGGACATCATGAAGATGCGCAGATCGACCGTTTCGACCTCCTGCCCGGCGATGGCGGTGGCTAGGCGCAGCGCGCTCAGCATGCGCTCGCTGCCATAGGCCGGCGCATGGACGATGATCAGGACCGTTTGCATGTTTTTCTCCCCCCGGATTCGATGATCCGCGCATCATGCGCCAGCCCGCGCCGGCGGGCAACTGCGCGCCTCAGGCGCGCTCGGCCAGGCGCGCCAGATCGTCCGCTGCGAGCCACGCCCACTTGCCCGGCGCCAGTCCCTCGGGCAGCGTCAGCCCGCCGACGCGCGAGCGGTGCAGCGCCTCCACCCGGTTGCCGGCCGCCGCCACCATGCGTTTCACGAGGTGGTACTTGCCCTCGGTCACGGTCAGGCGCAGATGGTGCTCGCTCACGCGCTCGCAGCCGGCCGCGACGATCGGCGCCGGCTCGTCGTGCAGCTGCACCCCGGCAAGCAGCGCGGCGACCAGCGCGTCGTCGATCGGGTGTTTGGTCGTCACCTCGTAGACCTTGGGCACCTTCTTCTTCGGCGAACTGTAGGTGTGGATGAACTGCCCGTCGTCCGACAGCAGCAGCAGCCCGGTCGTATCCTCATCGAGCCGCCCCACCGCCTGCACGCCGCGCGTCAGCAAGGGGCGCGGCACCAGCAGGAAAACGCTCGGATGATGCAGCGCCTTGTGCGACACCTCGTAGCCGGCGGGCTTGTTGAGCACGAGATAGGCCTGCTTGTGCCCCACCCACTCCTCGCCATCGACCGAAAAGACCAGCCCCTCGGGCTCGAACTCGGCGTCGGGATCGTCGCACGGCTCCCCCGCCACGCACACGCGGCCGGCCAGAATCATCCCCCGGCACTCGCGGCGACCGCCGAAGCCCTGGGATTGCAGCAAGCGTTCTAAATTCACAAAGGTTTCCAGAAAGACAAAGCCCCGAAACGCATCTCGGGGCTTTAACCTTGACGGATAACGGTCACATCTGTGGGCCGCCAAGGCGTTTAAAATTCGAGACCAACCAAATCAAAGATTTTCTAATTCTTTTTTAGAAAACCATCCTTCGAACTTCCCATCAACCTAGAGAATCCTAGGTCTTAGGTATTCGATCTT
>Ga0066256_1000430_pt1 | contig 121110 bp, 113 predicted proteins | sample ThiBio_1000_biof_FD_87107 | JGI IMG/M metagenome (GOLD analysis project Ga0066256, IMG submission 87107) | Wastewater bioreactor microbial communities from Cape Town, South Africa - Thiocy_expt_1000_biof (version 2) | ecosystem: Engineered > Bioreactor > Thiocyanate-remediating >...
AAGTAGTTGTCGTCAGATGTAGCCGCCGAGTCCTGCGAGGCTCGTGCTTTCTTCCCCGCTTGGGGGGGGTGCGCCCCGCGAAGCTGGGTAGGGGAGGGAAGGCGCCGTCTCCCGGGATCTCGCGGGGGAGTTAGGGGAGGCGGGCTTCCTCATTAGTGGTCCGCCTGCCGGGGGGGGGATTTCGCAGCCGCTTGACCCCCGCCGATGCGGCTGACCTCGTGCAGGAGACCTTCGTGAAGGCGTACGGGGCGTGGTCCTCGTTCACGCAGGGCACGAACCTGAAGGCGTGGCTGTACCGCATCCTGACGAACACCTACATCAACATCTACCGCAAGCGTCAGCGCGAGCCCTTCCAGGGCACGATCGACGACCTCGAGGACTGGCAGCTGGGCGGGGCGGAGTCGACCACCGCATCCCACAGCCGCTCGGCGGAGGCCGAGGCGATCGACCGGATGCCGGCCTCGGCCGTCAAGGACGCGCTGCAGCAGGTGCCCGAGGACTTCCGCCTCGCGGTGTACCTCGCAGATGTCGAGGGGTTCTCCTACCAGGAGATCGCCGACATCATGAAGACCCCCATCGGCACCGTGATGAGCCGCCTGCACCGTGGCAGGCGCATGCTCCGCGAGCTGCTGGCAGACTATGCCGCCGAGCGAGGAATTGCGGCGGCTCAACCGAGGAGCACAAAATGACCGACTGCGGCTGCGAGAAGGCGCGAGCTGACCTGGAGGAGTACCTCCGCAACGAGATCTGCACGACCGAGCATTCCGAGATCCGCGAGCATCTGGAGAACTGCGAGTTCTGCCGGAGCGAGGCGCTGGTCGCGACGACGCTCACCGAGGTCGTGGCCCGCGCCTGCAAGGAGAGCGCTCCTGAGGAGCTGCGCGAGCAGGTCTTCGCGCGTCTGCGTGCCGCCCAGGCCGCCGCGCACTGACCCGGGCCGCTGCGCACCGACCGGTTCCGCTGCCCGCTGAGTAGTCTGGGCGGGTGAACTCCGTCGATGCCCGCACCGTCCCTGCCGATCCCGAGTCCGTGCGGAGGCTGCGAGAGCAGGGCTTCGACTACCGCGTCGTCGACATCGCCGACTACGCCTCCGCCGTGGCGTTCGCGCAGGCCGCTGAGCGCGGATTCCTCGGCGGTGCTCCCTCCGATGCGGAGATCGAGCGCATGCGCGAGACGTGGGAGGGGCGTCGCAACGTAGGCGTGTACGAGACGGATGCAGTGGCCTCGGCGCTGCCGGTCGGCACCGTGAACTCCTGGGTCGCATCGATGTCCCTTCCCGGCGGTGACGCGGGGAGCGCGATCCCGATGTGGGCGATCAGCATGGTCACGGTGGCCGCGACGCATCGTCGGCGCGGCATCGCCCGGGGACTGCTGGAGGGCGAGCTGCGCGCCGCGGCATCCGCGGGAGTCCCGATGGCCGGGCTGACCGTGACGGAGGCGACCATCTACGGCCGCTACGGCTTCGGGCCGGCCGTGCCGGTGTCGCGCATCGCAGTGGACGCGCGCACCTCGGGCTGGCGGGCGCCGCAGGCGCCGGGAAGGCTCGAGTACGTCGGCCTCGACCAGCTCGCGAGGGAGCTCGGGGAGCTCCACGAGCGCGCCCGCTTCGCGCGGGCCGGACAGATCGCGGGCTGGCGCGGACGATGGCTCGGTCAGGCGGGCCTGGGCGCGGGCTCCAAGAAGGACGCCAACGCGCGCGGCGTGCACTACCGCGACGTCGACGGCGTCGTGCGCGGTGCGATCGCGTACACGCTGAAGGAGCTCCCCGGGTCCTTCCGGAACAGCATGATGGTCCGCCAGCTCGTCGCCGAGACCGACGAGGCGCTGAGCGCTCTGTGGGGCTTCGCGGTGAATCACGACCTCGTCGATCGGATCGAGGCCGACCTGCGTCCCGTCGACGACCCGGTGGTGCGCCTGGTGGCGAATCCGCACGCGGTGGACGTCGCGGTGCGGGACCACGGCTGGCTGCGCATCCTGGACGCGCCCGCGGCACTGCGTGCGCGCCGCTATGCGGCATCCCTCGACACGGTGATCCGCGTCGAGGACGGGTACGGCTTCGCGGACGGCACGTGGCGGCTGCGCGTCGACGGGGCCGGCGCTGCCGAGCTCGAGGCGACGGATGCCGCGCCCGACCTCGCGCTCGACGTCGCGACGCTGTCCAGCGTCTATGCCGGGGGAGTGCCGCTCACCCAGCTCGCCGCATCCGGCCGGGTGCAGGGTGACGTGGCGTCCGTCGCAGCTCTCGGGCGAGCCCTGCACGCGGACCCGGCGCCCACGCTCAGCATCTGGTACTGAGCCCGCAGGCAGGGGCCCTGCGGACTTCTCTGCAGAAATCAATTGGAAAGGTCTTTACCGGAAAGAACCTTTACTATAACCTCGCTTCAGGCGGAGTCCTCTCCGCACCGCTCGACAAGCCGACGAAGCACTTGAGACGAGGTCCCCATGCACGACATCCGGTGGAGGAAGACGATTCCTCTTGTCGCAGGCGCTGCCGCGCTCGCCCTGGCTTTGGGGGGATGCGCACCCTCGGGCACTCAGACGACCGGCGAACGGCCGCTGCGTGTCTGGTCCGGGTCGATGACTCCGATCGCGAACAACTTCAACCCCTTCGCCGTCGACACCGCGGCGCACCTGACGTTCGGCGCGATCTACGAGCCGCTGTTCTTCTTCAACCAGCTCTCCGCCGAAGCTCCGGTCGGGCTCATCGGCGACTCCTTCGAGTTCAACGACGACGGCACGGTGCTCACGATCAGGATCAAGCCGGACCAGAAGTGGAGTGACGACGCCGACCTCACCGCCGAGGACGTGGCGTTCAGCCTCGGCTACGGCTCCAATCGCGACCCGGACACGGTGTCGATCGAGGCCACGGACGCGACCACCGTGATCGTGACGTACTCGTCGCCCAAGTTCACCGCCGCCTCGATGATCCTCGGCGCGACCTTCATCGTGCCCGAGCACATCTGGTCCAAGATCACCGACTACATGTCGGAGACCAATCCGAAGCCCGTCGGATCCGGGCCGTACGTCCTCAAGACGTTCACCGACGCCGCCTACACGCTCGAGGCCAACCCGCTGTTCCGCGAGGGCGCGCCCGACATCAAGAAGGTGCAGGACGTCGGCATCGACTCCAACCAGTCCGCCGAGGACCTGCTGAAGACCGGCGAGCTCGACTGGGTCGGGCAGTTCGTGGCCAATCCGGACGGCGTCACGGGCAGCGGCAGGGTCGCCACGATGAACCAGCAGCAGGACCCCACCGTCATCATGACCTGCGCCGATGCGGCCCTCGGCTGCAAGGGCGCGCAGACCGATCCCGCCGTGCGTCAGGCGCTCAACGCCGCGATGGATCGTGCGTCGATCAGCAAGAAGGCCTTCGCGGGCCTGGCGGGGGAGTCCAGCCCGAGCTTCGCCCTGCTGCCCCGGGACGAGAAGTGGCTGAGCGACCCGTCGCTGGCCACCAGCCCGCAGCGCGCCGATGCCGCCGAGGCGGGCCGGATCCTGGAGGCCGCCGGGTACACGAAGGACGCCGACGGCTTCTACGGCAAGGACGGCACCGCGATCGAGCTCGACCTGTTCTCGCCGGACGGCTGGACCGACTACAACGACGCGGCGAAGCTGATCGCCGCACAGGCGGCGAAGGCCGGGATCCGGGTCAACGCGCGCACCGTCTCCGAAGCCGAGTACTGGACGCCGGTCTCCAACGGCGACTTCCAGCTCGCGCTGTACGGACTGACGCAGTCCCTGGTCGCGGATCCCTTCTCGAACTACGACCAGTACTTCGCCACGGGCGCCACGGCGAAGGTCGGGGAGATGCCGGCCAAGGGGCAGAACTACGCGCGCTACAGCAACGCCGATGTCGACGCGGCCGTCGCTGCGGCCGGCGCGACCCAGGACGAGGGCGTCAAGAAGGAGGCCTACGCGAGGATCCAGGCGCAGATCGCGCAGGATCTGCCGTACATCACTGTGGTGTCAAACGCCTAGCAGGCGTTCTACAGCACCGCCGAATTCGCCGGCTCGCCCACCGCCGACGACCTGTACGCGAACCCGCTTCCGTACCTGTCCACTGCCTCCGCCGTCATCCTGACGCACCTGCATCCGGTCGAGAAGTAGGAGCGCCGGCACATGGTTCGGGTCCCGAGGAGGGGGAGCGCATGAGGTTCTGGACGCGTCGAGTCGTCTTCTACGTGATCACGCTCTGGGCCGCCGTCTCGCTCAACTTCCTCCTTCCGAGGATGATGCCGGGCGATCCTGCGGCGATCATGATCGGCAAGCTGCGCCGGGCCAGCGGCGGACGCCCGCTCTCGGAGGCCACGATCACGTCGATCCACGCGCTGCTGGGCACCGGGAAGGACACCAGCCTGTGGGATCAGTACCTCGTCTACTGGGGGCGGATGCTGCAGGGTGACCTCGGCGTCTCGTCCACGCGTTATCCCGCATCGGTGGGCGACCTCATCGCCGACGCGCTGCCGTGGACCGTGACCCTGGTGGGGACGGCGACCGTGATCTCCTTCGTCATCGGGATCGTCGCCGGAGCCTGGGCCGGATGGCGTCGGGGGACCTGGGTCGATCAGCTCGTCCCCGTGACGACGTTCCTGCAGTCCATCCCGTACTTCTGGCTCGCCCTGGTGCTGGTCGCGGTCTTCTCGGTGCAGCTCGGGCTGCTGCCGATCTTCGGCGGCTACGGCGTGTTCGAGTATCCGGCGGGTCCGGAATGGAGCCTCGGCTTCCTCGGGAGCGTGGTCGTGCACGCGCTGCTGCCTGCGACGACGATCGTGATCTCGTCGGTGGGCGGATGGCTGCTGGGCATGCGCAACATGATGGTGCAGGAGATGGCGGAGGACTACGTCCTCACCGCCGAGGCGAAGGGGCTGCGGCCGTCTCGGATCCGCCGCGCCTACGCCGCGCGGAACGCGGCCATCCCGAGCCTGGCGGGATTCGGCATCGCGCTCGGGTTCGTCGTGGCCGGGTCCATCGTCACCGAGCAGGTGTTCAGCTACCCCGGGATCGGCAAGCTGATGATCCAGGCCGTGCAGGGACTGGACTACGCGCTCATGCAGGGCGTGTTCCTGGTGATCACCCTCACGGTGCTCGCCGCCAATGTGCTCGTCGACCTGCTGTACGGGTTCATCGATCCGAGGGTGCGGAGAAATGGCTGAACTGATCGAGGCGCCCACGGGCGCACGCACCGACGCGGGCACGTACGACGCACCCGCGGACACGCACGCCGTCGCCGTCGCGCGGATGGGCCGCTCCGGGCGGGTCCTGCCGAGGATCACGGGCAAGCTGCTGAGCGGTCTGATCATCATCGGCGCGATCACGCTGTTCGGTCTGCTGGGTCCGCTGGTCGTGGGGGATCCGCACGATGCATCCCACGAACCGCTGCTCCCGCCGTCTCCCGCGCACCTGCTGGGCACGACCAAGCTCGGTCACGACGTGCTGGCGCAGATCGCGACGGGCACGCAGGGGTCGCTCTTCGTCGGAGTCGTCGCCGGGCTGGTGGCCCTGCTGCTCGCCCTGGTGTTCGGCGTGCTGGCCGGATACTTCGGCGGCGCGGTGGACGAGGTGCTGATGCTGATCACGAACATCATGCTCGTCATCCCGGGGCTGCCTCTGGTGATGATCATCGCCACTTACGTGCAGCACACCGAAGGGCTCGGAGCGCTGGCCCGCAGCTCGCTGCTGGTGGCCCTGGTGCTCGGCATCACCGGATGGGCGGGATCTGCCGTGGTGCTGCGCGGGACCGCGAGGTCCCTGCGCACCCGGGACTACGTCGCGGCATCCGTCGTCGCGGGGGAGCGTCCGCTGCGCATCATCTTCGTGGAGATCCTGCCCAACCTCGTGCCGCTGCTGGCGGCCCAGCTGATCTTCGGCGTGATCTTCGCGGTGCTCGGCGAGGCCGGTCTGTCCTATCTGGGTCTCGGCCCGACCGGGTCGATCACGCTGGGCACCGTGCTGAACGACGCGCAGACCGGACAGGCGGTCGGCAGCGGTGCGTGGTGGTGGTTCGTGCCGCCGGGCGCGATCATCGCCCTGATCGGGACGGGGCTCTCGCTGATCAACTTCGCGATCGACGAGATCGTGAACCCGAAGCTGCGGCTCGCGCCGGCGGCTGCGCGCAGGCAGCGCCGCGCCCAGCGCGCCGAAGCGGCCACCAGGGGAGAGGAGGTGGCGGCATGACCGACCTCATCACCGCGCCCGTCGCGGAGCCGGTCGTCGCGTGTGTGGACGCCGAACCCGTTCTCACGGCCCGCCATGTGACGATCGAGTACGAGGTGGATCCGCCCGTTCAGGCGGTCCGCGATGTCTCGCTGACACTGAACCGCGGCGAGATCCTGGGTCTTGCGGGAGAGTCCGGATGCGGCAAGACGACCCTCGCGTACGGGCTCAACAGGCTGCTGAAGGCGCCGGCGTTGATGACCTCGGGCGAGATCGTCTTCCACGATCGATCCGGCGCGGACATCGACGTCGCCGCGCTCGGCGGTGAAGCGCTCCGGGCGTTCCGCTGGGACAAGATCTCGATGGTCTTCCAGGGCGCGATGAACTCGCTCAACCCGGTGATCACGATCCGAGCGCAGATCTTCGACATCTTCGACACCCACCGGCCCGGCATGTCGCGGCGGGACAAGCAGACGCGCGCCGAGGAGCTGCTGACGCTGGTGGGCGTGGAGCCGGCTCGGCTCGCCAGCTTCCCGCACGAGCTGTCCGGCGGCATGCGCCAGCGCATGATGATCGCGATGGCGCTCGCCCTGGATCCGCAGGTGATGATCATGGACGAGCCGACCACGGCGCTGGACGTCGTGGTGCAGCGGGGGATCATCCGCGAGATCATGCGGCTGCGCGAGAAGCTCGGCTTCGCCGTGATCTTCATCACCCACGATCTTCCGATGCTGATCGAGATCAGCGACCGCATCGCGGTGATGCTGGACGGACGCATCGTCGAGCAGGGCCCCGCCGAGCAGATCTACCGCGCACCCGAGCACGAGTACACCCGGCGGCTTCTGTCGAGCTTCCCGAGCCTGAGGGGGCAGCGGGGCGGATTCGTCCGCGCCGGTTCAGGCGTCATGGGCGCGGAAGCGGCCGGACCGACCGGAGAGGGGTCGCGATGAGGACGACGGATGCCGGAGCGCAGCCGCCGACGCTGGAGGCCAGGGGCCTGGTCAAGGACTTCCATCTGCGTTCGGGAATGCGTACGACCGTGCTGCACGCGGTGAAGGACGTCTCGTTCACACTCGAAGCCGGGAGGACTCTCGCGCTTGTCGGCGAATCCGGCAGCGGGAAGTCGACGATCGCGCGGATGCTGATGAAGTTGGAGAACCCCACCAGGGGGCAGATCCTCCTCGACGGGCGGCCGACCGGGCGCGGCGGGTGGGCCAGAGCGGCGTATCGCTCCGAGGTGCAGATGGTGTTCCAGGATCCGTTCGCGTCGCTGAACCCGTTCCACACGATCATGCATCACCTGGAGCGCCCGCTGCGGATCCATCATCCGGGGCTGTCCGGGACGCGCGTGCGCGAGCGAGCGCTCGAGCTGCTGGAGCGGGTGCGGCTGTCTCCCGCGGAGTCGTTCATCGATCGCAGGCCGCACGAGCTCTCCGGAGGCCAGCGGCAGCGGGTCGCGATCGCCCGCGCGCTCGCTCCCGGTGCACGGTTCATCGTGGCGGACGAGCCGGTGTCGATGCTCGACGTGTCGATCAGGCTCGGCGTGCTGAACCTGCTGGCCGACCTGCAGCGCGAGGACCGCCTGGGCGTGCTGTACATCACCCACGACCTCGCCACGGCTCGCCACTTCAGCGACGAGATCATGGTGCTCTACAAGGGCGATGTCGTCGAGCGCGGCCCGGCAGACCAGGTCATCCTCGATCCGAAGCACGAGTACACCAGGACGCTTCTCGCCGCCGCGCCCGAACCCGAGAACCTCGGTCGGCTGCGAGACGAGGTGCGCGCCGAGCTCGCCGCCGGCTGACGGCCGATCCGGCTCTCTTCCCGCCGCCGGCGACCGGTCCGGCCGCGGTGTCCCCGTACGACGACGAACCCTGAGAGGAGCACTCATGTCGCAGATCGACCCGGGCACGTCCGCGTGGTTGCGCACGCGGAACGACCGCGAGGCGCTCCACCTGTTCCTCGAGCACGGAGCCCTCACCCGGACGCGGCTCGGCGAGCTCTCCGGGATGTCGAAGCCCACCGCGACGCAGATGATCGCGCGGCTGGAGAGCGCGGGGCTGATCCGACCGGTCGGCGAGGTCGCCGGCAGCCGCGGCCCCAGTGCCGTGAGCTGGAACGTGCGGAGCGACCGCGTCGCAGGCGTGGCGGTGAGCATGCTCGAGGACTGCATCCAGGCGGTGGTCGTCGATGCGCTGGACCGCAGGCATCCGATCGTCGAACTCGAGGTGCGCGGCGAACCGCGCTCGCCGGAGCGCGACATCGACCGCGCGATCGACGCGGCGTGCGCGGCGTCCGGCATCGAGCGGCGCACTGTGGAGGTGGTGACCGCGGGCGTCCAGGCCGCGGTGAGCAGCGAGTCCGACGCCCTCTCCCTGACCGACTCCCTTCCCGGATGGCCCTCCGTCGGCGCCCGTGCGCGCATCGAGTCCGAACTCGGCATCGCCGTCGTGCTGGAGAACGACGTCAATCTCGCCACCATGGCGGAGCGGGCCTTCGGCGTCGCGCAGCAGGCGGGCAGCTTCGCGCTGCTGTGGCTGGGCGTCGGACTGGGCGTCGGCGTCGATCTGGGCGGCCGCATCCATCGCGGAGCCCACGGCGGGGCCGGTGAGATCGGCTACCTCGTCGTGGCCGGACGCTCACAGCGCAGGGGCGCGGTGACCACGCAGCTGCTCGGTTCGGACAGCATCCTCGCGCTCGTCGACGCGCCGGCGGGCGCGCGGTACCCGGAGGGCATCGCCGCCCTCGCGCATCATGAGCCGGCGCTGCGGACGATCGCGGCGCGCATCGCCGTGACGGTCGAACCCGTGCTCGCCGTGCTCGACCCCGAGCTCATCGTGCTCGGCGGACCGACGTCCCTGGCCGGTGGCGAGCGGCTCGCCGAGCTGGTCGCCGACGAGCTGCGCAGCGACGAGCGGCCCGACGCAGACGTGCGCCTGAGCGTCACCGGCGACAGCTCGGTGCTCGCGGGCGCGCGACGGCTGCTCGTCGAGCAGATCCGCCCCCGACTCGAAGACCGAATCCCCACCTGGTGAGCCACGGCCAACCGGTACCAACACAAGGAGAGCACATGAAACTGGCCATCGTCGGCGGCGGATCGACATACACGCCCGAACTCATCGACGGCTTCGTCCGCCTGCAGGCCGAGCTGCCGATCGAGGAGCTCGTCCTGGTCGACACCGACCCGTCACGGCTGGAGCTCGTCGGCGGGGTGGCGAAGCGGATGCTGGTGCGCGGTGGTCACCCGGCTCGGTTCAGCACCACGGATGACCTCGTCGCGGGGGTCGCGGATGCTGATGCCGTGCTGATCCAGCTGCGCATCGGCGGGCAGGACGCCCGTGATCAGGACGAGACCTGGCCGCATGACGCGGGCTGCATCGGTCAGGAGACCACCGGCCCGGGCGGTCTCGCGAAGGCGCTGCGCACCGTGCCCGTCGTGCTCCGGATAGCCGAGACCGTGCGCGCGCACGCCAAGCCGGATGCCTGGATCGTCGACTTCACCAACCCGGTGGGCATCGTCACCCGGGCTCTGCTGCAGGCGGGGCACCGCGCGGTGGGCCTGTGCAATGTGGCGATCGGCTTCCAGCGCCGCTTCGCGGCCGAGGCCGGGGTCTCGCCCGATCGCGTGGCGCTCGCGCACGTCGGGCTGAACCACCTCACCTGGGAGCGCGGGGTCTTCATCGACGGCGTCGACACCCTGCCGCAGGCCCTGCAGGGCGATCTGCAGGAGCTGGCCGACGACGTGCAGCTGGCGCCCGCGCTGCTCGCGCAGCTGGGGATGATCCCCTCGTACTACCTGCGCTACTACTACGCGCACGATGAGGTGCTGCATGAGCAGCTGCACAAGTCCACCAGAGCGCACGAGGTCCGCGCGATCGAGCAGGAACTGCTGGCGCTGTACGCGGACAGCAGCGTCGACACCAAGCCCGAGATCCTGGAGAGGCGCGGCGGCGCGTACTACTCCGAAGCCGCGATCGAGCTGCTGCTGGCGATCCGCGGCGGGTCCGAGCAGCCGCGCGTGGTCAACCTCCGCAATGACGGCGTGCTGCCCTTCCTGCCCGACGACCACGTGATCGAGGTGCCGGCGCGGCACGTGGACGGACGCTTCGTGGCCGAGCCGGTCGCTCCGCTGCCCGACGACATCCGAGGGCTCATCAGTGCGGTCGCAGGCTACGAGCGGCTCGCGCTGGATGCCGCGGTGAACGGCGGCCGCGACCGTGTTCTCCGCGCCATGCGCTCGCATCCGCTGGTGCTGCAGCACGACCGCGCGGAGAAGCTCACCGACCTGCTGATGGCGGCGAACTCGCGCTTCCTGGAATGGGCATGACCGTGGCGGCGGATCTGGTGATCGCGGTCGACGGCGGAGGCTCGAAGACCGACGTCGTGCTGCTCGATCTGAGCGGCAGGATGCTGGGCTGGCAGCGCGGGTCGGGGTCGAGCCCGCAGGTGGAGGGACTGAGGAACTCGGTGCGCGTCATCGACGGCCTGATCGACCAGGTGCTGGAGGGGAGGGATCCGAGGCGGCTCGCGCAGGTGGGGGTGTACCTGTCCGGTCTGGACCTGGACGAGGAGATCCAGGCCTTCCGTGCGGCCATCGCCCACCTGCCCTGGGCTGCGAGGCCTACGGTCGCGGAGAATGACCTGCACGCCCTACTGCGCGCCGGCACTGATTCGCGCAATGCCGTGGCCGTGATCTGCGGCACCGGGATGAACGCGATCGGCGTGCGCGAGGACGGCGCCGACGTGCGCTTCCTCGCCCTCGGACCGTTGTCGGGGGACTGGGGCGGCGGGACCGAGCTCGGCGCCGCCGCGCTCTGGCACGCCGCCCGTGCGGAGGACGGACGCGGGCCGTGGACGGAGCTGCTCCCGCTGCTGCTGGATGCCGTCGATGCGCCGAGCGTCGGAGCGATGATCGAGGACGTGCATCTGGGGCGCCGCGAGGGAGATCGCCTCGGCTATCTGGCGCCTCTGGTGTTCCGCGCCGCGGCAGACGGCGACGTCGTCGCGCAGGGTGTCGTGCGTCGGCAGGCGGATGAGGTGGTCGCCTACGCCCACGCCTGCATCCGGCGGCTCGGGCTGCTCGAGGTCGACGTGCCCATCGTCTTCGGCGGGGGAGTCGCACGAGCCAGGGACCCCCTGCTGCTGTCCGGGATCGAGGAGGGGATCTCCATGCGGATTCCCCGCGCGTCCCTGACGATCGTCGATTCCCCGCCCGTGCTGGGCGCGGCACTGCTCGCGCTCGAGCATGTGGGTGTCGGCCCCGACGCGCTCGCCGGGGTGCGCGCGGAGTTGGAATCGGACGAGAGGTTCGCCCAGCCCGTGCTGCTCTGAGCATCCGTTCGTCGCCTTCCGGTCGCGTTCCGACGCAATCCGGCCATTCCTCGCACGCGAGGGTCGGGTGGAAGTCTCGGTGTCCTCGGCCGTGGCTATCGTGAGCGGGTGAGCATCCGCGAATCCACCCTCCGTGCACCCTCGTCCGGAGCGCCCGCCGGGCGGCTCGGTCTCGGGCCGGGGATCGCGCTGTACCTGGCATCCGTGCTGGGTACAGGCCTGCTCGTCCTCCCCGGACTCGCGGCGCGCGCCGCGGGGCCCGCGAGCATCCTGTCGGTGGCCATCGTGACGCTGCTCGCCATCCCGCTGGCCGGGACGTTCGCGGCCCTGGCGGCCCGGCATCCGGACCCGGGCGGCGTCGCCTCCTATGTGCGGCGGACGCTGGGCCCGACCGCGGCTCGTGCGGCCGGCTAGTGGTTCATGTTCGGTGTCGCCGCGGGCGGTGCCGTCGTGGCCATGCTCGGCGCTCGCTACATCGCGACGATCCTCGGCATAGACGCCGGGATGGTGCCGCTTCTGGCCCTCGCGTTCCTGGCGCTGCCCTTCATCACCAACCTGTTCGGCGTGCGGGTCGCCGGCTGGCTGCAGCTGGTGCTGACAGCCCTGCTGATGGCCGTGGTCGTCACGGTCATCGCGGTCGCTGCTCCCGCCGTGCAGCCGGCCCGTTTCGAACCGTTCCTCCCGCACGGCTGGGGTGGCGTGGGCGCCGCGGTCGTGATGTTCGTGTGGGCGTTCGCCGGATGGGAGGTGGGCACGCACATCTCCGGCGAGTTCCGCGATCCCCGGCGCACCATCCCGATCGCCACGGCGGTCACTCTGGCGCTGTCCGGCGCGAGCTACCTGGTGCTGCAGGTCGTCACGGTCGGAGCGCTCGGGTCGCGTGCGGGGGAGGGGGACGTGGTGCTGCTCGACCTCGCCAGCCTGGGTGGGCTGTCGGCGGCGCCCGCACTCGTCGGCGCGGCCGCGGGGATCGTGGCGCTCGGAGTGATGAACGTCTACCTCGCCGCTTTCGCGAAGCTCGGCGCGTCGCTGGCCTCGGCCGGTGACCTGCCTGCCCCGCTGGCGAAGGGCGTCGGGAACGGCGAGGTGCCGCGTCGCGCGCTGCTGCTGACGGGTGCGATCATCCTGGTCTACTTCACGATCGTGCTGCTCACCGGCGGGGACCTGCAGCCGTTCATCCTGATCCACACCGCGAGCATGGTCGCCATCTACGCGCTCGGGATGGTCGCCGCCGTGCGCCTGCTCCCGCACCGGACCCTCGGGCATCGACTGGCCGTGGTCGCGGCGGTGCTCACCGTGGCGATGCTGCCGCTCGCCGGCGCCGCGCTGATCGTGCCGGTGCTGCTCGCCGGGGCGGCCGTGCTGGTGGGAGTCATCCGCGGACGCATGCACGGAGCCGCGCGCTCCTAGGCCGCCGGTTCACGTCGCGTCCGAGACGCGCGAGCCGTCGAGGCTCGTGACCCCGCACAGACGAAGGATGCCGCCCCTCGCGAGGAGGGACGGCATCCTTCGTGTGCGGCTCGGCTCAGTCCAGCGTCAGCGCCTGCTTCAGCAGAGCGGCCTGCTCGGCCGCGTGCACCTTCGACGACCCGGTCGACGGCGAGGCCGCGGCCGGACGGGACACCACGCGGAACTGCCGCGGGCCGGGGACCTCGGCGAACGCCAGGGCCAGGAACGGCCAGGCGCCCTGGTTCTCGGGCTCGTCCTGCGCCCACACCAGCTCGGCGTTGGGGTAGGAGTCCGTGATGGCCTTCAGCGCATCGATCGGCGTCGGGTAGAACTGCTCGAGGCGCACCAGGGCGATCTCCGGGTTCGGGTTCTTCTCCAGCTCGCTGGCGAGGTCCCAGTGGATCTTGCCGGCGTGCACGACGACGCGCTTGACGGCGGCGCGGTCCAGAGCGCGGTCGTCGTCGATGACCGGCTCGAAGCGCCCCTGGGTGAAGTCCTCGACCTGGCTGGTGGCACCGCGCAGACGCAGCATGGCCTTCGGGGTGAAGACGATCAGCGGCTTGCGCGGACGCGTGTACGCCTGACGACGCAGCAGGTGGAAGTACGACGCGGGAGTGGAGGGCCGCGCCACGGTCATGTTCTCCTGGGCGCACAGCTGCAGGAAGCGCTCCATGCGTGCGGAGGAGTGGTCGGGGCCCTGCCCCTCGTAGCCGTGCGGCAGCAGCAGGACGACGCCGGACTGCTGACCCCACTTCTGCTCGGCGGCCGAGATGTACTCGTCGATGACCGACTGGGCGCCGTTCACGAAGTCGCCGAACTGCGCCTCCCACAGCACCAGCGCCTCGGTGTTCTCGACCGAGTAGCCGTACTCGAAACCGAGCGCGGCGTACTCGCTGAGCAGCGAGTCGTACACGAAGAAGCGACCCTGCGACGCGGACAGGTTGGTCAGCGGCAGCCACTCCTGACCGTTCTTGCGGTCGTGCAGCACGGCGTGGCGCTGCACGAACGTGCCGCGGCGGGAGTCCTGACCGGCCAGACGCACCGGGGTGCCCTCGACCAGGAGCGAGCCGAACGCGAGCAGCTCGCCGAAGCCCCAGTCGATGCCGCCGGTGCGGCTCATCTCGACGCGCTTGTCGAGCTGCTGCTGCAGCTTGGGGTGCACCGTGAAGCCGTCCGGCTTGTTCGCGTGCGCGTCGCCGATGAGGTGGATGACCTCGAGCGGCACGCCGGTGATCTCGGGCTCGCCGACCTGGGGGTCGACCTGCGTCAGCTCGGGGGCGATCGGGGTGGCGCCGGTCTCGGCGGCGTGCGTCTCGGCGAACGCGATCTCCAGGCGGTTCTGGAAGTCGGCCTTGGCCTTGTCGTACTCCTCCTCGGTGATGTCGCCTCGTCCGACGAGAGCCTCGGTGTACAGCTTGCGCACCGAGCGCTTCGCCTGGATGAGGTCGGTCATCAGCGGCTGGGTCATCGACGGGTCGTCGCCCTCGTTGTGACCGCGGCGGCGGTAGCAGACCAGGTCGATCACCACGTCGCGGTGGAAGCGCTCGCGGTACTCGAAGGCCAGCTGTGCCACGTGGATGACCGACTCGGGGTCGTCGCCGTTCACGTGGAAGATCGGCGCCTGGATCGTCTTGGCGACATCGGTCGCGTACACCGAGGTGCGCGAGTCGGTCGGCAACGTCGTGAAGCCCACCTGGTTGTTCACCACGATGTGCACGGTGCCGCCGGTGCGGTAACCGCGCAGCTGCGACATCTGCAGCGTCTCGACCACGACGCCCTGGCCGGCGAACGCGGCGTCGCCGTGCACGAGGATCGGCAGCCAGGTGAAGGTGCCGATCGGCTTGCGGTCCTGCTTGGCGCGGGCGATGCCCTCGAGGACGCCGTCGACCGTCTCCAGGTGGGAGGGGTTGGCCGCGAGGTACACGGGCAGCTCGGCGCCGTCCTCGGCGACGAAGGTCCCCTCGGTGCCGAGGTGGTACTTCACGTCGCCGGATCCGCGCTGGTTGCCCGGGGTGAGCGATCCCTCGAACTCCCGGAACACCTGCCCGTAGGTCTTGCCCGCGATGTTGGTGAGCACGTTCAGGCGGCCGCGGTGGGCCATGCCGATCGCGGCGCCGTCCAGGCCCGCGTTCGCGGCGCCCTGCAGGATCTCGTCGAGCAGCGGGATCAGCGATTCGCCGCCCTCGAGCGAGAAGCGCTTCTGGCCGACGAACTTCGTCTGCAGGAAGGTCTCGAAGGCCTCGGCCTCGTTGAGCTTGCTGAGCACGCGCAGCTGCTCGTCGTGGCCGGGCTTGACGTACTTGACCTCGACCTTCTCCTGGAACCAGCGCCGCTGCTCCGGGTCCTGGATGTGCATGTACTCGATGCCGAGGGTGCGGCAGTACGAGTCGCGGAGCACGCCGAGGATCTCGCGCAGCTTCATGACGCGCTTGCCGCCGAAGCCGCCGGTGACGAACTCGCGGTCGAGGTCCCAGAAGGTCAGGCCGTGGCTCTCGATCTCCAGGTCGGGGTGCGAGCGCTGCACGTACTCCAGCGGGTCGATGTCGGCCATCAGGTGACCGCGCACGCGGTAGGAGTTGATCAGCTCCTGCACCCGGGCCTGCTTGTCCACGCGCTCGGCGAGGTCGACGGCGATGTCCGCGTTCCAGCGGATGGGCTGGTAGGGGATGCGCAGCGCGGCGAAGATGTCGTCGTAGAAGCCGCGCTCACCGATCAGCAGCTCGTGCACCTTCTTCAGGAACTCGCCGGAGCCGGCGCCCTGGATGACGCGGTGGTCGTAGGTGCTGGTCAGGGTGATGACCTTGCCGATGCCCAGCTCGGTGAGCACCTTCTCGCTGGAGCCCTGGAACTCGGCCGGGTAGTTCAGGGCGCCGGCGCCGATGATGCAGCCCTGGCCCTTCATCAGGCGCGGCACGGAGTGCACGGTGCCAATGCCGCCGGGGTTCGTGAGCGAGACCGTGGTGCCGGCGAAGTCGCCGGCGGTCAGCTTGTTGTTGCGGGCGCGGGCGATGAGGTCCTCGTAGGCGAGGAGGTACTCGCCGAACGTCATGGTGTCGGCGCGCTTGATGCTGGGCACCAGGAGGGCACGGGTGCCGTCCGGCTTGGGGACGTCGACCGCGATGCCGAGGTTGACGTGCGCGGGCGCGACCACCGAGGGCTTGCCGTCGATCTCGGCGTAGAACACGTTCTGGCTGGGGAACTCCTTGAGCGTCTTGATCAGCGCCCAGCCGATCAGGTGCGTGAAGGAGACCTTGCCGCCGCGGGTGCGGGACATGTGGTTGTTGATGACGATGCGGTTGTCGATCATCAGCTTGGCGGGGATGGTGCGGACGCTGGTCGCGGTGGGGACCGACAGCGACTGGTCCATGTTCGCCGCGAGGGTCTTCGGCATGCCGCGCAGCGGAGTGACCTTGTCCTCTTCAGCGGACTCCGTCTCCTCCTTGGCCTGCGGCTTGGGCGCCTGTGCGGGGATCGGCGCCTGCTTCGCGGGCTTCGTCGTGGTGCGGGCCACGGGCTGCGCGCCGATCACGGGGATCGGCGCCGTCACCGGCGCGACGCTCGGCGCCTCCGGGGTCCGTGCGGTCTGCGCCGCCGCGGCATCCGGAGTGTAGTTCTCCAGGATCGGCCACCATTCCTTGTCGACGGAGTTGCGATCCTGCTTGAACTGCTCGTACAGCTCGTCCACGAGCCACGAATTGGCTCCGAACCCCCCGTCGCCCCCGACGCCGGTCACCTGGTTCGACACGCTCTACCGCCCTACTTTCATCGCTGAAGCTGTGCATGCGGCTCGGCGGCGAGAGCGCGTCGGGTCGCACGTCTGTAACAGTCTCCCAGCCTAACGCCAATCGGCCGCCGGAATGCTCCCCGGTCGGGCGGTTCGCTGCGGGCGTGGAGGGGTAGCGTGACGTTATGAAGTTCTCCGGTGAGCTGCCCGCAGTGGATCTGACCTATTCGGACGTCTTCCTGGTGCCACGGCGCTCCGCCGTCTCCAGCCGGCTTCAGGTGGATCTGGCGCCGCACGACGGCACGCCCGCGACGATTCCGCTGGTGTCGGCGAACATGAACTCGGTGACGGGACCGCGGCTCGCCGCGGCGCTCGCGCGTCGCGGTGGGCTCGGCGTGCTGCCGCAGGATCTGCCGCTGCAGGAGCTGGATGCCGCCATCCGCTGGGTCAAGCGCCAGCCCGTGCGCTGGGACACGCCCCTGGTGCTCTCTCCGCGGGCGACGGTCGCCGACGCGCTGCGGCTGCTGCCGTCGCTGCCGGGGCACGGCATCGTCGTCGCCGACCAGCGCGGCGGTGAGCCGCTGGAGCGCGCCGACGTCCGGGGCATCCTGCCGGCGCCGAGGCTCGCGACGGCCCTTCCGGACGCCGCGCTCGGCGACCTGGTGCACGCCGGGCCGGTCGCCCTGGCCGCCGAGGACATCGGCGAGGGACGCGCGGCGTACGACGCGATCGACGCGGCGGATGCCGAGATCGTCCTGGTGCTCGATCGCGGGCACGTGGTGGGCACCCTGACCCCGCGCACCGCGCTGCGCTCGAGCCTGTACCGCCCTGCCGTGGACGCCTCGGGGCGCCTGGCGGTCTCGGCGGCGGTCGGCATCAACGGGGATGTGGCGGGCAAGGCCCGCGCGCTGGCATCCGCCGGCGTCGACGTCCTGGTGATCGACACCGCCCACGGACATCAGGAGGGGATGCTGCGCGCGCTGCAGACCGTCGCGGGGCTGGATCTCGGCATCCCGCTGGTCGCAGGCAACATCGTCACCGCCGACGGCGTGCACGACCTCGTGCGTGCCGGGGCGTCGATCCTCAAGGTGGGCGTGGGGCCCGGCGCCATGTGCACGACGCGCATGATGACCGCGGTCGGGCGCCCGCAGTTCTCCGCCGTGCTCGAGACCGCGCAGGCGGCGCGCGAGCTCGGCGCGCACGTGTGGGCCGACGGGGGAGTGCGCTACCCGCGCGATGTCGCCCTTGCGCTCGCCGCCGGCGCCGCGTCCGTCATGATCGGATCCTGGTTCGCCGGCACCATCGAGGCGCCGGGCGAACTGCTCCACGACGCCGAGGGGCGCGCGTACAAGGAGTCCTGGGGGATGGCGTCGACGAAGGCGGTGCAGGCCCGGTTCGAGCGACTGGACCCCTACGAGCTGGCCCGTAAGGAGCTGTTCGCGGAGGGCATCTCCTCGTCGATGATCTACCTGGACCCGCTCCGGCCCGGCGTGGAGGACCTGCTGGACATGATCACCTCGGGCGTTCGCTCCTCGTTCACGTACGCGGGAGCGGCCAGCGTCGCCGAGTTCCACGACCGCGCCCTGGTCGGCCTGCAGTCCGCGTCCGGCTACGAGGAGGGCAAGGCGCTGCCGGTGAGCTGGTAGCGTCCGCGCGGCTCACAGCAGGATTCTGTAAGATCGTCCGCACCATGGACGACCCTCCTTCTTGCAGTCCCTCGCCCCACCGCCCGCTCCTCGCCCGTAGCGAGGACTTCAGCTGATGGAATTCGTGCTGCTGGGCGTGGGGCTCCTCCTCATCGTCGGGACCGGCCTGTTCGTCGCCAGCGAGTTCGCACTGGTGAACCTCGACCGTGCAGAGCTCGAAGCGCGCCAGGCGCGCGGCGAGTCCCGGCTGATGCTCACCATCCGTGCGCTCAAGATCACCTCGACGCATCTCTCCTCGGCGCAGCTGGGCATCACACTCACCACGCTGCTGACCGGATACACCATGGAGCCGGCGATCTCGAAGCTCCTCGAGCCGCTGCTCGAGGCGTGGGGCGTTCCGGATGCCGCGGCCGTACCGGTCTCGGTCACCGTGGCGATGCTCGTCGCCACCTTCCTGTCGATGATCATCGGCGAGCTGGTGCCGAAGAACTTCGCGCTCGCCCTCCCGGTGCAGACGGCCAAGCTGGTCATCCCGTTCCAGACGGCGTTCACCGTGGTGTTCAAGCCCGCCGTGCTGATGCTCAACGGCAGCGCGAACGCCGTGCTGCGCGCGATGGGCATCGAGCCGAAGGAGGAGCTCTCCGGCGCGCGCAGCGCCGAGGAGCTCTCCTCGCTGGTGCGCAGGTCGGCCAGCCAGGGCGTGCTCGAGGAGGACACGGCGACGCTGCTGGACCGCAGCCTCAACTTCGCCCGCCTCACCGCGGATGACATCATGACGCCGCGCCCGAGCATGCATGCGATCTCGGTGGGCGACTGCGCGGACGACGTCATCCGCCTGGCCCGCAGCACCGGACACAGCCGCTTCCCGGTCTACGACGACGACCTCGACGACATCACGGGCGTCGTGCATGTGAAGGCCGCCGTGTCGGTGCCCCGCGAGAAGCGCCTGGAGGTGCCCGTCGGAGCGCTCAGCACGGAGCCGCTGCGGGTGCCCGAGACCGTGCACCTGGACGCACTGGTCGCCGAGCTGCGCTCGAAGGGGTACCAGATGGCGATCGTCGTGGACGAGTACGGCGGCACCGCCGGCATCGTCACGCTGGAGGACCTCGTCGAGGAGATCGTCGGCGAGGTGTTAGACGAGCACGACCGCTCCCGCGCGGGCATCGTCCGGCGGGTCGACTCGATCACCTTCCCCGGCGAGCTGCGTCCGGACGAGCTCCTGGCGCGCACGGGCATCGAGGTGCCCGAGGGCGAGGTGTACGACACCATCGGCGGCTACATGATGAGCCTGCTCGAGCGCGTGCCCGCCCTCGGCGACGAGGTGCGCATCGGCTCCGGCACGCTCACGGTGGTGCGCATGGACGGCAGGCGCGTGGATCGGATCCGCTACATCGCCGATCCCGCCACCGAGACCGACGACGAGACGGAGGCCCGCCGATGAGCGACTGGGCAGGCCTGGTGTGGCTGATCGTACTGCTGCTCGCCAACGCGTTCTTCGTCGGCGGCGAGTTCGCCGTCATCTCCGCGCGCCGCTCGCAGATCGAGCCGCTCGCGGAGCAGGGCTCGCGCGCGGCGAAGACCGCGCTGTACGCCATGGAGCACGCCACGCTGATGCTGGCGACCTCGCAGCTGGGCATCACGATCTGCTCGCTGCTGATCCTGAACGTGTCCGAGCCGGCGATCCATCATCTGCTGGAGATCCCGATGCACGCGTTGGGCTGGGATCCCGCGCTGATCTCGGTGCTGGCCTTCGTGATCACGCTCGCCCTGGTGTCGTTCCTGCACGTCGTGTTCGGCGAGATGGTGCCGAAGAACCTGGCGTTCTCGGTGCCCGACCGCGCCGTGCTGATCCTCGCGCCCCCGCTGGTGTGGGTCTCCCGCGTCTTCCGGCACGTGATCGCGCTGCTGAACGGCTCGGCGAACCTGTTCCTGCGGCTGTTCGGCGTGGAGCCGAAGAACGAGGCGGCCTCGACGTTCACGATCGAGGAGGTCGCGACGATCGTCGACCGGTCGCGTCGCGAGGGCGTGCTGACGGACACCTCTGGCGCCGTCGCCGCTGCGGTCGAGTTCACCGACAAGAAGGCGCGGGATGTCGCCGTGCCGCTGGCCGAGCTGATCACCCTGCCGGACACCGCGACGCCCGGCGATGTGGAGAAGGCGGTGGCCCGCTACGGGTTCTCGCGCTACGTGATCGTCGACGACGAGGACGTGGCGATCGGCTACGTGCACCTGAAGGACGTGCTGCGGGCCTCCGAGGAGTCCGACTCGCACATCGACGAGCCGCTGCCCGCCAAGCGGATCCACCACATGGTGCCCGTGCAGGAGGACACCGACCTGGAGGATGCGCTCGCCGCGATGCGCCGGGGCGGACGTCACCTCGCGAAGGTGCGCGACTCCTCAGGGGAGACGACCGCGGTGCTGTTCCTGGAGGACATCCTCGAGGAACTCGTCGGCGAAGTGCAGGATGCCACGCGTCGCGGCCACGGCCGCTGAGCACGGCACAGCGCGCTGAGCGCAGCGCGCGGCCGCTGAGCGCCGCCTCCGGGGGAGGTGGCGCTCAGCGCCAGCGTGCGCGCAGGTACTGCGGCGGCCAGTCGACCTCGGCGCCCAGCTCATGCGCCGCGCGCAGCGCGAAGTGCGGGTCGCGCAGCCACTCGCGGCCGGCGAACACCGCATCCGCTGCACCGGAGGCGAGCACCTCCTCGGCCTGAGCCGCGGAGGTGATCAGCCCCACCGCGCCGGTGGGCACCCGCCCGCCGGCGCGGACGATCTCCGCGAACGGCACCTGGTAGCCGGGGCGCAGCTGCACCTTCGGGTGCGCGATCGTGCCGCCGCTGGACACGTCGACGAGGTCCGCTCCGTGCTCGATCGCCCACCTGCCGACCTCCGCCGCCTCCTCGGGGACGAAGCCGCCTTCGGCGTAGTCGGTCGCCGAGAGCCGCACGAGCACCGGCAGATCAGGGCCGGCGATCTCCCGGACCGTTTCCACGATCCGCAGCAGCAGCCGGGCGCGGTTCTGCAGCGAACCTCCGTACTCGTCGGAGCGGACGTTCGACAGCGGCGACAGGAACTGGTGCAGCAGGTAGCCGTGCGCGCCGTGCACCTCGAGCGCGTCGAATCCGGCATCCACCGCCCGACGCGTCGCGTCGGCGAACCCGGCGACGATGCGGTCGATGCCGGCGGCGTCGAGTGCCTCGGTGGGCGCGAAGCCCTCGAAGGGTACGGCGGAGGGGGCGACGGTCTGCCAGCCGCCCTGATCCGCGGGGACGGATCCCTGCTCCTCCGCCCACGGCCACCAGGTGGACGCCTTGCGACCCGCGTGGGCCAGCTGGATGCCGATCATCCCACCGCGAGCGTGGATGTCGGAGACGATCTCGGCCCAGACGTCGCGCTGCTCGTCGGTCCACAGGCCGGTGTCCCGCGGGGAGATGCGGCCCTCGGGCGTCACGGCGGTCGCCTCGGCGACGATGAGCCCTGCGCCGCCTGATGCGAACTGCGCGAGATGAGTGCGGTGCCATGACTGCGGCACGCCCTCCACGGCGCTGTACATGCACATGGGCGACACCCACAGGCGGTTTCGGAAGGTGCGGGAGCGGAGGGTGAGCGGCGAGAAGAGCAGGGTCACCCTACGACGCTACCGGCTGATGACACGGGTGAGGGCCGTCCCCGATCCGGGGCGGCGCCCGGCGTCCGCGCGATACCGTGGTCTCATGACGCGCGAGTGGACGCAGGCCGACACCACCGGCTTCCTGCGCGTTCCGGCGGCTGACGACGACAAGTACTCCCGCGGCGTGGTCGTGCTGCGCACCGGATCAGCCGCCTACCCCGGCGCCGCGGTGCTCGGGGTGGAGGCCGCCTGGCGCGCCGGTTCGGGGTACGTCCGGTATGCAGGTGAGGCTGCGGATGCCGTGCTGGCGCGTCGCCCCGAGACCGTGGTGGGCTCCGATCTCGGACGCACCCGGGTCGACGCCTGGGTGATCGGATCGGGCACGGACTCCGCTCATCGCAGCCCGGACGAGCACGAGGCGCTGCGCCGCATCCTCGCCGGGACCGCACCCGTCGTGGTGGATGCGGGCGCCCTGGATCTCGCGCGCGGCGCGACCGCACCGTGCGTCCTGACCCCGCACGCGGGCGAGCTCGCCCGGCTGCGCGCGCAGCTCGGGCTCGCCTCCGGGGAGCGGTCCGCATCCGACGATCAGCGGATCGCCGAGGTCGTCGAGACCGCGCAGACGCTGGGATCCGTCGTGCTGCGCAAGGGCTCCCGCACGATCATCGCGGCACCGGACGCGGAACCCATCCTGGTGTCGAACGGGCCGGGGTGGCTCGCCACGGCCGGCACGGGCGACGTGCTGGGCGGTGTGCTCGGCGCCCTGCTCGCGGCCAACTCCGGAAGGCCCCTCGCCGAGACAGCGGCGGCGGCCAGCTGGCTGCACGGGCGCGCAGCGGCGATCGCGTCGGGATCGGGCGACGGCGCCGTCGGGCATCCGATCGTCGCCCTCGACGTCGCGGACGCCCTTCCCCTCGCGATCGCGGAGCTGATCGCGTGAGCGCGGCGCCGTGCGTGCACGTCTGCGGCCGAGAGCCGGCCCGCGGATGACGCGGAAGTCCGGCCGCACCGCACTGCTGTGGGGCGCGTTCCTCGCCGCGCATGCGGTCGTCGCCTGGCTGGGCTGGGTGCTGCCCGCGCAGCCGATGGGCGATGTGGTGCTGGTCTATCAGCCGTGGTCGTCCGCCGCGCTCGACAGCGGCGCGGTCGTGGGGATCACCGAGAGCTGGGTCTACCCGCAGCTGGCGCTGGTGCCGATGCTGCTGGCGCAGCTGCTGGCGGTGCCGTTCACCGGCGCCCTGGGTCCGCAGGCCGGCTACCTGATCGGGTGGGCGCTGCTGGTCACGCTGTGCGACCTGCTCGGGTTCGCGGCGCTCGTCGGCCGCGGCGGCAACCGGCGCCGACGGATGGCCGCCTGGTTCTGGATCGGCGCGCTGCTGCTGCTCGGCCCGATCGCCATGTACCGGATCGACGCGGTCACCGTGCCCGTCGTGATCGCAGGCGGGCTGTGGCTCGCCCAGAGGCCGCGGGTGGGCGCCGCTCTGCTCACGATCGGCGCCTGGGTGAAGATCTGGCCCGGCGCCGTGGTGGTCGCCGCGATCGCTGCCGGCCGGCGGTCCTGGCAGGTGCTGCTGAGTGCGGCATCCGTCACGATCGTGATCATCGGCGTGCTGCTGATGCTCGGCGCAGGCGGGAATCTGCTGGGATTCCTCGGCATGCAGACCGGCCGCGGCCTTCAGATCGAGGCGGTGGGGGCCACGCCCTTCCTGTGGCTGGTCCTGGGCGGCGCCGCGCGCATCGAGTACAGCTACGAGATTCTCACCTTCCAGATCGCCGCGCCCGGGGCGGACGTGGTCTCCGCGCTGCTGACGCCGCTGATGGTGCTCGTCGTCGCAGGAATCCTGATCGTCGGCGTCGTCCGCGCATGTGGCGGCGCGGCGTGGCAGCGGCTCCTCCCGCCTCTGACGCTGGCGCTGGTGACCGGGCTGATGGTGACCAACAAGGTCGGCTCCCCGCAGTTCCACACCTGGCTGATCCCGCCGGTCATCCTGTGGATCGTCTTCGACCGCGTCCGATCGCGCACCGCGGCGCTGCTCGTCCTGGCGCTGTGCGCGCTCACCTTCACGATCTATCCGCTCACCTACGACCAGCTGCTGCGCGCCGAAGCGCTGCCCGTGCTGCTGCTCACGGCTCGCAACCTGCTGCTGGTCGTCCTGCTCGTCCATGCAGTGCGCGCCGTCGTGCGCGTACCGCGCGGATCCGCGACACCCACCTGAAACCATCCCGAAATCGGAGGACACCCATGCTCGTCGCCTTCTCAGTCGCCCCGTCCGGAAACGGCCGCTCCGGCGATTCCGTCCATGACGCCGTCGCCGCCGCGGTCCGCGTCGTTCGCGAGTCCGGTCTCGCGCACCGCACCACGAGCATGTTCACCGAGATCGAGGGTCCGGACTGGGACACGGTGATGGACGTCGTCAAGCGCGCCACTGAGGCGGTGATGCCGTTCGGCTCCCGCGTGTCACTGGTGCTGAAGGCCGACATCCGTCCGGGCTACAGCGGGGAGCTGGATGCCAAGATCGAGCGGCTCGAGGCGGCGATCGACGCCGCAGACCAGGACTGAGATGAGCGCCGACGGGGAGATCCGCGTCGCGGGCACCGCCGTCGTGCTCCGCGACGGACCGGAGGGCCTGGAGACGCTGATGCTGCGGCGCCCGTCGAAGGGCTCCTTCGCCGGAGCCTGGGTGTTCCCCGGCGGACGCGTCGACCCCGGCGACTGGGCGGATGCGGACGACGAGGCGGATGCCGCCCGGGCCGCGGCCGTGCGGGAGACGCGGGAGGAGACCGCGATCCTCATCGCCGATGTCACCCTGCTCTCCCGGTGGACGCCGCCGCCCGAGCAGCCCGTGAAGTTCCGCACCTGGTTCTTCCTCGCCCGCGACCTCGGCGACGAGGTGCGCGTGAACCCCGGCGAGATCGAGGAGGCGGTCTGGCTGAGCCCGAAGCAGGTGTTCGCGCAGCATGAGGCGAGCACCCTGACCCTCTTCCCGCCGACCTGGGTGACTCTGAACGGACTGCTCGGGCACCGGACGGTCGATGACGCGCTCGCCGCCGTCGGCGAACCGGCGCTCTACGCCACGAACCTGCGCGACGGCGTCGACGGCCGCTTCGCGCTGTGGGCGGGGGACGCCGAGCACGCGGAGGAGCCCGGGGGACCGGATGCCCGGCATCGGCTCCTGATGGGCACGCTGCCCTGGCGGTACGAGCGCCGCTGATGCGGCATCCGCTCGTCATCCCGTCTCCACCGCACTCGCCCGCCACTAGCATGGACAGGTGACTCCCTCGAACCTCTCGAGGGGTGCGGCGATGAGGGCGCTCCTCTCCCTCGCCATCGGCAGCTTCGGCATCGGCATGCCCGCGTTCGTCCTGGTGGGCCTGCCTCCCGACCTCCCCCCGGGCCCGCCGCCAGACCTCCGGGCGGCCAGCCCGGGGCACGGCGCCGGTCAGAGCGGCGTACTCGTGTCGATGTACGCGCTGGGCGTCGTGATCGGCGCGCCGACCATCGCCGGTGCGGTCGCGCGGTATCCGCGGCATCGGGTGATGCTCGGCCTCGCCGTCGCCCTCGCCCTGTTCAACGCACTCGTCGTGGTGCTGCCCGGCTTCGGACTGGTCGGGATGGCGCGTCTGCTGGCCGGCCTCCCGCACGGCGCCTACTTCGGCATCGGCGCGCTCGTCGCGGCCGACGTGCTGGGTCCGGGACGTCGCGCCCAGGGCGTGGCCTTCATCCTCACCGGGCTCACGATCGCGAACATCGTCGGCGTGCCCGTCGGTACCTATCTCGGCCAGCAGTGGGGCTGGCGGACCGCGTTCCTCGCCGTCACCCTGGTGTTCGCGTTCGGCGCGGTGTGCATCGCGCTGTTCGTGCCCGCCCACGAGGGCGATCCCGGCCGCACGATGCGCTCCGAGCTGGGGGTGTTCCGCTCCTCGCAGGTGTGGCTGACGCTGGGCGTCGGCGCGATCGGATTAGGCGGCTTCTTCGCGGTGTACAGCTACATCGCCCCGCTCGTCACCGAGGTCGCCGGAGCACCGCAGTGGGCGGTGCCCGTGACGCTGGTGCTGGTGGGGGTGGGGATGACCATCGGCAACCTCGCCGGCGGCCACTTCGCCGACCGCGACCTGCGGGCCACGCTGCACTTCGGACTGGCGGGCCTCGCCGCGGCGCTGGTCCTGCTCGCGCTGCTGGCCTGGTCGTTCGCCGCGCTGGTTGTCCTGGCTTTGATCGTCGGTGCGCTCTCCGCGATGATCAGCCCGGCGATCCAGACCCGGCTGATGGACGTCGCCGGAGACAACCAGTCGATCGCGGCAGCGCTGAACCACTCCGCGCTGAACATCGGCAACAGCCTGGGTGCGTTCCTCGGCGGCGTCGCGATCTCGCTCGGACTGGGGTTCACCGCTCCGGAGTGGGTGGGCGCCGGGCTGGCGCTGCTGGGACTCGGCATCACCGTGATCGCGTACCGGGCGGAGCGGCGGACACTGCAGGCATCGGCCGCGGCTTGAGCCGCAGATCGCCGGTGGCCGATGGGGGACGGCTCAGGCGTCGAGCAGCCGCTGCAGATGCATCCCGACCTCGTCGGTCTCGATGAGGAAGCCGTCGTGGCCGAAGTCGCTGGCCAGCACGATCGCCTCATCGTCGATGAGGTTCGGGATGCTGCGCGCGATGCGCTGCTGCCCGTCGACCGGGAACAGCCGGTCGGTGTCGATGCCGATCACCAGGCTCTTCGCGGTGACGGTGTGCAGCGCCTCCTCGACGCCGCCCCGGTCGCGCCCGATGTCGTGGGAGTTCATCGCCTCGACCACGGTGATGTAGCTGTTCGCATCGAAGCGGCGCGTGAACTTGTTGCCGTGGAAGTCCAGGTAGGACTCCACCGCGAAGCGACCGCCGTGGCCGAGCGGGGAGACCCCGGACTGCCAGGAGCGCTGGAACCGCTGATTCAGCTCGATCGGGCTGCGGTAGTTCAGCAGCGCCATGCGGCGGGCCAGTGCCAGACCGCGGTGCGGGCCCTCGCCGAAGGCCGCGTCGTAGTACACGCCGCCGGCGAAGCGCGGATCCGTCCGCACGGGCTCCAGCTGCACGAAGTTCAGGGCGAGCTGGTCGGCGGTCGTCACCGGGGGAGAGGAGAGCACGGCCAGGCGCTCGACGCGCTCGGGAGCCATGACGGCCCACTCCAGGGCGTGCATGCCGCCCATGGAGCCGCCGATCACGGCGGCCCAGGTCTCGATGCCGAGCTCGTCGGCCAGCCGGATCTGCGCGGCCACCTGATCGCGGATCGTGAGGTAGGGGAAGCGGGATGCCCACTCCCGGCCGTCCGGGGCGATGCTCGCAGGGCCGGTCGAGCCCTGGCATCCGCCCAGCATGTTCGGGGCGATCACGAACCAGCGATCGGTATCGATCGCAGCTCCCGGTCCGACCACGGAATCCCACCAGCCGGCCGTCGGATGCCCGGCGCCGGCCTCGCCGCGCACGTGGCTGTCACCGGTCAGCGCGTGCAGGATGAGCACCGCGTTGTCGCGCGCCGCGTTGAGCTCGCCCCAGGATTCCCAGGCCAGGCGCATCACGGGCAGGTGCTGGCCGCTCTCGGTGCGCAGATCGCCCAGGAAAGTGAAGCGGCGGTCGCCCGCGGGGGCGCCGTCCCGCCAGGCGCCGGCCGCGGGGGGACGGGGGCGCAGCAGTCGCTGGTCGGCCTCGGGCACGGGGGCCGAGGGCACCGTGTCCTCTGAGGGCGGCGGCCCGGCCATGTCTCCCCTTCCCCCCGGGGCCCGCCCGCGGGAGCGGAAGGTTACGCCTGATCTCCGCCGCACACGCACGGATACCCCGGACCGCGCGGTCCGGGGCATCCGTGTCTCTGAGGAGGAGTCCGATCAGGCGCGAGCGGCCTCGGCGACGCGACGGGCCGCGGAGAGCGCCGTCTCCAGGTCCGCCTTGAGGTCGTCGATGTTCTCCAGGCCCACCGACAGGCGCACCAGGCCCGGCGTGACGCCGGCGGTGAGCTGCTGCTCGGGCGAGAGCTGGGAGTGGGTGGTGGATGCCGGGTGGATGACGAGCGAGCGCACGTCACCGATGTTGGCGAGGTGGCTGAACAGCGTGAGGCTGTTCACGAACTCGCGACCGGCCTCCACGCCGCCCTTGAGCTCGAAGGACAGCACCGCGCCGACGCCCTTGGGGGCGTACTCGTTGGCCTTGGCGTACCAGGGCGACGAGGGCAGACCCGAGTAGTTCACCGAGGCGACGTCGCCGTGGTTCTCGAGCCACTCGGCGATCTCCTGCGCGTTCTGCACGTGACGCTCGACACGCAGCGAGAGCGTCTCGATGCCCTGGATGAGGTTCCACGCGCTCTGCGGGGCGATCGCGGAGCCGAGGTCGCGCAGCAGCTGCACGCGGGCCTTGATGATGTAAGCCAGACCGTCGCCGACCGCGGTGGTGTAGCTGGCGCCGTGGTAGGACGGGTCGGGCTCGGTGAGCCCGGGGAACTTCTCGACGTTCTTCGACCACTCGAAGGAGCCTCCGTCGATGATCGCGCCGCCGATGGTCGTGCCGTGACCGCCGAGGAACTTGGTGACCGAGTGCACGACGATGTCGGCACCGTGCTCGAACGGGCGGATGAGGTAGGGGGTGGCGATCGTGTTGTCGACGATCAGCGGTACGCCGCCCTCGTGGGCGATGTCGGCGACGCCGCGGATGTCGAGCACGTTGATCTTCGGGTTGCCGATGGTCTCGGCGAAGAACAGCTTCGTGTTCGGGCGGAGCGCCGCGCGCCACTCGGCCGGGTCGTCCTGGTTCTCGACGAAGGTGACCTCGATGCCGAGCTTGGCGAGCGTGTACTTGAAGAGGTTGTAGGTGCCGCCGTAGATCGAGCTGGACGACACGATGTGGTCGCCGGCCTGCGCGATGTTCAGCACGGCGAACGTGGACGCCGCCTGGCCGCTGGAGAGCACGAGCGCGCCGGTGCCGCCCTCGAGCGCGGCGAGGCGCTGCTCGAGCACGTCCTGGGTGGGGTTCTGGATGCGGGTGTAGATGTTCCCGAACTCGGCCAGGGCGAACAGGTTCGCGGCGTGGTCGGCGTTGTCGAACACGTAGGAGGTCGTCTGGTAGATCGGCGTGGCGCGCGCCTTCGTTACCGGGTCGGGTGCTGCGCCGGCGTGGATCTGCTTGGTCTCGAAGCGCCAGTTCTCGGGTGCGGACATGAGGTTCTCCCAGAGTGAGTGGTGGTCGTGCGGCCGGATGCCTGGAAGCGAGGTTACGGAGCCTGCACGAAGCCCGACAACAGCCGGGAAATGTTACGTAACACAGCGAACGGCTCCGAAAGCCGTACGGTGGAGGAATGCTGAACAGACGTGCCGTGGTCACAGGGGCGAGTACCGGTATCGGAGAGGCCGCAGTGCGTGCGCTGCGCGCGCAGGGTTGGGACGTGGTCGGCGTCGCCAGGCGGGCGGAGCGGCTGGAGGCGCTCGCCGCGGAGACGGGATCGACCGCGTTCGCCTGCGATCTGACCGATCCGGATGCCGTGGCCGCGCTCATCGAGGAGCTCGAGCGCACCGGTCCCGTTCATGCCCTCGTGCAGGTGGCCGGCGGCGCGCGGGGCACCGACAGCGTCGAGAAGGGCTCGATCGATGACTGGCAGTGGATGTACGACGCGAACGTGCTGTCGACGCAGCGGCTCGTCGCAGGCATCCTGCCGCTGCTGCGCCGCGCCGCGGAGGACACCGGCCACGCCGACACGGTGTTCGTGACGTCGACCGCCGCGCAGACCGCCTATCCCGGTGGCGCCGGTTACAACGCGGCGAAGGCCGCGGAGTCGATGCTCGTCAAGGTGCTGCGTCAGGAGCTGAACGGCGAGCCCATCCGCGTCGTCGAGGTCGCTCCCGGCATGGTGCACACCGAGGAGTTCACCCTCAACCGCCTCGGCGGCGACCGCATCGCCGCGGACGCCGTGTACTCGGGCGTCGAGGAACCGCTGCTGGCCGAGGACGTCGCCGATGTGATCGCCTTCGCGTTGAACGCGCCGCGCCGCGTGAACCTGGATCTCGTGACCATGCGCCCGGTGGCGCAGTCCGCGCAGCACCTTCTGGCGCGCGGGCCGCTGCACGTCCGCACCGACGTCGACTGATGCCGCAGACGCTCGCCCAGCTCGCCGAGGCCGGGCAGATCGATCCGGGATGGGCGGAGGCGCTCGCGGCCGCGCAGCCGCTGATCACCGAACTGGGGGGCAGGCTGCGCGCCGAGAACGCGGCCGGCCGCGGGTACCTGCCCGCGGGGACCCATGTGCTGCGTGCGTTCCAGCGGCCCCTGGCCGACGTGCGCGTGCTGATCACGGGTCAGGACCCGTACCCGACGCCGGGGCATCCGATCGGCCTGTCGTTCGCGGTCGACCGCGAGGTCAGACCGCTGCCGCGCAGCCTCGGGAACATCTACAAGGAGCGCCAGGACGATCTCGGGATCCCCCCGGCTCCACACGGCGACCTGACCGCCTGGAGCGACCAGGGCGTGCTGCTGCTGAACAGGGTGCTGACCGTGCGGCCCGGCACCCCGGCCTCGCACCGCGGCTGGGGCTGGGAGAAGGTCACCGAGCTCGCGATCCGCACGCTGGTCGCGCGCCGGAAGCCGCTGGTCGCGATCCTCTGGGGAGCGGATGCCCGGGGCCTCAAGCCCCTGCTGGGGGACACCCCGATCATCGAGTCCGCCCACCCCTCGCCGCTGTCGGCGAGCCGGGGCTTCTTCGGGTCGAAGCCGTTCTCCCGGGCCAATGCGATGCTGGAGTCGATGGGCGCGCAGCCCGTCGACTGGCGTGTGGAGGGAGAGGCATGAGCGCGCTGCGCATCCGGCCGGTGGCGGATGCCGATCTGCCGGCGATCCGCGACATCTACAACCACTATGTGCGCACCTCGACGGTCACCTACGACGAGGTCGAGTCCACGGAGCAGACCTGGGCGGACAAGGCCGCGAAGATCGCGGACGCGGGCATCCCGTTCCTGGTGGCCGAGACGGAGGACGGTGAGCTCCTCGGGTACGCGCTCGGCCAGCAGTGGTCGCCGAAGTCGGCGTACCGGTTCACGATCGAGAACTCGATCTACCTCGCCCCGACGGCCGGCGGCCGGGGGATCGGGTGGGCGCTGCTCGCCGAGTTCCTGGACGCCTGCCGCGCAGCGGGCCTGCGCCAGGTGATCGCCGTGATCGCCGACCGCGGAGCCGACGCCTCCATCGCCCTGCACCGCAAGGCGGGCTTCACCGACGCGGGGCGGCTCACCGAGGTGGGCCTGAAGTTCGGTGAGCCGCAGGGCGTGTTCCTGCTGCAGAAGACGCTCTGATCACAGGTTCCGTGGTCGCCGATCCGCTGCGTGATGTCCGCGCGGCCCTCATCGCCCTGAAGCCGGTCGACGGGAGCATCCGTTCGTGCGTCACTCTGCGCAGCGACTCGGCGTTCCTGAGCCTCCTCAGCACGAGCGACCCCGGAAGGTGGGCGGTGGTGCACTCGACGGGCGCCACCTGGTTCTCCCTCGTCGTCGACGGTCATTTCACCAGTGACATCATCGATGTCGACCTGAATGCGGATGAGGTGCGCGAGCACCTCGCGACTCTGGTGAGGATCGCGATCCCGCATCTGGATGGCAGGAGTCGGCCCACGCGCCGGAGCGGACGCCGTCGTCTCGCCGTCGTCGTCGACGGCGAGGAGGTGCTGCTGTTCGCTCCGGTCGACCGCCTGCTCGCGCGGCTCTCACCGCTGCGACGGCGGCGCGCTCGCCGCGGCGCGCAGCATGCGGCTGACGGCCTGCTGGCCGACCATCGACTCCCGGGGATCGCGTCGAGCTGGATGATCGTGAATCCCGAGATGTGGGAGCTGCTCGTCGATCTCGACGCGCTGCAGGCAGGACTCGCCTCCTCCCGGACGTGGCGGCGCACGCGAGAGGGACGACGGATCCGGCGGGAGCTGTCCGGCGAAGCTCTTCTGCTGGCGGACGCTCTCGCCGAACTCGACCTCGTCGATGTCGCGGTCGGTCTCTCCGACCTCCGTGCCCGGATCTCCGCGTTCTGATCGCGACGCGGGATTCGCGGTCAGGGACGCGGGATGACCGGGATCGCAGCGAGCAGCCGCTTGGTGTAGTCCTCGGTCGGGCGCTGCAGCACTGCATCCGTCGGCCCACGCTCCACGATCCGTCCGTCCTTCATGACCATGACCGTGTCGGCGAGGTTCTGCACCACGCCGATGTCGTGCGAGACCATGATGACCGTGAGGCCCTCTTCGCGCTGCAGCTCCGTGATCAGCTCGAGCACCTGCGCGCGGACGGTCACGTCGAGCGCCGACAGGGGCTCGTCGCCGACGAGGACGCGAGGGCGATGCGCGATGGCGCGCGCCAGGGCGATGCGCTGGCGCTGCCCGCCCGAGAACTCATGCGGATGCCGGTCGGCCATGCCTGCCTCCAGACCCACCTGCGCGAGCACCTCGCGCACCCGCGCACGGTGGTCGCCGGGGATGTCGAGGGCCCAGAGCGGCTCGGCGATGATCCGGCCCGCCGTCATCCGCGGATCCAGCGATGCGTACGGATCCTGGAAGACCAGCCCGGTCTGCCGGCGCAGCCAGTGCAGGGAGCGGGCGGATGCCGTGGCATCCACCTCCCTGCCGTCCACCGCCACCCGGCCGGTCGTCGGACGATCGAGTCCCAGCAGCAGTCGCACGAGGGTCGACTTCCCCGAGCCCGACTCGCCGATGATGCCGACCGACTCGCCTTCGTCGATCGTCAGATCGGTGGGATGCAGGGCCGTGCTGGTGCGTCGCGACTCGAACAGGGTGCGCTTCGGAAGGGCGAACGTGCGGCTGAGGCCCTCCGCCTCGATGAGGCTCATGCGACGCCTCCCTTCGCGTCATCCCCGGCGTCAGGGCGCCACAGCGTCGCGGTCGCGTCGCGCAGCAGCGCCTGCGTGATCGGGGACGACGGCGCGGTCAGCAGCGTCGGGACCGGCCCCTGCTCGACGACGCGGCCGTGCTCGAGCACCACCGCGTGCGTCGCCACCTGCGACAGCACGGCGAGATCGTGCGTGATGAAGACCAGCGACATGCCGTGCTCCTCGGCCAGCGACAGCAGCAGCTTCAGGACCTCGGCCTGGATCGTGACGTCGAGGGCGGTGGTGGGCTCGTCCGTGATCAGCAGCTTCGGCCGGCAGGCGAGCGCCATCGCGATCGCGACGCGCTGACGCTGGCCGCCGGAGAGCTGATGGGGGTAGCGGTCGACGATGGCATCCGGTTCCGGGAGCCGGACGCGAGCGGCTTCGGCGACGGCCCGCTCGCGGGCCTCGCGGCGTCCGATGCGCTCGTGGATGCGCACCGATTCCGCGATCTGCCGGCCGACGGTGCGGATCGGGTTCAGGGCGGTGCGCGGCTCCTGGAACACCATGCCGATCTCATCGCCGCGCAGCCTCGCGAGCTCGCGGTCGGGCATTCCGATCAGCTCGGTGCCGTTCCAGCGGATGCTGCCGCTCGCCGTCGCCGCATCCGGGAGCAGACCCAGCAGGGCGAGCGCGGTCAGGGACTTGCCGGATCCCGACTCGCCGATCAGGCCGAAGCGCTGGCCGTCGGCGACCGAGAACGAGACGCCGTCGACCACGCGACGGCGGTCGATCTCGATGACGAGGTCGTTCACCTCGAGGCTCATGCGACCACCGCCGGGACATGGACCTCTGCGCCGCGGCGGCTCAGCGTCGGGTCGGTGGCCTCGCGCAGGGCGTCGCCGAGCAGGTTCAGGCCCAGCACCGTGATCGTGATGGCAAGGCCGGGCCAGACCACGGTGAGCGGATGCACGCCGATGTACCGCTGCAGATCCGCCAGCAGCGTTCCCCAGGACGCCTCGGTGAGAGTCGCCCCGAAGCCCAGGTACGACAGCCCGGCCTCCGCGAGCACGGCGACCGCCATCGACCAGGACAGCTGCACGATGAACACCGGTGCCACGTTCGGCAGCAAGTGGCGGACGAGGTTCTGCCCTGTGGTGAGACCGCTCGCGCGGCCGGCGACGACGAAGTCGCTCTGCTGCACGCGGCGCAGCTCGGGCCGGGTGACGCGGGCGATGCTCACCCCGAACCCGATGCCCACGGAGAACACGACGACCCACAGCGAACCGCCCCAGACGGCGGAGATCATCATCGCGATCATCAGCACGGGGAAGGCGATGAGGATGTCCACGAGAACTGCGACGGTCTCGCGGACCCAGCGAGCGGTGAGAGCGCCGAGGGCCGCGAGGGCGACACCGACGAGGGTGGCGACGATGCCCGACCCCACGGCGACGAACAGCGTCGTGCGGGCACCGGCCATCACGAGGCTGAGGATGTCCCGCCCCGTGCCGTCTGTGCCCAGCAGATGCGGCCAGCCCGGCGCAGCCCATCGGCCCCGGATGTCGGAGAGCATCGGGTCGAACGGAGTCCAGAACAGCGAGACCAGCGCCGTCACGGCGATCAGCAGCACGACGATCACGCCGAACAGCCCGGTGCGCGACGAGAGCAGGGAACGCAGCCAGCGGGGCATCATCCGGCCTCCTCGCGCTGTCGGGGGTCGATGGCGTGGTGGACGAGGTCGACCAGGAAGCCGATCACCAGCACGAAGCCGGTCAGCACCAGCAGCTCGCTCTGCACCTTCACGAGATCGCGCGTGCCGACGTCCGCGACCAGCATCCGCCCGATGCCGGGCAGCGTGAACAGCTGCTCCACGACGACCGATCCGACGATGATGCCCGCGACCTGCACGCCCAGCACGGTCACGATGGACAGCCCCACGGCGGGGATGCCGTGCCGGATCAGCGCCTGGCGACGGGTGAGGCCCTTCGCAGCCGCGGTGCGCACGAAATCCTGCCCCGCGGCCTGAAGGGTCGCGCTGCGCACGAAGCGCATCAGCATGGCGCCCTCGACGATCCCGATGGTCATGGCCGGCAGCAGCAGCGATTCGAAAGCCTTGGCCGGGGTCGACCAGCCGGTGCGGGGGAAGCCCTGGGCAGGCAGCCATCCCAGCCAGTGCGCGAAGACGACGACCAGCATCATGCCCGCCCAGATGACCGGGATCGCGGCGACCGCCTGTGCGGCGACGCTCAGCGCGGTGCCGCCGGCGCGACCCCGCAGCATCGCGGAGAGCACGCCGAAGGGCGCTGCGATCAGCATCGCGATGGTCATGGACATGAGTGCCAGCGGCCAGGTCACCCGCGCCTTCTCGGCGAGCTCGGCGCCCACCGAGGCGCCGCTGAGCTGAGAGGTGCCGAGGTCGCCGTGCAGGATGCCGCCGATCCAGTCGGTGTACTGCGCGAGCAGCGGCTTGTCGAGGCCGAGCGACTGGCGGATCGCCTCGACCTGCTCGGGGCTCGCCTGCGTGCCCGCGATCAGCTGCGCGACGTCGCCGGGGAATACGCGCAGGGTGAAGAAGATGATCACGCTCGACACGAGGAGTCCTGCGATGAGCAGGACCCCTCGTGTGAGCGCGTAGCGGAGCATGTCAGCCGGCGGTCTTGGTGACGCCCGCGAGGTCGATGCGCGAGTTGATCGAGTCCTTCGGGAAGCCCTTGACGCCCGCGGTCAGGGCGGTCAGGGTGGCGCCGTTGTACAGCCAGTCGGCGGCGTCGTCCTCGGAGACGATCCGCGCTGCCTGCGCGAGCAGGTCGGCCGACTTCTCCGGGTCAAGCTCGGCCTGCGACTGCGCGTACAGGTCCTGAACCTGCTTGTTGTCGTAGCCGAAGTAGTACTCGGGGTTCGCCCAGTTGCTGAAGTCGCGCGGCTCGACGTGCAGCACGAAGCTCAGCTCGTAGTCGTGGTTCTTGTAGACGTCCTCGAGCCAGGTGGCGAACTCGACGCGGTCGACCTCGAGCGAGACGCCGATCTTCGCGTAGTCGGAGACCAGCACCTGAGCGACGGTCGTGCCGTAGAACGACGGGATCGTCAGCGAGAGGTCGAGCTTCTCGACGCCGGCCTCCTTGAGGAGCGCCTTGGCCTTGTCGGGGTCGTAGGGGACCAGCTTGGACAGGTCCTCGTAGCCCGGGTCGAGCTCCGGGATCGGACCGTACAGGGGCTGGCCGGCGCCGACGGCCTCGACGAGAGCCTCGTGGTCGACCGCCAGGCGCAGCGCCTCGCGCACGCGCTTGTCGTTCAGCGGAGCCTTCGCGTTGTTGAAGGCGAGCGTGGCCTTGTCGGTGGTGCGCCCCGTCGTGATCGTGAAGTCGCCGCTGTCCTTCAGCTGCGAGACCAGGTTCGGGTCGACCGCGGTGAGCACGTCGACGCTGCCGTCAAGAGCCGCGTTCACGCCGGCTGTGAAGTCCGGGATGTACTGGAACGTGACCTCGGCGAGCCCGGCCTTCTTGCCCCAGTAGTCGTCGTTGCGCGAGAACGTGATCGAGCTGCCCTTGGCCCAGCGCTGCAGTGTGAAGGGGCCCGTGCCGTTCTCGGCGGTCTTCAGATCGGTGGTGTCTCCGGTCTTGAAGACGAGGCCGGCCGGTCCCGTGAGGTTGAAGAGGAAGTTCTGATCCGGCTTCGCCAGCGTGATCTGCACCGTCGTCGGGTCGGGCGCGGTGATCGCGGTGACGCCGGCGAACTCGGCGTTGCCCTGCACCGTGGCATCCGACTTCACGGTCTCGTACGAGGAGACGACGTCGGCCGAGGTGAGGGCAGTGCCGTCGTGGAAGGCGATGCCCTCGTTGAGCGTGAACGTGTAGGTGAGGCCGTCGGGCGAGATCTCGTGGGACTTCGCCAGGCGATCCTCGATCTTGTTGTCCTGCGTGCGCGTGACGAGGCCCTCGTAGATGTTGTCGACGAGGATCTGCTCGAGTGCTGCGCCGCTGGTGTGGCGGATGTCGAGGTTGGTGGGCTCGAGCACCAGCCCGACCGTGAGACCGGCCTTGGGATCGGCCTTTCCCGTCGAGGTGGTCTGCGGCTCGGACGATCCGCCGCAGGCGGTGAGGATCAGAGCGCCGGCGGCGAGGATGCCGATGGCCGCGAGACGGGCCGATCGTCGGGTGCTGCGGAAGGGAGACACGGTGTTTCCTCTCGGAGGGGTGCTGTGAGGCGCTGCGTGCGCAGCCACGGGGGCTGGTCAGCGGGAAGGTCGGGTCAGGGCGTCGGATGCGAGGGAGGCGAGGAAGGCCGGGTCGGTCTCCTGCACGTTGTGGCCGGCGTCGACGGTGATCGCGGTGGCGTTCGGGAGACGCCGCTCGAACGCGGCGGCGTCGGTGTCGGCGAGGAAGCCGCGCGCGCCTCGGACGAGGGTGACCGGTGCGCCGACCGCTTCGAGGTCCGCCCACGGGTCCGTCTCGGCGGCCTTCGCGTTCGCGGCGTTCAGCGCGTCGAAGGCGTGCCCGATGATGTGCGCGAAGTGATGCTTCCACTCCACGCGACCGTCCGCGCGCACGCGCGTGTTGAAGAAGACACCGCGCTCGGTGTCCTCGCGGGAGCCGCCGAAGCCGAACGCCTGCGCCCGGTCGACGGCATCGTCGCGATCCGCGAACTCGGTCACCTGGTAGAAGTCGCGGAGAACGGCGGGCGCGGCGTCGGTGTCCATCCCGGGAACGATGTCGACGAGGATGAGCTCGCGGACGAGCTGCGGATTCCGCGCGGCCACGACGGATGCCGTGAGTCCGCCGAGCGAGTGGCCGATCAGCACCTGCGGGTCGCGCGTCCACTCGGCCATCGCGATGGCGACATCGGCGGCGAGGGAGACGGGGGAGTAGTCCAGGTCCTCGCGCCAGGAGGAGTCGCCGTGACCGGCGAGATCGATCGCGAGGGCGGGGCGGCCCAGCAGCAGCTGGACGGTGTCCCAGGTGTGCGCGTTCAGGCCGGCGCCGTGCAGGAGAGTGACCTCCGGTTCGCCCGCGCCGAAGCGGAGTGCGCTGAGCGTGCGGCCGTCCGGCAGCGTCAGCGCGATCCGCTCGGCGGAGGGTACGGTGGTGCCGAGCATCGCCGCCTGCGTGGGCAGGTACCGGAACTCGCTGGTGTCTTGTGCCACGGCCATATTCTGCTATCGGGATGTGGTTCACAGGAAATGCGGGATCATCATGACAAGTAATATCGGGTAATCATTCGTCACATAGTGAACTCATCGTGCATTTCACTTGTCGTTCTGTCCTGGCGGGTGTCCGACAGTGTCGTGCTCCCTCGCCTAGGCTGGAATCGTGACGGTCATTCGCATTCCCGGCGTGAACAACCTGCGCGACATCGGCGGCATTCCCGTCGGTTCGGGGCGCGTGCGGTCGGGTGCGCTGCTGCGGTCCGGCCACCTCGCGCGGGTCACGCCGGAAGGGCAGGCGTTGCTGCGCGACCGCATCCGGCGGGTGGTCGATCTGCGGGACGACACCGAGGTGCGCTCGGAGCCCTCCGCGCTTCGTGACGTCCCGACGACTCGCGTACCGCTCTTCCTCGGCTCGGTCGGATCGTTCTTCGAGCAGGACATGGACCTGGCCGGCATGTACGGCCATCTGGTCGACGACTGCTCATCGCGCTTGGCGGATGCCGTGCGGATCATCTCCGAAGGGGAGCCCGCACTCGTGCACTGCACGGTGGGCAAGGACCGCACCGGGGTCATCGTCGCGCTGGCGCTGAGTGCGATCGGGGCGGATCGGGATGCCGTGGTCGCGGACTACGCGCTGACGGCATCGCAGCTGCCTGCTGAGCGCAATCGCGCCATCGCGGAGTACTTCCGCGCGCACATGCCCGATGCGCGCAACGCGATCCAGCTCGCCACGGAGTCGCCCGCCCCGGTCATGGCCGCGCTGCTCGGCGATCTCGATCGTCGCTACGGCTCGGTCGCCGCCTACCTCCGCGAGGCGGGTCTCACGCAGGCCGAGCTGGATGGCCTCGCGGACGCGCTGATCGAGTGAGCGTGCGCTTCGACAGGCTCAGCATCCCAAGGCTGAGAGCCGCATAGGTTAGGCAACCCTTCCTCGGTGCTACGATGAAGACATCATGAGCACTGCCGAGACGACCGCGAGCGCACGCGCCGCACGCCGGGCATCCCGTCGTCCGCAGGCGCAGCACCTGATCACCGCCGACGAGAACTCCCTCGCCGAGCTGGAGGTTCTGCTCGCGACGCTGCCTCTGTGCGCCGTGGGCCGCGTGTTCATCGAGGTCGCCGACCAGGACGATGTCAGCGTCGTCTCGGCACCGCCGCGCATGACCGTCACCTGGCTGCCTCGCACCCGCAGGGGCGGCGTCCGTCGGGCGATCGGCGAGACGCTCAGCCGAGCCGCGATGGCGTGGGCCGACGAGATGCTGTGCGACGACTCCGAGGGCGCGATGCGCACCGAGGTCACGCTGCTGGGCGGCTACCTCAGCACGGCAGACATCGTCGAGCACCTCACCGGAGCGTGCGGCGTCGAGCCGACGGCCATCCACGCCCCCGCGCGCTACGGACTGCCGGTCTTCTGACGCTCCTGGGTCTCTGATCCGGTCGAAGGGCGGGACCGCGGCACATAGCCGCCGTCCTCCAGCCCGGCCTCGATCTCGAAGCGGTTGCGCAGCGCATTCCGGCCGGCGAAGAGGTACAGCACGGGCATGAGGAAGCCGTAGCGCAGCCACTGCTGCTTGTGCACGCTCTCATGACGCAGCACGGCATCCGAGGGGTCGACATCACCGGTCAGGTAGCAGCCGCCCACGCACACCCCGCCGCGACCGTAAGCCCAGTCCGGCAGGCCGCGGAACACCCAGAGGCCGGCGCGGCGCTCGATCGGCCCGGTGCTCCAGAGCGAGCCCCAGACCCAGCCGACGGAGGTGCCCCACCAGTAGCCGATCCGGCTGATGGGGGAGCGCAGCAGGAACGAGGGGATGCGCAGATCGGAGCGCCGCCCGCGCTCGAGCGCACGCTCGGCGTCGGCGCGCCAGTCGGCGTTCACGCTGCAGCCCCTCTCGCGCCTGTGCGCCGCGTCACGCCACGGACCCGATCAGGCGCAGGATCGCGCCCATGTCCTGCACGGCATCCGCAGGGCTGCGGGGCGCGAATCCGGCGATCGTCGCACCCGCGAGCGGGAGATCCTGACGGACGCGCTTGACGGCCGCGGCAAGGGCGGCGGTACTGACGCCGAACGGCTCCGCGTCCGAGACGCCCTCGAACTCGGCGGGATCGATGACGTCGACGTCGATGTGCACCCAGACCCGGGATGCCCCGGTCGCGCGCAGCGCCTCGGCCACGGCATCCGGATCCTGCGCGTCGTCGGGCGAGAGCGTGCGCAGCGCATCCAGCCGCGACTTCTCGCCGTCGTCGACGCTGCGGGCGCCGAGCAGGACGACGCGCTCGGCGGGGATGCCGGGGTTCAGCGCGAGTTGCGGCTCCCCGTCGCCGAGCACGGCTCCGAGGGACATGCCGGAGAACGCGCCGGACGGGGAGGTGGAGGGATCGTTCAGATCGGGATGCGCGTCGCACCAGAGCACGGCGAGGTCCGAGGTGTCGATCGCGGAGAGCGCGAACACGCTCACGCTGCAGTCGCCGCCGACGAGCACGATCTGATCATCGGCATCCGTCATGTGCTCCGCGATCAGCTCCCGCACGCGCAAGAGTGAGCTGAGCCGGCGCACGCCGGTGCCGAGCGATTCACCCGCCTCGAGCGGCACATCCAGGACGGTGGTGTCCTTGCGGGGCAGGTCGCCGGCGATCGCGGTGGCGCCGTCGACGAGAAGCATGGCCCGCGAGGCGGGCGAGCCCTGCCACTGCGGGACGATGAGGAAACGGGTCATGGTCTCTCCTGGGAGGAGAAGGAGCGGGCGGATGCCGGGATGCGGCATCCGCCCGCTCGGTCAATCTGCGTGTCCGAGTCCGATCACTCGGCTTCGATGGCGGCCTGCGGCTTGCCCGACTTGAGCTCGGCGAGGCGCGCCTCGACCTCGGTGAGCTCACCGAGGTCCTCGAGGCTCTCGAACTGTGCGTCCAGCGACGAGGCCGCGATCTCGGCCTTGCCCTGGGCGAGAGCCTCCTGGCGGCGGATCTTGTCCTCGAAGCGGCCGAGCTCGCTGGTCGGGTCGAGCACGTTGATCGAGCCGATGGCGTCCTGAACCTTGGTCTGCGCCTCGGCGACCTTGGCGCGGGCGAGCAGCTCGCTGCGCTTGGTCTTGAGCTCGCCGAGCTTGTTCTTCATGCCGTTCAAGCCGTCCTTCAGCTTGTCGACGATCTCGGTCTGCGACGCGATCTGCGGCTCGGCCGCCTTCGCCTCGCGCTCGGAGCTGATCTGGCGCTGCAGCGCGATCTTCGCGAGGTTGTCGAACTTGTCGGCGTCGGCGGTGTGGCCGGTGCCGCGCAGCTCGTCGGCCTTGCGGGAGGCGGCGAGGGCCTTGTTGCCCCAGTCCGTCGCCGCCTGCACGTCCTCCTCGTGGTCGCGCTCGAGAAGACGCAGGTTGCCGATGGTCTCCGCGATCGCGGACTCGGCGTCGGCGATGTTGTTCGTGTAGTCGCGGACGAGCTGGTCGATCATCTTCTGCGGGTCCTCGGCCTGGTCGAGGAGAGCGTTGATGTTGGCACGGACGAGCGTGGAGATGCGTCCGAAGATGGATTCCTTGGCCATTGTGTGGGTTCCTTTTTCTTCTCGGATGGTTGTCTTGCCGTGTACGTGTCTGGTCAGGTTAGTGCGCGAACTGATGTGCGGGGATCAGGGGCGGGCGCCGTCAGAAATGGCCCCCGCTGCTGCCGGAGAAGCCGCCTCCGCCTCCACCGAAGCCGCCGACGGAGAAACCGCCTCCTCCGCCGCCTCCTCCGCCGAAGAAGCCGCCGCTGCTCCCGCTGCTTCCGCCTCCCCAGCCGCCGCCTCCGCCGCCTCCGAAGATGCCGCCGCCTCCGCCCCAGCCTCCTCCGCCGTGGTGATTGCCGGCGGAGCCGATCAGGATGCCGCCGATGAAGGCGCCGAGGTCGTCGTTCCCGCCGCCTCCTCCGCCGTTCCACCCGCCGTAGTCGTTCTGCGCGAGGCGCAGAGCCTCGGCGGCGAGCGTGTCGGCTCGCTGTGCGAGTGCAAGAGCCTGGACGGGATCGACCTGAGAGAGGCTCTGCGCCTGGTTGAAGCTTCCCTGAGCCTCGGACAACCGGGTGCGCGCGGTCGAGGAGATCGAGCCGCGGCGGTTGAGGATGAAGCTCTCGGCCGAGGAGATCTGCACCTGGGCGCGCTGCATCGCTGCACCGAGCATGGCGACGGCGCGCTGGATGCGGGCCTGCTCATCACGGACATGCGCGATGACGCCGTCGATCGATGCGTTGGCCGCCTCGAGCACGCGCAGGGCGTCGACGGGATTGCGTCCCGACGCGCCCAGTTGGCTCTGCGCCTGGCGGATGCCCTGCTCCGTAGCCGCGACGGCCTGCGCGACAGCCCCCTGGGTGTCGGGCAGAGTCCGCGCGGTCTGCAGGTCGCTGTTCAGCTCTGTGATGAGCGCCGCGGCTCGATCATCGGCATCCTTCAGGGCCTTCTGCAGCTGCTCGAGGGCGTCCTCCAATTGCGTCGCCTGCTGCACGGCGCCTTCGGCGGCGCGCACTGCGACCGCGGCATCACCGGTCTTGCCGGCAGCGATGAAGCCGTCGGCCGCCTGCACCTGCGCGTCGGTGAACGCAAGACGGGATCGCGCCTGCATCGGGTTGTCGGTGACGGGCGAGATCGCCGCAGACGCGTAGGCGGCCTTGAGCGCCGCGAGGATCTGATCGGCGCGATCGACCTCGGCGCCGGCGGCGGCGCGAAGCTTCCGCACGTTGTCCAGCGCGGCGGGGGCGTTCTGCTCCAGCTTGCGCAGTTCGTCGAAGTCGGCCTTGCGCTCCTCGAGCACCTTCGTCGACTCAGAGCACAGTTCGAGGATGCGCTGCGACCACTCCAGCTTCTGCTCGTCGGTGTCGGGGACCTCGTCGTCGAGCTTTTGCTGCAGGGAGAAGGCCTCGTTCAGATTGGTGCGCGAGGTCTGCAGCGCCGTGACGAACTCGCCGATCACGTCATCGCCGAACTGGGCGCGCGCGTACTCCATCTCCTGCTCGCTGGAGCGGACGAGATCGTCGGTGCGCACCAGCGCGATGTTCGCCTGCTGGCCGATCTCCGCCAACTGGGCGCGGCGCTTCGCCTGTTCGGCTGCGCGCTTGCGCGCCCGCCGGATCAGCAGCACGACGACGACGATGACCACGGCGATCAGGACGATGATGCCGAACACGGTCCAGCCCATGGCCGCGCGCGCCGGCGCGTCGACGACCATCTCCTGCACCTGGGCCGCCGCCGCGTCGATCGACCCGACCCAGTCGTTGCCGCGTAGAGCGGGGAGCATTGCGTCGGTGATCTGCGTGCGGTCGGAGACCGAGATCGGGCCGCCCTGATCGGGGCCTGCGATCGCCAACAGGCGGCCTTCGGTGGACACGCCGATCAGGTACTGGTGGTCGTTGAAGCCGTTGCCCGAGGCGGTACGGGCGACCCAGTCCCTTTCGTCGGTGGCACCGGTGAACTCGGGGACGAAGATGACAAAGAGATCGACGCCCGTATCTGTGCGGAGCTTCGACAATCGGGCGTCGGCCGCGGACAGTTCCTGTGAGGAGAGCACGCCGCTGATATCTGTCACGTTGCCCGTGCCGGTGAGCGGTCCCGGGTCTGTCGCGGAGGCGGCGCTCAGCGAGAACCCGCCCAGGACCGCGCCGAGCAGGACCGCGACCCAGACCAGCCACCGTTGACGCATACTGTTCCCTCCGACCGGCAGCCGTGCCCCCATGCGACGAGTCTATGCACAGCGGCCGACACGCGACAGCATCCGCTGGGTGCTGCCCGTTCGCTGTCCGCGGAGGCGCATACGCTGGAAGGCATGGACGACAGGTACGGCAGCGATGTGCTCGCGGGGGGCGGGCGGGACCGCGGCTTCGCGAAGGAGAGCGACGTGCCCGCCGTGAAGGATCTCGTCGTCGAGGTCGCTGCGGACGGCTACTGCGGCGCGATCACGCGGGTCGAAGCCGGGATGGTCGAGCTGGAGGACTGGAAGGGCCGCCGACGCAGCTTCCCGATGGGCGGTGGATTCCTCGTGGAGGGCAAGCCGGTGCGACTGGTGGTGCCGAAGGCGGCGCCGCAGGGCACCAGGCGCACGGCGTCCGGCTCCTTCGTCGTCGCCGACGACCGCGCGAAGGTCGCGCTGCCCAGCCGCATCCTGGTCGAGGGCCGGCACGACGCCGAGCTCGTGGAGAAGGTGTGGGGCGCCGACCTGCGTGCCGAGGGCGTCGTCGTCGAGTACTTGCAGGGCATCGATCTGCTCGAGGAGCTGCTGACGGAGGCACCGCCGAACGCGACCCGCCGCTACGGCGTGCTGGTCGACCACCTCGTGCCCGGGTCGAAGGAGACCCGGATGGTCGAGCAGATCCTGCGCGGCCCGCACGGGAAGCACCTCAAGATCGTCGGTCACCCGTACATCGACGTCTGGCAGTGCGTCACGCCGGCCGCGATGGGCATCCGCGCCTGGCCGCAGATCCCGCGTGGCACGGACTGGAAGACCGGCATCTGCCGTGCGTTCGGCTGGCCCGCGGAGGACCAGGCCGACATCGCGCGGGCGTGGCAGCGCATCCTGCCCCGCGTGACCACCTTCCGCGATCTCGAGCCGTCGCTGCTCGGACGGGTGGAAGAGCTGATCGACTTCGTCACCGCTCCGGCATCATGAGCGGCCGGTCGCGCGGCATCCCGACGGGCCGGGAGGGCTCGCCCCGGTACCCTGGAGGGATGCCAGAACCCCGCACCTTCCGTGAAGAGCCGGTCTCGTTCGTGCGCCGCAGCGGCCGGATGTCCGAGGGACAGGAGCGGGCGTTCGAGGAGCTCGCTCCCTTCTATCTGATCGACGTCCCGCGCGACGTGGCGTTCACCTCGGTGCATCCGGATGCCCGCCTCGAGGTGGCATCCGTCTACGGCCGCACCGCGCCCCTGATCGTCGAGATCGGGTCGGGTCAGGGGCACGCGATCGTGTCGGCGGCGTCGTCGCGCCCTGACGACGACTTCCTCGCGGTTGAGGTCTTCCGCGCCGGGCTTGCCCGGACGATGCTCGACGCGGATCGCGAGGGCGCCCGCAACCTGCGTCTGGTGGAGGCGAACGCCCCTGAGGTGCTGTCGACGTTCCTGCCGGAGGGTGCGGCATCCGAGGTGTGGATCTTCTTCCCCGACCCGTGGCACAAGTCACGTCACAACAAGCGCCGTCTCGTGCGGCCCGGGTTCCCGGCGACCGTCGCGCGCGCTCTCGCCGACGGCGGACTGCTGCGTCTGGCGACCGACTGGGAGGACTACGCGCTGCAGATGCGCGAGGTGCTCGACGAGGCGCCCGAGTTCGAGCGCGCCTTCGACGGCGAATGGGCCGAGCGTTTCGACGGCCGAGTGATGACCGCCTTCGAGCGCAAGGGCATCGCCAAGGGCCGCGACATCCGGGACCTGACCTACCGCCGGGTTCCGCGGGTGTGACTGCCGTCGCCTGGCGGCGGCTCGGGCCCGCCGCACTGGTGTGCCTCGCGGCGCCGGCCTTCTTCGCGCTCGGCTGGACCTGGCTGGGGTGGATGCTGATCGCGATCGGCGTCGGAACCGCCGCCCTGGTGGAGCGCCGGCCACCCGAGAGCGGCGGAGCGGTGTTCGCCGGTCACCGGCCGACGTGGCGCATCGGCGAAGGACGCGCGCCGTCACTCGTGCGGGATCTTGTGCTGATCGCGGCCGGGATGCTGATCGTTCACGCCATCTCGTTGGAGGCTCAGCTCGACGACGCGGCGATGCTGCGATTCACCCTGGCGCTCGGGGGAGCGGTGCTCGCGCCGTACCTCGTCTCTCGGTTCGTGTTCCGGGATCGGGCGATCTCGTTCCCATGGCGCACTCGCAGGCGCTGGGCGCGCTGGCAGTGGGCGTGGCTGGTGGCCGTGCTGGTGCTCGGGTGGCTGATCCTGCCGTACTACTTCATCTCCAGCGGCGTGTACCGCAACTGGCCCGTCGTCGACTCGCCCGAACTGATCGGCCGGCTCTTCGTCGGTGTGGGAGCGGTGGGCATCTGGGACGAGCTGTTCTTCATCTGCACGGTGTTCGCGCTGCTGCGGAGACACTTCCCCGACCTGGTCGCGAACCTGCTGCAGGCGATCGTGTTCGTGTCGTTCCTGTGGGAGCTCGGTTACCGCGCGTGGGGGCCGGTGCTGACCGTCCCGTTCGCCCTGCTGCAGGGCTGGATCTTCCTGCGCACGCATTCGCTCGCCTACGTCGTCACGGTGCATCTGCTGTTCGACGCGGTCGTGTTCGCCGTCCTCGTGCACGCGCACAATCCGGGCCTGCTCCCGGTGTTCCTGATCTGAGGCCGCCTCGCGGGACGACAGCTCCTGACGCACGACGGCCGTCGCGGTCTTCGCAGATGGGAGACTGGAGGGGTGCACAACACCGCCTCCATCGTGGACACACTCACCGAAGCGGAGGTGCTCCGCCTCCGCGAGGACTTCCCGATCCTGCAGACCGAGGTGAACGGGCATCCGCTCGTCTACCTCGACTCCGGCGCGACCGCGCAACGGCCGCTCGGGGTGCTCGATGCCGAGCGCGACTACCTCCTGAACCTCAACGCGGCCGTGCACCGGGGCGCGCACACGCTCGCCGCCGAGGCGACGGATGCCTTCGAGGACGCGCGTGAGACGGTGGCGCGCTTCGTGGGCGCCGATGCCGACGAGATCGTCTGGACCTCCAACGCCACAGAGGCCGTGAACCTCGTCGCCTACTCGCTGTCGAACGCCTCGGCGGGACGCGGCGGAGCCGAGGCGGACCGGCTTCGTCTCGGCGAGGGCGACGAGATCGTGACCACCGAGATGGAGCACCACGCCAATCTCATTCCCTGGCAGGAGCTGGCCGCACGCACCGGCGCGACGCTGCGCGTCATCCCGCTCGACGACGACGGCGCCCTGCGCATGGAGGAGGCGGCCCGGCTGATCGGGCCGCGCACCCGGATCGTCGCCGTCACGCACGTCTCGAACGTCCTCGGCGTGATCAACCCGATCGAGGAGGTCATCGCGCTCGCCCGGGAAGCAGGGGCGATGGTGCTGCTCGACGCCTGCCAGTCCGCCCCGCACCTTCCGCTGGATCTGCACGCACTCGACGTGGACTTCGCGGTGCTTTCGGGACACAAGATGCTCGGTCCGACCGGGATCGGCGCCCTGTACGGCCGGCGGGACCTCCTCGAGGCGATGCCGCCGTTCCTCACCGGTGGTTCGATGATCACGACCGTCACCACCACCGAGGCCGCGTATCTGCCCCCGCCGCAGCGATTCGAGGCCGGGACGCAGCGCGTCTCGCAGGCGATCGCACTCGCCGCCGCCGTCCGCTACCTGGAACAGGTCGGAATGCCGCGGATCGCCGCGCACGAGGCCGAGCTCGGAGCCCTGCTCGTCGACGGGCTCGGTGCGATCGACGGCGTGCGGGTGCTGGGCTCGGGCATCGCTCGGCCCCGTGTCGGCCTCGCGAGTTTCGACGTCGCAGGCATCCACGCCCACGACATCGGCCAGATCCTCGACGACGCCGGCATCGCCGTGCGCGTGGGCCATCACTGCGCCCAGCCCCTGCACCGTCGTCTGGGCATCACGGCATCCACCCGGGCCAGCACCTATCTGTACACCACCCGCGACGAGGTCGACGCGGTGATCGCCGGGGTCGCTCGCGCGATCGACTTCTTCCGGAGGCGCTGATGACCTCATCCGACCTTCAGGGGCTCTACCAGGAGCTCATCCTCGATCACTCCCGCGCGCCGTACGGCTACGGGCTCCGCGAGCCGATCGCCGCGCAGTCGCACCAGCTGAACCCCACCTGCGGCGACGAGATCACCCTGCAGATGCACCGTGCGCCGGACGGCACGATCGAGGCCGTCGCGTGGGAGGGGCACGGCTGCGCGATCTCGCAGGCCTCGGCGTCGCTGTTCGCCGAACTGGTCGAGGGGATGCCCGAGGACGAGGTGATCAAGCGGATCGACGCGTTCCGCGAGGCGATGCGATCGCGGGGGAGGATCGAACCCGATGCCGAGCTGCTCGGAGACGCGGCCGCCCTGGGCGGGGTGTCGAAGTACGTCGCCCGCGTGAAGTGCGCGATGCTCGCCTGGGTCGCCGCGGAGGACGCTCTGCGCAAGGGGTGAGGCGGCACAGGAGGGGTCCCGCTGAATGATAGGCTCGATGAGTTCGCCTCCGTAGCTCAGCGGATAGAGCGCCGGTTTCCGGTACCGTAGGTCGCAGGTTCGATTCCTGTCGGGGGCACGAACGCCGAATGGGCCGCCCGAAGGGCGGCCCATTTCGGCGTTCTACCCGCCCCCGACAGAGTGGCCGGTGGGGACGCGGGGGCACGAACGCCGGACGGGGGCACCGATGGGGACGCGGGGGCACGACGGCCGAAGGCCGTCTCCCGTCTCGATACCCGATGCGACCACCTGACGGGCCGTCCGAGGCACAATAGCCCTATACGCCGCCATCGGAAGGAGCCCGTCATGCCTCATCGCTTCGAGACCGGGGATCACGTCACCTGGAACTCCGAGGCCGGTCACGTCAGCGGGCGCATCGTCAAGGTGCACACGGCCGATTTCGACTACAAGGGGCACACGCACCGTGCCAGCGAGGCCGATCCGCAGTACGAGATCAAGAGCGACAAAACCGACCACATCGCGGCGCACAAGGGCGGTGCCCTGAAGCTCGCCGATGACTGAGCGGACGATCCTCACGGTCGGGCACTCCACGCATCCGCTCGACGAGTTCCTCGGACTGCTGAGCGATGCGGACATCGGTGGGGTCGTCGACGTGCGCCGGCTGCCGGGCTCCCGGCGCTTCCCCTGGTTCGATCAGGACGCGCTGTCCTCGAGCCTCGCCGACACCGGGATCCGGTACGTCCGCATCCCGGAGCTGACCGGTCGCCGTCCCGTGCAGCGCGACGTCCCCGACGAGGTGAACGCGCTCTGGCGCAACCGCAGCTTCCACAACTACGCCGATCACGCGCTCGGCCCGGACTTCGCCCGCGGCCTCGGCGAGCTCGTGCGTCTGGGCGGTGAGAGCCGGACCGCGGTGATGTGCTCGGAGGCCGTGTGGTGGCGCTGTCATCGCCGCATCATCGCGGACCACCTGCTGGCCCGCGGCATCCGTGTCGAGCACATCATGCCCGGCGGGCGCATCTCGCCGGCCGAGCTCACCCCGGGTGCGGTGGTCCGGGGGACTCAGGTCGTCTATCCGGCCTCAGGCCCTACTTCGCCGGCTTCTGATGGGCGCCGTCCGCCGCAGTGACCGGCGCCGTGCTGAAGCGCTCCAGCGCGTCGTGAACCTTCTCGGCGAGGTACTCGTGGCCGGCGTTCGTCGGATGCCTGCGACCCGCACCCACATCGATCAGACGCAGGTAGTTCTCCGGCGTGATCCAGTTCTCCTGCACGGGAGAGATGTACCACCACGCGCGCTGGGCCGCCAGACGCGATAGGTCGCGGTCGATGCGCGCGGTCGATGCGCCGACGGGCAGCTCGTGCGGGGCGGGACCCAGCACGACGATCGGGACGTCCGGGAACTTGCCGGTCAGTGCATCCCACGCGGCGTTCACAGCGGCGGGGAACGCCGCGGCGTTCTCGCGGCGATCGTTGATCGAGCCCTCGATGACGACGAGGTCGGGGGCGATGCCCGGATCCAGCGCCTTGATGCGGGTCAGGTAGTCGGGTCCGTCGAGTCCCGGCTTCTGGTATCCGCTGCCGCGGACGCCGTCGACCACGGTTGTTCCGTCGATGAGTCCGGCGAGCAGATACGCGTACCCGTTCGTCGGGGGAGTGGCAGCCGAGCCATACGTCCAGGAGTCTCCGAACACCAGCACCTTCGGATGCTCGGGAAGCACGAGCGGGGCGGGCTGGACGCCGCTCTCGGCGGCCGCGATCGGCGGCGTCTCCGCGGGCGGCATCCAGGGCCGGGAGATCCCGAGGATCACCGTGAGCGCGACGGCGAGAGCGCCCACGACCACGAGGGCCGTGCGACGCCGTCGGGTCGGCGGACGCGTGGTCATGGGAGAAGAGTAGGTCATGTTCGGCTGGAAGAGAATTCGGGTGCTGCTGAGGGACGACGAAGGCCCGGGAACCTGCGGAACCCGGGCCCTCGGACCTGACGGATACTACTTCGAGGTGCCCTGCGAGACGGATCCCTGCAGCTGGCGCTGGAAGAGGATGTAGACGATCAGCACCGGGAGGATTGTGATGATGACCGCCGCGAAGAGCGCCCCATAGTCGACCTGGTATCCGGCGGCTGCGGAGAAGGATGCCATGCCCTGCGACAGCACCCACTGGTCCTTGCTGGGGTTCAGCGCGACGGGTAGCAGGAACTGATTCCACAGTCCGAGGAAGTTCAGGATGGCCACCGCGGCCAGGCCTGGTTTGGCCATCGGGAGCATCACCTGGAAGAACGTGCGCCACTCGCTGGCACCGTCCACATAGGCGGCTTCTTGGATCTCGTACGGCAAGGACTTGAAGAACGAGAACAGGAAGAACACCGTGAACGGCAGCGCGAACGCCACGTACGTGATGATCAGCCCGGGCAACGTGCCCTGCAGACCAATGTTCTTCAAGACGAAGAACAGCGGCACGATGGCAAGGAACACGGGGAAGGTCAATCCGGCGAGCATCAGATAGTAGATGATCCGGCTGCCCGGTACGGAGAAGCGGGCCAGCACGTATGCGCACATCGCGCCGAGCAGCATCACCAGGATCAGCGATGCGCCGACGACGATCACCGTGTTCAGGAACATCTGGCCGAAGTTGTTCTTCACCCAAGCCGAGACGTAATTGTCGAAGTTCCACGACCCTGGAAGACCGAACGGCGAGGTGAAGATCTCCGCGCTGGACTTGAACGAGCTGAACAAGGTCCACAGCATCGGGAGGATGACGATCGCCGACCACACTGCCAGGATGATGTGAGAGATCGTCTCGACGACGCGATCGCTGTTGGTGGCCTTCGGTGTGCGGACGCCTGCGGGCTTAGACATCGCGGAGTGATCGATGGCGATCATGCTTCTGGTGTCGTCACTCATGCGCGTCCTCCGTCTTTCCTGCCCCCGGTCGCCCAGTTCACAACGAATACAACGGCGGCGAACAGGAGCGTGATCACTGCGAGGACCACGCCCATTGCGCTTGCCAGGCCGAACTGGAACTTCTCGAATGCAGTGCTGTACAGATACTGGGACATCACGACCGTCGAAGGGTTGCGAACGGGGTTCAGCGCTGCCATGTAGACGAATGCGTCCAGCGCCATGATGCCTATGTAGATGTAGGCGGTCTGCACGTTGTCACGGATCAGTGGCAGCGTGATCGAAACCGTGGTACGGAATCGGCCGGCGCCATCGAGTCGGGCGGCCTCGTACGTCTCAGCAGGGACGCCCTTGATGGCGGCGATGAACAGCACCATGTAGAACCCGACCATTCCCCATACGATCACGAAGATGGAAGCACCCATGGCGGTGTTCTCGTCGCCGAGCCACGCGAAGTTGTTCGTGTCGATCCCGATCAGACCGAGCAGACCGTTCAGCAGTCCGCTGGGCGTGTAGATCATGCTCCAGAGGATGCCGATGACGATTGCGGGGATGACGTACGGGAAGAACGACACGATGCGGTAGAAGCTCGATCCCTTGAGGCCCCGCACCTGACCGCCGCTCGGGCCGCCGATCGTGATCATACTGGCGAAGATCAGCGCGATCGTGAGCGTCACCAGCGGCACGATCACGGCGAGGATGATGTTGTTGCCCATCGCCCGCAGGAATGTCGGATCCTTGAACAGCCTGACGAAGTTGTCGAGCGCGACGAACTTCATGTCCGGCGAGAAGCCGGTCCAATCGGTCATCGCGTAGTAGACGGCCTGGGCGAACGGTCCGATCACGAAGATCAAGAAGATCGCCAGCGGCAGGATGAGGAAGACCAGCAGGAAGGACACGAAGTCGAATGTCAGCTTGCGCCCGCCAAGGCGGAGCGGCTTGCGCCGCCCCGCCTTGGCGGAGATGACCGCGGCCGTCGCCGACCCCGGACCTCCATCGGTCGTCGAAAGAGTCACTTGATCTCGATCTTGGTGATCGACGAGTCCTCACGGATCTTGTCGGTCAGACCCTGCAGCGCGGCGGTGATGTCGGCGACGGTCATCTTGCCCTCCAGGAACGAGTTCCAGATGGGCAGCTGGTCGCCATTCATGCCGTACAGGTTGAACGACTTGATCGTGAAGACGTTGTCGCCGGCCGTGGCCAGCAGCTCCGACTGGGAGACGAGTGCCGTCGAGCCGAAGCCGTCGGCGGGCACGGTGTCCTTGACGATGGTCGGGGCCAGCTTCGCCTTCGCAAAGGCCGTGGCGGACTCCTTCGAGAGCATCGTGCGCAGCAGTTCCTTGCCGCCGGCCGGGTTCTTCGCGTTCGAAGGAACGATAAACGGCTCGCCGGCCTCGGCGCGCATGGTGCCCTTGGGAGTCGTTTGGCTGCCGTCCAGGGGGAGTTCCGCGAATCCCTTCATCTTGAAGTTGTCCGCGGTCTGCTTCTTCATCTCGTTCTCGATCCACGAGCCGGAGGGGTACAGCAACGCCTCCTGCTTGAGGCTCCACTGGGCCTGCGCCTCCGTGAACTTCGTGCCAGCACCACCAGGCTTGACATAGCCCGACTTGATGAGGTCGTAGAGGATCTCGAGGATGCCCTGGATGGCCGGGTGCGACCACGCCTTGGCGTCGAGGTTCTCCAGCGGCAGGCGCACGTCGTCGCCGGCCTGGATGACAGCGGAGTCCACCACCATGGTCTGGTAGGAGGTCGCCGCCTCCTGTCCCCAGAGGAAGAGGTACTTGCCCTTCGCCTTGGCGGCCTCGCCGAGGGCCTTCAGGTCCTGCCACGAGGTGGGGACGGTCCAGCCGTTCTCCTCGAACAGACTGGAGGAGTACCAGATGCCGTAGACGGTCATGACGTAGTTCAGCGCCACGAACTTGCCGTCGAAGGTGCCGGGCGCCTTGACGCCGCCGAACAGCGTGTCGCTGATCTTGGTGCCCTCGAGGTTGTTCGAGTCGAGCACGTCGTCGAGCGTCTCGAGCTGGCTGAGGATGGTGTTCCACCCGATCGAGTTGGCGCCAGAGTTGTCGATGAGGTCCGGCGGGTTGCCGCCGACGAAGCGTGGCTGCAGCTCCGTGGCGATCTTCTGCGTCGAGGAGACCTTGACGCTCACACCGCCGAGCTTCTTGTTCGCCTCCATGATCTTCGCGGCACTCTCGACGTAGTCCACGCCGTAGCCGCCGTCGAAGATGACCGCGTCGACCTTCGAGTTGGCGGCGACACCGAACGGGTTGTCAGCGGTGACCTTGCCGGTCCCCGCGCCGCCGCCACCGCCGCCGCCGGGTGCTGCGCACGAAGCGAGGGTTGCGCCGAACGGCAGCAGGAGAGCAGCCGTGGCCGCGCCGCGCAGCAGGTTGCGACGGCTGATGGATGCTTCTTTGAGTTCCATCTTCATACCTTCCGTAGTGATGTGATCGGTGTACAGGGTTCGGGCCCTTCGACGAGCTCAGGGTCCCAGGGTGAGCTCTGAGGTCAAGCTCCCCGCCGCAGGCGGCCCGCGTAGCGGTCCTCGAGGACGGAGTTGTGCTCATCGCCGCCGGGGATGTTGGCGGAGATGTACATCGGTGGGGTCTCGCCGCGCTCGGCGATCGTGCGCGCGACGCCGAGCGTCAGCAGCTGCGCGATGAAGGCCGCGGTGATGGAGGAGATCGCGCCGCCGCCGATGCCGTCCGTGATCTCGAGAGTGGAGTCGCCGTACGGGGCGAGGTTGTCGATGACGACGTCGGCGATCTCGCTGAGTCGCTTCCCGCTGGGATGCTTGGGCTCGACGCGCGCGGTGTGCTGCAGGCTCGTCACGGCGATGACCTTGTGGCCGTGCTCCTGCGCCCACAGCGCGGTGCCCACGATCGATCCGTTCACGCCCGAGTTGGAGGCGATCAGGAACACGTCGCCCTCGCCGACCGGAACCGTGGCCATCAGCTCGTCCACGACCCACGGCTCGCGCTCCAGGGAGCCGGTGAGCACCTCCACGCCGCGGTCGCCGTGCATCACGATGTCGCGCAGGGCGAATCGGTTGGTGGGGATCAGTCCGCCGGCGCGTCCCGCGATCTCCATCGCGAACGCCTCCGAGTGACCGGTGCCGAACGCGTGGATCACCCCGCCGTCGTCCAGCGCCTTCACCATGAGGGCGACGGCGGCGTCCAGTGCGCCCGCCTCGGCATCCGCGGCGAGACGCTCGAGCCGGGAGGTCGCCTGATGGAGCAGGTCGGTCGGGGTGGCGGTCATCGGTTCTCCTCCGTGACGGGGGCGGGCTTGGGGACGCGGACCGGGCGACGGTGGGCCGAGACGGCCATCGCGCTGGCGGCGAGATGCGTGGATGCCTCGCCGAACATCTGCTGCGCCACCAGCAGGTACAGCAGATCCAGCACCAGCAGCTGCGAGTGCTTGACGGACAGATCGTCGGGGCGCAGGTAGTGGGAGGGCTCCGCGGTGGCGAGCGAGATGTCGGCGATGCCCGCGAGCCAGGAGTCCGCGTCGTGCGTGATCGCGACGGTGAAGGCGCCGGCCGCGCCCGCCTGGGAGAGCATCTGCACGGTCTCGTCGGTGCGGCCCGTGCTCGACACGCCGATCGCGACCGAGGACGCGTTCTGCATCACGGCACTGGTGAGGCCGTCGTGCACGTCCGACCAGGCGTGCGCGTTGACGCCGATGCGGTACAGCCGGCCCTGGAACTCCCGGGCGATGACGCCGCTGCCGCCCACGCCGTAGATGTCGACGTGGCGCGAGGCGGCGATGGCGTTCGCGACCTGCATGACGGCGTCGAGGTCCAGGCGCGCTGCCGTGCTCTCCAGGCTGGCGACGTGCAGGGCGACGAGCGTCTGGAGCACCTTGCCCGGCTCGTCGGTGGCGCCGAACTCCTCGCCGATGTCGGCCTGCCAGCTCTCGTCGGCGTCTCCGCGGCCGATCTCGCTCGCCACACCGACGCGGAACTGCGTGTAGCCGTCGAACCCGATCGCCCGGCAGAAGCGGGTGACGGTCGCGGGGGAGGTGCCGGCACGGTCGGCGAGCTCGGTGATGGTCAGCTCGACAGGGGCCGCGGGGTGACCGGTGACCACGTCGGCGATCTTGCTCATCGCCGTCGGCATGGTGTGACGACCGGCCGCGATGCGGCGCGCGATCGTCATTCCGTTGCCGAAGTCCTTGGTCCGTGACACCATTGCCTCCTGAATCCCGCCCGGAGTGTTTCTCGTTGAGATGAAAACTATTCTCACGCGACGAAAACGTCAAATAGGACAACATCACAAATGAGTCACGAACCGCTGCTGCTGGGAATCGACGCAGGTGGGACCTCGACCAGGGCGGTGCTGACCGACCTGCACGGGGAATGCCTCGGATACGGCGTCGGCGGGCGCGGGAACCCCATCTCCGCGGGCCCTGAGCGGGCCGCGGACGGTGTGTTGGATGCTGTGGGTGCAGCCCTGTCGCCGTCCGGCCGGACCCTCGCCGACATCGCGGTGATCGTGCCGGCGATGGCAGGCATGCGGGCCGCGGGCGGTGCGGACTGGCTGCTGGACCGGCTCACCCCGCAGGGATTCACCGGGCGCCTGGTGTTCGAGTCCGACCTCCTGGCGACCTACTTCAGCGGGGCGGCCGCCGAGTTCGGATACGCGCTGGTCTCCGGTACCGGAGCCTGCGTGATCCGCGTGCAGGACGGTCGGATCGACGGGACCGGCGACGGGCTGGGGTGGCTCCTCGGCGACAGGGGGAGCGGGTTCTGGATCGGACACGCGATCGCGCGGGCGGCGGTGCAGGACCTCGACGGCACGGGACCGCGAACGGGGCTCACCGACCTCGTGCTGGCGCACCACGGCCTCGCGCGCACCGAGGTGCGCCACGACGGGCGCTGGCAGGAGCTCGAGGAGCTGGTCGGAGTGCTGTACTCCCGGCCCCCGATCGAGCTCGCCGGGCTCGCGCCCTTCGCCTTCGAGGTCGACGATGCGGTGGCGCGCGGCATCCTCGAGGAGGCGGGGGAGCACCTGGCGAGTACGCTCTCCGCAGTGCTGCGGGGCCCCGGACCGCTGGTGATCGGCGGAAGCGTCCTCGCCCGCAGCGGGCCGGTGCGCGATGCCTTCCTCGCCCGGCTCGGCGCCGCGGCCGGCGATCTGGACATGCGCGCGGTCAGCGATGGTGCGGTCGGCGCGGCGATGCTCGCCATCCGCGCCGCCGGAGGCGTGCTCGACGACCGGATCCTGGCCCGTCTGACGGAGACGGTCGCCGCATTCCGCTGAGTGCCGGGCCGGTAGACTTGTCGGTCTATGAATCCTGAAGCCCTCGCCGCAGCCATTCTCGCCGTCCTGACGCCGATCGCGGCGTCGCTGCGACCCGACGAGGAGCTGGGGCTCACGGTGTCCGACGTCGTGCTGGACCGCCCCCGCAATCGCGACCACGGCGACTGGTCCAGCAACATCGCCATGCGACTGGCCAAGAAGCTCGGGTCGAACCCGCGGGAGCTCGCGCAGCGCATCGCCGATGACCTGGCCTCCGTCGACGGGATCTCGAGCGTCGAGGTCGCCGGTCCCGGATTCATCAACATCCGCCTGGAGGCCGGCGCCGCCGGAGCCCTCGCGAAGACGATCGTCGACGCGGGCGCCGCATACGGCACCAACGACTCCCAGGCCGGCGTGTCGGTGAACGTCGAGTTCGTGTCGGCGAACCCGACCGGCCCGCTGCACATCGCGCACACCCGGTGGGCGGCGCTCGGCGACTCGATCGTGCGCCTGCTGCTCGCCAGCGGCGCGCACGCGGTGCGCGAGTACTACATCAACGACGCCGGCGCCCAGATGGAGCGCTTCGCGCAGTCCGTGCTGGCCGCGGCCAAGGGTGAGCCGACCCCCGAGGGCGGCTACCCGGGCGAGTACATCACCGAGCTCGCCCAGCGCGTGCTCGCCGCGCATCCGGGGCTGCTGGAGCTCCCCGAGGACGAGCAGCTCGTCGTAGCCCGCGACCAGGCCTACGAGTACCAGCTCGCCGAGATCAAGAACTCGCTCGAGCGCTTCAACGTGCCCTTCGACGTGTGGTTCTCCGAGCGCACCCTGCACGCCGCCTCCGAGGACGGCGGGCCCAGCCTCGTCGACCAGGCCGTCGACCGGCTGCGGGCGCAGGGACACGTCTTCGACGACGAGGGCGCCGTGTGGGTGCGCACCACCGACTTCACGGACGACAAGGATCGCGTCATCCGCCGTTCCAACGGCGAGTACACCTACTTCGCCGCCGACGCCGCCTACTACCTGAACAAGGGCGACCGCGGGTTCCAGAACAAGATCTACCTGCTCGGGGCCGACCACCACGGCTACGTGAACCGGCTCAAGGCAGTCGCCGGTGCGGCGGGTGAGGATCCCGAGAAGAACATCCAGGTGCTGATCGGGCAGATGGTCTCGATCAACGGGGCGCGCCTGTCCAAGCGCGCCGGGAACATCATCGAGATGGACGACCTGCTGAACTGGCTGGGCGCGGACGCGCTGCGCTACTCGCTGGAGCGCTCGCCCGCCGATTCGCCCCTGGACCTGGACCCGGAGCTGCTGCAGAAGCGCACCAACGACAACCCGGTCTTCTACGTGCAGTACGCGCACGCGCGCACGCACAACGTCGCCCGCAACGCCGCCGACTCCGGCGTCGACCGCTCGGAGTTCGCCCCGGAGCTGCTGGTGCACGAGACCGAGGGTGCGCTGCTGGGTGCGCTGCAGGAGTTCCCGCGCATCGTCGCGTTCGCGGCGGAGGTGCGCGAGCCGCATCGCATCGCGCGCTACCTCGAGGAGCTCGCCGGCCTGTATCACCGCTGGTACGACAACTGCCGGGTGATCCCCAAGGGCGACGACCCGATCGAGACGGTCCATCGCACGCGCCTCTGGCTGAACGACGCCGCAGGCCAGGTGCTGCGCAACGGCCTGGCGCTGCTGGGCGTCTCCGCACCCGAGCGGATGTGACATGACGGCGGCGGCGACAGGACCGGACGTGCGCCGTCGGCGTGCGCGCTGGCCCTGGGCGCTGCTGATCGTCGTCGCGGTGATCGCCGCTCTGCTCGTCGCCGCCGAACTGGTGGCGCGTGCCGTGCTGCCTGGGATCGTCCGCTCGCTGGTCGTCGAGGAGCTGAAGCTGCCGGCCGATCAGCAGCTCGACGTGGAGGCGTCCGGCGTGCTGCTCCCGCAGCTGATCTCGGGGACGCTGGACGAGCTGCAGCTGTCCTCGAAGCGGGTCACGATCGGCGGGATCACCGGCTCCGCGCAGGTGACCGCGACGGGTGTGCCGATCCGGGGCGGCGCCCTGGGCTCGGCGAAGGGCACCGTCGCCATCGATCAGAGTCAGTTCGCGACGCTGCTGAAGAACTCGCAGCTGCCGATCACCGGGGTCGTGCTGGCGGCACCGGATGCCACCGTGCAGGGCGAGCTCAGTGTGCTCGGACGCGAGATCCCGGTCGGCCTGACGGTCACCCCAGGCGCCCAGGACGGCGACCTGCTGCTCACGCCCGTCTCCGCGACTCTCGGTGGCGCTGAGATCGACCTGAAGCGGCTCTCCGGGATGCTCGGTGGCCTCGGCGCGCAGCTGGCTGCGCCGCAGCGCATCTGCATCGCCGAGCACCTGCCGTCCGGCATCACCCTCACCGGCCTGCACATCGAGGGCACCAGCGCGGTCGCCGACATCAGCGCCGACGGCCGCATCGCCACGGACCCCGCGCTGCTCGAGAACGGCGCCTGCCCGCGCTGAGCGGCGTCAGGGCGCGGCACGCTCCGCATCGGCGCGCGCCGCCCGCAGCGCCTCGGTCGCGATGCGCACGTCCTCCTCGGCGAGTCGCACGGCGGCGTCGGCGAGCGTCGTCGCTCCGAACCTGGCCGCCACCCGGTCGTGCTCCTCGTGCACCGACACGACGATGAACGCGCTCGCCAGCAGGATCACCTGCGTCGACAGGTTCAGCCACAGCAGCAGCGCCAGCAGCGACGCGAACGACGCGAGCAGGGGGTTGGCCCTGGCGCCGCCGACGAACAGTCCGGACAGCTCCTGCAGCACCAGCAGCGCGACTCCGCCGAGCACGGCGCCGGACCAGAGGGAGCGCGCCGAGGCCCGCACACCGGACAGCATCCGGAACGCCGCGGCGATGAGCACCGCGTTGAGCGCGAGCACGATGACGAGCGACACGATCCGCACCGTCCACAGGACTGCGGCGGACTTCGCCGACAGGCCGAGGAGACCCGCGAGCCAGCCGACCACGAACTCGCCCGCCAGTGTCAGGGCGGCCGCACCGGCGAAGGTGACCGCGATGATCAGCGCGAGCAGGATGTTGCGTGCGATGACCAGGTACCAGGCGACGTCGTCGTGCGTCGTTCCCGCCATCGACCTCACCGAGACGCGCAGCGAGCTGATCGCGCCGAGCGCCGCTCCGATCAGGCCCGCCAGCGAGACGATCCCGGCGACCGACAGGCCGGCGGGAGCGCGGATCTCATCGAGATCGACGATGCCTTGGCCGCCGGACGTGCGGATCAGCCCCGGCACCGCGGTGGCGACCGCGTGGACGACGGCATCCCATGCGGCGTCGTCCCGCGAGAGCCACAGTGCAGCCGCAGAGAAGGCCAGCAGGACGGCGGCGAACACGCTGAACAGGGCGCGGTAGGTCACCGCATCCGCGAGCACCGGGCCTCTGCGCCCCGAGTAGCGCAGAGCGGCCCGGACCAGACGCCATCGCAGCGCACGTGCGATGACCGCGGTGGAGGCCCTGGCGAACGCGCTGGGACGTGGGGAATCGGTTCGTCGGCTCATCCGGCCACCATAGTCATGCCAGGGAACACAAGCGGAGGGGGTTGCGCAGATGACCTAGAATCGGGGCAGCCTCGTCGTGCGCTCCCCGCCCGAGGTCCCGCCCACGATTGGTGCTCTGTGCATTCAGCTGTCTCATCGCCCGCTCCCGAATGGCTGGCCGTCCCCGAGGACGCCAATGACCTTGTGCCCGCGATCTGGCCGGCATCCGCCCACCGCGACGCGGACGGCGAGCTGATCATCGGGGGAGTCGAGGCCGGGCTGCTGGCCCGCACGTACGGCACGCCGCTGCAGGTGATCGACGAGGGCGAGGTGCGGCGTCGCGCCGCGGCCATCCGCTCCGCCTTCGACACCGCGGCCGAGGCGCAAGGGACCAGCGCGCGCGTGTACTACGCGGGCAAGGCACTGCTGAACACCTCCATCGTGCGATGGGTGACGGACGAGGGCCTGAACGTCGACGTCTGCACCGGCGGTGAGCTCGAGGTCGCACTGGCCGCGGGAGCCGATGCGGGCCGGCTTGGCTTCCACGGCAACAACAAGTCCGTGCCCGAGCTGGAGCGCGCCATCCAGGTCGGAATCGGCACGATCATCATCGACAGCGAGATCGAGATCGAGCGGCTCGCCGCGATCGTCTCGCGCACCGGGACAACTCAGCGCGTCATGCTGCGCGTCAACAGCGGCGTGCACGCGGAGACGCACGACTTCCTCGCCACCGCGCACGAGGACCAGAAGTTCGGCACCCCGCTCTCCCTCGCACCCGGGCTCGTCGCCCGCATCCGCGAGATCGAGGGCCTGGAGTTCTCCGGTCTGCACTGCCACATCGGGTCGCAGATCTTCGGCGTGGCCGGGTTCCGCGAGTCGGCGGCCCGCGTCCTCGACCTGCACCAGGAGCTGCTGGCGGGCGGGGACATCCCGCAGCTGAACCTCGGCGGCGGCTTCGGGATCGCCTACACCCGCGTCGACACCCCGGAGCCCATCGAGGCCCTCGCGCAGGGCATCGTGGATGCGGTGGCGGAGGGATGCGCGGCGCGCGGCATCCGCATCCCCGCGCTGTCCTTCGAACCCGGCCGGGCCATCGTCGGCAACGCCGGCATCACGCTCTACGAGGTCGGCACCATCAAGGACGTCGCCCTCGAGCAGGGGGAGCGGCGCTACGTGAGCGTGGACGGCGGGATGAGCGACAACGCCCGCCCCGCGCTGTACGGCGCGCAGTACTCCGCGCGTCTGGCGTCGCGCGCCGGCGAGGACGCACCGGTGCTGGTGCGGGTGGTCGGCAAGCACTGCGAGTCCGGCGACATCGTCGTCGACCACGAGTACCTTCCGGGCGACGTCGCCCCCGGCGACCTGCTGGCCGTGCCGTCGACCGGGGCGTACTGCGCGCCGCTGTCGAGCAACTACAACCACATCGCCCGCCCGCCGATCGTCGCCGTGCGCGACGGGGAGTCCCGGGTGATCGTGCGCGGCGAGACCCTGGACGACCTGCTCGCCCGCGACGCCGGCATCGAGCGGTGAGGCCCCTGCAGACGTCGGGCGCGCGTCCCGCGCCCGACACCCGACGACCCCGATGTGCTGAGGAGCGCTGATGACTGATTACCGACGACTTCGTGTGGCACTGCTGGGTGCCGGAGCCGTGGGCTCGCAGGTGGCGTCCCTGCTGCTCAAGCACGGCGACGAGCTCGCCGACCGCGCAGGTGCGCGGCTGGAGCTGGCGGGCATCGCGGTGCGCAACCCCGATGCGCCGCGCGACGTCGAGCTGCCCCGTGAGCTGTACACCACCGACCCCGAGGCGCTGATCACGAGCGCCGACATCGTCATCGAGCTGATGGGCGGCATCGAGCCGGCCCGCTCGCACATCCTCCTGGGTCTGGGCTCGGGCGCCGACGTGGTCACCGCCAACAAGGCGCTGCTGGCCACCCACGGCCCCGAGGTGTTCGAGGCCGCCGACCGCGTCGGCGCCTCGGTGTACTACGAGGCGGCCGCTGCGGGCGCGATCCCGATCATCCGCCCGCTGCGCGACTCGCTCGCCGGCGACCGCGTGGTGCGGATCATGGGCATCGTCAACGGCACCACGAACTACATCCTCGACCGCATGGACAGCGAGGGCGCCGACTTCGCCGACGTGCTCGCCGACGCGCAGCGCCTGGGCTACGCCGAGGCCGACCCGACGGCCGACGTCGAGGGCTACGACGCCGCGCAGAAGGCGGCGATCCTGGCATCCCTCGCCTTCCACACCACGGTCCCGCTGGATGCCGTGCACCGCGAGGGCATCACGACCATCACCGCCGACATGATCGAGGAGGCCCGCGAGGCCGGCTTCGTGATCAAGCTGCTCGCCGTCTGCGAGCGGCTGACCACCGAGGACGGCGAGTCGATCTCGGTGCGCGTGTATCCCGCGCTCGTGCCGCGCTCGCATCCGCTGGCCTCCGTGCACGGCGCGAACAACGCGGTCTTCGTCGAGGCCGAGGCGGCCGGCTCCCTGATGTTCTACGGCGCGGGAGCGGGCGGGATGCAGACCGCATCCGCCGTGCTCGGTGACGTCGTCTCCGCCGCCCGGCGCCATATGGCCGGCGGCACCGGGGTCGGCGAGTCGACCAGGGCGAACCTGCCGATCGTCTCGATCGGCCACGTCGTGACTCGCTACCAGATCACGCTCGAGGTCGCCGACCAGTCGGGCGTGCTGGCCTCGATCGCCGGCCTCCTCAGCGAGGGCGGCGTCTCGGTGGCGACGCTCGTGCAGACCGCGATCCCCGCGATCGAGGGGGAGCAGCGCAGCACAGCGCGCCTGATCATCGGAACGCACCGCGCGGCGGACAGTGCGCTGAGCGCGGCCGTCGAGCGGCTCACGGCCAGCGACGTCGTCGAGAACGTCGTCTCGGTGCTGCGCGTCGAAGGGGAGTGAGCATGACCGTCACCCTCGTGCCGGCGGACATGGAGCCCGTCGTCTCCGAGGCGCACGCCGTCGAGGGCGCGCTGCGCACGGTCATCGTGACGGTGCCGGCCACCAGCGCGAACCTCGGCCCCGGTTTCGACACCCTGGGCCTCGCGCTCAGCATCTACGACACGCTCACGGCGTCGTCCTTCGACGACGACCGCCTGGAGATCGAGGTGGAGGGATCGGGCGCCGCCGAGATCCCCACGGACACGAGCAACCTCGTCGTCCGCACCATCGCGCACGTCTACGCCGACGCCGGGCGGCGGATGCCTGGACTGCGCATCCACGCCCTCAACGGCGTCCCGCACGGGCGCGGCCTGGGGTCGTCCGGTGCGGCGGTCACCGCAGGCATCCTCATCGCCAAGGGCCTGCTGGCGGGAGACGTCGACCTCGACGACGAGGCGCTGCTGCGCCTGGCCACCGAGCTGGAGGGGCACCCCGACAACGTCGCTCCGGCGCTCTTCGGCGGCCTGACGATCGCCTGGATGGGTGAGCGCGGACCGCAGCACAAGAAGCTGCTCGTGCATCGCGGCGTCGCGCCGCTCGTGTTCGTGCCCGGGTTCACCATGTCGACCTCGCTCGCGCGCTCGCTGCAGCCGCCGCACGTTCCGCGCGAGGACGCCGTGTTCAACGTCTCGCGATCCGCGCTGCTGGTGGCGGCGCTGACGCAGAGCCCCGAGCTGATGCTGGACGCCACCGCCGACCGGCTGCACCAGGACTACCGCGGCGCCGCGATGCCGGAGACACTCCGACTGGTGCAGGCGCTGCGAGCCGAGGGCTTCGCAGCCGTCGTGTCCGGTGCGGGGCCGAGCGTGCTGGTGCTCGCGGACGGTCCTGGCACGCGCCAGCGCGCAGTCGAGGTGGCGGATGCCGTCACGGACACTCCGTGGGACGCGCACATGCTCGCCGTCGACGTGCGTGGTGGTACAGTTAGGGATCGAGCGGAGGGCTCCACGTAACTTCGTGAATCTCGCCCCATCGCACTTCTGCGAAATCCGCACGCGATCCCCAGCACCATCCAGGTTCTGGCAGGCAGACGCTCTTCTGCGTCGGCGCGTGTGAAACGCGCAGCTTCCGCTGCGCACATCTGGATTGCTCATTTCCCACGACATATGAGGGAGTACTCGTGGAGACCTTCTCCGAGACCCAGAACGACCAGCCGACCGCTGAGGCGCCGGCTTCCGAGGCTGCTCCGGTGCGCAAGCGCGCTCCGCGCCGCGCCACCACGGCATCCGCCACTGCTGCGGCTGAGGCGCCGGCCGCGGTTACCGAGGCGCCGGCCGCGCCGGCATCCGAGGCGGCTCCCGCCGCCGAGGAGAAGCCGAAGGCGGCGCGTCGCACCCGTGCCAAGAAGGCGGATGCCGAGACGCTCGACATCCCCGACGCCGAGACGCCCGCCGCAGACGAGGCGCCGGCGAAGCCCGTCCGCAAGCGCGCGTCGCGCGCCGCGGGCAAGGCGGTGACGGAGGAGGCCGCTGCTCCCGCCGAGTCCGCCGCCGAGCAGTCCGCCGCCCCGGCAGAGGCCGCGGACGCCGCAGCATCCGATGAGTCGGCCGCACCGGCCAAGCGCCCCGCACGCGGGCGTCGCGGCTCGAAGGCCGCCGATGCGGCCGAGGGCGCCGCATCCGAGGCATCCGGCGACAAGCCCGCCGAGTCCGCGTCCGTCGAGTCCGCACAGGGCGAGCAGGGCGCGTCCGCCGACGGCGAGCAGACCGACGGTGAGGGCTCCGGTCGCAGCCGGAGCCGCAGCCGGAGCCGCAGCCGCGGTCGCGGCGGCAAGGGCGAGGGCACCCAGAACAACCAGAGTGGTCAGAACGGCGGCCAGAACAACCGCGGAGGCCAGCAGGACGACGCCTACGGCGACGACGAGCAGGGCTCCGGTCGCACGCGTCAGCGCAACAAGCGCCGCGGCGGCGCGAACCAGAACGCCGACGAGTTCGAGACCGAGATCGGCGAGGACGACGTGCTGATCCCGGTCGCGGGCATCCTCGACGTGCTCGACAACTACGCGTTCGTGCGCACCACCGGCTACCTCGCTGGCGCCAGCGACGTCTACGTCTCGCTCGGACAGGTCAAGAAGTACAACCTGCGCAAGGGCGACGCGATCGTCGGCGCCATCAAGCAGCCGCGTGAGGGCGAGCAGCAGGGCCGTCAGAAGTACAACGCCCTGGTCAAGGTCGACTCCATCAACGGCCTCTCGCCCGAGGACGCGGGCAACCGCGTCGAGTTCGGCAAGCTCACCCCGCTGTACCCGCAGGAGCGCCTGCGCCTGGAGACGGCACCGGAGAAGCTGACGCAGCGCATCATCGACCTGGTCGCACCGATCGGCAAGGGTCAGCGCGGCCTGATCGTCGCGCCGCCCAAGGCCGGCAAGACGATCGTGCTGCAGCAGATCGCGAACGCGATCGCGCAGAACAACCCCGAGGTGCACCTCATGGTCGTGCTCGTCGACGAGCGCCCCGAAGAGGTCACCGACATGCAGCGCACGGTGAAGGGCGAGGTCATCGCCTCCACCTTCGACCGCCCCGCCGAGGACCACACCACGGTCGCCGAGCTCGCCATCGAGCGCGCCAAGCGCCTGGTGGAGCTGGGCCGCGACGTGGTCGTGCTGCTCGACTCGATCACCCGACTGGGCCGCGCGTACAACATCTCGGCGCCCGCCTCCGGGCGCGTGCTGACCGGTGGCGTCGACGCCTCCGCGCTGTACCCGCCGAAGCGCTTCTTCGGCGCGGCGCGCAACATCGAGAACGGCGGTTCGCTGACCATCCTCGCGACCGCTCTCGTGGAGACCGGTTCCAAGATGGACGAGGTCATCTTCGAGGAGTTCAAGGGCACCGGCAACAGCGAGCTGCGCCTGTCGCGCGCCCTGGCCGACAAGCGGATCTTCCCGGCGGTGGACGTCAACGCGTCCAGCACCCGCCGCGAGGAGATGCTGCTCTCGGCCGACGAGGTGAAGATCACCTGGAAGCTGCGCCGCGCCCTCGCGGGCCTGGACCCGCAGCAGGCCCTGGAGGTCGTGCTCGGCAAGCTGAAGGAGACGAGCTCGAACGTCGAGTTCCTGTTCCAGATGCAGAAGTCGATCCCGGCGCCCACCTCGACCGGCTCCTCGCACGCGCACGAGAACAACATCCGCTGAGCTGCAGTCGGGACTGATCTGTGTTCGAGTCCGTCCAGGCTCTGATCGACGAGCATCGCCGGGTGCAGGAGGAGCTCTCCGACCCGGCGGTGCACGCCGACGCCGCGCGGGCGAAGCGCGTCAACCGCCGCTACGCCGAGCTCTCGAAGATCGTCGCCGCGCACGAGGCGTGGGTCGCCGCAGGCGAGGACCTGGAGGCCGCCCGTGAGCTCGCCCGTGAGGACGAGGCCTTCGCCGATGAGGTCCCGGAGCTGGAGGCGGGCCTGCACGCCGCGCAGGAGAAGCTGCGCAGGCTGCTGATCCCTCGCGATCCGGACGACGCTCGCGACGTGATCATGGAGATCAAGGCGGGGGAGGGCGGCGCCGAGTCGGCGCTGTTCGCCGCCGACCTGCTGCGGATGTACATCCAGTACGCCGCGCACCGCGGCTGGAAGACCGAGCTGCTCGAGCGGAACGAGTCCGACCTCGGCGGCTACAAGGACGTGCAGGTGGCGATCAAGGGGTCCTCCAGCGATCCCTCGCAGGGCGTCTGGGCGCACCTGAAGTATGAGGGCGGCGTGCACCGCGTGCAGCGTGTGCCGGCGACCGAGTCGCAGGGGCGCATCCACACCTCGACCACCGGCGTGCTGGTCTTCCCCGAGGTCGACGAGCCGGAGGAGATCCAGATCGATCCGAACGATCTGAAGATCGACGTCTACCGCTCGTCCGGCCCCGGCGGGCAGTCCGTGAACACCACCGACTCCGCGGTGCGCATCACGCACGTGCCGACCGGCATCGTGGTGTCCATGCAGAACGAGAAGTCGCAGCTGCAGAACCGCGAGGCCGGCATGCGCGTGCTGCGCGCCCGGCTGCTGGCCCGCCAGCAGGAGGAGCTGGCGGCTGCGGCATCCGATGCCCGTCGCTCGCAGATCCGCGGCATGGACCGCTCCGAGCGGATCCGCACCTACAACTTCCCGGAGAACCGCATCGCGGATCACCGCACCGGGTACAAGGCGTACAACCTGGACCAGGTGATGGACGGCGCACTCGAGCCGATCATCGAGTCCTGCATCGAGGCCGACGAGGCCGAGCGGCTCGCCGCCGTCGGCTCCGACGCCTCCTGACCCGGCATCGGCGCGCGGCGCTCAGATCGAGTAGTCGGGTGCGGACAGCAGTGCGCGCACGCTCTCATCCGCGTCGCGCGGCCGGGCCTTCGCAGGGATGCCCACCAGCACGCTGTCGGGCGGGGCGTCTCGGGTCACCACGGCGTTCGCCCCGATGACCGAGCGCGCCCCGATGCGCACCGGGCCGAGGATCTTCGCGCCGGCGCCGACGGCGACGCCGTCCTCCAGCGTGGGATGCCGCTTGCCGTGATCCCGCGTGCGGCCGCCCAGCGTGACGCCGTGGTACAGCATCACATCGTCGCCGACCTCCGCGGTCTCGCCGATCACGACGCCCATGCCGTGGTCGATGAAGAAGCGCCGGCCGATGCGCGCACCCGGATGGATCTCGATGCCGGTCAGCCAGCGCGACACCTGCGAGCCCATCCGGGCGGGGAAGCGGATGCCGCGCCGCCACAGCGCATGCCATACTCTGTGCGCCCAGATGGCGTGCAGCCCCGGGTACAGCAGTGCCACCTCGAGTCCGGAGCGCGCCGCCGGGTCGCGCCTGCGTGCGGCTGCGACGTCCTCGCGCAGCCGCCCGATCATGCCCATCTCAGTCCTTCGGCTGGTCGCGCAGGTCCTCGAACAGCGCGGTCGAGATGTAGCGCTCCCCGGTGTCGGGGACGACCGCGACGATGGTCTTGCCGGCGTTCTCGGGCCGGCGGGCGACGTTCAGCGCCGCCCACACGGCAGCGCCGGCGGACATGCCCACGAGCAGTCCCTCCTTGGCGGCGAGGTCGCGTGCGGTGCGCAGCGAGTCCTCGAACTCCACCGGGTAGACCTCGTCGATCACGTCGCGGTCGAGCACCGGCGGGACGAAGTTCGGGCCGATGCCCTGGATCTTGTGCGGTCCGGGGTGACCCTCGCTGAGCACGGGGGAGTCCTTGGGCTCGACCGCGATCACCTGCACGTCGGGCTTCACGGCCTTCAGCGCCTGACCGACTCCGGTGACGGTGCCACCGGTGCCGACGCCCGCGACCAGGATGTCGATGCTCCCGTCGGTGTCGCGCAGGATCTCCTGCGCGGTGGTCTCGCGGTGGATCCGGGGGTTCGCCTCGTTCTCGAACTGGCGCGCCCACACGGCGTCCGGGTTCTCGGCGAGGATCTCCTTCAGCGCCTCGATGGATCCCGACATGCCCTTCGTGGGGTCGGTGAGCACGATCTCGGCGCCGAACGCGCGCAGCAGCACGCGGCGCTCCTTCGACATGGACGCGGGCATGGTCAGGATCACCTTGTAGCCGCGCGCAGCGCCCACCATCGCGAGCGCGATGCCGGTGTTCCCGCTGGTGGCCTCGAGGATCGTGCCGCCGGGCTTGAGCTGGCCCGACGCCTCGGCGGCGTCGACCATGGCGATCCCGATCCGGTCCTTGACGCTGGAGGCCGGGTTGTAGAACTCCAGCTTCGCGAGCACGGTCGCGTCGAGGCCCTCGGTGACGCGATTCAGACGCACCAGCGGGGTGTTGCCGAATGCTGTGGTGATGTCGGAGTGGATGCCGGTCATGGCGGGCCTTTCGTCGAAGGATGTCGGAGTGATCAGCGTGCTCAGCCTACGACCCGCATCCCCGGCCCTCGCCGAATGTGTCCGAGCGCGTCCGACGCCTACGCTGGAGAGATGCCCGACATCCTCTCCGCGCGCCTGCGCGCCGTCGCCCAGCAGCTCGCCGACGCCGGTGTCCCGGACCCGCTGGTGGATGCCGAGCTGCTGATCGGCCACGTCCTGGGCCTCGGGCGCGGTGAGCTGCAGGCCGCGGTCGTCCGCGGTGACGGGCTGGAGGACGCGGATGCCGCTCGGCTGGACGCCCTCGTCGCGCGGCGCGCAGCCAGGGAGCCCCTGCAGCATCTCACCGGCGTCGCCGCGTTCCGGCACCTGGAGCTCGCCGTGGGACCGGGCGTCTTCGTGCCGCGGCCGGAGACCGAGACGGTGGTGCAGATCGCGATCGACGCGCTGATGGAGAGCGCGTCGCCCGCTCCCGTCGCGATCGACCTGGGCACGGGCAGCGGTGCGATCGCTCTGGCGATGGCCACCGAGGTGCCGCACGCGCGTGTGTTCGCCGTCGAGCGCTCACCCGAGGCGCACGCCTGGGCCGCGAGGAACACCGCGGATGCCGCGAACCTGACGCTCGTGCTCGGCGATCTCGCCACGGCGTTCGATGAGCTGCGCGGCACGGCGTCCGTCGTGATCTCCAATCCCCCCTACGTGCCGGACGACGCGATCCCGCGCGACCCGGAGGTGCGCCTGCACGATCCCGCGCAGGCGCTCTACGGCGGCGCGGACGGGCTCGACGTGGTGCGGGTGATCAGCAGGAGAGCGCAGGAGCTGCTGCATCCGGGCGGGCTGCTGGTGCTGGAGCACGGCGAGCTGCAGGGCGCGTCGATCCGGTCTCTGCTGGAGGTCGACGGATGGCGCGCCGCGGCGACGCACGAGGACCTGACCAGGCGCGATCGGGCCACCACCGCGCTGAGTCGCTGAGGCTCCCGGAACCCGGATCCGCCGTCCACGGCGGACCGACAGACCATCCCCGTAGAATGAGCACGCCATGTCAACTGTCTTCGATTGCCGCGACGACGCCCAGATCCTCGCCGGCATGCGTCACGCCCGTCAGGCGATCGCCCGCGGCGAGCTCGTCGTCCTCCCCACCGACACCGTCTACGGCATCGCCGCCGACGCGTTCTCCCCGGCCGCCGTCCAGCGGCTCCTCGACGCGAAGGGCCGCGGCCGCGAGATGCCGCCGCCCGTCCTCGTCGCCGGGCCGGAGATGATGGCGGCTCTGGTGGAATCCGTGCCGGACGCCGTGCAGAAGCTCATCGACGCGTTCTGGCCCGGCGGCCTGACCATCGTGCTGCCCGCGCAGCCGTCGCTGACCTGGGACCTGGGGGAGACCAAGGGCACGGTCGCCGTGCGCATGCCCGACCGCCGTGTCGCCCTCGAGCTGCTCGCCGAGACCGGCCCGCTCGCCGTGTCGAGTGCGAACCTCACCGGCCACGACGCCGCGATCATCGCCTCCGACGCCCAGGAGATGCTGGGCGACTCCGTCGCGGTGTACCTCGAGGAGGGCTACAGCGAGAACGGCATCCCCTCGACCATCGTGGATGCCACCTCGCTGGTGGGCACCGAGGAGGGGGAGACCCCTGCCGTGCGGATTCTGCGCCAGGGCGCGATCACCCGCGAGCAGCTCGAAGAGGTCCTCGGCGACCTGCTCGAGCCCGCCGAGAAGCCCGACGAGACTGTCTCGGGCCATGTTCCCGACGCCGCCCCCGCCGCGGACTCCGTCCCGGCCGTGGACGCCGCGTCGGCAGGGGACGCGGGAAGTCCGGTAGACGAAGAGTGAAGCAGTATCTGTTCACACTCATCCTCACGGCGTCGATCACCTTCGCGCTGACGTGGGCGGTGTGGCGCTTGAGCATGAAGTTCAAGCTCTACCCCGGCATCCGTGAACGGGACGTGCACAAGACCCCGAAGCCGCGACTGGGCGGCGTGGCGATGTTCATCGGCATCGCGATCGCGATCCTGATATCCGCAGCGAACCCCTTCTTCGAGCGGATGTGGTCGCCGCCGCAGACGCTGTGGGCGATCCTCGCCGCAGCCGCGCTGATCGCCGTCGTCGGCGTGATCGATGATCTCTGGGATCTGGACTGGATGATCAAGCTGGCCGCGCAGTTCCTCGCCGCCGGCATCATCACAGCATGGGGCGGTCTGCAGATCCTGTCCCTGCCGATCGGCACCATGGTGCTCGTCTCGCCCTGGCTCAGCATCGCGATCACGATGGTGGCGATCGTGGTGGTCATGAACGCGGTGAACTTCATCGACGGGCTCGACGGGCTCGTCGCGGGGGTGTGCCTCATCGCGAACGGCATCTTCTTCGTGTACTCGTACATCCTCACCCGCGACTCCGGTGCCACCAGCTACTTCAACCTCGCCACCTTCCTCGCCGCCGTCCTCATCGGCGCCTGCCTGGGCTTCCTGCCGTTCAACTGGAGCCCCGCCAAGATCTTCATGGGCGACTCCGGCGCACTCGTGCTCGGCCTGCTGATGGCCACCTCGGCGATCGCCGTGACCACCCAGGGCGATGTGAACGCCTTCGACCCCGCGAAGTTCGGGCGCTCGCAACTGCTGGGAGCCTTCATCCCGATCGTCCTCCCGCTGGTGATCGTGATGCTGCCGCTGCTGGACTTCGGCCTGGCGGTGTTCCGGCGCATGCGGGCGGGCAAGTCGCCCTTCGCCCCGGACCGCAAGCACCTGCATCACCGGATGCTGGACCTCGGCCACCGTGACCGCGACGCCGTGCTGGTGTTCTACGCCTGGACCGCCGTGATCTCGCTGGCGGTGCTCCTGATGTACATCGGGACGCGCCAGGACTGGCCGGGCGGTTACGTCGGCGGCATCGTGTTCGGCGTGGTCGGCGCCGCCGCCTGCCTCGTGGTCACCCGGATGCCCTCGCGGCACAGCCCGCGCACGGACGAGCCGTCCGAAGGCGAACCGCAGACCCTTGAAGCCACGAAGCCCCTGGAGCCCCGATGACCCCGAGCCCCGTGTCCAGCACGCCCATCCTTCGCCGCACTCTGATCCTGTCCGCCGTCGCGGCCGCGGTGCTGGCCCTGATCGCCGCCGGCATCGGCTTCGCCGTCGCGGGCACCGACGGGCTGTGGAGCGGGCTGATCGGCGTGCTCCTCTCGTTCATCTTCCTCGGGATCACGGCGGGCAGCATCCTGTTCGCGAACCGCTGGTTCGGAGACCCCCTGTACGTGCAGTTCTTCTTCGCGATCGTGCTGGGTGGCTGGCTGGTAAAGCTCGGACTGTTCGTGGTGCTCATGCTCGTGCTGCGCGAGCAGCCGTGGATCGACCCCCTCGTCTTCTTCCTCGCTCTGGTCGCCGGCATCGCGATGACTCTGATCGTGGATGTCATCGTCCTCACGAAGATGCGACTCCCGAACGTCAGCGACATCGACCTCCCGACGACGAACCCCGAAGACGACGGTGACGACGCCCAGGGGGCGCCCGGTGCGCCAAAGCAGCCCGGCGACATCTGATAGTGTTGAACAGTGCCCGCCGCTCGTTTCGCGAGCGCTTGCGCTGTGATGCACACCGTCCCTCGTCGCCCCGGTTCCGACCGGTGACCCGAAGCTGGAGCCCGCGCTGTTGAATCCCGTTGCGACAATGATCCTTCGTCCATTCGCCGGTGATGGTGAGTTCCATGGTCCCTCGATGGGCGACTTCTTCCCGCCGATCCTGTTCGAGGTCTTCGGTGTTCCGGTTCACCGGATCCACCTGATCCAGTTCCTCTCGGTGATCGCCGTCGTGCTGTTCATGTGGCTCGGCACGCGCCGGATGAAGGTCGTCCCCGGCCGCTTCCAGAGCCTCGTCGAGATGGGGATCGGCTTCGTCCGCAACGGCATCGCGCACGACCTGCTCGGCCGCAAGGACGGCGAGCGGTTCGCACCGCTGCTGGTCACGATCTTCTTCATGATCCTGTTCATGAACATCACGGGCATCATCCCGGTCCTGAACATGCCGGGTACCGCGATCATCGCCGTGCCGCTCACGCTCGCGGTGATCAGCTACGTGACGTTCATCTACGCGGGCATGAAGAAGAGCCCTCTCGGCTTCTGGAAGAACTCGCTCTTCCCGTCCGGTGTGCCGTGGCCGGTGTACATCATCGTCACGCCGCTGGAGTTCATCTCCACCTTCATCATCCGCCCGGTCACGCTCACTCTCCGACTGATGATGAACCTGGTCGTCGGGCACATGATCCTCGTGCTCTGCTTCTCGGCCACCGCATTCTTCATGTTCACCGCAGGCGGCGGCTGGGCCGCGCTCGGCGTCGGAACCCTCGCCTTCGGCGGCGCGTTCACGATCTTCGAGATCCTCGTCGTCGTCCTGCAGTCCTACGTCTTCACCGTCCTCACCGCGATCTACATCCAGCTCGCGGTCGCAGAAGAGCACTGAACGGGTCAGCATCTGCTGACCAAAATCGAAAGGAAAACCCCGTGGACGCAACTACGGTTCTCGCAGCAGTCAACGGCAACCTCGCGGCAGTCGGCTACGGCCTCGCCGCCATCGGCCCGGCCATCGGCGTGGGCATCGTCGTCGGCAAGACGATCGAGGGTGTCGCCCGCCAGCCCGAGCTCGCAGGTCGCCTGCAGGTCCTGATGTGGATCGGTATCGCCTTCACCGAGGCGCTTGCATTCGTCGGCATCGCCGTCGGATTCATCCCCTTCCCGTAAACCGCAGCGACTTCTGAAGGAGACAGGATGCTGAACGCTCTTGTCACGAACCTGGCAGCATCAGAGGAACCCAACCCCCTGATCCCTGCCTGGTACGACATCGTCTGGTCGGCGCTGTGGTTCCTCATCATCCTCATCGTGGTCTGGAAGGTCGCCCTTCCCAAGCTCACGGCGATGCTCGATGAGCGCTCCGCGGCCATCGAAGGCAACATCGCCAAGGCTGATGAGGCTCAGAAGCAGGCCGAGGCCGCGCTCGACGAGTACACCCGTCAGCTCGCCGAGGCGCGCACCGAGGCCGGACAGATCCGCGACGCCGCCCGTGAGGACGGCAAGAAGATCGTCGCCGAGGCGAAGGATGCCGCGTCCGCTGAGGCGAACCGCATCACGACCGCCGCGCACACGCAGATCGAGGCCGAGCGCCAGGCCGCGTTCGTGTCCCTCCGCAACGAGGTCGGCACGCTCGCGATCGACCTCGCCGGCGGCGTCGTGGGGGAGACCCTCACCGACGACGCGCGTGCGACGGCCGTCGTGGACCGCTTCCTCGCCGACCTCGAGAAGGCGAAGTAATGGGCAGCGCGACCACTCAGGCACTCGCGGCATCCACGCAGGCGCTTGCCGCGGCGTCGGGCCTGAACCTCGACAGTGCGGCCGAGCTGTTCGCAGCCGCCCGTGCGCTCGGGGACTCGGCTCAGCTGAGCGGCGCGCTGGCCGACCCCACGGCGTCTGCTCAGGCGCGCTCGGCGCTGGTCTCCAGCGTGTTCGCCGGGGCATCCGCTCCGGTCCGCGCGCTGCTGGACACCGTCGCCGGTGAGCGCTGGTCCAGTGCATCCGATCTCATCGACGGTGTCGAGGAGCTCGCGATCCGCGCTGCGGCCATCGCCTCCGCGAAGGACGACGTCGCCGGCGAGCTCTTCGAGTTCTCGCGCGTCGTCGCCGCGAACCCGGAGTTCGAGCTCGCGCTCGGCAGCCGCCTCGGCGACTCCGCGGCGAAGGCCGCACTCGTCGAGAACGTGCTGGGCTCCTCGGCCTCCGCTGCGACCGTGCTGATCGCCGCTTCGCTGGTGCGCCTGCCGCGCGAGCGCCGCGTCCGTCAGCTTCTGAGCCGGGCCATCGACATCGTCTCCGCGCAGGCCGGCCGCACGGTCGCGACCGTCTACACGGCCGCACCGATCGCCGCTGCGCAGGAGACGCGTCTCCGTGACGCTCTGGCACGCCGTTACGGCGGGGAGATCTCCGTGAACCAGGTGATCGACCCCACCGTCGTAGGCGGCCTGCGCGTGCAGATCGCCGATGACGTCATCGACGGCAGCATCTCCGCCCGACTCGCCGAGCTCCGTCAGAAGCTCGCGAGCTGACACAGACTGACGCGGGGAACCGCGCACACCAGACACACAAAGGGAAGACAATGGCAGAACTATCGATCAGCCCCGACGTCATCCGTGACGCGCTGAAGAACTTCGCAGCCGCCTACGAGCCCACTGGCGCCGTCGCGACCGAGGTCGGCACCGTCATCGACGCAGCCGACGGCATCGCGCACGTCGAGGGGCTGCCCGGCGTCATGGCCAACGAGCTCGTCACGTTCGCGGACGGCACCAAGGGCCTGGCGCTGAACCTCGACGAGCACGAGATCGGCGTGGTCGTCCTCGGCGACTTCACCGGCATCGAGGCCGGCCAGGAAGTGACCCGCACCGGCGAAGTGCTCTCGGTCCCGGTCGGCGACGGCTACCTGGGCCGCGTGGTCGACCCGCTCGGCAACCCGATCGACGGCCTCGGCGCCATCGCGACGGACGGCGTGCGCGAGCTCGAGCTGCAGGCGCCCGGCGTCATGCAGCGCAAGTCGGTGCACGAGCCGATGCAGACCGGTGTCAAGGCGATCGACGCCATGATCCCCGTCGGCCGCGGCCAGCGCCAGCTGATCATCGGCGACCGCCAGACCGGCAAGACGGCACTGGCGATCGACACGATCATCAACCAGAAGGCCAACTGGGAGTCCGGCGACGTCAACAAGCAGGTTCGCTGCATCTACGTCGCGATCGGCCAGAAGGGCTCGACCATCGCCTCGGTGAAGGGCGCGCTCGAGGACGCCGGTGCGCTGGAGTACACCACCATCGTGGCCGCTCCCGCCTCCGACCCCGCCGGCTTCAAGTACCTCGCCCCGTACACCGGCTCGGCCATCGGCCAGCACTGGATGTACGACGGCAAGCACGTGCTGATCGTCTTCGACGACCTGTCCAAGCAGGCCGAGGCGTACCGCGCCGTGTCGCTGCTGCTGCGCCGCCCGCCGGGGCGCGAGGCCTACCCGGGTGACGTGTTCTACCTGCACTCCCGTCTGCTCGAGCGCTGCGCGAAGCTGTCCGACGAGCTCGGTGCCGGCTCGATGACCGGTCTGCCGATCATCGAGACCAAGGCGAACGACGTCTCGGCGTACATCCCGACCAACGTGATCTCGATCACCGACGGCCAGATCTTCCTGCAGTCCGACCTGTTCAACGCCAACCAGCGTCCCGCTGTCGACGTGGGCATCTCGGTCTCGCGCGTCGGTGGTGACGCTCAGGTCAAGTCGATCAAGAAGGTCTCCGGAACGCTGAAGCTCGAGCTCGCGCAGTACCGCTCGCTCGAGGCGTTCGCGATGTTCGCATCCGACCTCGACGCCGCGTCGCGCCGTCAGCTGGCACGCGGTGCCCGCCTGACCGAGCTGCTCAAGCAGCCGCAGTACTCGCCGTACCCGGTGGAGGAGCAGGTCGTCTCGATCTGGGCCGGCACCAACGGCAAGCTCGACACCATCGAGGTCGAGGACGTGCTGCGCTTCGAGCGCGACCTGCTCGACTACCTGCGTCGCAACACGAGCATCCTCGACACCCTGCGCGAGACGAACGTCCTCGACGACGCGACCGTCGCCGAGCTCGACAAGCAGACCGACGCCTTCCTTCTGGAGTTCCAGGGCGGCAAGGGTCACGCCATCGGCGCCCCGGGCCACGAGGAGCACGCCGCCGCCGAGGCGGACGACGTCAACCAGGAGAAGATCGTCAAGGGTCGTCGCGCGTAATCGCGTGAGGTACTGATTCATGGGCGCTCAACTCAGGGTCTACAAGCAGAAGATCTCTTCTGCTCAGACGACCAAGAAGATCACGAAGGCGATGGAACTCATCGCGGCTTCGCGCATTCAGAAGGCGATGGCACGCGTCAAGGCGTCCAGCCCCTTCGCGCGGGCCGTGACGAGGGCCGTGTCCGCCGTCGCGACGCACTCGAACGTCGATCACCCGCTCACCCGCGAGCCCGAGAAGATCAGCCGTTCCGCGGTCGTCATCTTCTCGTCGGACCGCGGCCTCGCCGGAGCCTTCAACTCGCAGATCCTCCGTGAGGGTCTCGAGGTGGCGGAGCTCCTGCGCGAGCAGGGCAAGGAGCCGGTGTTCTACCTGGTGGGCCGCAAGGCCGTCGGCTACTTCCAGTTCCGGGGCATCGCCTCGGCGGCGGAGTGGACCGGCGACACGGACACGCCGTCCTTCCACACCGCGGAGAAGATCTCGCACACGCTGCTGGATGCCTTCAACCGCGGGGGAGACGCGGGCGGCGTGGACGAGATCACCCTCGTGTACAACCGCTTCGTCAGCATGATGACGCAGTCGCCGGAGTCCGTGCGCCTGCTGCCGCTGGAGATCGCGGAGGCGGACGACTCGGAGGCGGGCAGCACCGTCTACCCGCTGTACGAGTTCGAGCCGGATGCCGAGACCGTGCTGGACGCGATCCTGCCGGTGTACATCCAGAGCCGTGTGTTCAACGCACTGCTGCAGTCGTCCGCCGCGAAGCAGGCGGCGACGCAGAAGGCGATGAAGTCGGCCAGCGACAACGCCGACAAGCTGATCACCGACTACACCCGCCTGCGCAACAACGCGCGTCAGGCCGAGATCACCCAGCAGATCGCCGAGATCGTCGGTGGCGCCGACGCACTGGCATCCAGCTGACAGACACTCAGGAAAGAGACGAAGAAATGACCCCCACCGCTACGGCTGACAAGCCCGCGACCGCGGTCGTCGGGCGCGTCGCACGCGTCAACGGTCCGGTTGTCGACATCGAGTTCCCGCACGACTCGATCCCCGACATCTACAACGCGCTGAAGACGACCATCGTCATCGGCGATGAGTCCAACGAGATCACCCTCGAGGTCGCGCAGCACCTGGGCGACGACCTGGTGCGCGCGATCGCCCTGAAGCCAACGGACGGCATCGTCCGCGGCCAGGAGGTCCGCGACACCGGCGCCGCCATCTCGGTGCCCGTCGGCGACGTCACCAAGGGCAAGGTCTTCAACGTGATCGGCGAGGTCCTCAACGCCGAGCCCGGTGAGCAGATCGAGATCACCGAGCGCTGGCCGATCCACCGCAAGGCGCCGAACTTCGACCAGCTCGAGTCGAAGACCACGATGTTCGAGACCGGCATCAAGTCGATCGACCTCCTCACCCCGTACGTGCAGGGTGGAAAGATCGGCCTGTTCGGCGGCGCCGGCGTCGGCAAGACGGTCCTCATCCAGGAGATGATCCAGCGCGTCGCGCAGGACCACGGTGGTGTGTCGGTGTTCGCCGGTGTCGGTGAGCGCACCCGTGAGGGCAACGACCTGATCCACGAGATGGAGGAGGCGGGCGTCTTCGACAAGACCGCCCTCGTCTTCGGCCAGATGGACGAGCCGCCGGGGACGCGTCTGCGCGTCGCCCTGTCGGCCCTGACCATGGCGGAGTACTTCCGCGATGTGCAGAAGCAGGACGTGCTGCTCTTCATCGACAACATCTTCCGCTTCACGCAGGCCGGTTCCGAGGTCTCCACGCTGCTGGGCCGCATGCCCTCCGCCGTGGGCTACCAGCCGAACCTGGCCGACGAGATGGGCCTCCTGCAGGAGCGCATCACCTCGACGCGCGGTCACTCGATCACCTCGCTGCAGGCGATCTACGTGCCGGCCGACGATTACACCGACCCGGCCCCGGCGACCACGTTCGCGCACCTCGATGCGACGACCGAGCTCAGCCGTGAGATCGCGTCGAAGGGTCTGTACCCGGCCATCGACCCGCTGACCTCGACGTCGCGCATCATGGACCCCCGCTACCTGGGTGAGGACCACTACCGCGTGGCCACCACGGTCAAGCAGATCCTGCAGAAGAACAAGGAGCTCCAGGAGATCATCGCGATCCTCGGTGTCGACGAGCTCTCGGAAGAGGACAAGATCGTCGTCGCCCGTGCGCGCCGCATCCAGCAGTTCCTCTCGCAGAACACCTACATGGCGAAGAAGTTCACCGGTGTCGAGGGTTCGACCGTGCCGCTGAAGGAGACCATCGAGTCCTTCGATGCGATCTGCCGCGGTGACTTCGACCACGTCGCCGAGCAGGCGTTCTTCAACGTCGGCGGCATCTCCGACGTGGAAGAGGCCTGGGCGAAGATCCAGAAGGAGAACGGCTGACCATGGCTTTGCAGGTCAGTCTCGTCTCCGCGGACGCGGAGGTCTGGACGGGGGAGGCGACGCTCGTCGTCGCCAAGACCGTCGAGGGCGAGATCGGATTCATGTCCGGTCACGAGCCCGTGCTGGCCATCCTCGCCGAGGGACAGGTCCGCATCACCCGGGCCGACGGCACGAAGGTGCTCGCCAACGCGCAGGACGGCTTCCTCTCCATGGAGGGTGACGCCCTGACGATCGTGGCCGGGAACGCCGCGCTGGTCGCCTGACACCCATCTCCGAGACGTCCGCCTCGACCGCGCTCCGGCGCAGGACGAGGCGGACGTCTCCGTCTGCAGGGAGCTCATGAAGATCCTCCTCCCGCCCTCGGAGACCAAACGCACCGGGGGACGCCCGCGTCCGCTCGATGTCGCCGGGCTCGCGCTGCCCGCACTGGCCCCGCAGCGCGATGCCGTCGTGGATGCCCTCGTGACGCTGTCGGCGGATGCCGACGCCGCGAGGCGCGTGCTCAAGCTCAGCGACCGTCAGCTGGCCGATGTGGACCACAACCGGATGCTGCGCACCGCCGCCACGATGCCGGCCGTCGACCGGTACACCGGCGTGCTCTACGACGCGCTGGACGCCGGATCGCTCGATCAGCCCGCGCGGAGGTGGCTGGGACGGAACGCGCTCATCCACTCGGCGCCCTTCGGGCCGATCGGAGCGCTGGACCCCATCCCGGTGTATCGGCTCTCGGCGGGGACGTCCCTGCCCCGCATCCCGCCTCTGCGGCGGCACTGGAGGACGGCTACCCGCGCCGCCCCCGCCGGCGCCGGCCTCGTCCCCGACCCGCGCCGCGAGGCCCATGTCGCACTCGGGCCCGTTCCCGCCCGCGTCCCCCGGCCCTACGTGCGCGTGGTCACCGAGACGGGCCGGGCGCTCAACCACTTCAACAAGAAGTCCAAGGGCGAACTGGTGCGGACCCTCGCGCAGACACGCCCGAGGGCGAAGTCGGTGAGGGCCCTCCTCTCATGGGCCGACGAGCAGGGCATCCTGCTCAGGACGACGGCGGATGCCGGAGTGCTGGAGCTCGTCGTCGCCGAGTGAATGATTGCCGCTGGCCACCGGCGTTGGCTAGTGTGGTCACGCGTCCGCGTGGACGCGAATGCCTATCGGAGGGAAACATGGACGACTACAGCGGTTACGGCTATGGGGGGTTGAGCGCCCTGATCGGTCTGATCTGGCTGATCGCGCTGCTTGCCGGCCCCATCTTCTACGTCATCACGGCCTGGTTCCTGATGAACATCTTCGAGAAGGCCGGCGTGCAGGGCAAGTGGCGCGCCTGGGTCCCGTTCTACAACGGGATGATCTTCTTCAAGCTCGGTGATGTCAGCCCGTGGTTGCTCTTCGGCGTGTTCCTGACCTGGATCCCGTTCCTCGGCTGGCTGGTCAGCATCGGCGTGGCCGTCATGGGCATCCTGGCCGCCTACCGCGTCGGCCAGAAGCTGCAGAAGGACGGCGCGTGGATCGTGCTGTACATCCTGGTGGCTCCGGTCTGGCTGGGCATCCTCGCCTTCGACTCCTCGCGCTGGAACCCGAACATCCCGCCGTCCGCGTGGGCGACGAACAGCTTCCTCGCCGACCGCACCGTGTGGGACGGCATCCCCGTGCAGCCGTCGGCTGCTGCTGCTCCCGGCTTCGCCGCGCCCGGTTACGGCGCGCCGCAGGGCTACCAGCCGCCTGCACCGCAGGGCTACGCCCCGCAGCAGCCCGGCTACGGCGCCCCGCAGCAGCCCGGCTACCCGGCACAGCCCGGCTACGGCGCCCCCGCTCAGCCCGGATACGGCGTTCCGCAGCCCGGTGCTCCGGTACCGCCGACCGCCGCGCCCGGTGCTCCGGTGCCGCCGCCGGCCGCACCCCCGGCAGCACCTGTGCCGCCGGCTGCGCCGCCCGCGACCCCGCCGGCGCCTCCTGCACCGCCCGCACCGCCGGCCGCTGAGCCGCCGGCAGACCCGACGCAGCCCCCTGCGTGATCTGATGCGCATCGAACGCCCCCGACTCCGGTCGGGGGCGTTCCTGCGTGCGGCCTCCGCAGTTCTCCGCGTTCGATACGGTGGAGGCATGGGAACCTCGCAGCGTCGCGTCGGCGCATCCGGCCTCGTCGTCTCCGCAGCCGGACTCGGCTGCAACAACTTCGGGCGCGCGGGCACCGTGACGCAGACGCTGGAGGGGACCAGAGCCGTGATCGACGCGGCACTCGCGAACGGCGTGTTCTTCTTCGACACGGCCGACATGTACGGCGCCGAGCCGGGCAGCAGCGAGGCACTGATGGGTGAGGCCCTCGAGGGGCGTCGCGATCGCGTCGTACTGGCCACGAAGTTCGGGCACGCCCGGGACATGGGATACGACTTCCCGGGCGGCCGAGGCTCCCGGCGGTATGTGCGGTTCGCCGTCGAGCAGTCCCTGCGCCGCCTGCGCACGGACTGGATCGATCTGTACCAGCTGCACCTGCCCGATCCGCAGACGCCGATCGCCGAGACGATCGACGCCCTGGACGAGCTCGTCGACGAGGGGAAGATCCGCTACTACGGTCATTCCAACTTCGACGGCTGGCAGATCGCCGAGGCGGAGTTCACGGCCCGGGCGCGCTCCACAGGCCGGTTCATCTCCGCGCAGAACCACTACTCGCTGCTCGCGAGGGCGTCCGAGCGGGAAGTGCTGCCCGCGGCGAATCGCTACGGCCTGGGATTCTTCCCGTACTTCCCGCTGAAGAACGGCCTCCTCACCGGCAAGTTCACCCGCGAAGGGGGCCCGGCCGGGAGCCGCATCATGGAGACGCGTCCGCACATCTGGGCGGATGCGCCCTGGGATGCGCTCGAGGCCTACCAGGCGTTCTGCGACGCGCGGGGGATCACCATGCTGCAGGCCACGTTCGGGTGGCTGCTCGCCCAGCCGGGAGTGGCCAGCGTGATCGCCGGAGCCACCACACCCGCCCAGGTCGAGGCGAATGCGGCAGCCTCCGACGCCTGGGCGCCCTCCGTCGCCGAGCTGGAGGAGATCGACCGGCTGTTCCCGCTGGTCGAAGACCCCGCGTCGGCGATGTGAGCGGCGACCACTAGCATGTATCTGTATCCCGCGGATGCCCCTGCATCCGCCCACTCGACGGAGACCGCCCGTGCCTGAGACCACAACGCAGACGCACCGCGTCAGCGATGAGCTGCAGCTCGCCTGGGCCGGAGTGACCGATCGCGGTCGTCGCCGTGAGAACAACCAGGACTCGTTCCTGGCGCGGTTCCCGCTCTTCGTGGTCGCCGACGGCATGGGCGGGCATGCGGGTGGCGAGATCGCCAGCCAGAGCACGGTGGCCCGCCTCGACGAGATGGTCGGTGACGGCGAGGTGTCCGATGCCGCCATTCAGAACGCTCTGCACCACGCGGTCGACGACATCCACCTGCACCCGGAGACGACGGACGAGGGCACCGGCACCACGCTCACCGGCGCATATCTGGACCACGCCGAGGACGGCACGCCGCAGTGGACCGTGCTGAACATCGGCGACTCGCGCGTCTACCTCAAGCGCGATGACCGGCTCGTGCAGGTCACGACCGACCACTCCGTGGTGCAGGAGCTGATCGCCTCGGGCAAGATCAGCCCGGAGGAGGCCGACGGCCATCCGTACAGCAACGTGATCACGCGCGCCGTCGGCGCCAGTGAGCTCGTGCAGCCGGACTACGTGACGGTCGACCTGCGCGACGAGGACAGGCTGGTCATCTGCTCCGACGGGCTGACCAAGGAGCTCACGGACTACGGCATCCTGCATTTCCTGCGCGAGCACGAGGACCCGGCCGAGGCGGCGGAGGCCATGCTCGACGCAGCTCTGGAGAACGGCGGCGCGACAATGTCACGCTGATCGTCGTTCGCGTGCTGCTGTCGCACTCTCCCTCCACAGACGCCGATTCGGACGATTGACCGATCCGGCCTGTGGACGGGCCGGATCCGACGCTGATCGTGCGGTGCAATGGTGCGCATGGACGCCACCACGATCGTGCTTCCCGCTGTTCCCGCCGAGCCGAGACGCCCGTCGCTGCCGCTGATGGCCGCGGTCGTGCCCGTCGTCGCCGGCGTCGTCCTCTGGCTGGTCACGGGCTCGCTGTTCGCGCTGTGCTTCGCGGCGCTCGGGCTGCTGATGCTGGTCGCGTCGTTCCTCGACGGGCTGCGCACCCGGGGCAGGGAGCGCAGGCGTTCGCAGCAGGAGGCGGATGCCGGCTGGCAGCGCGCCGAGGCGGAGCTGGAGCGCCTGCACGCACAGGAGCACGCCGCCGCCTGGCGCCGCGAACCGGGCGTCGCGGAGTGCCTGGCCGAGCCGCCGCTGCGAGGGCATGAGCCGCCTGATCGGGCGACGCCGGTCGTGCTGGGCCGTGGATCCCGGACGAGCCGTGTCCAGGCCCGTGGCGGGGACGACGAGCGCTCGCGCGCGTTCCGCGTTCGGACGCAGCGGCTGGACGACGCGCCCGCGTCGGTCCCGCTCGGCGGCGGGATCTGCGTCCGCGCCGCCGAACCCGTGGCCCGGGCCGTCGCCCGCGCCCTCGTGATCCAGCTGTGCCTGCGGTTCGGTCCGACGCAGCTCGGAGTGATCGGCGGCTCCGCGCCGGACTGGTCGCTGGATGCGCTGCCGCATCGGGGCCGCCGTCGCGCGGCGTTCCGCCTCGGGCTCGATACCGGGGTGGAGGGCGCGGATGCCGTCGTGTGCATCCGCAGGCCGGGGGAGGAGGCCCCGGAGGGCGTGACCACCGTGCTCGACTGCACAGTGCCGGGGGAGGCGCGTGTGCGCACGCCCGACGGCGAGGAGTCCGTCGCGGTCGAGGCCCTCTCCGCGCAGCAGGCGCGGGCGATCGCCGCGGAGCTCGCCGGGCGGTCGGATGCCGAGGAGGCCATCCCCGACCGCATCGGTCTGGACGAACTCGCGCCGGTGGGCGCCGCAGGCCTCACCGCGGCGCTCGGGAGGGGCGAGCGAGGAGATGTGGCCGTGGACCTCGTCGAGGACGGCCCGCATGCCATCGTCACCGGCATGACGGGGACCGGCAAGAGCGAGCTGCTGACCACCTGGATCACGAGCCTCGCTGGCGCGCATCCTCCGGAGGAACTCGCCTTCGTGCTCGTCGACTTCAAGGGCGGCACGGCGTTCGACCCGCTGCGCCGTCTGCCGCACGTGGTCGCCGTCATCACCGACCTGGACGCCGAGGGGGCGCAGCGGGGCGTGGGGAGCCTGAGTGCCGAGCTGCGGCGGCGGGAGGCGGCGCTTTCGCAGGCCGGCGTCCGCGACGTCGCCGGCTGCCCCGGTCTGTCGAGGCTGGTGATCGTCGTGGACGAGTTCGCCGCACTCCTGCAGGAGCACCCCGACCTGGCGCAGATCTTCACCGACGTCGCCGCTCGCGGTCGCGCCCTCGGCATGCATCTCATCCTCGGCACGCAGCGCGCGAGCGGGGTCATCCGCGACGCCCTGGCCGCGAACTGCCCGCTGCGCGTCAGCCTGCGGGTCGCCGAAGCGGCCGACAGCCGTTTCGTGATCGGCTCGGATGCGGCATCCCATCTGCCCGGCGGGGCCGACTCGCGCGGCCTGGCCTTCGTTCGGCGTCCCAAGGACGCCGAGGCGCTGCCCGCCCGCATCGCCCTCACCGCCGAGACCGACATCGCAGGCGTCGGCCGGCGGTGGGCGGGGCACGAGTCGCAGAGAAGCCCATGGCTGCCTCCGCTGCCGGCCCGGATCCCGCTGCCGAGCGGCGTCCGTGACGGCGGCGGGGCGGTGCTCGGCCGGGCCGACGAGCCCGAGCGGCAGAGGCAGCCGTGGGTGGTACTTGGCCGCTCGGACGGGCTTTCGCTGATCGGCGGACCCGGCTCGGGCAAGAGCTCGGCCGTCGCCATGCTGGCGTCGCAGCTTTCGGGCGCGATCGTGATCCCCGCGGATCCCGAGGCCGCCTGGGACGCCGTTGCGGATCTGAGCGCGGCAACCGATCGACCTGTGCTGTGCGACGACCTGGATGTGCTGATCGGTCAGTACCCGACGGACTACGCTCAGCTCTTCCTGAGCCGCTGGGAGAGGATCGTGCGCGCCCCCACGACAGTCGTGGTCACGCTGTCGCGGGTGTCGGGGCCGGTCGGACGGCTGATCGACGCCCTCCCGCGGCGGGGGCTGCTCAGACTGACGAGCAGGGTCGAGCACATCGCGGCCGGTGGAGAGACGGCGGCGTTCGAGCGCGACCGTCCGGTCGGGCGCGCCTGGCTGGACGGGCGGGAGGTGCAGCTGTGCCTGCCCGGGTCCTCCGATGGCGCCGCATCCTCGGTTCGCATCCCACCGGCGACCGACGCGGTGTGGACGCCGTCCGAGCACCGGGCGGGGATCATTACGCAGGCGGCCGGCGCGACCCGCGCCATGCTGCGGTCCGCGCATCCCGGCCATCGCGTCGTGCCTCTCGCCGAGGCGCACGGCGCGCAGGCGGAGGCGGACGCTCCTGTCATCATCGTCGGTGATCCCGAGGAGTGGCGCGTGCAGTGGGCACTCCTGCAGGGCATCCGGTCCGCCGGGGAGCTCGTCGTCGCAGCGGAGTGCGCCAGTGAGCTGTGGCAGCTCGCGGGCGTGCGGGAACTGCCACCGTATGCGCGCGCCCACGCCGATCGGGCGTGGAGCGTGCAGGGCGGACGCATGCCGCGACGCGTGGTGCTCGGATGAGCGCGATCACCCCGCTGAGGGGAGCGCCCGTCGGACCGCGGCGGAGTTCAGAGGCCGGGGGTGACCCGGATGGAACCGACCGACTGCCCGCCGCCGAGCACCGACAGCGGCAGCGCCGCGGTCAGCGTCGCCACATCGGCATCCGTCAGCGCCCCGGCGCGGGCGAGCAGCGTCGCGGCGACGATCGTCGCCGCGCGGCCGTTGCCGTCGAGCACCTTCAGCGCCGCGGTCGCGCCGTTCGGGGCGACCATGACCATCACGCCCTCGGCACCGCCCTTCGCGAACACACCGAGCGTCTCGATCGCGATCGTGTCCGGCTCACCGGGACCGGCGATCGTCCACGGGTTCTCGCGCACGGCGCGCACCAGGGTGCCGGCCACGCGATGCAGAGCGAACGGAGAGCGCTCCGACGCCGAGCCGATCCGGTGGATGCCACGGGCGAGTCCGGTCAGGGTGATCGCGTGCACCGGCGCACCGCAGCCGTCGACCGACGTGTGCGCGATCTTCTCACCGGTGAGCCGCTCGACGACCTCGCGGATGTGCACCTGCAGCGGATGCGCGGGATCCAGGTACCCCGCGGTCGGCCACCCTGTGGCCACGCACGCGCGGAGCATGAGCGCGTGCTTGCCGGAGCAGTTCATCCGGATGCGGGACTCCGCCGCGTGATCGCTGATCATCTCCCGCCGGGTGGCGGCATCCGAGGGCCAGGCGGGCGGGCAGCCCAGATCGTCCTCGGTCAGACCACCGGCGGCGAGGATCTCGCGCACGACCTCAGCGTGTCGATCGGTGCCGGAGTGGCTGGCCGTGCCGAGCGCGAGCTGCTCGCCCTCCAGTGCGGCGCCTGCGGTGAGGCTGGCGACCGCCTGCAGCGGCTTGAGGCTCGAGCGGGGGAGGATCAGGGCATCCGCGTTCCCGTACTGGGCGACGACATCGCCCTCCGGCGACAGCACGACCGCAGCGCCCGCGTGGCGGGACTCCACGAAGCCGCTGCGCTCCACGACGGCGAGTTCGACAGCATCACGGACAGTAAGGGTCTCCAGCACCAGACCAGCCTAATGCGCCGCATCGCGCCTTCCTGCAGACGACGTCGCCCCGCCGGGAGACCGTCCCGCTGCTTCTCGAAGATGAAAGACTGGCGGCATGGCACAGCATCCGCTCGGCGAGCACCGGTACGCACTCACCGCCACCTGGACCGGCGACCGCGGCAGCGGCACGAGCGGCTACCGGGACTACGCGCGCGACGTGACGATCTCGATCGACGGCAAACCGGACCTGCTCGCCTCCGCCGACCGTCCGTTCCGCGGTGATCCCGCCCGATGGAATCCGGAGGACATGCTGATCGCCGCGCTCGCCGAGTGCCATCTGCTCTCCTACCTGCACGCCTGCGTCACGGCCGGCGTCGTCGTCACCTCGTATCGCGATGAGGCGACCGGGCTCATGCGCGAGGACGGCCGCGGCGGCGGAGCGTTCGCCGAGGTGGTGCTGCATCCGCAGGTGACGGTCGCCGACCCGTCCATGATCGAGGCCGCCGAGCAGGCTCACCACCAGGCGCACGACTGGTGCTTCATCGCGAACTCGGTGAACTTCCCGGTCCGCCATGAGGCGACGGTGACCGTCGCCGCGCTCGGGAGCTGACGTCAGCGCCGCTCGTGCGGCAGCGCCTGCTTGATCTTGTCGATCGGGTTCTGCGCCGGCGGCTCGTTGTACACGCCCGCGAGCTCCTGCTCGCTGAGCGCGTGGATGGCGGCCATGATCTCGTCAGTCGCGAGTCGACGGGCCCTGCCGCTGGTGGCGGGGCCGTGCTTCGACACGTCGATGGGCTCGCCGAAGCGCACCGTGATGCGCTCCTTGACCGACGGCATCTTCGCACCGACGGGCATCACGCGGTCGGTTCCGATCAGCCCGACCGGGACGACGGGCGCACCGGTCTGCAGGGCGAGGAAGGCGACGCCGGTCCTGCCCTTGTACAGCCGACCGTCGGTGGACCGCGTCCCCTCCGGGTAGAGGGCGACGGCCAGGCCCTGATCGAGCAGCTGGCGCTGCTGATCCAGAGCGTCCAGCGCGGCCTGGCCGGCACCGCGCCGCACGGGGATGGCGCCGACGGAGGTGAAGAACTCCCTCGAGAGCGCACCCTTCACGCCCGTGCCCTCGAAGTAACTCGACTTCGCGAGGAAGTGCACGGGGCGAGGGGCGGCGACCGGGATCGCCATGGAGTCGATGAACGACAGGTGGTTGCTGGCGAGGATCACCGCGCCGCGCTTGGGCACGTTCTCGCGCCCCTCGATGTGGGGACGGTACACGATCCGGGCCAGGGGGGCGGCGACCATGCGACCGACCGCGTACTTGAATCCGGCATGTCGGGGGGTGTGCGATTCCGGCTCGTGCTCGGACCCGACCGACTGCGCAGAACTCATCCGTGAAGTTTATCGAGCGCCGCATTCCGGTCGCGGAATGTCCCCGATGCGTGTTCGTTCAGCCGCGGCAAAGCCGGATGCGCGAAGATGGACACTTCCCTTCAGCGATTCCGAGGTCTCATCTTGCGCCTGCGTCCCCTGGCCCTCCTGTCCACCATCGCCGTCTCGGCGCTGCTCCTGGCCGGCTGCTCCGGCAGCGCGTCGCCGAGTCCGACCTCGACCGACTCCGCGAGCGGCGATGTCTGCGCGCAGACCGCAGAGCCGGGTGCGATCTCCGACGGCATCAAGGTCGACGGTCAGTTCGGCACGCCGTCGAAGGCCACCTTCACGCTCAAGCAGGACATCAAGAAGCTGCAGCGCACGGTGATCACCAAGGGCGACGGCGCGACGGTCAAGAAGGGCGAGTTCGTCTCCTACGCCCTCAGCGCGTTCAACACGACCACCGGCGAGCACCTCGGCGACGCGGGCTATCCGGGCACCGAGCAGATGCTGCCGCAGAACGTTCTCGCGAATCCCGCCCTCGCCCAGGTGATCGGCTGCGCCACGGTCGGCTCGCGCCTGGCCGTCGCATTCCCGACCGGTTCCAACGGCGCCGAGTCCCAGATCTACATCGTCGACGTGCTCGGCACCGTCCCGACGGCGGCGTGGGGCGAGGAGCAGGCGCCCGTCGACGGGATGCCCGCGGTCAAGCTCGCCAAGAACGGCGAGCCCAGCATCTCGATTCCGAAGACCGACGCCCCCACCGAACTGAAGGTGTCGGTGCTCAAGCAGGGCGACGGTGAGGCGGTCGCCGACGGCGACACCACGCTGCTGCAGTACTACGGCGTCAACTGGGCCGACGGCAAGAGCTTCGACTCGTCGTGGAAGAACGGCGAGCCCATCTCCATCCCCGGCAACACCTACGTGCCCGGTTTCGTTCAGGCGCTCGCCGGTCAGAAGGTCGGTTCGCAGGTGCTGGTCGTCATCCCGCCGGCGCTCGGCTACGGCGACAAGGAGCAGGGATCGATCCCGGCGAACTCGACCCTCGTGTTCGTGATCGACATCCTGGCCACGCAGCACGCGCCCGCCGCCAAGTAGGCATCCTCGCACCGTCAGTGCGCCGGCCCCGCTCCTGCAGGGCCGGCGCACTCTCGCATAGGCTGGCGGCATGCGTCGCATCATCGTCCTCGGCTCCACCGGCTCCATCGGCACGCAGGCCCTGGATGTGATCCGCGCCAATCCCCGCCGCTTCGAGCTGGTCGGGATCTCGGCGGGATCGAACGCCGAGATGATGGCCGGTCAGGCGGAGGAGTTCCACCTCGAGCACACGGCGCTCGGCGCGGCGGAGTCCGAGCAGCTGGTCCGCGACGTGGAGGCGGACGTCGTGCTCAACGCCATCACGGGCTCCATCGGACTCGGGTCGACGCTGGCCGCGCTGAAGGCGGGGCGCACCCTCGCCCTGGCCAACAAGGAATCACTGATCGTCGGCGGTGCACTCGTGCGCGCCGCGGCGGAGAGGGACCAGATCGTCCCGGTCGACTCCGAGCACTCGGCGATCGCCCAGGCACTCCGATCGGGCACCGGCGCCGAGGTGCGGCGGCTCGTCGTCACGGCATCCGGTGGACCCTTCCGAGGCCGCACCAGGGCCGAGCTCGGCGATGTGACACCCGCGGAGGCCCTCGCGCACCCGACCTGGGACATGGGGCGGATGGTCACGACCAACTCCGCCACGCTCGTCAACAAGGGCCTGGAGGTCATCGAGGCGCACCTGCTCTTCGACGTGCCGTATGACGACATCGAGGTGGTCGTGCACCCGCAGTCGATCGTGCACTCGATGGTCGAGTTCGTCGACGGCTCCACGATCGCCCAGGCGTCGCCCCCGGACATGCGCCTGCCGATCTCGTTGGGGCTGGACTGGCCGAACCGCGTCGGCGGGGTGGGGAAGCCGCTGGACTGGCGGCAGGCGACCAGCTGGACGTTCGAGCCCCTCGACGGCGAGGCGTTCCCGTCGGTGGGCCTGGCGAAGTCCGTGGGCCGCGCGGGCGGCACGTTCCCCGCGGTCTACAACGCCGCCAACGAGCAGGCCGTGGACGCCTTCCACGAGGGCCGGCTGCCGTTCCTCGGCATCGTCGACACGATCGAGCGCGTCATCGAGGCGCACGACGCCCCGGACGACCTCACGCTCGAGACGCTGGCCGAGGCCGAGACCTGGGCGCGTGCCAAAGCGGACGCGCTGATCGCCTCCGCCTGATTCCAGACGGGCGGGCTCTGTCAGACCCGGTCGTCGTAGGGGACGGGCCAGTGCGAGTCGGGGGCGGGCCAGCCGGCGGCGATGAGCGCACGCCGGGCGAGCTCGCGGGCCGAGTACGGGGTGCGCACACCGCGGATGTCGCGGTAGTCCTGGTGGCCGGGACCGGCCCACAGGATCGCGTCGCCTTCGCCGACCATGCCGACGGCCGCCACGATCGCCTTCTCCGGCGGGGAGAACTCGTGGATCTCGGCATCCGGTCGCGCCTTGCGGGCTCCGGCGACGAGGGTCGCGCGAATGGAGTCCGGGTCCTCGAAGCGCGGGTGATGGTCGGTGACGACCAGGATGTCACTGCCTTCGACGGCCGTGCGGGCCATGTCGTAGCGCTTGGTGGCGTCGCGGTCGCCGTCGGCGCCGAACAGCATCAGCACCTTGCCCGGCGTGACCCGGCGGACCGCGGCGAGGGTCTTCTCGAAGGCATCCGGGGAGTGGCCGAAGTCGACGTACACGGCTGGCCCGGTCTCGCCGGAGATGAACTGGGTGCGACCGGGCAGGTACGCCAGGATCTGGCCGTCCCGCTCGAAAGCCGCAGCGATGCGGTCCCAGTCGTAGCCGGCCTCGAGCAGCATCACGATCGCGAGTCCGGCGTTCGCGGCCATGTGCTGACCGATCACCGGCACCATGGTCGTCAGCGCGCGTCCGCCGCGGCCGGTGAGCGTGAACACCGTGCCCGCCTGCCGTTCGTCGTCGATGGTGACGACCCAGTCGGCCGCGGCGGCGGCATCCGGATCGGCGGCGATCGACGGGGTCCCGACGGTGACGACGGGGATGCTCGCGGCCTCGACGACGCGCGGGCTGTACGCCGAGTCCAGGCTGATCACACCGCGGCGGGCGCGCTCGGGGGTGAACAGCGGCAGCTTCGCCTGGAAGTACTCCTCCATGTCGGCGTAGTCGTCGAGGTGGTCGTGCGAGAGGTTCGTGAAGCCGGCCACGTCGAACACGATGCCGTCCACGCGGTGGCGGGAGAGCGCCTGCGCGCTGACCTCGACGGCGACGGCCTCGACGTTCTGCTCGCGCATCAGCGCGAGCAGGGCGTGCATCTCGGATGCCTCGGGGGTGGTGAGCCGGGAGACGATGACCTCACCGGCGATGTGCCGCTCCGCGGTGGAGGAGAGACCCGAGACGACGCCGAGCTGGTCGAAGACGCCCTGCAGCAGGTGCGAGACGCTGGTCTTGCCGTTGGTGCCGGTGGTGCCGAACAGCAGCGGCAGGGGGTCCGATGCCCCGGTGCCATACACCCACGCGCTCAGCTCGCCCAACACGCCGCGGGGATCGTCGACGATCACGATCGGCAGACCCGCTGATGCCGCGATGTCGGCGCCGGCGGCGTCCGTGATGATCGCGACCGCACCCTGATCGGCTGCGGTCTGCGCGAACTCGGCACCGTGCCGGTTCACGCCCTGGATCGCGACGAAGGCCTCCCCGGCGCGGAGATCGGCGGTGGCGAGCGTGATGCCGCTGAGCTGAACGCCCGCGAGATCGCCGCGGACCTCCGTTGCGAAGCGGTCTGCGAGCTCGGCCAGAGCACGACGGGGTGGGTCGGCGGGGCGGAGCACGGGCGGCAGTGAGGGCTGAGTGGTCATAGCGTCTCCATGATCTCACGCACAGCGGAGGGATCCTGCGGATTGGAGGCGCCCGGCGTGCGCCGGGCACCTCCTCGCGGGTGCGCTACGCGCGCCGACGGTACGCGCGGACGGCCACCAGGAGGGCCGCCACGGCGATCACCAGTCCGCCGCCCCCGAGCAGCATCGGCAGGATCGCCGCCGGCTTCTCCGTGCTCGACGACGATGCCTCCGGGGCGGCCGTGTGCTCGTCGCCGTGCGTGCCCTGCTGACCGTGCTCGCCGGAGGCGCCGGCAGCGGTCAGCGCGACGACGGGGCCGGTGAGTCCAGATCGTGGGCGTTCTCGCCGTCCTTCGCCACCTGGGTCCACTCGTTCGTGCCCGAGACGCAGCGCTGCTCGACGGGGAAGACCAGTTCATCGGCGGCGTTCTTGTCGGTGATGACGGCCAGCTCCACCGAACCGCGCAGATCGACAGGCACGGGCTGCGCGGCGGTGAACGTGACGGCGGTGATCGTCCCGCCCGCATCCTTCTCGATGTCTGCCGCCCAATCACCGTCGAACGCGGGCCAGGCGCTGCCGATGCCCTTCGGCATCGTGACGCGCAGCGAGGTGGTCGGGGACTCGCCGCAGCCGTGGCTGAACGAGAAGGTCAGCGGCGTGACCTGGCCGGCCGGGATCCGGTCCGGTGAGACGCCCACGTGTGCGGAGGCCGCGGTGGGTGCGGCGATGAGGAACAGGGCGAGGGTGGCAGCGGCGATGCCGCCGCGACGGATGGTAAGAGACATGGATGGTCCTTCATGGATGGGGGCCGCGCACGCGCGCGGCGAGAAGATGCTCCGCGCGTGAGCGCGCGGACGGATGCCGTCGCAGGGCGCGATCGGCGGGACGCGGTCCGGCCGGCCGGACGGCGATGACGGGCTGGACGCCCGGAAGGTCAGCTGAGCGCCGACGCAGGAGGACCGCGCCGCCAGGCGCAGTCGGCGAGCAGCCGATCGAGGAGGGGAGCCTCGGTGCGCGCGGCGGTCGCCGGTGCCGCCAAAGGATGCGCAGGGGCGGTCTGCGGGAGGCGCAGCAGGGTGCGAACCCAGCGCGCGATCGTGCGGACCAGCAGCTCGCCGCGCCAGAGCAGCAGCGTGGTGACGAGGGCCGCCAGCAGATGGGCGAGCAGCATGCCGGGAGACGACGACAGCAGGTCGGGATGCGGTCCTGACGCGAGCTCGAGGACGATCGGACCGTGCTGGTGCCCGCCCACGAGGCCCGTGGGGGCGATGCCGCCGGTCAGTTCGAACAGCGCATGGAAGACGAACTGCGTCGAGAGCACGGCTCCGGTGAGTCCGGGCAGCCGGATCCGCGTGCCCACCAGGAGAGCGGCGAGCGGCGAGAGGAGCACCGCGACGGTGACGATCAGCAGCGGGTGGGGTGCGGTGCCGCCGCCGACGGTGTGCGAGACGGCGGCGAGGATCGTCGCGACGGAAGAGGCCGCAGCGCCGCGGAACAGGCGCAGCTGGCGGGTCGTCACCTCTTCAGCCTAGCCGGATGCACAGCGAGGGCACAGCGGATTCCTCGGCGCGGGGCACTAGCGTGGTCGGGTGGAGATCCTGCTGTATCTGGGCGGCATCCTGTTCATGCTCGTCGGTCTCGGCGTGTCGATCGGGCTGCACGAGGTGGGCCATCTGGTGCCCGCGAAGCTGTTCGGCGTGCGCGTGGGCCAGTACATGATCGGCTTCGGACCGGGGCTGTGGTCCAAGCGGATCGGCGAGACCGAGTACGGTTTCAAGGCGCTTCCCGTCGGCGGATTCATCTCGATGTCGGGCATGTACCCGCCCTCGACGAAGACCGGACCGGCGAAGGGTGTCTTCGCCGCCCTGGTGCAGGACGCCCGCACGGCCAACGACGAGACGATCGCCGAGGGCGAGGAGGAGCGCGTCTTCTACCGCCTGCCGGTGTGGAAGCGTGTGATCGTCATGCTCGGCGGCCCCGTCATGAACCTGGTCCTGGCCGTGCTGCTCTTCACGCTGATGGCATCCGGGATCGGCATCCAGCAGGCCAGCACGACGGTCGCCTCGGTCAGCGAGTGCATGATCCCCGCGACCGCGACGAAGCAGCAGACCTGCGCTGCGGACGACCCGGCCGCCCCGGCCGCTGAGTCCGGGTTCGAGCCCGGCGACCGCCTGGTCAGCATGGACGGCGAGCCTGTCGCCACCTTCGCGGCCGCGTCGCAGATCATCCAGGACTCTCCCGGACGCACCCTCGAGGTGGTGGTGGAGCGGAAGGGCGAGGAGGTCACGCTGCAGCTGACCCCGGTCGCCGCCCAGCGTCAGCAGACGGATGCCCAGGGCCGGCCCGTCACCGACAAGGGCGGCAAGCCCGTCACCCGCAGCGTGGGCTACGCGGGCATCACCGCGCAGCTGGAGTACGCGCACCAGCCGATCTGGACCGGCGCCCAGATGACCTGGCAGCAGGTCGGCGGAGTGACGAACCTGATCATCCAGCTGCCGCAGAAGCTCTGGAACGTCGGCGAGTCGCTGATCACCGGATCGCAGCGCGACCCGAACGGCCCGCTCAGCGTGGTCGGCGTCGGGCGCATCGCCGGGGAGGTGGCGGCGACCAACGCTCCGGTGCTCGACCGCCTCGCGGTGCTGCTGAACCTGCTCGCGGCGCTGAACGTCGCGCTCTTCGTGTTCAACCTGATCCCGTTGCTGCCGTTGGACGGCGGGCACATCGTGGTCGCGCTGTGGGAGGGGATCAAGCGCCTGTGGGCGAAGGTCACCGGGCGTCCCGAACCCGCTCCCGTGGACGCGACGCGCCTCGTGCCGGTCACGGTCGTGGTCGCCGTGCTGCTGATCGCGATGGGGGCGCTGCTGATCATCGCCGACATCGTCAAGCCGATGAACCTGCTCGGCGGCTGACGCCGATCGCTCAGCCAGCGCGGCTAGCGTGACGGGATGCAGTCGCATCCGCACGCGCTCCGGTACCGTACGTCCGGTCTGCGCCGGGCGACCTGGCGGATCTGGCCGTGGCTGAACTGGCTGCTGCCGATCGGCTTCGTGCTGTTCTGCCTGTGGTGCGCGACGACCACTGGTGGTGAGACTGCCTTCCTCATCGTGCTGGCCTCGCCGTTGCTGATTCCCGCAGCAGGTCTGCTCGGGGCTCTGCCCCGGTTCGCGCTGCGCCGTCAGGGCGCGCAGGCGACGCCCCTGCCTCAGGTCGCCTTGCTCGCGGTGCTGTGGTGGAGCTGGACTGCCCTTGCAGCCGCGATGCCGGACCGTACCATCGAACTGGACCCTTCCGAGTCGGTTCCGGTTCCTTCGCTGCTGCACCGCCTGGTCGGCGATCCCGCGGGAGGAGTGCTCTCGACATGGGTCTTCTCGGCGGCGATCCTGTGCGGGGTCGCCGCGTGGAGTCTGCTCCTCGTGCGGGGACTGGGAGCCCTCGCGATCCGGCATCCGCGGCGCTGGGAGCGCGCGGGATGGGCTGCGATCGCGCTGGCGCCGCTGCTGCTCGCCGGCGTCGGAGGGCTCGGCGTGGCTCTCGGACAGGTGCAGACGGATGCCGCTGGCGAGCCGCGCGTGCAGGTGACGGCCCGCAGCGCGGACCAGCAGATCGCACTCGCCGAGCAGCGATACGACGCGGTGCAGCAGGTGGTTGCCGACCTGCGCGCCGCTGCGGCGCCCGGCGGATGGGGCTCACAGCAGGCCTGCGCGGAATCCCTGGACGACGACGGGCGCGGCTGGGACGCGTATCGGCTGCGCATCGGTTTCCGTCATGCCGCGAGCTTCGACCTGGACCACGCTGCGCTGGTGAAGGCCATCACGGATGCCGGCTGGAGCATCACTCGTGACCAGGAGGGGTCGCTGCTGATCGAGGCCACCGGCCCGCAGGGTGCGCACCTGAGGTTCGCGGCCAACGGCGACGCACCGCTCTCGATCACCGCGACCGCTGGGTCCTTCTGGGAGTCGGCGGATCGGCCGGTGTCGTCATCCTGGTGCAGCGCGCATGGCGGGTACAGCAGCAGCCCCGGAGTCCGCGGAGACGGCGCGGATGCCGCGTGGTGGCCGCCGCTGCACTGACTCAGCTCAGCTCAGCTCAGCGCGTGCGCGGTGAGCCGTTCCAGAGTGGCGATCCCGTCGCGGGACAGGATCGATTCCAGGTGCCCCTGGATCGAGGCGAAGCGCTCGCCGCGCAGCGCGTAGACGTCACCGCTCTCCGCATCCGCGGCGACCTCCGCCTCGCCGACCCGCGTGGTTCCGGGGGCGACGCGGGCTGTGAAGGTGTTGTAGAAGCCGACCGACGCGTCCTCCCCGAACACCGGCACGGTCTTCTGCACGCCCTGGTACGGAGAGTCCAGCGGCACCAGGTCGATGCCGAGACCGTCGGCGAGGATCTGGTGACTCAGGCACACGGCCAGCAGGGGCGAGCCTGTCGCACGACGCCGAGCGACGACCTGCTGCATCCGGGCGATGCGCGGCGACGACGGGTCGCGCGGGTCGCCGGGGCCGGGCCCGGACACCACCAGGTCGGCGGCGTCGACGGCCTCATCGGTCACCTCGGACCAGGGCGCGATGGTCACGTCCAGGCCGAGATGGCGCAGCTGGTGCGCGAGCATCGTCGTGAAGCGGTCCTCGGCATCCACGACGAGCGCGCTGCGCCCGCCGAAGCGGCCGGCGGCGGCCGCGTCCTGCGGCTGCATCCAGAAGTCCGCCAGGCGCGTGTTGCGGGACGCCAGGAGCGCCGCGATCTCGGGATCGTCCGCCAGTCGCGCGGGCGCCGGCGCGTCGTCGTCACGCGTCTCCGCGACATGATCGCGTTCGATGGCGCCGATCGCGCCCAGCACTCCCGCGGCCTTGCCGTGCGTCTCGCCCACCTCGCCCAGTGGGTCGGAGTGACGCACGAGGGTCGCTCCGACCGGCACGCGGAGGTGTCCCCGATCCAGGTAGGCGGTGCGGATCAGGATCGGCGCGTCGAGGTCGTGGCCGCCGTCGGCGTTCGGGGTGAACAGCGCGGCGACGCCCGAGTAGTAACCCCGCGGTGCGCGCTCGTGCCGGCGGATGACCGCGCACGCGTTCTGCATGGGGGAGCCGGTCACCGTCGGGGCGAACATGGTCTCGCGCAGGATGTCACGCGGGTCCAGGCGGCTGCGTCCGCGCAGCATGTACTCGGTGTGCGTGAGCCGCGACATCTCCTTCAGATGCGGGCCGGTGATGCGGCCGCCGTCCGAGCAGACCTGGCTCATCATCTTGAGCTCCTCGTCCACGACCATGAACAGCTCCTCGGTCTCCTTGGTCGAGGAGAGGAACTCGGTCAGCGACTCGCGGGTCGCGCCGCCCGCGGGGTGGCGGAACGTCCCCGAGATGGGGTTCATGGTCACGATGCCGTCGCGGGCGACGACGTGCGCCTCCGGGCTCGCGCCCACCGCGATCTGTCCCGGGGTGATGACGGCGAACGTCCAGTACGCGCCCCGCTCGTGCTCGAGCAGCGCGCGGAACCAGGTGAGCGCGGCGATGCGATCGTCGCACTCGTATCCGGCGCGGTAGTCCCTGCGGATGACGAAGTTCGCGCCCTCGCCGCGGCCGATCTCCTCGGCGATGACCTGCTCGACGATGTCCGCGTACTCGTCGTCGGAGATGTCGAAGCCGCCACCGCGCAGGTCGATCGGCGTGTCGGGCAGCGCGGCGCGAAGCTCCTCGGCATCCAGCCCTTCGCGCTCGGCGACCAGCAGGCACCGCAGGGGAGTGCCGTCGTCCTGCGCCTCGAACCCGCGCTCGCGCACCTGCCGGTAGGGCACCATCGCGAACACCTCGCGGGGGCCGTCCGCGCCCTCCAGGGGGATGTCGGACAGCGTCTCGACGTCGACGATCTCGCCGGTGAGCAGTTCGACGACGCCGTCGCGGGCGATCAGCACGAAAGAGGTCTCGGGGTCGGCGGCGAGAGCGCGGATGCGGCGCTTCAGGTCGGTCATCGGGGTCTCCAGGTTCTGGGAATCCGGTGCGGAGAACGAAAAAAGACCGCCCCGGAAGGCGGTCGTGTTCTCGTGGTTCGCGAAACACCGCCTAGAAGGCGGGCCACCAGGTGCGGGTCGCGGACATACCGCGAAAGTATCACATCAGAGATGACCGCCGGCGCGGCGTGACGTCACCAGATGCTGCCGCCGGGGATCGAGTCGTCGGGGTCGAAGGCATGGTCGACGACCAGGCGCACCGCCCGGGCCAGGTCCTGCTCGGACAGACTCGGCGCATCGGCGGGCGCTGTCGCCGTCGACCACGGCAGGTGCACGAATCCGGTCGGCACATGGGGGCGGGACGCTCCGAGCGCCGTGTAGAGCACGTGGTTGCACACGTACGAGCCCGCCGACAGCGACGCGCGCGCCGGGATGCCCTCCTCCTCGAGCACACTGACGATGCGCTTCACCGGCAGTGTGGCGAAGCGCGCGGCGGGTCCGCCCGGCTCACTGGGCACGTCGATCGGCTGAGCGCCGTCGTTGTCGGGGATGCGCGCGTCCATGAGGTTCACGCCGACGCGCTCCACCGCCACCCGATCGCTGCCGCCGGCCAGGCCCGTGGCGACCACGGCATCCGGACCGTGCTCGGCGACGAGGGCGTGCAGATGGGCTGCCGCGCCCGCGAACGAGACCGGCAGAGTGGCCGCGATCAGACGGTGAGGTCCGTCGTAGCCCGAGGCGACGGCCGCGACGGTGTCTCCCGAGGGATTACGCTCCGCACCGTCGAAGGGCGCGAAGCCGGTCAGCAGGATCGTCGACATGGGCTCAGCCTACGAGCATCCAGCCCGCATGCACTCAGCGACGGTAGCCTTGAGGAGTGCCAGCAGTGAACCTTGGGATGCCGCGCATCCCCGAAGTCCTCGCGCCCCGCCGCAAGTCCCGTCAGATCCGGGTCGGCAAGGTGCTCGTCGGCGGCGACGCACCCGTAAGCGTGCAGTCGATGACCACCACGAAGACCACCGACATCAACGGCACTCTGCAGCAGATCGCCGAGCTCACGGCCTCCGGCTGCGAGATCGTGCGCGTCGCGGTGCCGTCCCAGGACGACGCGGATGTGCTGCACATCATCGCGGCGAAGAGCCAGATCCCGGTGATCGCCGACATCCACTTCCAGCCCAAGTATGTGTTCCAGGCGATCGATGCCGGGTGCGCGGGCGTGCGAGTCAACCCCGGCAACATCCGCAAGTTCGACGACCAGGTCGGCGCGATCGCGAAGGCCGCCCAGGCGGCGGGCGTGTCGCTGCGCATCGGCGTGAACGCCGGATCGCTGGATCGCCGCCTGCTGGAGAAGTACGGCAAGGCCACGCCAGAGGCGCTCGTCGAGAGCGCTGTCTGGGAGGCATCGCTGTTCGAGGAGCACGACTTCCACGACTTCAAGATCTCGGTGAAGCACAACGACCCCGTCGTGATGGTCAAGGCCTACCGTCAGCTGGCCGAGCGGGGCGACTGGCCCCTGCACCTCGGCGTCACCGAGGCGGGGCCGGCATTCCAGGGCACCATCAAGAGCGCCACGGCATTCGGCATCCTGCTCGGCGAGGGCATCGGCGACACGATCCGCGTCTCGCTGTCCGCGCCTCCGGCCGAGGAGGTCAAGGTCGGCCACCAGATCCTGCAGTCGCTGAACCTGCGCGAGCGCAAGCTCGAGATCGTGTCCTGCCCGTCCTGCGGCCGTGCTCAGGTGGACGTGTACACGCTGGCGGAGGACGTCACCGAGGGCCTGAAGGACATGACCGTGCCGCTGCGCGTCGCCGTCATGGGATGCGTGGTGAACGGACCGGGTGAGGCTCGTGAGGCCGACCTCGGTGTCGCGTCCGGCAACGGCAAGGGCCAGATCTTCGTCAAGGGCGAGGTCATCAAGACCGTGCCCGAGTCCGAGATCGTCGCGACCCTGATCGAGGAGGCGAACCGTATCGCCGCCGAGATGGGTCCGGACGCCGCGGTCGGCACCGCCCAGGTCATCACCGCCTGACGGGTACCAGGGGTCAGGGGCTGGTCTCGGAGGCACTCCCGGGTTACGCTCGGTGTCCGGATGCCGGACTCGACCCGGCTCGAACCGAGGAGGCACCGATGCCCGCTGCAGATCTTCCCGCGCCCGTCCAGGCGATGGTCGACGCCATCAACGCCGCCGACACCGAGGCGTTCGTCGCGGCGTTCACGGCCGACGGCTTCGTCGACGACTGGGGGACGGTGAAGTCCGGCCCGGAGGGGATCCGCTCCTGGGCGGACAGTGACGCGATCGGCGCCGGCGCGCGGATGACGGTGCTCTCGTCCGAGACTGCCGGCGACACCACCAGCATCCGCTTCGGCTGGCGCAGCAACGTCTTCAACGGGGAGTCGACGGGCGTGTTCGTCGTCCGCGGCGACAGGCTCGCGAGCTTCACGATCCCGCCGAACCACTAGACCTCCGCGAGCTCCGCGGCCGCTGGTCGCATCGTCGTCCGGCCCCTCGGTCGCGTAGCGTGGGAGCATGCAGTCCACGCGCGTGACGTTCCCCGATGGCTCTCTGACCGGTGAGGGCGACGTGCTGACCGTCGACCGCGAGCGCGCGGTGGTCGTGGTCGACGCGACGCCGTTCCACCCGGTCGATCACACCTGGCCCGATCAGCCGGGGGACAGCGGGACGATCACCGTCTCCGACGTCGTGCTCGACGTCTCCGAGGCGGTGATGGCTGCCGTCAGCGATGAGGGCGAGCTGGCGGTCGGCACCGACATCCCGGTCAAGCGCGGCGCGGACGGGTGGACGTGGCTGGTCGGCCATCGCGTGGACGGAGAGATCCCGGGATCCGTCGTCGCAGGGGCATCCGCGCGTCTCGAGGTGGATGCCGCACGCCGGGCCGGGCTGAGCCGCGGTCACACGGCCTGTCATCTCGCTTCGCTGGCGCTGGACGCCGCGCTCGCCGACCTGTGGCGCAAGGAGATCGGTGTCGACCCGCTCGGGCATCCCGACTTCGAGGGACGGGCGAACCAGACCAGCTTCATCCACCCGGACGGCAGCGTCGACGAGTATCGGCTCGGCAAGAGCCTGCGCAAGGCCGGATTCGACTCCGAGGGCTTCGCGGCTTCGCTCGCCCAGCGCGAGGAGCGGATCAACGAGCTGCTGGGCGGCTGGATCGCGTCGGGTGGCGAGAGCCGCATCGACGTCGAGGGCCCGGGCATCTCGGACCGGCGCACCTGGCGCTGCGCGCTCCCCGAGGGCGAAGTCGGCTTCCTCTGCGGCGGCACGCACGTGCGCTCGCTGGCCGAGTTCGCATCCATCGCCGTGTCGCTGGACCTCAGCGATCCGCAGCTGCTGGTGATGACGACGACGGCAGTCCCGGCCTGAGCCGCTAAGGGCGTCAGGCGAGCCCGTCCTCGTCGATCCAGGTGTGCCACGGCGTGACCTCGTCGACGTACGCGATCGCGTCGAAGGCATCGAGAATCGGCAGGGGCTGCAGCACGTCGCCGTTGCGCAGACCCGCGGTGCGTTCCAGGGCGGACGCGGCCTCCGGCGGAGCCGTGCGGAGGTCGACGAGGAAGTCTCCGATGCCGGCCACCGAGAACGCGGCGTCCGCGCTCGCCGGGTCGGGCGGTCCGAGCGGCTGACCACCACCTCAATGAATCAATTGATTGACACAAAATGTAGCGATGGAGTGATACAAGTTCAAGGGTGCGGGGTCGAGGCTCGGCAGAACTTCGGAGATGTGCAGAATCTCGGATGCTGTGCACGGAAAGTCTCCGAGATCGTGCACATCTCCGCGGTCATGAACCGTCGTACGCGTCCAGCGCCTCGGTCAGCATCCGGTGGCCCTGCTGCTCGAACGCCTCGTCGCGCACCTTGAACGCCCAGCACGCGGTGCCGACGGCCTCGCGCAGGGCATCCAGTCGCCACAGGTCCGGATCCCGCGGGTCCGGACCGTAGCCCGCGAAGAACGCGGCCTCCAGCTCCGGGCGCTCCCGCCACTGCTGAGCTGCCAGGCGCGTGAGGTCCGAGGCTGCCGGGCGGAGTGCGAACCGCCCGAAGTCGATCACCCGTACGACGCCGTCATCGATCAGCCAGTTGCGAGGCTGCCAGTCGCCGTGCGTCGGCACCAGCGTCGTCGCCGGGGCGGGCACGGATGCCAGTACCTGACGCGCACGTGCGGCCACCGCCGGGTCGATGCGGTGAGGCTCATCCAGCCAGTGCAGCGCCCTGGCCGTCGCACGCGCCTCGTATTCGGCATCCGTCCGAGACTCCTGCTCGTGCAGCCGCCGAAGCAGCTCACCCGCCTGTGCGTAGGTGTCGGGTTGCCACTCGGCATCCGCGCCCAGCACCAGCTCGCCGGGAAGGTAGTCGAGCAGGATCACGCGGTCGGCCGCGGACGCGTCCCTCAGCCGGGCGGCGTGGCCGGTCGAGATCAGCGGCTCGGTGTACCCCGTGTGGGCGGAGATCTCGCGAGGCAGATGCGTGTCCGACGGTCCGGCGGCCTTCACCACGACGTCCTCGCCGCCCGCCCGCACGTGCAGCACCGTGGTCTCGACGAGACCCCAGGACATGTCGCGCACGAGCTCGGCATCCGGCATCCGCTCGCCCACCCACGCCCGCTGCGCGGCGTCGAGACCGGGCAGCGGGCTCACGCGGCGAACTGGACTTCGCCCTTGGCGACGTCCACACTCGTCAGCTTCAGCGTCACCGTGTCGCCGGGAGCGGTCCCCGCACGCACGGGCGCGGATGCCGTCACAGCCGGTTCTGCGATCTGCACAGCTGCGCGCGACTCGCCGCGCAGCTCGATGACGGTAGCCTCGATGCTCTTCCCGACCAGCGGATGCAGCAGGGCGGCCTCCACGCGGTCGATGGTCTCGGCGTTGAGCGTCGACGCCCGCTGCGCGGACTGCTGCATGAGGTCCGGGAGCTGGGGGAGCGACTCCCGCGCCCACTCCGGTGCGGGCCGGCCCTGCGACACCGCCTCGCAGATCGCCAGCGACCAGCGATCGACCAGCCGCCGCAGGGGAGCGGTGGCATGCGCGTACGGCGCGCCGATCGCGGCCTGCTCGAGATCCCCGGCCGGCACGGTGCCGTCGAACGTGACGTAGCCGGCTCCGCGGAACAGCGATGCGGCGGCCTCGAGCACGGGCAGCGTCATCGGATCGTTCTTGTCCAGACCTCGCAGGTAGTCCCCGTACCTGCCGTCCTTCCACGGCCGTCCGAGTGCCTCGGTCTGCCGGCGGAATCGCGAGAACGCCTGATCGTCCGGCTGCGGCATCGTTCGCAGCACGCCCACCTTCGCGCCGATCATCAGCTCTGCTGCGGCCATCCCGGTCATGAGTGACAACTGGGCGTTCCAGTCCTCGATGGGCAGCGGACTCCGGCGCTCGATGTCGTAGCTGCCGTCGGGCTTCTGGACGACCTCCTCGTCGGGAAGGTTCAGGCTCGCGCCGCCGCGCTGCTGCTCCTGCTGCTGCCGCAGTCCGCCGATCTCGCCCAGCAACGACAGCGGGCCTTCCTGCCCCGCGTCCAGCAGCTCCTGCGCCGCCACGTAGTCGAGCTGAGCGCGCGACCGCACCAATGCGCGCTCCAGGCGGAAGTCGGTCACGGCCCCCGCGGAGTCCAGCACGAAGGTCCATACCAGCGCGGGCCGCTCCTGGTCGGCCAGCAGTGAGGCCCTTCCCTCCGAGAGCACCTTCGGGTGCAGGGGGATGTTCCCGTCGGCCAGATACAGGGTCTGGCCACGCTGGCGCGCCTCGGCGTCCAGAGCGCCACCGGCCCTGACGAAGCCGGGGACATCGGCGATCGCGTAACGCACCTGATATCCCGAACCCGCGCGGGACAGGTGCATGGCCTGATCGAGATCCTTCGAGCCCGCCGGGTCGAGCGTCACGAACGGCACCTCGCGCAGGTCGAGGTCCGGCACCTCCGGTGTCGTCGACTCCGCCTCCGCCAGAGCCTCGGGCGAGAACTCGACGGGCGACTCGATGCCCGCACGCAGGGCGGCGAGGGCAGCAGCCAGCTCGCTCTGCGAGGCGGACGGGGCGACATGTGATCGACGCTGAGGCATGTCGTCAGCCTATTCGCGGGCGCTTGCCGAGCCGGAGCGCCTCGGCCGCGCGTCATCCTGGGGCATTCGCGCGCCGGTGTCCGCGACCGGGACTAGCGTGGAGCCATGAGCACTGCTGACAAGGCCCGCACTCTCACCGACCTCTACCTCGCCCCCGAGATCCTCCGCGTCGTCAACATCTGGGACGTCGTCTCGGCGAAGGCGATCGCCGCGCTCCCCGAGACGCGCGCACTGGCCACGGCGGGGCACTCCATCGCCGCGAGCTTCGGCTACTCGGACGGGCAGATCCCCCGGGAGCTCATGCTCGACATGGTCGGTCGCATCGCAGCATCCGTCGATCTGCCGGTCTCGGCAGACCTGGACGACGGCTACGGCGACGCGGGGGAGACCACCCGCCTCGCGATCGGCGTCGGCATCGTCGGCGCGAACGTCGAGGATCGGCTGAAGCCCTTCGCCGAGTCCGTCGCACAGGTCGAGGCCATCGTCCGGGCCGGTGAGGCCGAGGGCATCTCCTTCGCTCTCAACGCCCGCACCGACGCGATCGTGCGCGGCGGTGACAAGCCGCTCTCGGACAAGCTGGCGGATGCCGTTGAGCGCGGCCGCGCCTATCTCGACGCCGGTGCGACCGCCGTCTTCGTGCCCGGCATCCTGGACGCCGACGCCACCCGCTTCCTCGTCGACGGGATCGGCGCGGGCAGGGTCAGCGTGATCGGACTCCCCGGCGCACTCACCGCCGCCGAGTACGAGGCTCTCGGCGTCGCCCGCATCTCGTACGGGCCCTTGCCGCAGCGTGTCGCGCTGACCGCGCTGCAGGACACGGCAGCCGACCTCTACGCGAACGGTGCGATCCCGGCGGGCACCCGCGCGCTGAACTGACGCGGCACCGAACCGACGCGCGGCGGATGGGCGTCCACGCGGTCGATACAATCGACCCGTGGTCACACGTCTATCGAACTTCTTCCTCCGCACGCTCCGCGAAGACCCTGCAGACGCAGAGGTCACCAGCCACAAGCTGCTCGTTCGCGCCGGCTACATCCGCCGCGCGGCGCCAGGAGTGTTCACGTGGCTGCCGCTCGGGCTGAAGGTCAAGTCGCGCATCGAGCAGATCGTCCGCGAGGAGATGGGCAACGCCGGGGCGCAGGAGGTCCACTTCCCCGCGCTGCTGCCGCGCGACCCGATCTACCAGATCCAGGACAAGTACCGTGACGAGGCGCGTCCGCGCGCCGGCCTGCTGCGCGGTCGCGAGTTCACCATGAAGGACGCCTACTCCTTCGACGCCTCCGACGAGGGGCTGGACGCCAGCTACCAGAAGCAGCGTGACGCCTATGAGCGGATCTTCCAGCGCCTCGGTCTCGAGTACGTGATCGTGAACGCCGACAACGGACTGATGGGCGGTGCCCGCAGCGAGGAGTTCCTGCACCCGACGCCGGTCGGCGAGGACACCTTCGTGCGCTCCGCCGGCGGCTACGCGGCCAACGTCGAGGCGTTCACGACCGCGGTCCCCGAGCCTGTCGACTTCTCCGCCGTGCCCGCTGCGACGATCTTCGATTCGCCCGCGACGCCGACGATCGAGACGCTCGTGGCGCATGCCAACAAGACGCTGGAGGGCGAGTACACCGCGGCGGACACGCTCAAGAACGTGGTGCTCGCGCTGACCCACCTCGACGGCACCCGCGAGCTCGTCGTGGTCGGCATCCCCGGCGACCGTGAGGTCGACGAGAAGCGTGCGGAGGTCGCGTTCGCGCCGGCGGAGGTCGAGACCGCGACGCCCGAGGACTTCGAGAAGAACCCCCTGCTCGTCCGTGGCTACATCGGCCCCTGGTCCGAGACGGGCGCGGTGCTTGGCGAGGAGTCCGCCACCGGCATCCGCTACCTGGTCGACCCGCGCGTGAGCGAGGGCACAGTGTGGATCACCGGTGCGAACATCGACGAGAAGCACGCGCACTCGGTGGTCGCGGGTCGCGACTTCTTCGCCGACGGCATCGTCGAGATCGCGAACGTCCGCGAGGGCGACCCCGCTCCCGACGGCTCCGGTCCGGTCGAACTCGCCCGCGGTATGGAGATCGGACACGTCTTCCAGCTCGGTCGCTTCTTCGCCGAGACCCTGGGGCTGAAGGTGCTCGACCAGAACGGCAAGCTCGTGACGGTGACGATGGGCTCCTACGGCATCGGCGTGACCCGAATCCTCGCGATCATCGCCGAGCTGAACAACGACGACAAGGGCCTGATCTGGCCGGCATCCGTCGCCCCGTTCGACGTGCAGGTCGTCGCGGCAGGGCGTGACCAGGTCGCCTTCGACGTGGCGGAGGACATCGCGAACCAGCTCGAGGCCGCTCGCCTGGACGTGCTCTACGACGACCGGGTGAAGGTGTCGCCCGGTGTGAAGTTCGGTGACGCCGAGCTGGTCGGCGTGCCGAAGATCGTGATCGTCGGCCGTGGCGCGGCCGACGGGCAGGTCGAGCTGTGGGACCGCGCGACCGGCGAGCGCGAGGCGATCTCGGCGGCGGATGCCGTCGCACGACTCACGCGCTGATCCGACAGCATCCGTGCGAACACGGTTTTCTGACTCTGCCGTGAGGAGGATGATCGGGCCATGGCCCGATTCCTCCTCACGGCGATGCCGTTCACGGGGCACGTCACACCGCTGACCGCCGTCGCAGCCGAACTCGTGCAGCGCGGCCATGACGTGCGCTTCTACACCGGGAGTCGGCATCGTGCTCGCGTGGAGCGGGCCGGTGCGCGTCTCGTGCCGTGGGAGCACGCGCCGGACTTCGACGAGAACGACATGCCGGCGACCTTTCCCCGGCTGGTCGGGCGGAAGGGGTTCGCGCAGATGCTGATCAACATGGTGGACTGCTTCATCCGCACCGCGCCGGCGCAGGTGCAGGACCTGTCCGCAGAGTGGGAGCGCGAGCCGTGGGACGCCCTCGCCGCGGACGAGACATCGGTCGGGGCCGCGCTGTTCAGCGAGAGCAGGCGGATGCCGTGGACCACCGTCGGCATCCTGCCGCTCAACCTCCTCGGGCCCGGGGGACCGCCCAGCGGGATGGGCATCACACCCGGAACCGGAACGATCGGCCGGATGAGGGATGCCGCGCTGCGCGGGCTGGCGCCCGTCCTGTCCCGCTCGCTCGTGAGGGCGCTGGACGAGGCCGAGCGTGAGGTCGGGATGCCGCCCAGCGGGCGGGTGCTGGATCGTCTGGTGTTCTCGAAGACCTCGGTCGCCGCGAGCGGCTCACCCGAGCTCGACTACGGCCGCCGCGATCGTCCGAGCCACGTGCGGTTCGTGGGCGAACTGCGTTCGCGGGTGCCTGCGACGGCCGCGCTCCCTGACTGGTGGGGTGATCTGGACGGCCGCACGGTCGTGCTGGTCACGCAGGGCACGCAGAACATCGATCCTGATGACCTCGCCCGGCCCGCGCTGGAAGCGCTGCGCGACCGCGACGTGCTCGTCGTCGCCACCACGGGCGTCCCCGGCCAGGACGCGTTCCCGTTTCCCGTGCCGGCGAACACGCGGGTGGCGGGGTTCGTGCCCTTCGCCGACCTGCTCCCACGGGTGGATCTCGCAGTCACCAATGGTGGGTGGGGCGGGACGCTCGCGCTGCTCGCCCGTGGCATCCCGCTGGTGGTCGCCGGAGGCGACCTGGACAAGCCCGAGGTCGCGGCGCGCGTAGCGTGGAGCGGCGCCGGCGTGAATCTGCGCACCGGGCGTCCGAAGGCATCCGCCATCGCGGCGGCCGTGGATCGCGTCCTGGCGGAGAGCTCGTTCCACGACGCCGCCGATGCGGTCGGCAAGGGGCTGAGGGGCCTGGGCGGCGCGGCGCGCGTCGCCGACCTGCTCGAGCACTCCGCCTGGGATGCGCCTGTGACAGGCTGAGGGCATGACGGATGCCACGCTGAACGACGACCTGCGACACGAACTGACGACGCTTCTCGACCGTGCGGGGATCCACGCCGACCGGGGGCTGATCGCGCGGATGCTGCAGACCGCGCTGAAGCTCGGGGTCGAGCACACGGACCGGCTGGACCTGAAGATCGCGTCGGCCGCGCTGAGCGAGATGCACGATGCCTTCCGGCTCTTCCAGCCCTTCCACCAGGTGCCCAAGGTCACGGTGTTCGGATCGGCGCGCACCGCGCAGGACGACCCGCTCTACATCCAGGCTCGCGATGTGGCCGCCGCGCTCGCGAGCGACGGATGGATGGTCGTCACGGGCGCCGGCCCCGGCATCATGCAGGCCGCCGCCGAGGGAGCCGGCGCGAGGATGTCGTTGGGTGTCTCCATCCGGCTGCCGTTCGAGGAGCGGATGAACACGATCGTCGCCCAGGACGCGCAGGTCGTCTCGATGAAGTACTTCTTCACCCGCAAGCTCATGCTCATGAAGGAGTCCCGCGGGTTCATCTGCCTGCCCGGGGGATTCGGGACGATGGACGAGATGTTCGAGCTGCTGACCCTGCAGCAGACCGGCAAGGCCGAGCCGATGCCGATCGTGCTGCTCGACGCACAGGGCGGTTCGTTCTGGACCGGCCTGAAGACCTTCGTCGACGAGCATCTCGTCCCGGCAGGAGTGATCTCACGGGACGACCTCGACCGCGTGCTCATCACCGATTCCGTCAGCGAGGCCGTGGCGAACATCACCGGCTTCTGGCGCAACTACGACTCGCTGCGCTGGGTGGGGGACAGGCTGGTCCTGCGCCTGGTTCACGAACCGACGGATGCCGACATCGACAGCCTCAACGAGCGCTTCGGCGGCATGTGCGCGGAAGGGCGCATCGAGCGCACCGACCCGCTCGACGTGGAACTCGCCGACGGGGATGCCGTCGAACTGCCCCGCATCGTGCTGAACCTCGCCCAGCGCTCGGTGGGTTCGCTATTCGCGCTGATCCGCGCGATCAACGAGCTCCCCTCCGCACGCTGAGGCCGACGGCGAGCGGTGCTCGAGATCGGGTCAGGGCTCCGGGGACTCGGTCATGTTGCCACGGCAGGCATCGCCGGGGTTGAAGCCGCCCATCGAGGCCTTGACATCGGGGTTGCGCATGAACGTGCCGAAGTTCCGCACCCCGTGGTAGCCGTGCTTCTGACTGCCGCGCATCGCGAGCGCGTCATCGTCGAACCCCGCAGGGTTGTTCTCCACCTGGTCCCAGGTGTCCTGTCCGGAGAACGCGCATTCGGAGGAGGCATGATTCGCGCCCTGCGCATCCTTGCCGTTGCACGTCACCTCTCCCGCGTACGCCGTGCCCGCCCCGATCAGCACGAACACCAGCGCGACGGTGGCCCCCAGTGCCATTCGCTTCATGATTCCGCCTTCCAACGACGGGGCGCACCGATGCGACCCCTGTTCCGACAGAAGGCTAGGTGCGTGTCACGGCTCGCGCATCAGTGCTGATACGGAGAATCATCTCCGGGAGGGTGATCGGCAGTGCTCTCCGCCACATGCTTCGCGAACTCCGCGAGGTCGACGGCGTGCCCGAGGATCCGCTCCGCAGCCCGATGCCCCGAACGGTACGCGGCTCCGACGGTCGCGGGCTCCGCGCCCCAGGTCGCCTCGCCCGCGAAGTGCAGACCGCCTTCGAACGGCCCTGCCAGGGCGTCGTGATCGTGATGCGATGCCCCGACCGGCAGATGCGAGTAGGAGCCCGCGGCGAACGGGTCGTCGCCCCACCGCGTGACCCACGAGTCGATCGGCTCACCCACTGCGTCCCCGTACAGGGCACGGAGTGCGCCGACGGAGTCCGCGACGACCTCCGCATCCGGACGGGTCTGGAGGTGCCGGCCCAGCGGACCCGCCGCGAAGGTGAGCAGGGTCGGGATGCCGCTGATCGACGACACGTCATACCAGGAGTGCCAGCGCTCGCCTGCCTCGCCGAGCGCGCGGACGACGTACGTGTCCGCACGCCAGAAGCGCTCGGGGAACTGCACGAAGATCTTGTTGAACACCCCCATGCCGAGCCGGGCGATCGGTCCCGTGGCGGCCTCGGGCAGCGGCGGGTCGAACGCGATCGTGGCGGCCTTCAGCACGCCGAGCGGCACGGTGACGACGACCTGCTGCGCGCTGAAGTCGCCGTCGTCCGTGCGGGCGAGGCATCCGTCATCCGTGCGCCGGATCGTCCTGACGGCATGCGACAGTCGCACATCGAGCCCCACCGAGATGCGGTGCGGGATCTCGTCATAGCCGCGCGGGAAGATCACCTCATCACCGTCGATGCCGTCCTCGTCGAGGCCGTGCGCGTCGAGGTCGCCGATCCAGGCGCCGCACTGCTCCTCGACACGATGCCGGAAGAACTCGCGGATCTCGTCGATCCGCTCGGCATCCAGCCCTGAGGCGTCCAGCGCGCGTTCGGTCACGTCCAGGTAGCTGTCCCCGGGATCGGAGGCGGCGATCTGCTCCGCGAGCGCGGCGTCCACCGCCTCCACGTCGCAGATCCATCGTTCGGACGCCGCAGCATCCATCGGCCGTCCGGTGCCGTCGAAGTGCTCGATCGGCCGCCCGCCCGCCTGGAAGCTCCCCACGGTGAACTCCCGCGTCGGGATGCCGAGCGCCTGCACCAGCTTCCAGAGCGGCGAGTGCTCGATGCCGTGGATCCAGGAGGCGCCGAGATCGACGGGAAACCGGCGGCGCGGTCCGTGTGCATCCGCCCGCCGACGCGCTCCCGCGCCTCCAGCACCACGACGCGCCTGCCCGCGTCGGCCAGCATCCTGGCGCACGTGACGCCTGCCATGCCCGCACCGACGACGACCGTGTCGAATCGCTCCATGCCCTCAGTATGAAGTGTCCGGACCCGCCGACCCGGCAGGGCCGGCGCTCGCCGCCGTGCGCATTCGACCAGCCGCGCTCGCTGTTCCCGGACTACGGCTCGACCGCGTCGGGTGACATCGCGACGGCGCCGCGCCCCGCCGTCGTGCAGGTGCACCGGGCCTGAGCGGATGCCGGTGCCGCGACCCGTTGGCGCGCGGCACCGGCACTGACGTCAGGGCCGAGCGGCTTCTGGCGGCTCCCGCGGGTCGGCGACACGGTGGAGGTCCTCTACGATCCCGCCGTCAACCACCTCTTGACGCATCCGCTCCCGCATCGGGTCGTGGCTGGCGCTGTTCATCGTCGTGGAGCTCGTGCTGCTCGGGTGCGTCGTGCTGCTCCTCTGGCTCGGCATCGACGCGCTCATCTGAGTGCCCGAGGTTCGGGTATTCTTTTCTGATGCCCGCGGAGCGTCTGTCCGCGGAGAGAGCTGAATAGAGGAGACCGCTGATGGACATCGAACTCGGACTGCTGCGCGGAATCGAGAAGGAGAAGGCGATCCCCTTCGACGAGCTCGTCTCGATCATCGAGCAGGCCATCCTCACCGCCTACGGCAAGCACGTCTCCGCCGACGGCGCTGTGCCCGAGGGCGTGCGCGTCGAACTGAACCGCACCACCGGCCACGTCGCCGTGCTGCAGCCCGTCACCGACGAGGAGGGCGCGGTCATCGGCGAGGAGGAGGCGACTCCCGAGGACTTCGGCCGCATCGCCGCCTACGCCGCCAAGCAGGTCATCGGCCAGCGCCTGCGCGACATCGCCGACGACGCCGTTCTCGGGGAGTTCCGCGGCAAGGAGGGCGACATCGTCGCCGGCATCATTCAGCAGGGGCCCAACCCGCGGATGATCCACGTCGATCTCGGCTCCGTCGAGGCGATCCTGCCGCCCGAGGAGCAGGTCCCCGGTGAGGAGTACGCCCACGGCACCCGCCTCCGGGTGTACGTGACCAGCGTCGCCAAGGGGACGAAGGGTCCGCAGATCACCGTGTCGCGCACCCACCCCGGGCTGGTCCGCAAGCTGTTCGCCCTCGAGGTCCCGGAGATCGCGGCCGGTCTGGTCGAGATCGTCTCGCTCGCCCGCGAGGCGGGGCACCGCACCAAGATCGCCGTCAAGGCCAACGACCCCTCGGTCAACGCCAAGGGATCGTGCATCGGCGAGATGGGCCGCCGCGTGCGGGCCGTCACCGAGGAGCTGTCCGGCGAGAAGATCGACATCGTCGACCACCACCCCGATCTGGCGACCTTCGTCGCCAATGCGCTCTCGCCGGCCAAGGTCACCTCGGCGTTCGTCCTGGACGCCGGCACCAAGGCCGTGCGTGCACTCGTGCCGGACTACCAGCTGTCGCTCGCGATCGGCAAGGAGGGCCAGAACGCCCGGCTCGCGGCCAAGCTGACCGGCGCCAAGATCGACATCCAGCCCGACAGCGTGATGGCCGAGGAGTGACCGCGGGGGAGCGACGCACTCTGCGCACACGCCGGGCGCCGGGCTTCGATCCGCGTCGCGAGGTGTAAGATGGAAGCTGTACGAACGTGTGTAGGCTGCCGCGGTCGTGCCTCTCGAACCGCCCTGATCAGGGTGGCCCTGCACAATGACGAGCTCGTCTTCGACGAGCGAGCCGTGCTGCCGGGGAGGGGCGCGTGGCTGCATCCGTCACGCGAGTGCCTGGATGCCGCGCTGCGGCGCCGGGCCTTCGCACGAGCACTTCGCATCTCTCCGTCCATCGGTTTCCCCGAAGCGGCGGATGCGCAGACCACCGAACGGTACTTCCACCGAAACAAAGGCTGAACGGCTATGGAAACAAAGTGAACGGCTCGAAATGAGACCCGTCCGCGACTAGTGGTCTGCCCTGCCAGGGCGGACCGACCCTGACAGGAGAATTGTGGCTGGTAAACCACGCGTGCACGAGATCGCCGCTGAACTCGGCGTCGACAGCAAGTTCGCTCTCGCGAAGCTCAAGGAGCTCGGCGAGTTCGTGAAGAGTCCCTCTTCCACCATCGAGCCCCCTGTGGCTCGCAAGCTCCGCGCTGCCATCGAGGCGGACCCGTCGGCCAAGGCCGCGGACAAGCCCGAGGCGAAGCCTGCGGCGGCGAAGGCAACGGCATCCGGCGCGCCCAAGCCCGGTGCTCCGGTCCCCGGACCCAAGCCCGGTCCCAAGCCGGCCGCCAAGGCCGAGGCACCCGCCCCCGAAGCCGCACCCGCGGCTCCGAAGACGGAGGCGCCCGCAACCGCTGCGGACGCCCCCAAGCCGGGCGGCAACGCGCCGAAGCCGGGCGGCAGCGCACCCAAGCCGGGCGCTCCCCGCCCCGGCAACAACCCGTTCTCGTCCGCGCAGGGCATGGGCCAGCGCCCGGCGGGTCCGCGTCCGGGAAACAACCCGTTCGCCTCCGCGCAGGGCATGGGCCAGCGCCCGACGCCGGGTAACATCCCGCGTCCCCAGGCGCCGCGTCCCGGCTCCCCGCGCATCGGCGCCCCGCGACCCGGTCGTCCCGGTGGCGGCGCTCGCGGCGGTCAGGGCGGTCGTCCCGGTGCTCCGTTCCAGCAGCGCACGGGCGGTCCCGGTCGTCCCGGCGGTGCCGGCGGCGCTGGTTTCCAGCGTCCGGGCGGCGCACCCGCGGGCGGCGGCTTCGCCGGTCGTCCCGGTGGCGGCGGTCGTGGTCGTGGACCCGGTGGTGGCACGGCAGGTGCCTTCGGCAAGGGCGGCGGCAAGAGCAAGCAGCGCAAGTCGCGTCGGGCGAAGCGGCAGGAATTCGAGATGCGGTCGGCGCCGGTCGTCGGCGGCGTCAACGTCTCGAAGGGCAACGGCGAGATCATCCGTCTGCGCCGCGGTGCCTCCATCGCCGACTTCGCGGACAAGCTCGAGGCTCTGAACGGTTACACCGTCCAGCCCGGAACGCTCGTCACGATCCTCTTCAACCTGGGTGAGATGGCCACGGCCACCGAGTCCCTGGACGAGGCGACCTTCGAGGTGCTGGGTGCCGAGCTCGGCTACAAGATCCAGATGGTCTCGCCCGAGGACGAGGACAAGGAGCTCCTGGAGGGCTTCGGTCTCGACCTCGAGGCCGAGCTGGAGGCGGAGAGCGAGGACGACCTCGAGATCCGCCCGCCGGTGGTCACCGTCATGGGTCACGTCGACCACGGTAAGACCCGACTGCTCGACGCGATCCGCAAGAGCAACGTCATCGAGGGCGAGGCCGGCGGCATCACCCAGCACATCGGTGCGTACCAGATCTGGACCGAGCACGACGGCATCGAGCGCGCTGTCACCTTCATCGACACCCCGGGTCACGAGGCGTTCACCGCCATGCGTGCCCGTGGTGCGCAGGTGACCGACATCGCGATCCTCGTGGTCGCCGCCGATGACGGCATCATGCCGCAGACGGTGGAGGCGCTGAACCACGCCCAGGCGGCCGACGTGCCGATCGTGGTCGCGGTCAACAAGGTCGACAAGCCCGAGGCCAACCCGGCCAAGGTGCGCCAGCAGCTCACCGAGTACGGTCTGGTCGCCGAGGAGTACGGCGGAGACGTCATGTTCGTGGATGTGTCGGCCCGTCAGGGCACCGGCATCCAGGACCTGATCGACGCCGTGCTGCTGACCGCCGACGCGGGTCTGGACCTCACGGCCAACCCGAACAAGGCGGCCCGTGGTGTCGCGATCGAGGCCAAGCTCGACAAGGGCCGCGGTTCGGTCGCCACCGTGCTGATCCAGTCCGGAACGCTGCGCATCGGAGACGCCATCGTCGCCGGCACCGCGTACGGCCGCGTCCGCGCCATGCTCGATGAGAACGGCGAGCAGGTCACCGAGGCCGCGCCGTCCCGCCCCGTGCAGGTGCAGGGTCTGAACTCCGTGCCCCGCGCCGGTGACGTGTTCATCGTCACCGACGAGGACCGCATGGCCCGTCAGATCGCGGAGAAGCGCGAGGCCGTCGAGCGCAACGCCCAGCTGGCCAAGGCCCGCAAGCGGATCTCGCTCGAGGACTTCACCCGTGCTCTCGAAGAGGGCAAGGTCGAGACGCTCAACCTCATCATCAAGGGCGACGTGTCCGGTGCCGTCGAGGCGCTGGAGGAGTCGCTGCTCAAGATCGAGGTCGACGACTCGGTGCAGCTGCGCATCATCCACCGCGGTGTCGGTGCGATCACGGAGTCGGATGTGAACCTGGCGACGATCGACAACGCGATCATCGTGGGCTTCAACGTCCGTCCGGACGCCAAGGCACGCGAGGCCTCGAACCGCGAGGGCGTGGACATCCGCTTCTACTCGGTGATCTACTCGGCCATCGAGGAGATCGAGAACTCTCTCAAGGGCATGCTCAAGCCGGAGTTCGAAGAGGTCCAGTCGGGTGTCGCCGAGATCCGCGAGGTGTTCCGCTCCTCGAAGTTCGGCAATATCGCCGGTGTCATCGTCCGCTCCGGAACGATCACGCGCAACGCCAAGGCGCGCGTCATCCGCGACGGCGTCGTCATCGCCGATGGCCTGGCCATCGAGTCGCTGCGTCGCTTCAAGGATGACGTCACCGAGGTCCGCACCGACTTCGAGGCCGGTATCGGCCTGGGCAAGTACAACGACATCCAGATCGGCGACGAGATCGAGACCACGGAGATGGTCGAGAAGCCTCGCGGCTGACCCTGAGTGCTGCTCCGGCGGCTGCCTTCCCTTCACTCGCAGAGTGGGGCCCCTACCCCAATGCTCGTGAAGGTGAGGCAGCCGCCTTCGCGGTTCCACATGGAATCCGCTCGGAAGGTATAGGAATAGGAACATGGCTGGAGAACGACAGGCACGGCTCGCGGATCGCATCCGCGTCATCCTCGCCGAGCGCCTCGAGAAGGGGCTGCGCGACCCGCGACTGGGCTTCGTGACGATCACCGACGTGCGCGTGTCGGGCGACCTGCAGCACGCGTCGGTGTTCTACACGGTGCTCGGAAGCGAGGAGGAGCGCGTCGCCAGCGGTGCCGCGCTGACCTCTGCCACCGGGATGCTGCGCAAGGAGGTCGGCCGTCAGCTGAACGTGCGCCTCGTGCCGACGCTCGAGTTCATCCCGGACGCCCTGCCGGAGTCGGCCGGGCACATCGCCGATCTGCTTCGCCAGGCGCGCGAGCGGGACGAAGAGGTGGCCAAGCTCGCCGCGGGTGCGACGCACGCCGGCGACGCCGACCCCTACGTGCACGACGACGAGGACTGAGCCGAGGCCTGACGAGCGCTGAGTGACCGTCGGGCCACTCTCGGCAGCTCGGGGAGGGTTCTGCCTGCGCCTGCCCCTCACACGGGCAGGCGCAGCAGCCCGTCCACGGCCTCGACCAGCCCGTCGCCGATCAGGGAGTCGATCGCCCGGTCGCGCTGCGCGGTGTCCGGCCAGTCGGCCAGCACGGCATCCGCCGGCATCCGATGACCTTCGGCATGGCGCAGCGCGCGCAGCACGCCGCCGCGCGCCTGGCGGTCCGAGCCCTCGTACTTCGCCTGCCGCCGCCGCGTATCGCCGGTGTCCGGGCGGCCCGCCTGAAGCCAGGCGCAGGAGGCCGCGATCGGGCAGATCTCGCAGCGGGGTGCGCGCGCGGTGCAGATCACGGCACCGAGTTCCATCATCGCGGCGTTGAAGACGGCTGACTCCGCGACGCCCTCCGGCAGGAGCTGCGTCATGCGCTCCAGGTCCTTCTTCGCGGGGGCGTCCGGCTGCGCGCGCCCGTCGACGGCGCGCGCGATCACACGGCGCGTGTTGGTGTCGACGACCGGATGCCGGTCGCCGTAGGAGAAGACCGCGACCGCCCTGGCCGTGTAGTCGCCGATGCCCGACAGCGCCAGCAGAGCGCCCACGTCACGGGGCACCGTGCCGCCGTGCCGCTCCACGACCTCGACCGCCGCACGGTGCAGCCACAGCGCCCGGCGCGGGTAGCCGAGGTTCGCCCACTGGTGCACGACTTCGGCCGGCGTCGCCGCAGCCATCGCCGCAGGGGTGGGCCACCGCTCCAGCCAGGCCTGAAGATGCGGGATGACGCGGGTCACCGGGGTCTGCTGCAGCATGAACTCGCTGACCAGCGTGCCCCAGGCGCCGTAGCGCTCGGCGAAATCGGCCCGCCGCCAGGGAAGATCCCTCGCCTCCTGCCGGTACCAGTCCGCGAGCGCGTGCTGGAGGACGGCAGCGGTCGGCATCCCGCCAGCCTAGACGAGCTCCGGGCATCGATAGGCTTGACGGGTGGCATCGCACGGCATCCTCCTCGTCGACAAACCCGCAGGCCTGACCAGTCATGACGTGGTCGCGCGCGTGCGGCGCGCTTTCGGCACTCGCAAGGTCGGGCACGCCGGGACGCTCGACCCGATGGCGACCGGACTGCTGGTGATCGGCATCGAGGGCGCCACCCGGCTGCTGACGTACATCGTCGGCGCCGACAAGACGTACACCGCGACCATCCGCCTCGGCGCCCGGACGACCACGGACGACGCGGAGGGCGACACGGTCGACACCGCGGATGCCGAGGACTGGGCGTCCGTCGACGACGAGGCGGTCCTCGCCGGCATCCAGAACCTCACCGGCACGATCGCGCAGGTGCCCAGCTCGGTCTCCGCCATCAAGGTGGCGGGCAAGCGCGCCTACGACCTGGTGCGGGCGGGGGAGAGCGTCGAGCTGGCGGCCAGGCAGGTGACGGTCTCCCGGTTCGACGTGCTCTCGCAGCGCCGCACGGAGGGCTTCCTGGACCTGGAGGTGATCGTCGACTGCTCCTCGGGCACCTACATCCGCGCCCTCGCACGAGACCTCGGCGACGCGCTCGGCGTCGGCGGGCACCTGACCGCGCTGCGTCGCACCCGCGTCGGCGGTTTCGAGGTGACGGATGCCGTCGGCATCGACGCGCTCGAGGGGGCCGCGACCCTCACACCTGCGGCGGCCGCGACGCGCGTCATGCCCGCGCTCGAGGTCACCGCGGAGGAGGCGCGAGACCTCCGCCACGGCAAGCGACTCGCCGGGCAGCGCGACCGGCTCGGAGCCGCCGAGGTGGCGGCGATCGACCCGGACGGCATCCTCGTCGGCATCCTCGAGGCCCGCGGACACGACATCAAGAGCGCCATGAACATGCCGGAGGCGCAGGCATGATCCTATGGTTCACGATCGTGCAGATCGCGATCGCCTGCGCCTCCGGCCTCTTCTGCCTGATCGCAGGCCTCGCCGGGCGTCGCCCCAGCGACTACACGGTCGGCAGCCTGCTTCTGGTCGAGGTGCTGCTGATCGTGCAGGTCGTGATCGCGATCATCGCGCCGCTGGCCGGCAATCCACCCACCGGGGATCTGCTCGAGTACTGGGTGTACCTGATCGCGGCCGTCCTGCTCCCCGTCGGCGGCACCGCCTGGGCGCTGCTGGACCGCACCCGCTGGAGCACGGTCGTGCTCGGCGTCGTCGGCCTGTCGCTGGCGATCATGCTGTGGCGGATGCAGAGCATCTGGACCCTCCAGATCGGATGACCGCCCGCTGCGACCCGCCGCGGCTCGGGATGCCCGCGGCGGCATAGGATGGTGGATGCGATGTCCCACACCGATGCTCCGCCGCAGCCCGCTGACCCGATGAGCGAACACGGGCGCACCCGGATGACGGGTGTCGGGCGGGTTCTCGTGATCGTCTACGCCGTCATGGCGCTGGGCGCGACCGGGCGCAGCTTCGTGCAGATCGTGCGGCGCTTCGACGAGGCCCCGCTGGCGTACTCGCTCTCCGCCCTCGCCGCGGTCGTGTACATCCTGGCCACGCTCGCCCTGGTACTCGCGCATAAGCGCGGCTGGTACGCGGTCGCCTGGATCGCGATCCTGTTCGAGCTGACCGGCGTGGTGACCGTGGGCCTGCTGAGCCTGCTCGTGCCGACGCTGTTCGGCCATGACAGCGTGTGGTCGTACTTCGGCATGGGCTACGTCTTCATCCCGCTCGTGCTGCCGCTGTTCGGTCTGTGGTGGCTGCGCACGCATCGACCCCAGGAAGTCTCCGCATGATCGTCTTCCGAGACCCGTCCGAGGTCCCCGCCGACTTCGGCCCCAGCGTCGTCGCCATCGGCAAGTTCGACGGCGTGCACGTCGGCCACCGCGCGATCATCGAGCGGATGCGGGTGGATGCGGCGGCCGTCGGCGCCAAGACGGTCGCGGTGACCTTCGACCGGAACCCGCTCGAGATCCTGCGTCCGGAGCTGTGCCCCGAGAACGTCGTGGCCACCGACCGCAAGGTCCAGCTGCTGGCCGAGCTCGACCTGGACGCCACTCTCGTGCTCACGTTCGACAGGGCCCTGGCGTCACTCGCCGCCGAGGACTTCGTGCGCAGCATCCTGGTGGACGCGCTGCATGTGGTGACCGTGCTCGTCGGACGCGACTTCCGCTTCGGCCGCGGGGGCGCGGGCACGCCCGAGCTGCTGCGCGAGCTCGGGCCGACGTACGGCTTCACCGTCGACGTCATCGACGACGTGCATCCGGACGGCGAGCAGCGTCGTGTCTCCTCGACCTGGATCCGCGAGCTCCTCGCGGCGGGCGATGTCGTCGAGGCGGCGAAGGCGCTCGGGCGCCCGGTCGCCGTCACCGGCGAGGTCGTGCACGGGCTCAAGCGCGGACGGGAGCTCGGCTTCCCGACCGCGAACCTCTCCGAGCTCATCGACGCGCTCGCGCCCGCGGACGGTGTGTACGCCGGCTGGCTGGACGACCACGACACCGGCATCCGGCATCCCGCCGCGATCTCGGTGGGCACCAACCCGACCTTCGACGATGTCGACCGACGTCAGGTCGAGGCGCACGTGCTCGACGAGTCCGGCCTGGATCTGTACGGCCACCGGGTCACGGTGGAGTTCACCGATCACCTGCGCGGCATGGTCGCGTTCGAGGGCATGGATGCGCTGATCGCGCAGATCGCCGCCGACGTCAGCGAGGCGCGGACGCGACTCGGCCTGGGCTGAACCCCGCAGACGGCATCCGGATGCCGTAAACTGTCGCCTGGCACTCGAAGCCGCCGCTGCGCGCGCAGTCCGAGAGCCGCTCTCCGCACGGTCCTGGCTGGCGCCACACGCGGAACACAGTAGGAACCGAAGGCCTCTTCGGCACTTCGGCATTCACGCTCAGGAGGAGCATGCCGACCACGGCGACCGCCGCATCGCGGCGCAAGAAGACCTCTCGTCGAGACGAAGAGGCACCCCTCATCCCGATCCTCGCGCGCAAGGTCCGCGAGATCGAGGCGAAGGCCCAGCGATCCAAGCTCGGCCCCACGAACCGCGTCAAGTTCCAGGTGATCGCGTTCCTCGTGCGCGAGGAGCGCGCCAGGGTGAAGTCGGACGCCGAGCTCGGCGACTCCGCGCGCGCCGAGCTGCTCAAGCGCCTCGACGGCGTGGCGACGATCCTCGCCAAGACCGCGGCTCGCGACACGTCGCTGATCCAGCTGCTGGAGGCGGACCAGGCGACCTCCCCGGTCGCGAAGCGGATGCGGCGGGACTGGCTGCTCGAGTCGGGTGCCGAGCTCGCTCCGGAGGAGCTCGTCATCACCGACATCGCGCCGGTGCGCACCACCCAGGTCGTGCCGGCCGCCCTCGCCGAGAAGCAGGTCACCCCGCCCTCGGTCGAGTCGCGTCAGCTCGCGAACCCCTTCCTCGCGCCCGATCTCACGCCGCGCCCGGCCTCCGTGCCTCGGCGCCGCCTGGACGGCTGGGAGCTGATGGGCCCCCTGTACAAGGCCTTCGAGTCGGGTGCGGGTGGAAGCGCGGCCTCCATGGAGCTGCCGCCCCTGCCCGAGTACGACCACATCTCGCCCAAGGGGCGCGAGGTCATGGTCCACCAGTCGCGGTTCGTGGAGTCCGTGCGCGCTGGGCACCGCAGCTTCCTGCTGGCCGACGAGCCGGGCCTGGGCAAGACCGCGCAGTCGGTGCTCGCGGCATCCGTCGCCGACGCCTACCCGCTGCTCGTCGTCGTGCCCAACGTGGTGAAGATGAACTGGGCGCGCGAGGTGGAGCTGTGGACGCCGCAGCGCCGTGCGACCGTCATCCAGGGCGACGGCGACGACATCGACGCCTTCGCCGACGTGTTCATCGTGAACTACGAGATCCTCGACAGGCACCTGTCCTGGCTCGGCGCGATCGGCCTGAAGGGCATGGTCGTCGACGAGGCGCACTTCATCAAGAACCTGTCCTCGCAGCGGTCTCAGAACGTGCTCGCACTGGCATCCCGCATCCGCGAGCGCGAGCAGCATCCGCTCATGCTCGCGCTGACCGGAACCCCGCTGATCAACGACGTCGAGGACTTCGACGCGATCTGGCGGTTCCTGGGCTGGACCAACGGCGAGAAGCCCGAGCCGGTCCTGATGGAGAAGCTCGACGCCACCGGACTCACGCCGGCCGACAAGTCCTTCTACGCCGAGGCGCGCGAGGCCGTGATCTCGATGGGCATCGTGCGCCGCAAGAAGAAGGACGTCGCGGCCGACCTGCCGGACAAGCTCATCGCTGACCTTCCCGTCCAGCTGGACGACGAGTACGGTCGCAGCATCCGAGCCGCGGAGCGCGAGCTGGGGGAGCGGATGGCCGCCAAGTACCGCCGCATCGTCGAAGCGCGCGCGGCGGCCCATGGGCCGTCCGGCTCGCACGAGATCGACGACGACATCGTCCGTCTGGTCGCGCACAACGAGCTCGAGGAGTCGAAGGCTGCCGGCACCGGCGGGGGCAACGGCTTCCCCATGGGGCGGCGGGACGGGCAGGCCAAGGCGAGCCTCGCCCCGGACCACCCCGCCCCGCCGCCGCGCCCGGGGGGGAAGGGCGGCTTCTTCGCCAAGCACCTCCACCCCAAGGATCAGGGCGCGGGGCACTTCGCGGCAACCGGCGCCAAACCGCAGTCGCTCCCCGGCAGCC